>Ga0302314_10003679_pt1 | contig 28228 bp, 31 predicted proteins | sample III_Palsa_N2_3_FD_200533 | JGI IMG/M metagenome (GOLD analysis project Ga0302314, IMG submission 200533) | Peat permafrost microbial communities from Stordalen Mire near Abisko, Sweden - III_Palsa_N2_3 | ecosystem: Environmental > Terrestrial > Soil > Palsa > Peat permafrost | place: Sweden...
TCTTGACCGCCGCGCGCTCGTAGCGCTTCAAGGCACTGTCGAAGCGGGCGGCCTCGTGCTCCTCATTGCCGAAATACTTGACCGTCTCGTAGTTGAGCAGGCTGTCGATCGCCTTGGTATTGGCCTCGGAATCGACCTCGTTCATCTGGCGGCGGTACTTGGTGCGCCATTCGGTCACCATCAGCGTATAGGCGATATAGAGGCTGACCGTGACGAGGGTGGTGAGCGCGAAGCGCCAGTCGAACAGATGCCACAGGATGGCGCAGACCAGGCCGATCTCGAACAGGGTCGGCAGCACGTTGAACAGCATGTACTGCAGCAGGGTCTCGATGCCTTTGGTGCCGCGCTCGATCGAGCGGGTCAGGCCGCCGGTCTGCCGCGCCAGGTGAAAGCGCAGCGACAGCGCATGCAGATGGCGGAACACTTGCAGGCCCAGCGTCCGGATCGCGCGCTGGGCGACGCGGGCGAAGACGGCGTCGCGGATTTCGGAAAAGATCAGCGACAGCACGCGCGCCGTGCCATAGGCCAGGATCAGCGCCAGCGGCACCGCGGTGATGGCGGCGGCGACCGACGTGGCGCCATTGCCGGCGCCGCCGCCCAGCGCGTCGATCGCGCGCTTATAGAGGATCGGGACATAGACATTGGCGGCCTTGGCCACGACCAGGCAGCAGACGGCGAGGACGACGCGGACGCGCAGGTTCCATTCGCCGGGCGGCCAGAGATAGGGGGCGAGCGTGCCGAGCGTGGCCAGACTGCCGCGACGACGGGGCGCGGCGGGCGATGGGGCGTCCAAGAAACAGTCCTTTCGGGGGATTCTACCCGGGGGTAGATGGTCCCGCGGCAGGGTGGATCAAGGGGAGGTCGCGACCACTCTCACCGTCATGGCCGGGCATGACGAAATTTTATAACGTGGCGGCCCGAAATGGAAACGACGGCGCGGGGCCTACGGCTTTTTCGGGTCCAGCCCCGGGCTGCCGCCCAGCGGATTGCCGAACAGGTCGTGCGGCTGGACGATCGGGCCGTCGGCGACTTTGTCGGGCGGGGTCGATTTCACCAGCTGATCGACCTGGCTCGCCTCCTTCTTCGACGGCGGCTGGCCGGCGCGCGGCTGCAATTGCCGGCCATTGACGATCGGGCCGTGGGGCAGGTCGGCGGCGCCGGTGCCGGGTGCCGTATTGTCGGCGGAACCGGGCAGCGTCACCTGCGGCGTCGTCTGGGCCAGGGCCGCGCCGGTTGCCAGACCCGCGCCGGTTGCCAGACCCGCGATGGCCAGGGTCGCGAACAATTTCGATATCGAAGCCATGGTTTCCTCCGTCCCGCCGCACCGTTGTTGTTCTACGGCAATATGTAGGATCAGGTTCCGGCCCGCGCCAGTCGTTCGAAGCCCGCTTCCAGATCGGCGATCAGATCGCCCGGATCTTCCAGACCGGCATGGATGCGCAGCAGGGGGCCCGGTGCGTCCCAGACCGTGGCCGAGCGGAGCGCGCGCGGGTCGGATGGCAGGATCAGACTTTCATAGCCGCCCCAGCTGGCGCCCATGCCGAACAGTTTCAGCCCGTCCAGGAAGGCGGCGAGCGCCGGCTTTTCGACCGGATGCAGCACGATCGAGAACAGGCCCGAGGCGCCGCGGAAATCGCGCTGCCAGATCGCATGGCCCGGATGGTCGGGCAGGGCTGGGTGCAGCACCTTGGCCACCTCGGGCCGGGCCTGCAGCCAGCGGGCCAGCGTCAGGCCGTTCGCCTGGTTGCGCGCGAGGCGCACCGCCAGGGTGCGCAGGCCCCGCTGGGCCAGATAGAGATCGTCGGGCCCGGAGCAATTGCCGAGGAGCCGCGCGGTTGCGCGCAAGGCCGGCGTCCCGGCGCCGCGGCCCGCGACCAGGCCGACCATGATGTCGGAATGGCCCGAGATATATTTCGTCGCCGCCTCGACCACGACATCGACGCCATGGTCGAGCGGGTTGAAATAGAGCGCCGTCGCCCAGGTATTGTCGGTCATCACCTTGACGCCGCGCGCGTGCGCCGCCGCCACGATCGCCGGAATGTCCTGGATCTCGAACGTCAGCGAGCCCGGAGATTCGGTCACGATCAGGCTGGTCTCAGGCCGGATCAGGTTGGAGATGCCGGCGCCCACGGTCGGATCGTAGTAGGTCGTGGCGACGCCGTATTTTTTCAACACGTTGTCGCAGAATTTGCGGCACGGGAAATAGGCGCTGTCGGTCACCAGCACATGGTCGCCGGCCTTGGTATGGGCCGTCATCGCCACCGCGATCGCGGCCAGGCCCGACGAGACCGCGACCGCGTCGTCGGCGCCGTAGATCTCGGCAATCGCCGTCTCGAACGCCCGGGTGGTGGGCGTGCCGAAGCGGCCGTAGACATAGCCGTCATAGCCGGGTTTGCCCGCGGCCTCCCAGTCGGCCAGCGTCGGATGCATGATGGTCGAGGCGTGATAGACCGGCGGATTGACCGCGCCGTGATGCGCGTGCGGGGCGCGGCCCGCGTGGGCCAGGCGTGTCTCGATCTTGGTGGTCTTATCGGCAGACATGAGAGCTCCGGATTGCGAAGCGCCATGTCAGCACGATCCGCCGGATGGGGCTAGCCCGCCCGGCGGATCCTGGTCACTCGGCCGCAGCGGTCACCGGCTTCAGCATGCCGGTGCCCTCGCCGCGCTTCACGCCGATGAACAGCACCATGATCGAGGCACCGAGGCAGAGCGCGCCGGAGATCATGAAGGCCTCGGTGTAGGAACCGAGGTCGGTCCGGAGCAGACCGGCGCCGAAGGCGGCGAACGAGGCGCCCAGCTGATGGGAGGCCGCGATCCAGCCGAACATGATGCCGACGTTCTCCTTGCCGAACGCGTTGGTCGCGAGCCGCACGGTCGGCGGCACGGTCGCGATCCAGTCGAGCCCGTAGAACACCGCGAACAGCGACAGCCCGGCGAAGCTCAGGTCGAACGAGAACGGCAGGAACAGCAGCGACAGCCCGCGCAGCCCATAGTACCAGGACAGCAGGTAGCGGTTGTTCCAGCGGTCGCTTAGCCAACCCGACAAGGTCGTTCCGAAGAAATCGAAGATGCCCATGGCGGCCAGCAGGCTAGCGCCGGTCACTTCGGGAATGCCGTGATCGATGCAGGCTGGGATCAGGTGGGTCCCGATCAGCCCGTTGGTGCTGGCGCCGCAGACGAAGAAGCTGCCGGCCAACAGCCAAAAATCCCGCGACTTGAAGCCGGACGCGAGCGCGTTGATGGCGCGGGCGAACGGGTTGCCGACGACCTGCACCCGCGGCTCCGTGCCATCCGGCTCGCCGTAGGGGCGCAGGCCGATGTCGCCCGGCCGATCGCGCATGAAGATCGCGACGATCGGCACCATCACGGCCGCGACGCCGGCGACGGTGAGCGAGACCGAGCGCCAGCCATAGAGCTCGGCAAACTTAGCCAGCATCGGCAGGAACACGAGTTGGCCCGTCGCGGTGCTGGCGGTCAGCACGCCCATGACCAGCCCGCGCCGCTCGGTGAACCAATGGGAAACGACGGTGGCGCCCAGCACGAGGGCGGTGACGCCCGTGCCGCTGCCGACGACGATGCCCCAGAACAGGATCAGCTGCCACGGCTGGGTCATCAGCGGCGTCATGGCGACGCCGAAGGCGATGACGGTCAGCGCGCAGACCATGGTCCGGCGGATGCCGAACCGCTCCATGATCGCGGCGGCGAACGGGCCGATCAGGCCGTACAGCAGGATATTGACGGCGACCGCGGCCGAAATCGTGGCGCGGCTCCAGTGAAATTCATCCTCGAGCGGTACCATCAGCACGCTCGGCGTCGAGCGCACGCCGGCGGCGGCCAGCAGGGTCAGGAACGTGACGGCGGCGACAATCCAGCCGTAATGCAGATTTTTCAGACGCGTCATCGACCCGTTTCCCCATCCAGTCGTCGTAACGCTGGTAATGTGAGAGACAGGTCTGTATCATGTCAACCATGATCATTGCAGGACGGCATGTTCCATGAGCGTGGCTCACCCCTCTCCCGACAAGCTTTCGGCGCGCGAACGGATTCTGAATGTCGCCAGCGAGCTGTTCTATCACCAGGGCGTGCGTGCGATCGGCATCGACACGATCATTGCCACGGCCGGCGTCGCCAAGATGAGCCTGTACCGGGCGTTCCCCTCCAAGGACGATCTGGTGGCGGCCTATCTGGAGCGGCGGAACGAGGAGTTCTGGGAACGCTGGGAGCGGACCCAGGCCCTGCATCCGGACGAGCCGCGGCTGCAATTGGAAGCCCTGCTCGACGCGATCATGCGGCGGACGCTATCGGACGCCTATCGCGGCTGCCCGTTCCTCAATACTGCGACCGAGTTTCCGGGCTCGACGCTGCCGGCCGATGCCGTGATCCGCGCGCACAAGCGCCGGGTCAGCGAACGGCTGTGCACGCTCGCCGCCGCCGCCGGTGCCAGCGACCCGCAGAGCCTGGCCGACCAGCTGCAGCTCGTCATCGACGGCGCCTACTGCGCCGGCCAGGCGCTCGGCGCCGAGGGGCCAGCCCGGGCGCTCGCCTCGGCCGGCCGGGTGCTGATCGCGGCGGCGCTGGCCAAAGCCTAGCGCTTTGAGATTTTTACGTTTTCCAAACCAAAGCGCGGCACGCTCGCGAAGGCGGCTTTAGTCTTGGCCGTCATGGGTCTAGGAATTCGAGATGCAGGATGAGCGATGTCCCATATGTCGCGGCATTGGGTTCGCGGTAAAATATCACCACGAAGTAGAACCCTATAAGACCGTACAATGCATCGAATGCGGGTTCGTATTTTTGTACCCGTATCCTTCCGATGCGCTCATCGATCGATACAATCGGTCGGATGATGTCTACGGCTATTTTGGCGAGAACGCAGAGCATTATGGACGGGCAGTGCGGGATCGGGGCGGCCTGATTCAAAATTTGCTCGACCGGCATCAAGCCCGCTTCCGGAGCGGCGCTGCGGTCGATGTCGGCGCTGGTATCGGCATCGCCGTTGCCGCTATGAAGGCCCATGGATTCGACGCGATAGGTCTGGAAACCAACCCGAATTCTCCGGCGATCGGCAAGAAGCTGTTCGATGTTCAGATCGTGGACCGGCAACTGGATGCGCTTTCGGGCGACCTGAAGTTGCTAACGATCTTTGAAGTGCTCGAACACATCAAATATCCGGTGCAGTTCGTCAGCGTCGCGAAACAGCAGCTGGCGGAGGGGGCTTTGATGATTGGGTCGGTCCCGAACTACAACGGGATCGGGCGATACCTGCATGGGACCAGATCGATCGCGCTCATATTTCCCGTGCACCTCAATCAATTCACCAAGGCATCGCTGCGCCGAACGCTGATGCAAGGGGGGCTCGAGGTTTTATATATCGGATTCCCACCACCTTATGGCGTGTCCCTTACGCTTGGCGCCCGGAAGTATCTGATGAACAGGTTCGGCAGTAATTCGGCGACTAGGGCGTTGGTCACGGCGCTGACCGCCCTCAAGAAATACGTTCTCTATCCGCCGCTGAATCTCTTCGCCGAAACGACCGGCCTGCTGGGGCATGGGCTGGTCTTCGCCGCCAGGAAAGCGGCTGTGGACCCGTGACCTTGATCGAGGCGACGGACGCCCATTTCGTCTGGATGCTGGGCGGCGAGGGTGCCTTCGACGGGCTGCGACTGCCTGCGGGCGGTGTCGATCATCCGGCGGTTTTGAAATATCTGCGGCGTCTGGCCGGCGAGCTGTGTGCAAGCCATGGCCCGGGCAGTTGGCTCGTGGTCGCGGACGGCGCGGTCGCCGGGCTGTGCGGCTACAAGCACGCGCCCACGGCGGCGGGCGCGGTCGAGATCGGCTACGGTATCGCGGCGTCACGGCGCGGTCAGGGGCTGGCGACGCAGGCAGTGGCGGCGATCCTCGCCATTGCCGATCCGCGCATCCGCCACCTGACGGCCGAGACCGCGGCCGGCAACATCGCCTCGCAGCGGGTGCTGGAGAAGAACGGCTTCGTCCGGGTCGGCACGCGGGTCGATCCGGAAGATGGGGCGTTGATGCTCTGGCAGTCGGGTGTAGTGCCGCGGTAAAACCGCTATCCGGCGGAACGCCGAATTGCCGCAGCTGTTCTTAGGGGGCCACGTCGCCGCGCCGGTTTCCGGGCCGGTCTTCAACAAAGGTCCTCTGATGGCTGAAATCGCGCCGCTGACGTCCTTGCCGGGCACGAAGCTTGCCCGGCCTGAGCGGCCGATGGCGTCGGGTCAGATGACGCTGATCGTGTTCTTCGCCATCGTGGCGGCGCTCTATTTCGCCCGTGACGTGCTGATCCCGCTGGCGCTGGCCGTGCTGCTGTCGATCCTGCTGGCGCCGCTCGTCGGCCTGCTGCGCCGGCTGCGCCTGCCGCGGCTGCCGGCGGTGCTGCTCGCGGTCATGACCGCCGTCGGCCTGATCCTGGCGGTCGGCGGGCTGATCGGCACCCAGGTGGCGGAACTCGCCGGCAATATCCCGACCTACGCCCAGACCGTCGAGAGCAAGGTCGGCACCGTGCGCAGCTATGCCGTCGATCAGATCGCGCGGGCCGCAAGCCGGCTCGGCTATGGCGAGGCGGGCGCCAAGAAGGTGCCGGGGGGCAAGCCGGCGTCCCAGCTGATGCCGCGCATGCCGACGAAGCCGGGGCCGCAGCCGCTGCCGGTCGAGGTGCATCAGCCCGATCCGTCGCCGCTCGATCTGGCCGAACGCTACCTGTCGCCGATCCTGTCGCCGCTTGGCACCGTCGGCATCATCTTCGTCGTGGCGATCTTCATCCTGCTGCAACAGGACGATCTGCGCGACCGGCTGATCCGGCTGTTCGGGTCGAGCGATCTCCGGCGCACGACTGTGGCGCTTGACGACGGCGGGCGGCGGCTGTCGCGCTATTTCCTGACCCAGCTCGCCATCAATACGGCATTCGGCATCATCGTCGGCTGTGGCCTGTTCGTGATCGGCGTGCCCAGCCCGCTGCTGTGGGGCGTGTTGGGCGGGCTCTTGCGCTTCGTGCCCTATGTCGGTGCCATCATCGCGGCATTGTTCCCGATGGCGCTTGCTGCCGCCGTCGATCCCGGCTGGTCGATGGTGCTCTGGACTGGCGGGCTGTTCCTCGTGGTCGAGGCGACGGCCGGCCAGCTGGTCGAACCGCTGCTCTACAGCCACAGCACCGGCCTGTCGCCGATCTCGGTCGTGGTCGCGGCGATCTTCTGGTCGTGGCTGTGGGGGCCGATCGGCCTGATCCTGTCGACGCCGCTGACCTTGTGCCTGGTCGTGCTCGGCCGCCATGTCGATCAGCTGGAGTTCCTCGACGTCATGCTGGGCGACCGGCCGGCGCTGACGCCGGTCGAAAGCTTCTATCAGCGCATGCTGGCCGGCGATCAGGACGAGGCGCGCGACCATGCCGAACAGCTGCTGCGGGAACGGTCGCTGACCTCGTATTACGACGATGTCGCCTTGCCCGGCCTGGAACTGGCCGCGGTCGATGCCCAGCGCGGCGCGCTCTCGCCCGAGCAGCTCGAGCGGATCAAGGACACGATCCGTGAGCTGGTCGAGGATCTGGCCGGCCATCTCGACAAGCAGCCGGCGCCGCGCAAGCCCGAGGAAGATCCGAGCGGGCGGCCGGGCGACGATGTGCAGCCGCAGCAGACCCGTCCGCCCGCCATGCTGGATCAGACCGACCGGCTGCCCGCCGTCTGGCGCAGCCCGACGCCGGTGCTGTGCGTCGCCGGGCGCGGCTTGTTGGACGAGGCCGTCGCCTCCATGCTGTGCCAGCTGTTGAGCAAGCACGGCATCGGCGCCCGCATCGCGCCCTATGAGGCGGCGACGCGCGGCAACATCAATCTGCTGGAGACGGGCCAGGTCGCGATGGTCTGCGTCTCCTATCTCGATATCAGCGGCAAGCGCGCGCATCTGCGCTATCTGCTGCAGCGGCTGCGCCAGCGCATGCCGACGACGCCGATCGTGGTCGGCCTATGGCCGAGCGACGATCCGGGCATGCCGGAGCCGAACATCCGCGCCGAGATCGGGGCCGATTACTACACCCGCACCCTGCACGAGGCGGTCGAGATCTGCGTCAGGGTCGCCAGCGCGTCGGCCAGCAAGGTCCGGGAGCCGATCGAGGCATGAAGCGGTTCCAGTGCCGGCGCTGCGGTCAGCTCGCCTATGGCTTCGGCCTGGTGGTTCTGCTGATGGCGCTGGGCGTCGCGGCGCTGGTGGCGCATGGCCCGTTCGATCTGGCCGAGCTTGTGGCGGCGCATGAAGCCCGAGCACTCGACCGGTCGGTCACGATCGGCAGCCTGCGCGTCCGGTTCGGCGCGACGGTGACGGTGGCGCTGACCGATCTTACCATCGGCAATCTCCCGGGCGGCAACCCGCAGCCGTTCCTCACGCTGGGCAAGCTCGATGCGGAGATCGCGCCCGGATCGCTGGTCGCCTGGGTGCTGCTCGGCCAGGGCGCCACCGTGCGTCACCTGTCGGTCGAGGGCGTCGCGGTCCGGATGGAGCATGCCGCCGACGGCCGACCCAACTGGCATTTCGGCGCGGGCGCGCCGCGCGGCATTCCGCGGGTAGAATTTCCGACCCTGCTCGATGCCCATCTGACCGGCGGAGCGGTCGCGCTCCAAACCTCCGGCGGCAAGCTGCTGGAGATCCGCCTCGATGAGGTCACGCTCGCCGCCGCCGGCTCGGACCGGCCGATGACGCTCGGCGCGACCGGCGCCTACAATGGCGTGCCGATCCGGCTCGCTGCGCCGCTGGGCTCGTTCGATCAGTTCCACGCGGCCGGCACGCCGTTTCCGGCCCAGGCGCATATGGCGAGCGGCGACACGCTGCTCGATTTCACCGGTACGCTGACGAAACCGCTCGCCGCCGACGGCATCGCCGGGCAGTTGGCGATCAAGGCGCCCAGCCCCGACCGGCTGCTCGCTATCACCGGGGTCGGCGGCCATGCAGCGATGCCGCTAACGCTTGCGGGCAACCTCACGCGCGACGATGCGCTGTGGAAGCTCGGCGGCGTCAAAGGCACGCTCGGCAACGAGCCCTACCGGATGGACGCGCAGCTGACCGAAGGCGCGCGCCACGCGCCCGATGCTTTCACGCTCGATGCCGGCTTTGGCGAGCTGGATCTGTCGACACTGGGCGGCCAGGACAAGCCGGGCCAGATGCTGCTGCGCATCGACGATGCGCCCGGCACGCTGCTCGACGCCCATATCGCGGCGAAGGCGATCAGCGACGGCACGCTCAAGGCCGAGGATGTCGATCTCAAGGCCAAGCTCGCACCGGGGGCATTCAGCCTCGAACCCCTGACCATGCGCTTTGCCGGCGGCACCGCGCGGTTGCAGGTCTCGATCAACAACGCGGCGGGGGAGGCGGCGACGGCCCGGCTCGACGGTGCGATCACCGGCGCCGATCCCATGCAATTGTCCCGGCTGCTGGGGCTGGGCGCGCTGCCGATCGCGGGGCAGATCGATCTGCATGCCGACCTCGCCGGCACCGCGGTCAAGGTCGACGACACCCGCCGATCGGCCAGCGGCGGGCTGGTGCTGTCGATGCGGGGCGGCACGATCGCGCGCGACCTAGTCGAACAGGCCTCGACCGATATGCGCCGCCTGTTCCGTAAACCAGACGGTGTCGGCCAGATCCAGTGCCTGCTGGGCGCCATGGATCTCAAGGCCGGGCTCGGCCGCCTGGCACCGCTCCGGCTCCGCACCTCGGACGGGACGCTCGTCGGCGAAGGCGCGCTCGATTTGCGCCGCGATACGATCGACGTCAGCTTCGCGACCGAATCCTCGACGACCAGCAGCTTCGCGCTCGACGTGCCGGTCCGGCTCGCCGGGCCGATCCAGGATCCACATGTGTTGCCGAGCGTGTCGCGGCCCAGCCCCGGCGGCGACCTTGGCACCCTGTCGCCGGCGCTGCAGGAAATCGCCCGCGCCAATCCCTGCGCGTCGCGCTAGAGTCGGCGTCGAGGCGCCCGAGCCTTGGGGGGATCGCTCATGGATCGCAAAGCACTTGTCGTTGCCACCGGCGTTGGTCTTGTTCTCCAATTGGCGATGGTTGTCGCCGGCCATTATTCGGCGGAAGTCCAGGGACTGTTCGCCGTCGGTGGCATGGGGTTCTCGCTGATCGCGGGGCTGGTGTTCGTCTGGCTCGCGCGGGCCGGCTGGCGCTCCGACCTTCTCGGCGGTGCGCTGTCCGGCGGTGCCTGCGGCCTGCTCGGGATTGCCGCGTCGGTCGTCCTCGGCGACGTGCCGGCGGCCCTGCTGGCGTTCGGGACGCTCGCCTCGGTGATCACGGGTGCCATCGGCGGGGGCATCGGAAAGCTGGTCTTCCGATAGCACCCGCCAAGGCATCGCTAAGGCCCGGTGGGATCGCGACCCTCGTCTAGGCGACCGTGAGTGCGGATCTAGCCGGTGCGCATGATGCCCTCGACGAATTCGGCGAAGGCTCGGGCCTTGGCGCTCGCCATGCGGCCGGTCGGGAACAAGGCCCAGAGGTCGACGGCGGGCAGGGTCCAGTCGGTCAGCACGGTCCGGACCTCGCCGCGCGCCAGCTCCGGTCCGAACATCCATTCCGACGCGACCGCCAAGCCCATGCCGGCGAGCAGTGCCGCGCGTACCCCTTCGGCGGCGCTGACATGCAGCCGCCCGGTCATGCTGACCGAAACCTCGGCACCGTCCTTCTGAAAGCGCCAAGCCTTGCCGGCACTATTGTGCGTATAGATCACGGCCTCGTGCCCCAGCAACGCGGCGGGCGTGGTCGGGATGCCGGCATGGGCGAAATAGGCCGGCGTGCCGAGCACGACGCGCGGCCCGGTCGCGAGCTTGCGTGCGATCGCGATCGAATCCTCGAGTGTGCCCAGGCGCAGCGCCACATCGATGCCGGCCTCGACCAGATCGATGGCCCGGTCGTCCAGGATCAGATCGAGCGCCAACTGCGGATGCGCCGCCATGAAATCCGGCAGGTGCGACATCAGCCGCAGGCTGACGAAAGCCGGGGCGGCGCTGACGCGCAACCGGCCAGTCAGGCCGCCGCCGGCGCCGCGGGCCGCCTGGTCGGCCTCATTCGCTTCTTCGACGGCGCGGCGGGCGCGCTCGTAGAAATTCTGCCCGGCCTCGGTCGGGGTCAGGCCGCGGGTCGAGCGGATCAGCAGGCGGACGCCTAATCGATCCTCCAGTTGGGCGACGGACTTGGACACGGCCGGCTGCCCGACATTCAGCAGGCGAGCAGCGCCGGAAAACGATCCGGTTTCGATCACGCGGACGAAGGTTTCCATCGCGACCATACGGTCCATATTCATTACTCTCGGTTAGGGGTTAATGGGGTCAGTCATTCCTATTAGGAATAAATCATATGCGGCGCGCCGGGCTACCTGAAAGCTGGGCGTCGGCACAATTCTTGGGGCGTGAACAACGCTTCGGCATCCCGCCGATCCCCCAGGAGCCACGCCCATGTCCCTCCAAGCCAAGCTCGACGCCTTCAAGGCGGATTTCGAGGCCGGCAAGCCGCCCTACAACGCGCCGAAGTCGGTGATCGAAATCATGCACCGCGCGACGGCCGAACTCATCGCGTCGGGTGCCGCCGCCCGCGCGCTCAGGGCCGGCGACCGGGCGCCGGTTTTCACGCTCAATGATCCGGACGGCAAACCGGTGTCCTCGGCCGATCTCCTGGTCAAAAGTCCGCTGGTCGTCAGCTTCTATCGCGGCGTCTGGTGCCCCTATTGCAATATGGAACTGCAGGCGCTTCAGGCGGCCTTGCCGGACTTCCAGGCGGCCGGTGCCAACCTGGTCGCGATCTCGCCGCAGACCGCGCCGAACAGCCGCAAGTCGCAGCGCGACAACGCCTTGAGCTTCCCGATCCTGTCCGACACCAAGAACGATGTCGCCGCGGCCTTCGGCCTGCGCTTCGCCCTGCCGGACTATCTAATCGAACTCTACAAGGCGTTCGGCAACAACCTGCCGCTGATCAACGATGACGACGCCTGGACCCTGCCGATGCCGGCGCGCTTCATCATCGGCCAGGACGGCGTGATCCTCTATGCCGAGGTCAATCCGGATTATACCCGCCGGCCGGACCCGTCGGAGCTGTTGCCGGCCCTGCGTCGCCGCGCGGCCTGACGAAAAAAGGGCGCCGCTGGTGAGCGGCGCCCGTCTAGGCTAGGCTCGGGTCCGGGAGAAACTTCCAAGAAAGCGCCAAGCGCTCGATGCCGACATTTCGCCAACGGATCAATGCCCTGTTCGACCATGATCTGCCGTCGAACATGGCCGCGCGGACGATCAGCGTCTTCGTCGGCGTGCTGATCGTCGTCAATGTGTTCTCGGTCGTGCTCGAGTCGGTCGAAAGCCTGCGCGAGCGGCATTTCGAGACCTTCTGGTGGATCGAGCAGATCTCGACCGGCGTCTTCGCCGTCGAATATCTCCTGCGGGTGTGGAGTGCGCCCGATCGCGTGTCCGGCAAATACCGGGCGGCGCTCGCCGGGCGCCTGCGCTATGCCAGCCAGCCTTTCGCGCTGGTCGATCTCATCGCCATCCTGCCGGCGATCCTGGGCATGCTCGGCGCCGACGATCTGCGCGTGCTCAGGTTGCTGCGCCTGTTGCGCATGCTGAAACTGACGCGCCATTCGACCGCCTTCACCATGGTCTGGCAGGTGTTCCGCGAAGAGGCGCAATCGATCGGTGCCGTGCTGTTCATGCTGGTGATCACGCTGATCATGAGCGGCAGCATCATGTTCATGCTGGAGGGCGAGGCGCAGCCCGACGTCTTCACCTCGATTCCGGCCGCGATCTGGTGGGCGCTGGTGACGCTCACCACCGTCGGCTATGGCGACATGGTGCCGGTCACGGTCGCGGGCAAAGTCTTCGGCGGCTTCGTTGCCATCGTCGGCGTCTGCACGCTGGCCCTGTTCTCCGGCCTGCTGACCGTCAGCTTCATGGATCAGTTGCGCATGCGGCGCGAACAATATCGCTCGCTGCTGCGCGCCGGCGTCGCCGGCGGAAAGATGCACCAGAAGGATGCCGCCGCCATGGAAAAGCTCGGCACCGAGCTGGGCGTGCCGCGGCAAGAGGCGGAGGCGCTGGTCGACCAGGCGCTGTCGGGTGGCATGTGCCCCCATTGCGGGCAAGCGATGCCGCACGCGGCTGAGGCGGCGAAGTAGCTCAGGCTTGGCGCGTGATTCACCGATCCGACGGCGCGCTTGACGTAATGACATATTGTCCATACATTTTGACGGCGTCGTACCTCACTGGACCCGTATGGCGAATAGAGGAGCCCGATATGAAACATCTGCGTTCATTCAGGAAGAGCCGATATGTCCGCATCCCGAGGTTCGCGAGTTCGTTACGAGTGGGATAAAAAGAAAGAAGACGAAAATATAAAGAAGCACGGCCTCGATTTTGAGACGGCGACCCTAATTTGGGAATCGATCACACTTACGGAACTCGATGGCCGATTTGACTACGGCGAAGAGCGCTTCGTTGCTGTCGGTGAAGTGGACGAGCGTGCGATTGCGGTGGTTTTCACATGGCGCCAAGCCAACCGGCGCATCATCTCTGCTAGGAAAGCGAGCCGCGATGAGCGGAAACGATATTACGACACGTGCGCCAGGGGCGAAGCGGACCCGCCGGACTGACTGGTCGAAGTTCGACGCGAAGACGGACGAGGACGTTGCGGCCGATGTCGCGGGCGATCCCGATGCCGCGCCGTTGCTCGGCGCTGAGTGGTTCGAGTCCGCGCGACTGGAGGAGCCCGATACGAAGGAAAAAATCTCGATCAGACTGGATCGGGACATCCTCGAATTCTTCCGTCAGCAAACCAAATACCAGAGCCGGATCAACGCGGTTCTGCGCGCCTTTGTCGAACACGAGAAGAAGCGGGCCTAAGACACCAAACGGCTAGCCTCTCTCGGTCTCGATCCGGTAGACGAAATCCAGATAGGGCTGCGGCGCGTCGGTCATGGTTTCCGTGCCAACGCGCCGGGCACCCTGCGCCTCATAGAACGCGATCGCCCGGGCGTTGGCGGCGAAAACGTTGAAGCTGGCGCTCGGGATCGATCGGGCGCGCAGACCCGCCAGCAGGTGCTGCAGCAGTGCCCGCCCCGTGCCCCGGCGATGGTAGGCAGGATCGACATGCAGCGGCTCGATCCGCGCGCCCTCGGCGTGGCCGAAGCCGACCAGTCGCCGCCCGCAGAGGGCGACGAAGGTCAGGCCTTCGCCGGCGAGCACCTGGTCCCAATCGGTCGGCGGCGGCGCCTCGTAAGGGCCGTCGATCAGCGGGGCGTAGGTGGCCCGATGGGTCCGGACGTGCAACCGGCCGATCGCGGCCGCGTCCCTTAAGATTGCGCCGCGAATCGTGATGGTCGGGCTCTGCTTGCGGGCTGCCAAACGCTTGTTCCTCCGGTCGAAAGGGCGCACCGTTTCCCGGCATATCGGCCATCCGGCGCGTGCCGGAACAGAAGCCGGCCAGGGGGATTGCACGATGTTCGAGACCACGACCGCCGGGAGTCTGCCAAAGCCGTTCTGGCTCGCCAAACCGAATGTGCTGTGGGCGCCCTGGGCGCAAAGCGGCGAGGCGCTCGAAACGGCGAAGCGCGATGCGACGCTGCTGATCCTGAAAGAGCAGGAAGATGCCGGCATCGATATTCTGACCGATGGCGAACAATCGAGACAGCATTTCGTCCATGGCTTCCTGGCCCAGGTCGAAGGCATCGATTTCGAGCGCCGGGTCCCCATGGGCATTCGCAAGAACCGCTATACCGCCGAGGTGCCGACGGTCGTTGCCGCCCTGCGCCGCAAGGGCTCCGTGCACCGGACCGAGGCGGCGCTGGCCCGTGCCCATACCAAGCGCAAGCTGAAATTCACCCTGCCGGGACCGATGACCATCGTCGATACCATCGCCGACGAGCATTACGGCGACAAGGTCGCGATGGCGATGCGCTTTGCCGAGCTGCTGAACGAGGAAGCGCTGGAACTGCAGGCGCTGGGCGTCGATGTCATCCAATTCGACGAGCCCGCATTCAATGTCTACATGGACGAGGTCAAGGATTGGGGCATCGACGCGCTGCATGTCGCCCGTCAGGGCCTGACCTGCAAGACCGCCGTCCATATCTGCTACGGCTACGGCATCAAGGCCAATATCGACTGGAAGCAAAGCCTCGGCAGCGAATGGCGGCAATATGAGGAGATCTTCCCGGCGCTCGCCAACAGCCGCATCGATCAGATCTCGCTGGAATGCGTCAATTCCCGCGTGCCGCTCAATCTGCTGGGCCTGCTCGAAGGCAAGGACGTGATGCTGGGTGCGATCGATGTCGCGACCGATCGGATCGAGACGCCGGAGGAGGTCGCCGCCACCATTCGCCGCGCCATGGAGTTCGTTCCGGCCGAGCGCATCATGCCCTGCACCAATTGCGGCATGGCGCCGCTCGACCGGCATGTCGCCAACGGCAAGCTGGCGGCGCTCGGTGCCGGTGCCGCCCTGCTGCGTCGGGAACTCGGGCACGGTCACTAGGAAGCGGCCTCAGGCCGCCAGGTGCGACTTCACGAAATAGCGCGTGCGGATCGAATCACGCCGGCCGAGGCCGACCGAGATCAGATAGAGCACGCCCGCGGTCAGGATGATGGCCGGGCCGGACGGCAGGTCGGCATGGTAGGAGACCAAGAGCCCGACATAGCCGGCCAAGCCCGCCAGCAGGCTTGAGACGGCGGCGAGGGACCAGATCTCGCGCGCCCAGAACCGGGCCGCCGCCGCCGGCAGCATCATCAACCCGACCGCCATCAGCGTGCCCAGCGCCTGGAAGCCCGCGACCAGGTTGAGCACGACCAGAGTCAGGAACAGCCCGTGGATCATGCCGCCCGGCACGCCGACCGAGCGCAGGAAGCCCGGATCGAACGCGTCCAGCACCAGCGGCCGATAGAGCAGGGCCAGCGCCACCAGCGTCACGGTCGTGATGCCGGCGACCAGGATCAGCGCCGTATCGTCGACCGCCAGGATCGTGCCGAACAGCACATGCAGCAGATCGATCGAACTGCCATGGGTCGAGACGATCAGCACGCCGAGCGCCAACGACATCAGATAGAAGGCGGCGAAGCTCGCGTCTTCGCGCAAGGGCGTGAGCCGCGTGACAATGCCGGCGAGCAAGGCCACCAGCAGCCCGGCGCCCAAGCCACCCAGGCTCATCGCCGGCAGGGACAGGCCTGCGAACATGAAGCCGATCGCGGCCCCCGGCAGCACGGCATGGCTCATGGCATCGCCCATCAGGCTCATGCGGCGCAGGACCAGCAGCGTGCCGATCGGACCGCAGCCCAAGGCCAGCGCGATGGCGCCGACCAAGGCCCGGCGCAGGAACGGAAACTCGATGAACGGTCCCGCCAGATAGTCGTACAGCATCAAGCGCGGAGCCTCTCGGCGCCGGCCGCCGCGTGGCAGGCCTGCGCATTCTCGTCCCAGGCCTCGGAGATGCGGCGGGCAGACAGGATATTCTCGGCGCTGAGCACGTCCGCGGTCCGGCCCCAGGCGACCAACTCGCGCGCCAGCAGCACGCTGTCGGGGAAATGGGCACGGACCTGGTCGAAATCATGCAGCACGGCGATGATGGTGCGGCCCTCGCCATGCCAGCGCTCGACCAGGGCCAAGAGGTCGCGCGTGGTCTTGGTATCGAGCGCGGTGAAGGGTTCGTCGAGCAGGATCAGCGGCGCGTTCTGCACCATCAGGCGGGCGAACAGCACGCGCTGGAACTGGCCCGCCGACAGGGTCGAGACGCCGCGTTGCTCGAAATGGGCGAGGCCCACGGCATCGAGCGCGGTCAGCGCCGCCTCCATCTCGGCCTTGCCGGCCGCGCGATGCCAGCCGATGCGGCGCCAGGCGCCCAGCATGACCGTGTCCAGCACGGTGATCGGGAAGCTGCGCTCGATCTCGGACTGCTGCGGCAGATAGGCCAGGCTGGCGGGACCGCCGGGATTGCGCCGGATGCGGCCGCCGGCCGGCCGGACCGTGCCGGCGATCGCCTTGACGAGCGTGCTCTTGCCGGCACCGTTCGGGCCGACGATCGCGGTCAGCGAACCGGCGGCGAACTGGCCGGCAATATGGTGGATCGCCGGATGCCGTTCATAGGCGACGGTCAGATCCTCGACCGTGACGGCCGCACCCATGACGGTCATTGCAGCGCCCAGACGACGCCCAGCCACAACAGGCATGACAAACCGCCGGCCCAGGCCAGCCGGAAGGCGAGGCCGCGGGCCAACGGACTGGTGACCCGGACCGCGGGGGCCGCGTGGTTATGCACGTGGGCATGACCGTGCTCGTGCCCGTGTCCCACTTTCGTCGCCATGCCATCCGTCCGGTGTGATCGAGAAGGTAGGATATAACGTTTCATTTTGAGGGCGGCAAGGGCAGGCACGATCGCCTACAACCTGACCCAGGCCCCGAGCATCAGCGTGCCGGCGAAGCCTACGACCAGGACGGAGCCGCCGATGGCGAGGATGCGTTCCAGCCTTTCGCCGGCCGCGGTCTCGCCGCCGGCGAAGCGCTTCATCAGCCCACGCGCCAGGATCGACAGCACACCGATCAGCGACACGGTCAGGCCCATGCCCAGCGACAGCGACAGCACCGCGATGGTGCCGACCAGCATAGCGCCGTTGGCGAGCGCGAACAGCATGATGATGATGGCGCTGGCGCAAGGGGCGACGCCGGCGGCCAGGGTCAGGATGCGGCGGAACGAGATGCCGCTCGGGGCCGGGGCGTGGTCGTGATCATGCTGGTCATGATCCTGATGCGCGGGACCGTGATCATGGCCGCAGTCATGGTGACCATGATGGTCGTGCGCCTGGTGATCGTGGCCATGGTCGGGATGGGCATGACCATGCCCATGGCCGAACGGTCCGTGGCTGTGACTATGGCCCTTGCCGGTCACCGCCCGATAGAACAGCACCAGGCCGATCAGCACGACCAGGCCATAGCTGATGAATTCGACCATGGCGCCGTTGTTCTCGACCGCCATCTGGCTGGTCTTCAGCACCAGCGACAGCAGGAACACGACGATGATGGCGGTCAGGCCCTGCAGCAGCGAGATGACGCCGCCCATGATCACGCCGCTGGTCCAGCGCGCCTCGTTGGCGACGAAATAGGCGGCGACGATCGATTTGCCGTGGCCGGGGCCGGCGGCATGCAGCACGCCGTAGAAGAAGGCCAGCGCCAGGATGGTAAGGAACGCCGCGCTGGAGCCGGTGTCGCGCACCGCCTTGAACTGATGCGAGATGCGCTCGTTCAGCAGCATCTGCTGATGCGCCAACCGCTGCAGCGCGCCGTTGAGGAAGCCGGTGCCGGGCAGCGGGACGGAGACGTCGCCGGGCGTCTGGACCGGCGACGGCGCCGGTGCGTCGGGCTGGCCGATCGGCTTTTCCGACAAGGGCGTGCCGCCGCCGCCGGTGAAGGGGTCGGCCAGTGCCAGGCTCGGGCCGGCCAGACCGGCGAGCAGCAGCAGGGCCAGCAGCAATGCGCGCATCACGATGCCGCCCGATAGCGGCAAGAGACGATATCGGCATCGACCGTGCCCCAGCCCTGGGTATCGCGCTGGACCGTGCCGGCCTCGCAATCGGCCTGCAGGCTGTCGCCGCCGGCCGACTTGACCGGATCGGTCTCGGCCAGCTCGAAGTCGACGTAATATTCCGGATCGAACACGGCGATCTCCAACAGGCTGTTCGCGGCGGCCTTCGGCAGGGTCAGCGGGATGACGAAGCTATAGATCGCCTTGTCGTCGGCATTGAAGCTGGCGGTGAAATCCTTCGGAACCCCGAAGGTCACCGGCTTGCCGTCCAGGCTCATGGTCGTGAAATAATGCACCGAGGCGAGGTTATTGAACGCCTTCTCATGCAGGTTCTTCACGTCCTTGGCCGTGATCGGGCCCTTCTTCGTGTCGGTATAGTCCGAGCGCAGCATCGAGCTGTAGAGCTCGTCGAAGCTCCAGGTCATGCGCACGCCGGTCACGTTGTTCTGGTCGAACAGGACCTCGACATGCTCCTCGATGAAGATATGCGGGTGGGCGGCGGCCGGCCTTGCGAGGCCAAGCGCGGCGAGGACGATGAGAGGGGCGACGCGGCGCCAAGGGCGGATCATGCCGCCTCTATAGCAGAGCGCCGGACCCGCTTCACCAAAACCCCGACGCCGAAGCCGCATGGGTCAAAGCGCCGCAATCCGGGCGAACTCCGCACGCAGGCGCGGGGTGGCGAAATCGACGAAGGCGCGGACCTTGGCGATGGCGAGCCGTCCCTCGGGCACGATCAGATGGACCGGCAGCTTCGGCGGTTCATATTCCTCCAGCAGCAGAACGAGCCGGCCGTCGCGCACCTCGCGCTCGACCTGATAGGAATAGAGCCGGGTGACGCCATGGCCGTCGAGCGCCGAGCCGAGGGCGCCCTCGATCGTGTTGACGGTCAGGCGCGGCCGGACCCGGACCGCGCGGGCCGGCTTGCCGTCGACGGCCGGCGGGAAATTCCAGACCTCGCCTTCGCCGCCTTGGGCGAAGGACACGCAATCATGCTGGGCCAGATCCTCGAGTGTCCGCGGCGCGGGCCGTCGGGCCAGATAGGCCGGGGCAGCGCAGACCACGCGGCGCACGTCGCCGACGCGGACCGCGACCAGGCTCGAATCCGGCAGATGCGCGATGCGCAGGGCGACGTCGATGCCCTCGTCGACCAGATGGACCGGCCGGTCGAGCAGCACGAGGCGCGCCTGGACCGAGACATGCTGATCCAGGAACGCATCCAGGATCGGCCGCAGGATGCGCGTGCCGCTGACCACCGGCGCGGTCAAAGTCAGGATGCCGCGGGGTGCGGCGCGGTCGCCGGCCGCGTGCAGATCGGCCTCGGCCAGATCGGCCAGCACCCGCCGGCAGGTCGCGGCATAGCGGTCGCCGGCCTCGGTCAGCGTGATCGCGCGCGTCGTCCGGTGCAGCAGGCGCGTGCCCAGGTGCTGTTCCAGGAAATGGATCGCGCGGGTCACCGCCGCCGGCGAGCGGCCGAGCCGGCGCCCGGCCGCGGCCAGGCTGCCCTCGTCCAGTGCCGTCACGAACACCTGCATCGCATCGATGCGATCCATCTATTGTTCCGTTTAGTGGAAGGATGGCTTTCATATGACGCCAATTCCGGTGTTGAGTGCAACGGACTATCTCTCGGGGCACCGGCCAAGCACGGGCCGCGACCCCACCCAGGAGAGAGTTTATGAGCCGCATCGCCGCCATCGATCCCGCCGCCGCCGAAGGCAAAGCCAAGGACCTGCTCGGCAATGTGCAGAAGGCCCTCGGCATCACGCCGAACCTCTATCGCGTCGCCGGCCAGTCGTCGGCCGCCCTTGACGGGCTGCTGGCGCTCACCGGCGCGCTGAACCACACGAAGCTCGGCCCCAAGACCCGCGAGGCGGTCGCTCTCGCCGTCGCCCAGACCAACGCCTGCGACTATTGCCTGTCGGCCCATACGCTGCTGGGCAAGGGCGCCGGCCTGTCGCCGGAGCAGATCGCCCAGGCCCGCGACGGCGGCTCGTCCGACGCCAAGACCGATGCGGTGCTGCGCTTTGCCCGCTCGCTGGTGAAGAATCAGGGCCATGTCAGCGACGCCGAGCTGGCGGGCCTGCGCCAGGCCGGCCTGGCCGAGGGCGAGATCGTCGAGACGGTGGCGCTGACCGTGCTCAACATCTTCACCAACTACCTGAACCACGTGGCCGAGACCGACATCGACTTCCCCGTCGTGCGGGCCTGAACAACAGCGCGGCGTCTCGCCAAGGGACGCCGCGCTTTATTCTGATGGAGGCGACCATGCTCGACCATCCCAGCAGCGATATCGGCTTCACGCCCACGGTCAAGGCCATGCAGGCGAAGCACGGTTCGCGCGAACAATACCGGCGCTATGAACAGCGAGGCGGCTGGCGCACCGAGATCGACGCCGATCTGGTCGAATTCCTGGGCGATATCGACACCGCCTATCTGGCGACGGTCTCGTCCGAAGGGCAGCCCTATGCCCAGCATCGCGGCGGCCCGCGCGGCTTCATCCGTGCGCTGGGTCCGCGCACGCTGGGCTTCGTCGATTACGCCGGCAACCGGCAATACATCACGACCGGCAACCTCGCCGACAATGACAAGGCGTTCCTGTTCCTGATGGATTACGCCCACCGCCGCCGCGTCAAGCTCTGGGGCCGCGCCCGCGTGGTCGAGGGCGACGCGCATCTGACCCAGCTGCTGATGCCCAAGGGCACCGACGCGCGGGCCCAGCAGGTGATCCTGTTCGAGATCGAGGCCTGGGACGCGAACTGCCCGCAGCATATTCCGCGCAAGCTGGATGCGGCCGAGGCGGAGGCAACGATCGCGCGGCTGACGGACCGGGTGAGGGAGCTGGAGGCGGCGCTGAAGATTTCTTAAAACAGAATATCCGCAGCCAGCTTCAGATTGAGCGCCAGGATCACCAGCGAGATCGCCCAGGCGCCGAGCGACAGCAGGCGGGAATTGGCGAAGCTGCCCATCAGCCGCTTGTCGCAGGTCAGCCAGACCAGCGGGATCATGGCGAACGGCAGTTGCAGGCTGAGCGCCACCTGACTGCCGATCAGCATGTCGCCGGTCGCCCGGTCGCCGACCGTGGCGACGACGATCGCGGCCGGAATGACCGCGAGCGCGCGGGTGACCAGCCGGCGCAGCCAGGGCTGCAGGCGCAGATGGACGAAGCCCTCCATCACGACCTGGCCGGCGAGCGTGCCGGTCAGGGTCGAGTTCTGGCCGGCGAACAGCAGCGCCAGTGCGAAAACGGTCGCGGCCAGCGGTGCGCCCAGCAGCGGCGAGATCAGGCTATAGGCATCCTGCAGTTCGGCGACGTCGGTCCGGCCGGCCTTGTGGAACGTGGCGGCCGCCAGGATCAGGATCGCGGCATTGATCAGCAGCGCGAAACCCAGCGCGATATTGCTGTCGAGCGTGGCAAAGCGGATCGCCTCGCGCTTGCCGAGCTCGCTCGGCTCGTAGCCGCGGGTCTGGACCAGCGCCGAATGCAGGTAGAGATTATGCGGCATCACGGTCGCGCCGATGATGCCGATCGCCAGGTACAGCATGTCCCCGTTGGTCGCGATCTCGGCGTGCGGCACCAGCCCGCCCAGGATCGCCGCCATGTCGGGTGAGGACACCAGCAGTTCATAGCCGAAACAGAGCGCGATAACGGCGATCAGGCTGATGACCAAAGTCTCCAGCCCGCGGAAGCCCCAGCGCTGCAGGCCCAAGACCAACAGCGTATCGAACGCGGTCAAGAGCACACCCCAGAACAGCGGCAGCCCGAATAGCAGTTCGAGTGCGATGGCGGTGCCGATCACCTCGGCCAGGTCGCAGGCGACGATGCCGATCTCGGCCAGGATCCACAGCACGATCGAGGTTCGGCGGCCGAACCGCTCCCGGCTCAATTGCGCCAGGTCCTGGCCGGTGGCGATGCCCAGCCGCAGGCTCAATACCTGCAGCAGCATCGCCATCAGGCTGGAAATGACCACGATCGACAGCAACCCGTAGCCATAGGCCGAGCCGCCGGCGAGATCGGTCGCCCAATTGCCCGGGTCCATATAGCCGACGGAAATCAGATAGCCGGGACCGCCGAACGCCAGCAGCTTGCGGAACCAGCCGGCGCCGGCGGGGATGCGGATCAGCCGGTCGAGCGGCCCGAGCGAGACTATCCGGGGGGCGAGAGCCCCCGGTATCGGGTCGGCTAGGCTGAAATCGCTGGGCGCCATCGGCACATCGTCCCCGTTGGGATGAAGCTCTGGGACGAAAATATAGCATGTGCTATATTCGGTACAAGCTGGAGTGCTATATTTATTCGCCCTTGCGAACGCCGTCCGGGCCGTGATACGTCTTTCGTTGTTGCGATCCGTTCGCAACCGTAAGCGTTCAACGTCAACCAACGCGCATCCTGGGACACTCGAGGCCGTCGTGCATCGGTCGTCCCATCGCGCTCCAGGTCTGTCGTATGAACGCTTTTTCATTTCCGCTGCGACAGGCCTCGGGCTTCATCTTGAAGGAAACCCGATGACCAGTTCGTCACACCCCGAGGCCGCCGCGCAGACGCCCTCAGGCCTCAACCACCTCGTCCTGAATGTGCGCGACCTCGATGTCTCGCACCGCTTCTGGACCGAATGCCTGGGCTTTCGTCAGGTCGGCATCGTTGAACGTCCCGGCACCGACGGCAAGCCGCGGGCCCGTATGCGCTTCTACAGCGGCGAGATCGAGGGCAAGCTCAGCCACCATGATATCGCCTTGCTCGAGCGGACGGCGCTGCCGGCCGGTCTGGCTGACACGCCCCAGGCGCTCAATCATGTCGCGGTCGCCTATCCGAACCGCGCGGCCTGGCTGGCCCAGATCGAATTCCTCAGCCGCCGCGGTGTGGCGCTGCAGCGACGGATCGATCGCGGGGCGACCTGCAGCATCCATCTCAACGACCCAGACGGCAACGAGATCGAGCTGGTCTATGAAAAGCCGCGGGCGCTGTGGGAAGGCGACATCCAGGCGGCCTTGAACAAAGCCGTAGAACAGCCGATCCACGGCTAGACGATACCCGGCAGCGGGCGGGTGCCTTACAAAATCCCCGCCCGCTTGCTAGGATCACGCGCATGCACCTGGGGACATGCAGCGAATGACCGAAGAGACGCAGGCGCCGGTGATCGGCCTGCTGAGTTGCGTGGTCGACGAGCCCGAAAGCCAGACGCGCGCGTTCGAGCAGCAGCGCCGCCAGCGCGACAGCATGATGGCGCAGGATTATTGCGAGCTGATCGCCGACCTGATCGACGCCCAGGGCGAGGCGCGGGCCGTCGATATCTCGCGCCGGCTGGGGGTGGCACACGCGACCGTGGTCAACACCATCGGCCGGCTGCAGCGCGACGGCTATGTGCTGCAGCAGCCCTATCGCTCGATCTTCCTGACCGAGGCCGGCCGGGCGCTCGCGCTCGAATGCCGGCGCCGGCACCAGATCGTGCTGCGCTTTCTGGAGGCGCTCGGCATCGATCCCGAAACCGCGCGCGCCGATGCCGAGGGCATGGAACATCACGTCAGCGAACCGACGCTGGCCGCGTTCGAACGCTTTATCGCGGAGAAGAATTTAGGCCGGGAGTAGTCGTTTTTTTCGTCATTCCCGCGCAGGCGGGAATCCAGCAAGGGCCGCGTCTGCGGCGACATATGCCTTTTGCTTCCGCGCTACCGCGCGTAAATGCTGGATTCCCGCCTACGCGGGAATGACGAGGAAAACCACCCTTTCCTCTGTCCGGCCCGACCCGGACTTGCTATAGGCGGTCCTGCCTTCTTTCCCAGCTAGCCGAGGCGACATGGATCTCCTGCAAACCCTGATCATTTCCGTCATCCAGGGCATCACCGAGCTGTTCCCGATTTCGAGCGTCGCCCATGCGGTGCTGACGCCGTTCGCCTTCGGCTGGGACCTGAGCCCGGAATTTCTGAAAGAGCATTTCCTGCCGTTCGTCGTCATGCTGCATCTGGGCACGGCGGTGGCGCTCCTGGGCTTCTTCTGGCGCGACTGGCTCGATTTCATCAAAAGCCTGTTCGACAGCCGCGCCGTCGCCGCGCGCCGCACCCTGTTCCTGCTGATCGTCGGCACGATCCCGGCGGCGCTGATCGGCCTGGTGTTCGAAAAAATGCTGAAAGGCATCTTCTCCAACGTCACTTCGGCCGCATTCTTCCTGATCCTGAACGGCGTGCTGCTTTATGCCGGCGAGAAGCTGCAGAAGCGCGGCTCTAAAGCGGTCGAGGAACTGAGTTTCGTCCAGGCGCTGCTGATCGGCCTCGCCCAGTCGCTGGCGCTCATCCCCGGCTTCTCGCGTTCCGGCGCCAGCATGGTCGCAGGCTTCTGGGCCGGATTGACCCACGAGGCGTCGGCACGCTTCTCGTTCCTGCTGGCCGCCCCGATCATCCTCGGCGCCAGCATCCTCGAACTGCCGAAGCTGGCCCATGCGCCGGCCGGCACCATGGGCAATGCCGTCGTCGGCGGCGTCGTCTCGGGCATCGTCGCCTTCTTCAGCGTCTGGGCGCTGATGGCCTGGTTCCGCAAGCACGAGGTCAACGCGATGCGCCCGTTCGCGATCTATTGCTGGATCGTCGGCGCCCTGGTGATCGCGCTGTCATAAGGAGTGGGGTGCGGCTATCCGTGCTCGAACAGGTGCCGCATCACCTCCATATAGAACGAGCGGATATTGATCGTCTTGCGCCGGCGCAGCACGTACAGGCTCTCGCAGCTGTCCTCGATGTCGAAGAATTTCTCGACCAGGTAATATTGCGGCCGTAGCTCGTAGTCGTGGATGACGATGGTGGCGCTTTCGGCGGCGCAGGCAGCCGCCGCCAGGGCGGATGCGACCCGGAAGCGGCCGTCGATCAGGATCAGGTCGAACAGAATGTCGGTCGCGAAGAACGGATCGGCGTAATAGCGCGGCCAATCTGCCCGGCGCGTCTCGTCGGCCGGGCGGCCCCATTCGCCGACCGGGCCGATATCGGCATGGGTCAGGAACAAGCGCTGGGCCGCTGCCGCCGCGGCGATCTCCGGATGCGCCCGGATCTTGTCGAGCCAGGCCGGATCGCTCTCGATCGTCAGGATAACCTTGGCCGGCGAGCGCACCGCCAGCAGCGTGCTGCCGCCGCTGCCGAATTCCATATAATGCGTGGCTTTTGCCAAAGTGCGGACGAACAGGTCGCGTTCGCCGTCATTCATCCTGACCGGCAGATCCATCTCTTCCTCCTCCAACGACTCCAAGCATGCCATGGGGCGCGGCATTCGCGTTAGGGGTCGCGAAGTCGCAGGTTTGCCGTCACATCGATACTGTCATTGCCGAGTCGCGGCCAAGTAAAATGACAGTTCTGAGACGCTTTTATGGAGGCCCGGTGAAATGATTTCCCGGGTTACCAAATTGAGTGGACCGACCTCGTCTTTGATCTTATTCCGCATCTCCATGTTGGCCCTGCCGCAGGGTCGAAGATGGACGGGAGCGGGGCGATGGTGGCACTGGCGCGCAGCAAGACCGCGGCGATCAAGAAGGCGGTCTATCGGGCCGCACCCGGCAAGAAGCAGGCCCTGCTCGATCGGCTGTTCGCCCTCTGGTTCGCCCGCTTCGTCTATAACCAGATCTGGGAAGACCCCGTCGTCGATCTGGAGGCGCTGCAGCTGCAACCCGACAGCCAGGTCGTGACCATCGCATCCGGCGGCTGCAACATCCTGAACTACCTGGTCGCCGATCCGGCCCATATCACCGCCCTCGACCTCAATCCCGCCCATATCGCGCTGACCCGGCTGAAGCTGGCGTCGCTGAAGCATCTGCCGGACCACGAGGCGTTCTTCCAGTTCTTCGGCGTCGCCAAGAACCAGGAAAACGTCGACCTCTACCGCCAGCACCTGGCGGCGCATCTGGACGAGGCGACGCGCGGCTTCTGGGAGCATCGCTCGATCCTGGGCGGCGAGCGCATCGAGTTCTTCGCCAAGGGCCTGTATCGCAAGGCGCTGTTGGGCAAGTTCATCGGCTTTCTGCATGCGTTCGGCCGCATCGCCGGCAGCCATCCGGAACGTATCCTCAGCGCCCGCAGCCTGGAAGAGCAGCGCGAGATCTACGATCGCGAGATCGAGCCGTTGTTCGAGCTGAAGCTGGTCCGCCTGCTCGCCCGCCAGCCGATCGTGCTCTACAGCCTGGGCATTCCGGCCAATCAATTCGATGCGATGAAGCATGATTCGAGCGGCGATCTGGCCGAGCTTATCCGCTTCCGCATCCGCCGGCTCGCCTGCGATTTCGACCTGTCGGAAAACTACTTTGCCTGGCAGGCGTTCGGCCGGCACTACGACGTCAAGGACCGCCGTGCCACGCCGCCTTATCTGAAGGCCGAGAATTACACGACGATCCGCGACCGGCTCGACCGGGTCGAGGTCAAGCTGCAGTCCATGACCGACTATCTGGGCGCCCAGGATGCGGCGAGCAAGGATCGCTATATCCTGCTCGACAGCGTCGACTGGATGGACGCGACCATGCTGGCCGATCTCTGGGCCCAGATCCGCCGGACGGCGAAGCCGGGCGCCCGGGTGATCTTCCGCACCGCCGGTGCCGAATCGCCCTTTACCGAAAAGCTCGACCCGGCCGTCTTCGCCCGGCTGTTCGAGGGCTGGCACTATCACGAAGTGGAGTCCAAGCGCTGGCTGGCCCAGGACCGCTCGGCGATCTACGGCGGCTTCCACCTCTATTCCCGCGTCGCCTGACATGGTGGAGCTGGCGGTCGCCGACGATGCCGCCCGGCGCATGGATGCGATGTACCGCTATCAGCGGCACATCTACGATCTGACCCGGAAATTCTATCTGCTGGGCCGTGACCGGCTCTTGGCGCGGTTGCCGATCAAGCCCGGCGCCTCGGTCTTGGAAATGGGCTGCGGCACCGGGCGCAATCTGGTCAAGCTCGGCCATATGGCGCCCGACGCGCGGCTCCATGGCGTCGATGTCGCCGGCGTGATGATCGATACGGCGGCGCGCGCGCTCGATCGCAAGGGCTTGAGCCACCGCGTGCGTCTGGCCCAGGCCGGCGGCCAGGGCTTCGACCCGGTGACGGCGTTCGACCTCGCGCGCTTCGACGTGATCTATTTCAGCTATGTCCTGTCGATGATCCCGGACTGGCGCCCGGTGGTCGAGCGCGCGCTGGAGCAATTGGCCCCCGGCGGCATTCTGGCCGTGGTCGATTTCGGCGACCAGCTGCGCGCCCCGCGCTGGCGCCGCCGGCTGCTGCTGGGTTGGCTCCGCCTGTTCGACGTGCACCCGCGCGCCGAGATCGAACGCGATCTGCGCCAGATGGCGGCGGCAGAGGACGGCCTTGCCCTGGACGAGGATTTGTTCGACGGCTACGCCTATCTGCTGATGATCCGGAAGAGCTAACAACTCTGCGTGATCGGGGTCGGCGGTACTGGACGGGGATCGGTCCAGGGCGTAGTCCGAAGGCTCTGCCGCCACGGGGGAGCTTCGTCATGTTGAGCAAACGCTTGGGCGTCGGTGCCGGGCTCGTCCTGGCCGCCACCAGCCTCTGGGGGACGGCCGCCGAGGCGCAGTTGAAGACGCAGAAGGTGCTGTCCTATGACGCGGCCAAGCTGATCGCCTCGACCGCGGTCGAGGCCTGCCTGGCCAAGGGCTTCCATGTCTCGGCCGTCGTGGTCGATCGCGACGGCGAGACGGTGGCGCTGCTGCGCGGCGACGGCGCCGGGCCGCA
>Ga0302314_10003680_pt1 | contig 28227 bp, 27 predicted proteins | sample III_Palsa_N2_3_FD_200533 | JGI IMG/M metagenome (GOLD analysis project Ga0302314, IMG submission 200533) | Peat permafrost microbial communities from Stordalen Mire near Abisko, Sweden - III_Palsa_N2_3 | ecosystem: Environmental > Terrestrial > Soil > Palsa > Peat permafrost | place: Sweden...
GACCTCGCCGACCGCGTTCGGGTCCCGGTGCGCTGCGGCCATGGCCGCGCCGAAGTTGAAGCCGGTCCGGTCGACCGTGGCGTCGAGCAGGTCGTACAGGCGCCCCTGCAGCGACGCGGAGGCCGCGGTGAGGTTCTCCAGGATGACCTGCTGGACACGCCCCTCGCGGGTCTCGGGAGCCACCAGGTGGTAGACGAACACCTCGTTCTGCTGGCCGATTCGGTGCAGTCGACCGGCGCGCTGTTCGAGCCGCACCAAACTCCAGGGGATGTCCCAGTCGATCATGACGTGGGCGGACTGCAGGTCGATGCCCTCGCCGCCCGCGTCAGTGGACACCAGGACCTGGAACCGGTCCTTCAGGAATCTGGCCTGTAATTCCTCGCGGCCGGACTGGTCCACGCTTCCGTCCAGCACCTCGGTGCTGAATCCTGCCGCGCGGAAGACTCCGGCCAGCCATCGCGCGGTGTCGGTGAACTCAGTGAACACCAGCAGTTGGCCGCAACCAGGGCCGATCTGATGCTCCTGCATAATGTCTCGCGCCGCCTGCCACTTCGCGGCCTCGTCTCGCGATGTCAGAGCCCGCTCCAGCTGACCGATGGCTACGGTCACGGCCTCCAGCTCAGCCCGGCGGTCGCTGCTGCGCGCCTGGAGCACGGCCTCTTCAGCGTCATGCCAGGCGTCGTCGGAGTCGAGGGCGGCACGGGCCAGGTCGCTGTTCTCAAACCCCTCGGGCGCAACTGGGGGCACCCGGCCGGCCTGCGAACCGGACAGAGCCATCCGTCGGCGCCGCAAGGTTTCGAGGGCCGCTGTCACCGAGGAGGCAGCGCGCTTGCCGTAGATGGAACGGGCCAGCACTGAGTCGGAGGAGTACCAGGTCTCCACGTAGCCCATAACCGCGTCGTACGCATCGGACTCGGCAGGGGTCAGGAAGACGTCGTGGGTCTGCGCATACCGGGGGCGGAAGAGCAATTCGCCGTCCAGGCCCCTGAGGTCCTCCTTCATCCGCCGAAGGAAATTGTTCGGCCCCGGGTGCATGGGGTGGTCGTACGTCTTCTCGGACGGATCCCACCGGTAGATGGCCGGATCGAGCAAGTTCAGCAGCGCGCGGAAGAAGTTCTCCTTGCCGCGGTGCGGAGTGGCTGTCAGCAGGAGGAAGTGGTGGGACACGTCACCGAGTTGGCGAGCCGCGCTGAGGTGCTGGGAGGTCGGGGTAAGCCGGTGGGCCTCATCGAAGACGGCTAACGACCAGGAAGCCCGAGAGCCGACCACCTTGCGTCGCACATCGGTGTTGTAGGTGAATAGGTCCAGCGAGACGACCCAGACATCCACGTCCGCACGAAGGTCCAGCGGCTCGCGGCCGACCTCGGCGGTGATCCGCTGCGCGTCGATTCCGAAGAAGCGCTTCAGTTCCCCGATCCACTTGCTCACTAAGTGGGCCGGTACGACGATCACGGTCTTTCCGGGGATCAGCCCCTGCCTGCGGCCCTCGGCCAGATACATCCCGGTCATCAGAGTCTTGCCGGTACCCGGCTCGTCAGCTAGGAGGAACCGCAACCTGGGTTGGGGCAGCATCACGCTGAACACTGCGTCGTCCTGATGGGCATACGGGCGCAACGGCCGGGTGGCCAGAACGGCCGACCGGATGCGGGGGATGGCCCAGCGCATCCATTGTGCCCACACCGCGGTGATCGCACGCGCGCTGTCCCCGCTCCCGTCGGAGCTAGGGACCTTGCATGCCGGTACGTCGGCGAAGAGTACGAACGCCTCGGCGAGGCCCCGCGTGGGAGACTTGATGACGCAGTTGAACCCGGTGCGCTCCTGAGACGCGGCGACGACGGTCACCAGTTCGCCGTCGATCAGGAGTCGGTCATTCTTGTCGATCTCCACGCCAGCCCCCCGGCCTCCTTGTCATGGACGCGTGTCGCTAATTGCTGGCCAGACTCAATCACAGATGCGGCCGAGAAGAGTGACCATTGCTCAGATCGTGATCATTGAAAGGGAATCAAGGCGAGTGACGTCCCCATGGCACCGATGCCCTGGGTGACGAAGGCCCTATGGCAGTCGTCCCCGGCTCTCTGGCTGGGCTGTACGTCGCCGGGCTGGGCGCTGGGCACGCGGGCCTGCTGCTGGGTCTGGGTATGAAGTGGTGAGCGACGAATCGGCAGGATGTCTTCATACCGCCCAGCTAAGGAGATGGCTAGGCGATTCAACAAGACGTGGTGGCGGGTCCAGTCCGGCCCCACCACCCACGTTGGGTTCATGCCTCGATCGGGCGATCTTCCGGCCAGCCTCGATGCAGAAGGTGGCTTCCCTGGCGATGTCAGCCCGGCTGACGAGGGCGGAGAGCGGCTGGTGGATGGCGTCCTCGTCGAGCTGAGTGGTGTGCTGTTCGCCGTCCGCGGCCTCGGCTATGAGGTGGAGGCCGTTCTGGGCGGCGACGCGGCGGCCGGCGGAGTTGCTCGGTGCGAAGTCCAGGATCTGGGTGAAGCAGGGTGACCAGGGGAGCGCTGGCATGCTCCTTGCGGGAGACGGTCGGTAGGTTTTGGGTGTCGCCGAAGGTCCGGTTGGAGAAGCGGGCGGTGAACTCGGCACGTGCGGCCTTGGCGGCCTTCAGACCGTGGAGGGTGGCGGTGACCTCGCCTGCGAGGATGCGCTTGACGGCCATGGGGTGCGCGGTGCCGTTGGCCACACGCCCGGCGCCCATGGCGATCTCCTCGTCGGTCCACTCGGTGAGGTGATCGGAGGTGGATCAGGCGGCCGAAGATCTCGTCCGGAGAGGAGGAGAGGCCAATGTAGTTGCCCTGCGACTTGCTCATCTTGGAGTCGGGGCCGTTGGTGCCCTCGATGACCGGGATGGTGATGATGACCTCGGGGCCTGCTCGCGAATCTCCATGACCCGGCGGCACATCTGGAGGTTGAGGTGCTGGTCCACGCCGCCGGGTTCGACGTCCGCGCTGCCTGGATGATACGCACCTCGACACCCTCATGATCAGCAGGACCGCTTCCCGGCCGACAACGGCAAGGCGTCCCAAGCTGCGAGGCGCTACGGAGAGGCCGCGACGCCCATTCGGACGGCAAGCCGAGCCGATATGCGCCATACCAATTAGCATGAAATATGCCTATTGGCGTGCATGTACATGGTTACTCAGGAACGAGGTCGTGTGGTGTCCGACGAGGCGGAACCGGTACATAAGCGCATCGCGGAACTCGTTGCTGACACTCTCCGGGGGCGGGCACTAGATCTTGGCTGCGGTCGGGGCCCCACCCTGATGGCCCTCAGCCGGGGGGTGCCGAGAAGCGTGTTGGTAGGAGTGGACCGAGCTGCGGACGTGCTGCGGGATCTCCCGAAGACTCTGGCTGGACACCGGGGGCCTGTGCTCGGAGTCGAGGCGGACCTGCGGGCCGACCTGCCGTTCGCTGACGGCACTATGGACGTCGTCGTCTCCTACAACACGCTTGAATGCGTGCCCGACCCGGCGCGGCTGCTGGGTGAGGTTCACCGAGTCCTGCGGCCCGGGGGCCGGGCGGTGATCGCTCATGTGGATTTCGATTCCATGGTGCTTGCCGGTGCCCATCGTTCGTTGGACCGCCGAGCGTGCCACGGCTTCGCGGACTACGAGCAGGGATGGATGGACCACGCGGACGGGCGCATGGGACGTGCCATCGCAGGGTTGGTGGCAATGAGTCCGCTGCGGCTGGTGGCCGTCGAGCCGTTGTTGGTGTGGTCGCCGCGGCTCGTCGGGCATGCGGCTCAACGGATCGAGGACATGCGAAAGGCATTGCTCTCGGCCTGGCGGCATGGCAAGAGCGATCTAACGCCCGCTGAGGTGGACACGTGGTTCGAGTCGCTATGCGTGGCCGATGACAGCGGCGCCTTCTTCTTCTCTGAGCTCGCCTTCCTGGTTGTTGCTGAACGCGAAGTCGTCGTGACCGGTGGTGGGCTACCGGTCAGCGGCGTGGTTGACGGCGCACGACAGCCTGGGGCCTTGGCCGCGTGAGCGACTCCGTAAGCCCGAGCGCACTCGCTGCGAAGGCGAGCAGTTCGGCGATGCTCCACTCCGCCGGCTTGGTGCTGTTCAGGCGGAGCGCCGGATTGGGGGGAGTGACCCAGTAGAGCTCCGGTGCGTCTGGCGGCGGATCGGGACGGTAGGCGTGGGTGCTACGAACGGTGTCGCGCTGGCGGCACAGAGCTATGGGTGCGTCGACGTGCACGAGGTGGAGTCGTTCTCCGAGTAGCTGCTGCGCTGCGGTGCGTTCCCAGGCTGTCGAGGTCACCAGGGTGACCAGGCCCACCGGGACGAGCTCTGCAGCCTGGGCCAGGGCGGTGACCGTGGCCAGGCGATCGCTCGGAGACCAGCCCAGTCCGTACAGGACACCGCGAGGGTCGGCGCGCTCGACATCGGCGTCGAGCAGTCGGACGGCGCCGGGGGCGAGCTGCGGTCCGAGATGTGCGTGGAGGGCACGGGCCAGGGTGGTCTTCCCCGACGCGGGCAGGCCGACGAACCAGAACACCGCGGTCCCCGGGGGCAAGCTGATGCTGGTCATGCGCCGTACCCCCAGCGCTGGGCCCAGTCACGGAGCAGGTCGGGCCAGCGGTTGTCGGCGGGTAGCGGCGTCGGGGCCTGGACGTGTCCGGAGCGGATCTGCTCCGACCAGTCGCCGATGCCGTAGACGAAGGGGCCGTGGTCCTGCCGGCCGTAGTCGAGCATGTTTGGGTCCCAGGGGATGTCGAGTACGTCGCAGAGTCTGCGACAGGTCGACTCGGGGGCTGCGGTCAGTTCCTCGTAGGTGACGTCGGCAGCGCCCGGCGAGTTGGCTGCGGCTGTCTCCAGGGCGCCGGCGAACTTGTCCACGATCAGGGCTGCCTCGTCGAGGTCCTGGGCGTCGCCCGCGCGGACGATCGAGGCCGCGATGGCGACGGGGTGGCGGCGCAGGACCAGGAAGCGTGCCTCCGGCCAGCAGGCAAGTAGTTCGGGTTGGATGAAGACGTTGCCCGGGGACTTCTCCACCAGGATTCGTCGGCCGCTGGCTGCCAGTTGGCGGTGCAGCAGGCGGTCCCACAGCAGGTGGCGCAGGTCCTGCGGGCTCAGCCGCAGGGTGCGTAGGGACAGGTCGGTGAATTCGTCGTCGGAGTGCACCTCCAGGCCGCCCAGGTGCAGTTCGTGGGGCGCGTGGATCGCCGGGTGCGATCCGAGGATGCAGCGCAGCAGGGTGGATCCGGAGCGGATCGGGGAGAGCAGGAAGACCGGGGACGGCACGAGGCGGAGTTCGTCAGGCAAGGGTGTCCTCTCCAGAGCTTCGTGCGGTTTCGGTGGCCCGGCGTTCGAAGACGGCGAGTCGGGTGGCGAGGTCGCGTCGGTAGTGGGCGGAGCCGGGGCTGGTCTTCTCGTCGCAGTGGTAGACACGTAGCGGCAGTTGGTCCAGGTAGCCGATACCGGGGCCTTGTGGCTGGGCGAAGGTGCGGGAAAGCCAGTCCTCGTAGTTGAACCAGTGGGTGCCGTCGTCGTGGAAGGCGTCGCCGGGGATTCCGCCGGCTGTCTCGATGACCTGACGGGCGCGGTAGGTGTCGTAGATGAGGAAGTGCGAGGAGACCCGGTTCACCGAGCGGACCCCGGGCATCAGTGGTGCGCCGACCTCCTCAAGAGCCCACTGCCAGCAGTCGTGGTCGTCGATGCGCTGCGCGAGAGCGAGTCCGGGGCAGGCGTTGAAGGTCCTGGCTATTGCGTCGAGGAGGTCGGTGGAGGCGTCGCTGCGGAACGCGGCCACGTCGCCCTCCACGGTGATCAGGAAGCGGCTCTTGGTGAGCGACAGGTGGGTGTGGATGTTGTTGGCCTGGTCCCCGCTCGCCCGGTGCCTGTCCCGCCAGCGCACCCGGACCTCGTCGAATCCCCAGGTGTCGTGGGCGAGTGCCTGGATCTCGTCGATGGGGGCGACTTCGGCTCCGTCCACCACGAGGACCAAGTCGTAGTCGTGCTTCGTGTTCCTGCACAGGGCGTCGAGAGTGGCCGGCACGGTGCGCCGCAGCAGCGGCACGTCGGAGTGCACCAGGTAGGCGATGGTGAACAGCGGCGGGTAAGCCATCTCGTCACCAACCTGCCGGACCGAGCTGGCCATCCGGGGCGGCAGGTTCGTCCGGGGGCCCGGCTGTGGGGCCGTGCCCGGGGGCCAAGGAGCGCAGGGCATCGAGCATCGGGGCGGCCAGTTCCGCGGCGAGGTGGCGCAGTTCGCTCTCGATGGCGGCCTCGGTGGCGGCGTCGATGTTCGGGTGCCCGACGCACATCCCCATCACCTCGTACTTGTTGTTCGGGCCGAGGCCGATGCGGTCGGCGAGGTCCATGAGCGCGAAGTGGTCGAAGGCGGCCAGCCCGTTGCGGTAGAGACGCTCGGAGAACTCACCGGTGAATCGGGAGACGACCGCACGAAGCAGCGGGGTGGCCACCTCGTGGTCGCGCAGCTCGGTGAGGAACTGGGCTGCCGGCGGTGGGAGGAAGACGAATGCGTGGCGGTAGAAGTCGGAGGTACCCAGCGCCTGGAAGCAGCCGACGCGCTCCAGCATCGCGGTCATGCGGAGGTAGGTGGCGTGGCGGGACTCGACGAGGCGGGCGATGCCCTCGGCACCCTGGTGCTGGAGCAGGGCCCAGAGCTTGAGGGACTCGAAGCCGCGCGAGCCGTAGAACGGCGTGATCAGGCCCAGGTCGAGGCAGTCGGGATCGTCGGCGCGTTCGGGGTAGCGGGCGAGACGTCCCAGGGTGGCCGGGTCGCGGAAGAGGACGTAGCTGGACGGATAGGTGACGAACAACCCCTTGTGCGGGTCCAGGGCCACAGAGTCGGCCCGTTCGATGCCGGCGAGCGGCTGACGCAGACGCGGAGAGAAGAGCAGGCTGCCTCCGTGGCAGGCGTCGACGTGGAACCAGATGCCGTGCCGTTCGCACAGATCGGCCAGGGCTTCGAGGTCGTCGATCCCGGTGGTGCGGCAGTTGCCGGCCACGCCGACGAGCATCACGATGCGGCTGCCGTCCGGTGGATTCTCCAGGAGGGCGGCCAGGGCGTCGGGGTCGCTCGTGAAGTCGCTGCGCGGGGGTGCCCACAGCAGCGACTCCTCGCCGAGTCCGAGGGACTGTGCGGCGGACAGGTAGGAGAAGTGCTCCACGCCGCTGGCCAGCAGGATGAGGGGGCGTTCAGGCAGGGAGCGCAGCCCCGACTGGCGGACCTGGGGGAAGGCGTGGGCGAGGGCGACCGTGAGCGCGGTGTGGTTGCTCATGTTGCCGCCGGAGGTCCACATCCCGCCCAGGGAGCGGAGTCCCTGGTAGTCGGTCAGTGGCGGCGCGTCGAAGCCGATGACCTCGCGCAGCCAGACGATCAGCTGGGCCTCGATGACGCTGGCGGCCGGTGCGCTGCGGTCGAAGGCGATCAGGTTCTGGTTCAGGAAGGCAGCGAGGATCTCGGCGGCCAGCCCGGCCGCGCTGTTGCCGGTGTCGGGGAAGGCGAGATAGCGGGGGTCGGCCTGGGCGACCGACCAGCTGGCGACCTCCGTGAGGAGGTCGACGAGCTCCTGGTCGGTTTCGACACCACGCTGGGGCAGTGGACCGGCCAGGCGTTTGATGAGCTCGGCCGGGGTGGCGTGGCGCAGCACCAGGTTCTCGCGCAGCCGCCCAGAGGCGAAGTCGAGGCCGAGGTCGACCGCCTGGTGCAGCAGTGAGGCGTGGTCGGCGTCCAGGAGGGCCGGCCGGGTGTGGTGGTCAGACACGTCCGAACTCCATTCGGTAGACGCAGCCCTGGCAGGAGCTCCAGGCGGGGCCGGCGGTGAAGGTCTCGCGGAAGGCCTGATAGGCCGGTGAGGTCCAGATGTCGCCGATGGTGCTGGTGGTGATGTTGCCGAGGACATTGCCTCCGCCGGGCTCGGCCTCCATGTGGACGCAGCAGGGCGTCACCTCGCCGTCGCGAGTGAGGTAGGTCGCGTCCCAGGGCCACGGGCAGACCGCCTCGGCGACTCGGGGGTCCGCGAGTCGGCTGTAGTCGAAGATCGTCAGCTCCAGGTCGAGGCTCTCGGCGCGGACCAGACCGTCCTCGATGTGCGGTACGACTTCCGCGGGCGGTGCGGCGAACAGCGAATGGGCGTTGAGGGTCTTGTCCTCGCCCCAGTGGTGGAGGCTCTCCACCGTGACCCGGCGGATGCCCCGCTGGGCCACGAAGTCGAGGATCGCGGAGAACTCGGAGAGGTTGTCGGTGGACAGTGTGATCGCGGCCGACAGGGAGGTGTCCCGGTCGCGCGTCAGGTCGACCGCATGGTCCAGGGCCGAGGCGAGCTGGCTCACGCGCAGCCCCGAGCGCATGAGGGCGAGGGTGGTGTCGCTGGCTCCGTCGACGCTCACCGCGAGCATGCCCAGCCCAGCGTCCAGGACCTTGGTGAGCCGCCGGCGCACCAGCAGTCCGTTCGTGTTGGTCGAGCTGAGCACCTTGCGGCTGCTGCACGCGCGGACGTACTCGGCGAAGTCGTTCAGCATCAGCGCCTCGCCCGCGCCGACGAAGGACACGTGCTCCAGATCCGGCAGGCCGTCCAGTAATTGGGCGAACGCGCCCAGATCAAGGTGGCTGCCGGTACTCGTGTGCACGGCGCGCACGCAGCCCGCGCAGGCGAGATTGCACAGGTCGGTGAGCTCGACCTGGAGGAACTTGGGCGAGGGCGCGGGATGTCCGGGAGTCAGGCCGTAGCGGTCGAAGTCGTCGCTGACCAGGAAGCGGCGGTAGCGCTCGGGGACCGTGATGGATGGTTGTCTGCTCAACGGGAGGCCGCCTTGGTGTAGACGCCGACGGTCTCGTCGACGAAGTCCTCGAACGCCTGCTGCAATACGGCAAAGGTGGGGCGGGGACGCTGCGTCTGTGCGTTGCTGAACTGCTCGATCGCGGCGCCCCACGCGGCGGCCTGGGTGAAGTCCTCGACAAGGTGGACACCGGGGACCTCGGCGAGGTGCTCCATGGATGCCACGGCCGAACAGCACACAGGAGTTCCGAGAGCGAGCGCCTCGTGGGCGACGATCGGATGGTTCTCGAGCCACAGCGAGGGGATCAGGAGCGCCCGGGCTCCAGCGAGCAGTGGGCCGATGCGCTCGCGCCCGGTGGGCGGCTGCCAGCGGATGCGCGCATCCTGAGCTGCGAGGGCGCGCAACCGAGACTCGTACCCGGGGTCGTCCGGGACGGTGGCGATGACCAGCGGCAGTGCGCTGGACGAACGGCGGTAGGCGTCGAGGAGCAGATGAAGCCCTTTCTCCGCGGAGCACCTGCCGAGGAACAGCAGGTAGTCGCCGTCGCTGCTGCCGGCTCTGTCCGAGAGCGGCTCCCAACCCGCGGGCAGTCCGTAGCAGGCATGGTCGCGGACCAGGTGACGGGTACTGATCCCGGCTTCGGCGATCTGGGCGGCCTGGTGTGGCGTCTGTACCCAGTAGGCGGCGACAGTCTCGTTGAGCCAGGTGCGGTTGCGGGCTCGCCATGCGTCGACTTGGCCCAGTGCGTCGCCCGGCAGTTGGAGGCAGGTCAGGCACTCCTGCGAGGGCGCGGATGCGTGGCACAGCCGGTCGCTGTGGCGCTTCATGAGCTGGTGGTCGGGGCAGACGGCGGTGTAGTCGGTCAGGGTGGCCAGGACCGGTGCCTCGCGCAGGGCCAGGCAGCGTAGGAACTCAAGTCCGGTCCGGGCGAAGTGCAGCACGTGCACGGCGTCCACGGGCGGGCGGGAGCGCAGCAGCCGCTGGGCCGGGCCGACGAGTTGGCGTTCGTGCCGGTACCACTCGGCGGGATAGCCAGAGGAGGCGAGGGCGGGAAGCGGCAGGTAGGTGCAGCCCGGCAGCGTTGCGGTGTTCGGCGGCAGGGGACCCGGTGCCATCCAGGAGACATCGATCCCCCGCGCGAGCAGCGCGGCGGCGAGGTCGTGGACGAGCACCTCAGTACCCCCGGACTCTGGGTGTCGAAAGCGGTGACTGGTCAACAGGGTGTGCATGGTCACCTCTCTTTCCTTCAGCAGGTGTTGCCCTGGAGGCCGGCCCAGCGGCTCAGCGGAATCAGACCGTCAGGCAGAACCGTGTTGATCGCCGCGCGGGGCCGTGTCGTGCCGGCAGCGGCGGCCTCAGGGCCTGCGATGCGCAGCGGTCCGACGGCGGCCGGGTCCAGGACAGCGAAGGGTTCGTGCAGGGTGAGAGCGGTCCAGCCTCCGTCGGTGAAGTCCACCAGGAGGTTGAATCCGATGAGGTCGTTGGTGTCCACCAGTGCGCCCAGGGGCAGCTCCAACCGGACGGCGTCCTGTCTCCAGGCTGCGGTGGCCCGAGGGACGTCCTCCCAGACCGGTTCGGGGTAGGGGACCTGGCGGAAGCGCTCCGTCGGGACCCGCAGGATCTGGACCCCATTGCGGTCACAGCGCAGTTGAGCGGCCTGCGGGCCTGGCTGGCCGGCGGCCAGGTCGTGCAGCGTGAACTCTCCTGACCCCAGCGGCTCCAGCCGCAGGCGCAGGGACCGTACGTGCTCCGGCTGCTCCCCGAGCTGCACGGTGAGGTTCATCCGTTTCGGGCTGTCCTGCTCCGCCGCGCCCAGGGCGACATGCAGGCCCAGTCCCGGTGAGCTCAGGAGGCCGGCACGGATGCGGCCGGGGCCGCCCAGCACGGTCATCGCTGCGGCTTGACCGCCGGTTTCCAGCAGCTCGGCCAGCGGCCGGTAGGGGGTTTCCGGGGCGGCCTGTGCGAGTTCCGCCGCGATTCCGTAAGGGGAGGGCAGGGCGTCCAGGACGTCGGGATGCCGCTCGCGCAGCTCCACTGTCAGCCGCACCGCGAGCTGGGTCAGGAACCGGATCAGGTCGCACTTCACCTGGTCCGGCGAGGTGATGTCGTCGTTCGCGAGCACTGCCTGGTAGTAGCAGCCGCCCCCGCAGACATAGCGCGAGGAGCAGGTCGAGCACCCCGGGCGGTCGTCGACCACCAGGTCCAGGTACTGGGTGCGCGCGGACTCCTCGACCCCGGTGCTGACGTGGCCGATATGCCACCCGGACTTCCCGATGAAGTGGGCGCAGGGATAGAGGTTCCCGTTGGTGTCCACGTAGGTGCCGCTCTTGCCCGCGCCGCAGCGGTAGACCTGCGCTGCTCGGTCCTTCACGCGGTAGAAGAACCGCATGAAGAAGTCCTCGCTGTTCAGCGCGAGCAGTCGGGCGAGGATCCCTTCGGGTGGCTGGGCCAGGATGTGGTCGACGAGGTCCTGGTAGCCGCGCATGAACGCGGGGAGCGTAGCCGCGTTGAGGGCGTACTCCTTGTCGTGGGTGGCGTTGACCGGCTTCATGTAGATGTTGCGGGCCCCCACCTCCTCGAACAGGTGCTTGAAGATCGCGGTGAAGTCCGTGCAGTAGGCGGTCAGTACGGAGGAGACCCCCATGTCCGGGGTACGGGCCAGGATCCGGTCAAGGACGCTGCGGACGTGGTCGTAGGTACCGCCGCGCCCGTTGGTGTAGAAGCGCACCCGGTCGTGGATCTCGCGAGGGCCGTCCAGGCTGATGTCCTGGGGCGCCCCCAGCCGGTCGGCAAGCTCAGGGGTCATGGACAGGGTCGCGTTGGTGACCATCGGCCCGGCCCACACCACGGTGACCGGCGAGTCGGCCAACCCCTCGGCGACGATGGCCTGCACCTGGTCGTGCATGTGCCGCACCAGCATCGTCTCCCCGGCCAGGCCGAAGTCGACACGGCTGTAGCGGGCGTCCTCGGCAACCAGCCGGCGGCGGTGGGCCTCGACGCCGGCCAGGACGTTCTCGACCGGGATGGTCACTGGCTTGCCGTCAGCGTGTACCCGGTCGCGGAACGAGCAGTACGTGCAGCCCATGTTGCAGGAGTCCGTGAGGGAGAGCTGCAGCTGCGGGTACGCCTCCCGGTAGGAGGTGATCTGGTGGACGGGCTCCGGCCCCGCGCAGGGGCACGCGGCGCCGGGAGCGGTGATCTGGCCGCCCAGCACGTGGAACACGTGGCCGTCGCTGAAGGTCAGGTGGCTGGGGTCGGCGTCGGCGGTGAGCTGCTCGTCACGGATCATGAGGTGTACTCCTCTGAAGGTGGGCAGGGTCTGCGGGGCGATAACGGTCCTGGGAGCGCGAGACGGGAACGCAGGGCAGTAAGCCGGTCACCGATGCCCCTGAGGGTCGACGGGCTCGTGGTGGAGGCAGGGGACTCCCGCAGAGCGAAGGCCGACAGGCAGATCGACGTGATCTCGTCGGCCTCCGTTCCGCCGACCAGCTCGGGCAGCAGCCGGAGTTGCTGGTCGAGCTGCACGGGCGGATGGGGCCAGCGCTCGGACCGGAATACCAGTCGGGCCACAGCGGACCGTGCTTCGAACCAGATCCGCTTGGCGGCGGCATCCCCATGTGCGGGGTCGTCGCAGCCCAGGCTGCGTTCGTACTGGCTGGTGCGGGAGGTCAGAAGCGACGGGGCGACGGTGACCAGGTCGGCCATCCAGCCGGGATCGTGGACGTCTCCGCCGGGGCGGCGTAGCTCCATCCACTCGTGGAGGTCACGGGTCGCTGCTCCGTCCGCGGAGCGGACGTCTGCCTCCTCGGGCCTTGCAGTCGAGCCCTCGCTGGCGAAGCCGAACTGTTCGAGGATCTCGGCTATGAGTTCCTCTGCGGCGACGTGCCCTCGGGGGTAGTCGGGGGAGCTCAACTCGAAGTCGATGTCGCTACGCGCGCCCATCACACCCTGCGCGCATGAGCCGCGCAGCAGGACATCGAGTTCCGGCAGGTCCAACGACGTCGACACCAGGTCGGAGGTCCGCGCCAGGAGTACTTCCGCCACCCGGGCCCGGCGTAGTGCTGCCTGCCAGCCGCGAGCTGCGGAGAGTCGCAGAGCCTCCTCGGCCAAATCGTGAAGCGTCGCCCCCTTGAATGGGTGCTCGGCGCCATGGGAGAGCAGGACCTCGGCGCCAGAGAGCAGGCCTACTGCCCAGTCCGCGCGGAGGACGGCGGCGATCTCGCGTAGGGGGCCCTCGGCCACCTGCCTCGGCACCGGCAGGCTCTGGAGCAACTGCTGGTACGCCTTGTCGCCGCACTCGGCTCGTACCCGCGCCGTGAGAACGGTGTGGAACACGCCCAACCGCAGCGGTAGGACGTCCTCGCTGAGGTGCCCGATGCTCGCAGGGCTGACCTCTGCAGGCGGATCGGTGAATTCAGCGAGAGGTAGCTCGCTCGCCAGCGTGAGCGCGACCCCGTGCGCACGAATCTGTTCGGCCGTGACGTCGGGGGGCAGCCAACCCCGCAGTGTCCGCTCGAAGTCGTCGAGTGCCGGCTCGTCCACGGCTTCCAGCACGGCGATGCCTTCGCGTAGCCGTAGATCTCGGCCAAGGAGGTCCCCCCAGCCGAGGTCCCACTTCATCACCGACAGCACGCTCGGCCGGGTGGGAGCCGGCCGGAACGCGGCGTCCTCCCAGTCGATCAGCCACAGGTCTTTCGGGTGCAGGAACATGTTTCGTGGAACGCATCCCGGATGGTCCACTCCCAGCCGCAGCATCAGGGCCAGCAGGCCCTGGATCTCGTCCTCGCGTGGGACGGTCGCCGGATTCGCAGCGCCGGTCACTGACAAGGGCAGTCCTAACCAGGGACTCGTCAGCGCTGCCGTTCCGTCCCCGAGTGGCACGAGATCAGGTACGACCACTCGCAGCGTGCCGAATCCCTCGGCAGTCGCGGAGCGGAGCAACCTGGACGCCGTGGCGGCGAGGTCCCGTTCCGACCGGGCCTGGACCAGGGGTAACCGCTTGGCAACGTATCGACGCTCCCCGAGGGCGATGCTCCGGAAGCAGTCGTCGAGGTTCACCAGCGCCGGTAAGCGCTCCGCGACCACCGCGGGCCTGGCATAGGCATCGATCAGGACAGCGGTGATTGCGTCATGCGGGTCTGTGCTCGTCAGGCCGTCAGACATCTCGCGCCCCCGCTGCAGTCGTGGAGTAAGTCCGGGTCGGGCGTGGGCCAACTAGTCACTGAACCTGCGTCAGAATACGTAAGTGAGTTGGCATATGTCAGTGGAACGAGAGGAATCATCTGTCCTACTCTGGGGTTGCTGAGGCGCGGGCCTCCGAGCTGGAACATGGGATACTCCGAACGGAGCGCGGCTCCGTCGGCCCCGACACCACAGGCGGCGTGCCCACCTCTCCTCAGTAGCCCGGTCCTCTCACGGAAACGGCCAAGCAGCCCATGCCCACGGTTCCCTCGCTCGCCGCAGCAGTCCGCCAGCGCGTCGCTGACGCCATCGTCGCCGCCCTCCCCGAGGGTGAGGCTCCGGCAACCGTGGACCCCCAACTGCGACGAAGCGACCGGGCCGACTTCCAGGCCAACGGCATCCTCGGTCTCGCCAAGCAGCGCAAGGGCAATCCGCGCGAGCTCGGCGCACGCGTTCTGGAGCACCTCCACGACGACGACGTGATCGTGTCCCGTGAGCTGTCCGGCCCCGGATTCCTGAACCTGACGATCGCCGACTCCGCGATCACCGCCCGCATCGCCGCCCGTTCGGCCGACCCGCGCCTCGGCATGCCCACTACCGAGCGACCCGGCACCACGGTCATCGACTACAGCCAGCCCAACGTCGCCAAAGAGATGCACGTGGGGCATCTGCGCTCGACAGTCATCGGCGACGCGCTCACCCGCATCCTGGAGTTCGGCGGCGAGAAGGTCATCCGGCGCAACCACATCGGCGACTGGGGCACACAGTTCGGGATGCTCGTCCAGTTCCTCGCCGAGCACCCTGAGGAGCGGGGCGAGACGGGGCTCGATGCCGAAGCCGACGGCCCGTCGATGTCCCGACTCAATCGGATCTACCGTGCCTCGCGCGCCCAGTTCGAGAGCGACAAGGACTTCACGGACCGGGCCCGCAAGCGCTTGGTTGCCCTCCAGGCCGGCGATCCTGAGACGCTCGCGGTCTGGGAAGAGATGGTGGAGGAGTCCAAGCGCTACTTCGAGGCCGTCTACGCCCGCCTGGATGTCCTCCTCGAAGACGCCGACGCGGTCGGCGAAAGTGCTTACAACCCGATGCTCGCCCAGGTGTGCGAGGACCTGGAGTCCTCCGGAGTCGCTGTGCGCTCCGAAGGGGCGCTGTGTGTCTTCTTCGACGACATCAAGGACCCCGAAGGCAAGCCCCTGCCGCTGATCGTCCAGAAGAGCGACGGCGGATACGGGTACGCGACGACTGACCTGGCCGCTATCCGCGACCGCGTCAACGTCCTGGGGGCGGACCGCATGCTGTACGTCGTGGACGCCCGCCAGGCACTGCACTTCCGCATGGTCTTCGCCGCCGCCCGGCGTGCCGGTTGGCTGCCCGACCGAGTGGAGACCCTGCACCTGCCGTTCGGCACGGTCCTGGGCAAGGACGGGAAGCCGTTCAAGACCCGGTCGGGCGACACCGTGCGGCTGATGGACCTCCTCGACGAGGCTGTCGACCGCGCCCGCGCCGTCGTCGCCGAGAAGAGCCCCCACCTCGGGGAGGAGGAGCTGGAGGTGCGTGCCTGCCAAGTCGGCATCGGCGCCGTCAAGTACGCGGACCTGTCGACCTCGCGGACCCGTGACTACATCTTCGACGCGGACCGCATGGTCTCCCTCTCCGGCGACACCGGCACCTACCTCCAGTACGCCAACGCCCGCATCCAGTCGATCCTGCGCAAGGCACCCGAGGACATCGTGCCCACCGCGCACACCGAGATCGCGCTGGAGCCCGCCGAGCGCGCCCTCGGCCTGCTGCTCGACGAGTTCGGCGACACCCTCGCTCAGGTCACCGAGACCTACGAGCCGCACCGCCTGTGCGCCTACCTCTATGCGGTGGCGTCGACCTTCGCGACCTTCTACGAGAAGTGCCCAGTTCTCAAGGCCCCCAATCGGGAGGTCACCGAGAACCGGCTCCTGCTCTGCCGGCTGGCCGGACAGACCCTGGTCACTGGCATGGGCCTGCTCGGAATCACCGCTCCCGACCAGCTGTAGCACGCTGGCAGCGCGGTCCTCTGACCGCGCTGCCTCTCCCCCGGAGTGACTGCTGCGTTTTGTCGGCGTCATGGGTGAACAGGCTCCCCTCACGACTTGGAAGACTGGGCATCGGGCAGGGTGCCCGGCCGGCCGCATTCGGCGTTCAGCGAAGACTCCACAGCTTCGGGCCTGGGGAGTTCGAGACCTACAGCGGTTCCTGCTCAGGGACGCTGTGCGGCAGCGGAACGGCCTCGTGGTGCGCCTGGGCCTCGTATGACAGGCCAAGCAGGCCAAAGACGGCGAGGTGTCCGGCCGCCCATAACGCGGCCAATGCTCTACCGATCCCGTCGCGGTCTTGGCCTCGGTGCCGGGCTTCGCTCGGCTCGTAGCCGTTCACCGGACCCACGTCCCGTTACGGGCGAGGATGGCAAGCGTGTCCGGGTCCTTCACCGCGGTCTCCGCGTAGATGCCGCAGACGGGCCGCAAGATGTAGGAGCCCTTGCAGATATCGGTCACGACGCGCTGTTGACCGTCGAGTTCGACGAGATCGCCGATCTGCGGTGGTGACTCAGGGGTCCCCATCACGCAGCCTCCGATCCGACAGGGCGCAGGCCCCCGGTCTGGGCTTCCCACCGCCGGACACCGCTGTGAGGCCGGAGCCACCTCGGCGCGCACTCATGCGGCTCGGCCTGACCGCGGTTGTAGGCCGGTCCGATCTGCTGGATCTCACCAGCCTGACCGAAGGTCGTGGCCGGCGCCGTCGCACCTCGTCCGAGCCAGCCCGGGCGGCGTCCCCGTGTCTGTGCGTGTCCGCTCACCGCAGCCCCCTGGAGGACCGGAGGCGTCGGCCGGCGGCAAGCTGCTGCAGTACCTCCGAGCGGCGCTCGGCTCGGGAGCGGCCGTCGGTCGGTGGTGCATCGACGAGTGCGCTCTCGTGTCGGGGGCCGAGCGTGGTCGACTGCTGACGTTGAGCGCTGGTGCCTGGTACGCGATTGGGTAACGCGTAGGCGAGTCGCGGATCGGCTGTGCCGTGCGCCGTCGGGGATTGCGCGCGGAGACTGTGCATGGGGGAGCCTTCCAGGGCGGGTCACGAGGTGGGCGCGGGCAGGACATAGCCGCGTCCGACAGCACTACATGACTGCATCTCAGGGGTGATCGCTCGGTGACATGACGTCACTTGCTCGTGTCTTCACGATGCACTGCCATGCTCCAACTCACAAGCTTGTAACCCGAACTGGCAAAACTAGGGCCAGGTAGTCCATCGACTTGTGCACCCTGGCGGTGGCACACTCCACCCGAGGCACCGACTACCGCACCTTGAACGGGAGGACTCGCACCCATGCCGAATGTACACGCGACACCGAACATCCGGCGGCGACGCCTTGGCGAGGCGCTGAGGAGGTACCGCAACGAAGCGAAGCTCAGCCTGGACCAGGCCGCCGAGCTCATGGGAGGAAGCTGGGACGCACCGAAGCTGTCGCGGATCGAGACCGCCAAGGGCAAAGTGAGCGCACGAGACGCGGCCGTCCTCCTGGGTCACTACGGGATCGCCGACGAGGAAGTCGTCACCGCCCTGGAGAGTCTGGCCCGGGACGCCGGAAAGACCGGCTGGTGGAGCGTGTACGGCGACGTCGTGGGGCAAGCCCTCCAGGACCTCATCAGCTCGCAGTCCGATGCGGAGGGCATCCGCCAGTACCAGCCGAACGTCATTCCCGGCTTGCTGCAGATCGGCGCATACGCGCGGGAGATCACCACGGCGACGTCCTTCCACCGCTCGGCGGACGACCACGCGGCCACGGCGGAGGTGAGGATCGCTCGGCAGTCCATCCTGACCAGACCCGGTAAGCCCGTGAAGTACTGGGTCGTGATTCACGAGGCGCTGCTGTACCAGCGGTTCGTCTCGCACCCCTCTCTGATGCGCGAACAGCTCCGCCACCTCCTGGACATGGGCGACTTGCCCAACGTCACCATCCAGGTCATGCCGCTGACAGCGGGCCCACATCCCGGGGCCTCCGGGAACTTCGCCATCACCCAGTTCCAGCGACCGTGGCCCACACTCGTTTCGGTGGAGCACCGCGGCGAGATCAGATACCGCGAGGGCGACGACGAGGCGAGGCTGTTCGGCGACGCCTTCGACCAGATCGTTGCCGCCGCACTTCCCGCAGACCGGTCGCGGGAGACCATCAGGAACCACATGGAAGGACACGGCTCATGAGCCACACCCCTGACCGCAAGGAAGACCTGTACGTCCAGGATCTGACCGACGCCACATGGCGGAAGTCACCACTCAGCCAGGAACAGCAGGACTGCGTGGAGATCACCGACCTGCCCGGCGGCGGTGTCGCTGTCCGCGACTCGAAGAACCCCAACCGAGGGGACCTTCGGTACACCGCCGCAGAATGGGCAGCGTTCAAGCGGGCCGTCACCCAGGGTCTGATCTGATCTCTCGCCGGTTCGACGAGGAGGCCGTTTCCCCCGCTGATCCCGCGGGGAAACGGCATCCGTCGCCTCCGCGTTCGTTCTCCAGGAGCCCGCCGCTATGTCGGCTCCAGTTGGGGAACGGGCGGGTGGCGGTCAATGTCCTTGTCGGTAGGAAGCGGGTAGTTGATCGGGGCTGGAGTCAGCACCCGCGTGGCACAGCGGACGGGCCCTGCAGGACAGAGCTGACTCCGCGGGTGCCGTCCGGCGCGGTCGGTCGCGGAGCCGGGTCGGGCTAGGCGATCTAAATACCATCACAAAAGCGATAGTTGCGCTCATATGGCAGGGCTGGGACTAGTCCCAGCCCCCTCTGGCCTGCGTCTTCTCTGTTGATGACGACGGCGTGACCGCTTGGTGCGATGTGCCGGACTGCTCTGGCGAGAAGGAGCCCGCAGCCGGTGTGGAGTGGGTCAGTCCCACTCGGCTCCGGCGAGCAGTCCGTCGAAGCCGGTGGACCTGTAGATCTCTTCCAGGCCGCCTTCGTAGACGCGCTCGATATGTGTGAAGAGCGCGTTGAAGTCGGCGAGAGTCAGGTCGGGTTCGCGGAATTCGTGGGTGCAGCGGCAACGGACGAAGAGCGCGCTGTTGATGCAGATGAGCAGCCAGTTGCGTTGGCCGTGGCAGCGCGCGCAGGTGATCGCGATTCCGCGGGGGGTGAGTGCGTCGCGGTGGTAGATCGTGCGTATGGCGGGCACTGTCGGCCGGTGGGCGGCTGCTGCCGGGGGGAGGTGCGGGTAGCGATAGGTGGGCGGCTCGTTGTGGCTGTGGTCCTGGTGGGGCTCGGTCATGGTTGCCGCCTTGGTGGTCGAGGTGTCGGGCAACGGACACAAGCAGCGCTGGTGGGGAACAGTTCCCGGTTGTGGGTGTGGAGATCGAACCGACTCCGGGTGGAGGCCGGTTGGACGCTTTCGGTGGCGCCCGGTCAGGGGCCGGGGCACCACCGAGCGGTCATTCCCGCTTGGGGAGGATGGTGATCGGGAGGATGGCGATCCCGTCGGAGGACAGCACGTGGGCGATCTGGTCGAGTGCGGCGAGTGCGTCCTCGCCCATCAGGTCCACGAGGTCGGCCACACCGCTGTCGGCCGAGAGTTGGGCGAAGAAGGGAGCGATGAGCTGGATGAGGCGGTTGCTGGCCTCTATCCGGTCCTGCCAGAACTCCTCTTCACGCAGGACCTGGTCCGCGAACGCGCGGCGCTCTTCCGAAGTGGCGCTGACCATCAAGGTGCGCTCCTCCTCGGTGAAGGGACGCCCGTCCTGACGGGTCCAGGTGGCGGGGTCCTTGAGATCGGGGAGGTCGGCGTCGAGCAGCAGTGCGACGAGGTGCGGGCGGACGGTGGGCTTGGGCACGGAAGTCTCCTTGTGCAGAGCGGGGTTGGTGGGTCCTGCGGACTTGCTCCCGGGGTCTTCGGGAACCGCGGGCTGTGGTGCGGACGGCACTGAGGGGCGGCTCCTCGGCGGCGAGGGGTGCTGTGCTGGTCACGTGTGCTCCGTTCGGGATGGTCAGCGGTGCCGGTTGCCGGCGCGCTGCGGGCTGTTCGCCGCTGCTGCGGCAGGGGTGGCAGGGGTGGTGCGGTGGACGGTGGTGCGCAGACGGGCCGCTGCCGCTGCGGGGTTGGCGACGGGCTGGTGGCCGAGGCGCTGGACGCGCAGCGCGAGGACCGTGGCCGGGCTGCGCGCGGATTCCAGTTCGCGTTCCCGCAGGGCCTGTTCCACGAGCTTGCGGGGGTTGTGTCCGCGCTGGGCGGCGTCGGCCAGCGCGGCGCGCAGCCGGTCGGCCCTCGGGTCGGCGGCGATCTTCTGTGCCTGGGCAGCAGGGAGGGCGGCAGTGAGGTCGCGGGCGAAGTCCAGCACCGCGCCCTCGGTGGCGGGGTGCTGGGCGGTGAGCCGGGCCAGAGGCTGCTCAGCGGCACGCTCGACCACGTCGTTCAGTTCCACGACCGCCCTACGGGCGGCGTCGGTCTGTTGCTGGTGGTTGCGGCGTGCGTGCCAGTCCTCGATGAGAAGGACGGCGAACAGGACGCCCGCCAGCGCGACCGGGAACAGGTCCCCGCCGCCGCTGACGGTCTCGCTGGTGGCGAGGTCGACGAGTTGCCGGGTGGCGCGCCGGAAGTCGCGGGTGCGGGAGTGGTCGGCGCGAACCTGGGAGCGCGTGGCGCGCGCGAGTTGCTTCTCCGCGGACCGGAGTTGGGCCTGGAGGTCGGGCGGGGCCTGGTGGGCGAGCACGGTGAGGCTCTCGTGGAACGCGACGATGTAGCCCTGTGCCTCGGCGCCGCTGGCCCCGCCGTCGTCAGGCTGGTCCGCGAGGAGAGCTGGGACGAGGTACTTGTCGAGGGCGTCGGTGTAGGTGAGCAGTGGGTGTTCGGGGCGGGTGCGGCGGGCGGTGGGGTGTTCCTCGGGCTGGGGGTTGGTGGCGAGGCGGGCCTTGACGTTGGGCCAGGACAGGTCCTGGGCGAGATTGCCGGCGGCGAACCACACGGGCTTTCCCTGGGCGTTCACGTCGCCGGGCCGGTTGACGCGGTAGCCGACGATCTCCCCGTCCTCGCGGACGGGCCGTACGTGGACGCCGAGGCCGCCTTCCAGCAGGTCGAAGAACCCGCTGGGGGTGCTGGCGACGGCGAGGGCCTCGCGGATCTGCTCCTGGAGCCAGACGCGTGAGGGCTGGTCCCAGCCGTGGGTCTGGGCCTTGTGGACTTCGGGGCTGGTGGGGCGTCGTGCGGCGGTCTTGTCGCCGGAGTTGAGCTGCCGCAGGCCGAGTTCGATCTCCAGTTTTCGGCACTCGTCCTGGGCTCGCTGTCCGTCCTTGTGTCGGCGTGGGGCGCGGCCGTCCTCGCGGACGGCGGTGGCGAGGATGTGGATGTGGCGCGGGTCGTGGCGCACGGCGATCCACCGGCAGGCCATCGGGTCTCCGGCTGGGGCGATGCCGGTGGCGTGCACGATCCGGCGGGCGACCATCGCCCATTCCGCGTCGGACAGCAGCCGGTCGGTGGGGGCGATGGCGACCGGGCAGTGCCAGACGTGCCCGTTCTTGCGGGTGGTGCCTTCGGCCATGAGGCGGGTGACGGGGACGTCGAGGAAGCGGGCGAGTTCGGTCAGGGTGGTGTTCGGGTCGCGGCCGGGGTCGGGGACGCCTCGTTCCAGCCAGGCGGCGACGATGTGCGGGTCCTGGTGTTCGTCGTGGCGGCCGGGTCCGTAGAGGTAGCGGAGCAGGCCGCGGGTGTCGCGGCCGAGCTTGGGCTGGATGTCGGGCACCACCTCAGCTCCCTCCGACCGCTTCGGCCAGGTGGATGTTCACGGCGCGCAGCTGCGCGAGCAGGGCGTCGAGGAGGTCCAGGGTCTGCTCGACCCGGGCCGCTGCCGCAGTGTCGCCGGTGTTGAGCTGGCGGGCGATCTGGTTGAGGTTCACGCCGACCTTGCCCAGGTGCCACAGGGTGCGGCCCATCTCCTGCCCGATCGCGCGCACGGCGCGCTCGTGCGGCAGCAGCGCGAGGAACTGGTTGGTGGCAACCGCGACCGCCGCGTCCGCGATGAACCCGGAGAAGTTCGGGGCACAGCGCTCGGTCACCGCGTCCTCGATCAGGCGGACCTCGGTCGCGGTGAGCCGGATCGAATAGTGCCCGCGAGGCTCCTTCCCGCGCGGACGCAGCCGGGTCGGCGGCATCGGCACGCTGCCCGGGTTGTCGGCGGGGAAAGGCGGGGCGTCGAGGGCGGCGTAGGCGTCCTGCAGGAAGACCGCGGTCGGCACACGCCCATCGGGCCGCTGGTCGGCGGCGGTCTGGTCGTGCTCGCGGTGATCCGCGGCGGTCTCGTCGTCGGCGGGGTGTTGGGCGTCGGCGGGCTGCGGAACGCTGGTGGCGCGCTCGGGCAACGCAGCGCTCGACGCGATGGCAGGATCGCCCACGATCCCGTCCGGTGCCCACGCCGGACCGACCCCCGCCGCCCCAGTGGCGGGGTCAAGCTCGCCCAGGCCGCCAACGGTGGCACGGGTGATACAGCTTGCTCCCCCGAAACGCTGGCTGTCACCAGTGTTCCTGCAGGTCAGCATAGTTGACGATGTCTCTATGGGCGTGTGCTGGTCGGCGGGGGTGTCGTGCTGGCCGTCGGTGTCGTTCATTGGGGTCCTTTGGCGCGTGGCATTGCGGTGGCTGGATGCAGTCCGGGGTTTTCTCGGAAAACTCGTCCGGGTTTTCTGAGAAAACCCCTGGGCGCGTCAGGTGGGCGATGACTCCGGGGTCTCGGGCGGCAAGACGCGGGCTCCTCGCGGCTGGGTGAAGCTGACGTGCGGGGGTGCCCGGTTGCTGGCCGGGCACCCCCGTATGGTCGGCCGGTTCAGTCGGCCGCGGGATGCGGCCGGAGCACGTCGTCGGGCTGGAGTTGCTTGAGAGCTTCGGTGATCCGGTCGTTGCCGGCCGAGAGTCCGTGGGCCTCGATGGCGCTGCGGGCCATGGCGCGGGTGATCTGGCCGGTTCCGGGATGGGCCTGTTTGATGATTTCGGCGAGCTGCTCGATCGAGGCTTCGGCTCGACGCCCCCCGCGCGCTGCCTGGGAGGGCTGGCCGGAATCGCCGTTCCCCTCCTGGCCGGCGCCTGCGACCCGGTCAGCGCCCTGCTGGTGTTCGGAGTCAGTGGTATCCAGCACGGACGGTGGCGTGGATTCGGCGGCCCCGGGGTTCGCATCGGCGGGTGCGGTGGGCAGAGGCCCGTGGGCGGTGGGCTGCGGTATCGGTAGCTCCTCGGCCGGAATCACCGGCTCTGCGGCCGGAACCATGCTTGGGGATCCGGCCGTGGCCGCTGCGGTGCTGGGTGTGGCCGGTTGGCTCTTTCCGCCGTAGCGGCTGACGACGATGTAGAGGTGGGTGGCTCCGCCCAGGGCCAGTGGGGCGATGGCGGACAGGATGGCGACGGTGTGGTCGTTCAGGCTCAGGATGTGTGTGCCGGTTTGGTTCAGGCGGATCGCGTGCAGGGCGTTGGCCCACAGGCTGGCGGCGGTCGCCGCGCTGAACAGGGTCCAGACGTAGGCGCGGGTGTGCCAGGGGGCGTCGCGAAGGACGACGATCGCGCGGACGCCGTAGCCGATGAAGCCGTCGATGACGACGGGGAACAGGTAGGTCAGGGCCGGACGGATGTGTGCGGCCAGCGCCATCTGTCGTAGCGCGTCGAAGGACAGCAGGCACCCTGCCGCGGCGATGACGGTGATCACGACCTGGTCGGTCCGCAGTGGTCGGTGGCGTGGCCGCGCACGGTGACGGTCGGCGAACGGGGCGGGCCCGGTTGCGGCGGTGGGCGCGGTGTCGGTGGGCATCAAGGCTCCAAGCAGGAGTGGGTGCGGGGTGGCGGTTCGGCGTGCGTGCGGGTCGCCGTCGCGGCGTGGCAAGGTGGCCGTGCTCGAGCGCGAGGCGGGGTGCGGGGCGCACGCCGAGGCTGGGGCAGGCGGCAGGGGCACGTGCGCGGGGGCACGGCCAGTGAAATCCGCTGTGCTGTGCGTGCGCGGGGTGCGGGCGGGGTCAGGCTGTGCTGGGGGTGCTGAGGGTGAGCCCGTCGGGGCGGTCGCCGAGGAGGGCGGCGCGGACCATGGCCATGCCGCGTGCGGTGGCAGCGTGGCCGCCGCCGACCTTCACGGTTCGCCCGCCCAGGCCCGCACACGGGCGGCATAGGCCCGCTTGGGCGACGGGGTCGCCGCATTCTCCGCACTCGTGCCGCTGGGGTGCGGCACGGGCGACGATGGGCTCCGGGGCCGGTGGGAGCTTGCGCTGCAGGCGGTCGCGCAGGACCGCAGCGACCGAGTGGATCTGCGCGGGCAGCCCCGGCAGCAGGGCTTGGGCCAGGTCGCGCTCGGTGCAGCCCCGCTCCAGCCACTGGGCGACCAGTGGGGCCAGGGTCGCGGCCTCCACCATGCCCAGCCGCAGCCGCGGCTCCGCGCGGATCACCCGGAACAGCGTGGCGACTGCTGAGCCCGCCGCCGTATCCCCGCTCCCGGCGGTGGTGTCGGTCGGGCTGGTGGAGTTGGGCCCGTGGGCTTGCCGCCCGCCCTCCCCACCGGTCGCGGCATCGCCGCTGTCCTGCGGCGGCTCCTGCGCTGGCGCGGGGTGGGTGGGTTCTTTCTCTCGGTTCTTTACAGGGAGGGCGTCACGGTGCCCGGACTTTGCCTTGCCGGATCCCGAGCGGGTGAGAGCCGGTGCGACCTGCTGCGGGGTGTCCCACACGTGGGCCACGCTCAAGATGGTGCCGTCGTCCTGCCTGACCTTCTCGACCCGGTAGTAGCCGAAGGCCGCCAGCTCCTTGAGGGCCTTGGCGATGGTCAGACGTCCCTGGGGGCTGCGGTCCGCCATCTGACGGCCGTCCTCGCGCCAGCCGTCGGGGCGCGACAGCAGGTCCACGAGTACGCCACGGGCCGTGTAGGACAGCCGCCGGTCCTGGAGCAGGGCGTTGGGCAGGACGGTAAAGGCGCACGTGTGCGCGCTACGATGGATCAGCATGCGGAGTTGACGCTCCTTGTGCCGGACCCCGGGGTGTTTGCGCACCGCCGGGGTCGCCTGTTGAGTTGTTGGACCACGGACTGTACCCCGCAAGGCGCGTACAACCTCCTTGCGTAGCAGAGATCCTGATCACAGCTCAGCGGGGTTGGACCGCAGCCGTGCCTCGGGCGCGGGTACTGAGCTGCCGGACCGTGTTCGCCTTGGTGGAGCAGGTCTGCGGCGTGCGCGGCGCTACTCGGGCGGGGAGCGCCGCTGTCGGCCATTCCGGAGCCATCGTCGACCGTGGAGCGGACGCCGTTCCTCGCCGTGCCGATGCCGTCGGCGGAGTTGGTGCCGACAGTCCAGTCCATGTCACTGAGGATGGGTTCGACGTCGCCATCCGTGACTGCACTCCCAGCAACCGCAGGACGGTTCGCTCCGAAGTCGTGCGAGTCGGCGAACCTGGGGGCGGGTTTGGGCCCACCCAGAGGCTTTTCTGCCCACTGGGCTGTGGAAGGTGCGGAAGGAGAGCTGCTGGACTTACTCTGGGACATGGATTCCCTCCCCGGCGTGCACCGGGCCCTGGCAGGCCCGCACGTCGGCTGATCTCTTCGTGAGTGGTCATGTTCAGGGAGCCGTATCAGCCCTCGGTGCTCTAACACCGGGGGCTGCTCCCGTTTTCGAGCTGCGCTGGCGCTGTGGAGTTTGGCGGCTCCACCGCGTTGTACTGGATCATGCCTTGTAGAAAATACACAGTCAAGCCAGTCGTTGTGTAGCCAGTGCAAAGTCGGGGTTGCTGGTACACGGGATCATGGTCTAGCTTTGTACTCATGACACAGCCCGACTGGCCTACGCAGCTCACGGTGCGCGTGGTCGACGCTCTGCGGCGCTACCGCAAGGAGCGAGGCCTCAGTGCACAGGATGTGGCCGATGCCTGTGCGGCGCTGGGTCATGAAATCCCACGGAGCCTGATCGCCAACCTAGAGAATGGGCGGCGCGCGAGCATCGACCTAGCTGAGTTTCTCGTCCTGGCTAGGGTGCTCGACGTCCCCCCGGTGGCTTTGCTGTTCCCTCCCGACTCCGCTGCTGCGGTTGAGGTGCTACCCGGTCAGACGGTGTCGATGTGGGACGCCATCGCGTGGGTCACCGGAGAAGACGAACACCTCCATTCAGTAGCTGTGGGCAGCCCGTATGAGGCATTGGAGAGGCTGCGCAATTACCAGATGATGGTGCTGACTACCGTGCAGACGCACACCCTGGCGAAGGACAGGCGGCAGAGAGCCGCTATGGCCACCGACCCGGCGGAGCGCGCCGCTGCACTGGACATCGCCGCTAACTTCCAGGAGCTGGCGAAGCAGGACCGACGAGATCTGCTCCGACTTCGGGACCACTTGCGTGTCCTCGGCGTTGAGCCCCCTCCCTTGCCTCCTGAGCTCGCGGAGACCCCATCCGATCCTGAGCGACCTGCCGTCGGCGAAACCGCCCAGGAGCCCCTGGAGCTCTCCGAGACCGGCCGCGCCGCAAGACGGCGGGCGGCGACCGCCAGGGCCCAGACCAAGGAGCGCGATGGGGACGGTCTCCATCGGGCCCCGCGGCGACAGATGCCCGACCAGTAGACCGCTCCGCATAGTTCTCCGAATGCTCTCCGCATTAACGATCAAGGAGGAATTAGCGGCTGACCGCTCACCCTCTTCGGTGTTAGAGCACCGGGGGGGCGAGATCCCCGAACACGACCACTCACGCAATCACGAAGCCACCGTATGGGTGCCAGCCCGCAGCGGTGGTGAGGAGATCCCTATGCCTGTGCATTCGGCACACCGACTACTCGACTCCGCTCCCTGCCTGCGCGCGGCCCGCCTCGCCGCTGGTCGAGCCGGCCCCGCCGCGTAGCGGCGCGTACCTCGCAGCCAAGGCAACTCTCTCGGCTCACAGGCTTAGCTGCCAGAGAGAGCGCCATGTGTCTCTACACTCCCCGGCGGCTCGTGCTCGTCCAGTCTGGCCGTGCATTCGTCGCGGTCAAGCCGTCGCACTTCAAATCCCGGCAGAAGCGTTCCGTCGCCAAACATCTCGCCCCTGCCGGGCTCGTCCCCTCCATCGCCGGGTGCTCGCGCGCCCATGCTCCAGAAGGGTCACGCCCAAGCATGCCACTCCGCCCTGTCCCCACTCCGTCTGTGCCGACCTCCGCAGCCCTTCCCGCGCTGCCAGCTGTAACCCGCGGCGAATGGTGCCACGGCTGCCTCGCCCCTGCGGCGCGGCGCAGCCGTGCCGGCAAGGACCGACTGCCCTGGTTTTCTCCGGGCTCGGCCGTTACGGCCCTGCATGCCGGTCCGCCCGACCCGCAGCCGCAGGAGGCCGCCGGTGGGCACCAGCCCGCGCCGCTGACTCTCACGGTCGAGGAGGCCGCCCAGCAGCTCGGGATCGGACGCACGACGTTCTACAGTCTCATCAGCACCGGCGAGATCGAGACCGTCACCATCGGCCGTCTGCGCCGGGTCCCGGCTGACGCACTGCCCGCGTACATCGCCCGTCTTCGCCAGTCCCAGAACATCCGCACCGCAGCCTGAGGGGGCCGTCATGTCTACGAGCGGCAAGCGCCCCGATGGTGCGTCGAGCATCTACTTCGGCCAGGACGGCTACTGGCACGGCCGTGTCACGGTCGGCATCAAGGACGACGGCCGGACCGATCGGCGTCACGTCATGAGCAAGAACGAAGGGGAGGTGATCAACAAGGTCCGCGAGCTGGAGAAGCATCGCGACGCCGGCAAGGTCCGCAAGCCGGGCAAGGGATGGACCGTCAGCACGTGGCTTACGCACTGGGTTGAGGAGATCTCGGCCCCCTCGGTCGCGGAGACCACGCTGTCCGGCTACCGGGTGGACGTCTACCACCACCTCATACCCGGGCTCGGCGCCCATCGGCTGGAGAAGCTGGAGCCCGAGCACCTGGAGCGCTTCTACAAGAAGATGCAGGACGCCGGGAGCAAGCCCGCGACGGCCCACCACGTGCACCGCACGATCCGCGCCGCCCTGAACCAGGCGATGCGGCGCGACCACGTCACCCGCAACGTCGCCTCCCTCGCCAAACCGCCGAAGATTGACGAGGAGGAGGTCGAGCCGTACGAGGTGGAGGAAGTGCAGCGGCTCCTCGCAGAGGCGGTGAAGCACCGGAACTCCGCACGCTGGGCGGTGGCCCTCGCCCTGGGCCTGCGTCAGGGCGAGGCCCTGGGGCTGATGTGGAAGGACGTCGACCTGGAGGCCGGAACCCTCTGGGTTCTCAAGGCCCGTCGGCGCCCGAAGTACGCACACGGCTGCGGCGGCACCTGCGGCAAGCAGGCCGGCTACTGCAAGC
>Ga0302314_10003683_pt1 | contig 28206 bp, 28 predicted proteins | sample III_Palsa_N2_3_FD_200533 | JGI IMG/M metagenome (GOLD analysis project Ga0302314, IMG submission 200533) | Peat permafrost microbial communities from Stordalen Mire near Abisko, Sweden - III_Palsa_N2_3 | ecosystem: Environmental > Terrestrial > Soil > Palsa > Peat permafrost | place: Sweden...
CGACGACCGCGCGTTGCAAGATCCGCTGAGCTTGCGCGATGCGCCTTATCTGCTCGCCGAGATCGATCGAAGTTACGACGAATCGCTGCGCCTGATCGACATCCAGCTCAATTCGTCCGATGACAATCCGGGCGTCGCCATCGGCGTCAAACCCAAGTCGGATCTTTGGCAGGCCAAGCGCAGTTACCTGACGCCCGCCAACGGCGAGGGCGGCGCGGTATTGCCGAGCGCGAATTTCGAGCCCTTGCCTTGGGTGCTGTCGTTCCAGGAAACCGGTGTCGCGCTTGCACAAAATTCGCTCGCGTCGGCACAGCGCATCGTGAAAATGAACGACCCGCGCTTTACGCACCTGAGCCGCTTCCTCGGCACCGATCACACGCTGCATGCGTTCGGTGCGATGGAAAAACCGCCGATGATGCTGGCTGCGCAAAATAAGGAGTTGGCGATGCCGGTGTCTCTCGACTATCTGCCAGTTGCCGGCGACATCGAGGATATCGCGACCAATGCGCCGGAGGCGATCATGCGCGTGCAAAAGCAGATCGATAACTGCTACGAGTTGTTTGGCATCGAGCTGATTTCCGCGGCGCAGGCGGTCGATCTGCGCAAGCAAAAAGCGGGCGGCTTCACGCTGTCTCCTGCTACGCAAAAGCTGTTCACGGCTTTGCGCCAAGTCGTGCCGTTCCGCGACGAAGACCGCCCGTTCACGCCGGAATTCAGAGCCGCGGCGAGCTTGCTCAAGCAATACCCGGACTGACCCGTATCAAGCATGCACGCGCCACGCTCGCTGTGGTTGCGACATTGGCGTATGCATGCCCCCGTGTGAAACCCCGCAGTAAATCGCAAGCGCATCGCGCCTGTGAGGCCTTCGTGCGCCCCAAGCGCTCGCAGGTTCGCCTCGGCTCGATGTTTTTTATAAAAAGATGATCCATTCGACGCATATTCGGAAATTTATCCAAATGAAAAAGCTTCTTTTGATAAGCGCTCTCGCAGGCACCTTTTCAGTCGCAGCACACGCGCAAAGCAGTGTCACGTTGTACGGCATCATCGACGAAGGCGTGCAGTTCAACACCAATTCGAAAAATGTCGTGAACGGCACCAACGTCGGTGGGCGCCAGCTCACGTTGGATTCGATCAACGGCTTGAACGGCAGCCGCTGGGGCCTGCGTGGTTCCGAGGATCTGGGCGGTGGTCTTAAGGCGGTGTTCGATTTGCAGGCGGGTGTGAACCTGAACACCGGCAATTTCGGCCAGGGCGGCACGCCGTTCGGCCGCGACGCCTATGTCGGCTTGAGCAGCGATCGTTACGGCGCCGTGACGCTGGGCCGACAGTACGACCTGGTGGTGGCCTACGTGCAGCCGGTGACGAGTACCGGCTACATCGGCGGTTCCACGACCTTCGGTCACCCGCTGGACCTCGATAACTTGGTCAACACGCTGCGCGTCAACAACAGCATCAAGTACACGAGCCCCAACATCCACGGCGTGACCTTGGGCGGCGAAGTGAGCCTGGGCGGCCAGCCGGGCAACGTGAGCGGCGACGGCGGCTATTCGCTGGGCGCGAGCTACGCGAACGGACCGGTTACCTTGGGCGCCGGCTTCAACTACTTCAAGAACCCGACGGGCACGGGACCCAGCACCGGTCTGTTCACCGACAACGTGAGCGGTTCGACCTCGCTGAGCGGCGCGTTGAACAGCAATTACGTGACCGCCGCCACCTATCAGGTCGCCGCAGCCGGCGGCACCTATGCGATCGGACCGGCCTTGGTCGGCCTGACATATTCCAATACGCGCTACACCAACATCGGTGCGCTGGGCGGCGCCACCGCCAGCTTCAACGACCTCGAAGCGGGCCTGCGTTGGCAGTTCACGCCGGTGTTCTTTGCCGGCATCGCATACAACTACACCAAGGGCGCTAACCTGACCGCGGGAGGCCAGAACGTAGGCGACCAGCACTACAACCAGGTTTCCGTATTGGCCGACTATTTCATATCCAAGCGCACGGACGCCTATATCACCGCTGCGATTCAACGCGCTGCAGGTACCAGCTCGACCGGTACGGCCGCAGTTGCCAACATCGGCGGTATCGGGGATTCGTCGAACAACAGCCAGGCGTTGGTGCGCGTCGCCTTGCGTCACAGATTCTGACGCTGTGTGACGTAGGAAACGAAGCAGGGAAGAAAGGCGCCTCGGCGCCTTTTTTTGTCCTCGGCGAACTTGCCGAATGAATATTCTCAAAAAAGTTTTCCAAGTCATCCCAAAAAGATTTTGTCCGTGCTAGTCTGAATTGATACATCAGGTGTTATTCAAAAACGAATACCTGTCACCGAGCTTGCGATTAGCTTTCCGCCTGGCTCTTCCAGACTGACGAGGCACATCTTGCGATGAACACGGCTTCCGAACTTGAACTCGAGCATGCGCCCGGCTTGCGCCGTCGGCCACGCGTGTCCTGGCTGGCAGTGAGCGCGCGCGCGTTCGTGGTGCTCGTCTATTTCTTCATGCTTTCGCCGTTGATCTTTGTCGTGTGGCTGAGTTTTTTCGCCGACGCGATTCCCTCTTTCCCGCCCTCAGGCTATACCTTGCATTGGTATCGACAAGCGTTCGAGAACGAAGCGTTCGCGTCGGGCTTTGCGCTGAGCTTCAAGGTCGCGGTGGTCGCCGCGTTTATCAGCGTCATCCTGGGTGTGTCGGCTTCGCTAGGCGTCGTGCGCAATCGCTTTCGCGGCGCCGCGGCGGTCAACGGCTTGCTGATGTCGCCGCTGGTGGTGCCCGGCATCGTCGCCGGCATCGCGATCTACCTCTTTTACCTGCGTGCCGAAAATATCCTCAACATCGATATCGTGGGCACCTATGCCGGTCTTATCGCGGCGCACGTTTGCCTGACGATTCCGTGGACCATGCGACTGGTCTGCGCCAGTATCGGCGGTCTCGACACCACGATCGAAGAGGCGGCACGCAATCTCGGCGCGTCCTCGCTCAAGACCTTCTGGCGTGTCACTTTGCCGATGCTGCGGCCCTCGATCGTGGCGTCCGCATTGTTCAGTTTCATCGTCTCGTTCGAGAACCTGGAGGTGACGCTTCCGCTGGTAGGCCCCGGGCACACCACCTTGCCCATCGCCATCATGCAGTACCTCGAATTCAATCTCGATCCGACCATCGCAGCGGTGTCCGCGGCGCAGATCGTGCTGCTCGGCATCGTGATGCTGATCACCGATCGCTTTGTCAAACTCAGTCAGGTGGTATGAAATGAGCCAGGTCTCGATACGCAATCTGCGCAAACAATATGGTTCGTCGGTTGCGGTCGCGGACTTCTCGCTGGACATTGCGCAAGGCGAACTGGTGGCGTTCCTGGGGCCGAGCGGATGCGGAAAAACCACCACGCTGCGCATGATCGCCGGGTTTGTGGAGCCCACTTCAGGGAGTATCTTCATCGGCGGCAAAGACGTCACCTACGTCGCGCCTCATCGCCGCAACACCGGCATGGTCTTCCAGCGCTATGCGCTTTTCCCGCATATGACGGTGGCGCAGAACGTCGCGTTCGGGCTGGATATGCACAAGTTCCCGGCGCTCGAACGCGACGCCCGACTCAAGCAAGTGCTCGAGATGGTGCGCATGCACACGCTCAAGGACCGCTATCCGCGCCAGCTTTCGGGCGGACAACAGCAACGTGTCGCGATTGCCCGCGCGCTCGCGATACGACCGGAAGTTTTCCTGCTCGACGAACCGTTGTCCAATCTCGACGCCAAGCTGCGCTTGGAAGTACGCGAAGAAATTCGGGCGCTCCAGCAGGAGCTCGGCCTCACGACGATTTTTGTCACGCATGACCAGGAAGAAGCGCTGACGATTTCGGACCGCTTGGCCGTGATGCATGACGGCTGTGTGCAGCAAATCGGCACCGCGGCAGAACTTTATGAGCGGCCGACCAATCGTTTCGTCGCCGACTTCCTCGGCCAGATGAATTTCCTGGAGGGGGCGGTCGGCACCGACGGGCGCTTTGCCACCCGGCGCGGCACGACGCTGGGCGTGCTGCTCGACGATAGCGCCACGAACGCCATCGGCCTGCGTCCCGAACGCATCAGTCTCACGCATCAACCTTTGTCCGGCGAGGGCAGCCTGCCTGTGACGATTTCGTCCTCGGTCTACAAGGGTTCGACACTGGAGGTGCGCGCCGTCACGGACAACGGCGAAGTGTTGTTGTGTCACGTCCAGAACAACGCTCGCGCGCATGCGCACCCGAGCGCACCGGGGGTACGCGCGTTCGCCACATTTACCAAGAACGATTGCGTCTTTTTCAACTAGAAGAGGTGTAAAAAATGAATCACCGCCATGACCGCCGCACGTTTCTCAAGACCACATCGGGATTGCTGCTTGCACCCGCGCTGGGGATGGGCTCCATCACCGCGAGAGCGGCCGCCAGTTGCCCGGACGTGATCGTGGGCACATGGGGCGGAGACTACGAGACCCTGCTCGAAAAGAACATCGGTGTGCCTATCATCAAGGCGGCCGGTGGCAACGTCACGTACGACACGGCCGATCAGGTCTCGCGCATGACCAAAATGCGCGCGGAAAAAACATCGAGGCGCGGATCGATGGATGTGAGCTGCCTCGTCGATACCGATATGTTCGACATGAATCGTGCCGCTGTGCTGCAACCGGTGGACGCGTCCATGGTGCCCAACAGCGCCAATACGATGGAGCAGTTCCGCAAGCCTTACGCGATCCCGCATATCTTCAGCGCCATGGTGATCGTGTACAACCCGACCAAGATTACCCAAGCGCCGGACTCGTTCAATTTGGCTCTGGACCCGCGCCTCAAAGGTCGCGTCGGTCTGTCGGACATTCTTTACACCTATGTCGGCATGACAGCCAGCCTGGCTGCCGGCGACCACAAAGCCGGGTTTGCGGCCGGCACGAAATTCCTGCGCGAGCTCAAGAAAAACCAGCCCAAGGTCTATCCGTCCAATGAGGCCGTTGCGGCCGCATTGAAGAACGGCGATGTGTGGATGACCTGCATGTGGAAGGCGCGGGCGTTGCAATGGAAAAAAGCCGGCGTGCCAGTCGAGTTCGCATTTCCGACCGAAGGCGCGTTGCCCGCCGTGTTCGAGGCCGCGGTGATGAAGAACAGTCAGAACAAACCGTGCGGCTTCAATTATCTCAACGCCATGCTCGACCCGCGCGCGCAGGCAGGGTTCGCCGCCACCATGGGCTATGCGCCCACCGTGAAGAATGTGCAATTGCCGCCTGACCTTCAGAGCAGCGTGGGTTTTACCGACGCCCAGCTCAACAAGTTCGTGCACGTGGACTATGAAACGTTTGCCGAGCAAAGACCGGCATTCCTGGACTACTGGACCAAAGACTTCAAGGTCGGCCTGTGAAATCCAGCGTCATGAAGACATCGCCCGAGCGCGGCCAGGCGGTGCGGCGTGGCCTCGGCCCGCTGATGGTCGCGCCGGCGACCATCGTGATCTTTCTCGTGATCGCGCTGCCCGCGTTGCAATTGCTCCGGTACAGCCTCAACCGTTTCGATGTCACCGATCTGATGATCTCGGCGTTTACGTTCGAGAACTATGAGAAGTTCTTTAACGACCCGTACTACCTGGCGGTGCTCGCAACCACAGTCAAGATTTCCTTGCTGTGTACCGTGCTCGCGCTGGTGCTAGGTTTTCCGGTGGCATATGTGCTCGCGAAATCGCAAAGCCGCTTCAAGAGCATCTTCATTATTTTGCTGGTGTTCCCCTTGCTGGTCGGCAACGTCGTGCGCGCCGCGGGCTGGATGACGATCCTGGGCGACGCGGGATTCGTCAACGCGATCCTGATCCGGGTCGGGCTGGCCACCGAGCCGGTGCGCTTGCTCTATACGCCGCTGGCTGTCGTGTTGGGCACGACGGGCGTGGTGCTCCCCTATATGGTGCTGACGCTGCAAAGCGTGATGGAGGGGCTCGATCTGTCGGTGGAGGAAGCCGCACGGAACTTGGGCGCAAACCTGATCCAGACGTTTCGTCACGTGGTGTTGCCGATGGCGGCGCCCGGCATCGCTGCCGGCACCATGCTGGTGTTCATCCTGTGCATGAACGCCTATGCCACGCCGGTATTGCTCGGCGGCACGGGCATCACGATGATGGCGCCGGCCATCTACGACCAGATCGCCAAGGCATCTAACTGGCCGTTCGGTTCTGCGCTGGCTATCGTCCTGATGATCGTGACGTTGGCGGCGGCCGTGGTGTCCAACAAAATCATTCAAAGAGGCTATACGCGCACGATGAGTTCGTGACGCGGGTATAGACAAATCCAACGAAATCCAAGGAGAACCGCATGCCTACGCTGACCTATAAGACCCGGGATATTCGTCTGAACAAAATGCGCGAGTTGATGGCGCACACGCGAGTCGACGCGCTGATTTTTACCTCGGCCGATTTTTTCCAGTGGGCGACTAATTTCCACGTGGACGTCCAAACCTGGGAGCGTCCCATCGCCGTATGCATTCCCGCAACGGGCGAGCCGTTCGCGGTGATGAATGAGCTGTCGACCAACCACATGCGGTTTGCGCGCGAGCGTAAATCGGTATGGCTGGAGGATGTGTCGTTTTATGCGGAGCATCCCAAGACCTCCGATCGCCAGCCGTTGCTGGCGCAGGTCCCCGAGTTGATTGCCGAGCGGCTGAAGCAGGCTGGGCTCGCGCGCTCGCGCATCGGGATCGATGCGGCAAGCGGGCCGCTCGGCCGTGCCGCGACGCTGTTGCCTGAGCTGAAACTGATTTCGCTGACAGCCGAAGTGCGCGAGCTGCGTTGGGTCAAGACGCAGGAGGAGCTGGTCGTCATGCGGGCCGCCGCGAGCTTGTCCGACTGGGTCCAGGATCGTTACCGCGAGAATATCCGGCCCGATCGGCTGGTCCAGGAGCTGGACTTTCAGATGGCGAGCGCGATGGTCGAGGAGGGCGCCCGGCGTTTTCCCGGCGAGAACCTCGAAGTCCTGCGTTGCTGGACCTTGTCGGGGCCGCCGTCGGCTTCCCCGCACGGCGATGGCGCTTCGTGCGGTGCACGGATCAAGGCCGGAGATGGCTTGGTCAATATCGTCATCCCACGCCTGAACGGCATCGTGATCGAAAACGAGCGTACGTGGTTCTGTGGCAAACCCACCTCCGACCAGGCCAAGTATTACGAAGTGGCGCGCGCAGCCAACGCGGCGGCATTGGAGGCCGCCGTGACCGGGCGCCCGGTTTCCGGTATCGACGCGGCGGCGCAGCAGGTCATCGAGAATGCCGGTTGCGGTAGTTTTATCAAGCACCGGACGGGGCACGGCATGGGCGTCATCGGCCACGAATTTCCCGAGGACATGGCGTTCAATCATCGAGCGCTGCGAGCCGACGAAGTGTATTCGGCAGAGCCCGGCCTGTACGTGTTCGGCCTGGGCGGATTCCGCCTCGACGATTCGGTCGTCGTGGGCGAGGTTCCGGAAATCCTGACGAATACGCCCAAGACGCTGGCGCACGCGACGATCGCTTGATGCGCTGCTGGCCGGAGATATTCCCTCCGGTTTTTCCATCGATATTCCCCCGATACACTTAACGAGGTACGCCAGAATGGATGCGCTTCTTTTCACCAACGCTTCGCTGCTCGATCCGCTGCGCGGGGAATTGCTCGAAGGACACCATGTGCTCATCGAGCAAGGCCTGGTCAAGGAGGTGTCGGATCGACCTATCAAATCCAGCGCTACCACCATCGACCTGCAAGGCAAGACCTTGATGCCGGGGCTGATCGATCTGCATGCGCACGTGATGGCGATCGGTTTGAACTTGCCGTTGCAAAGCCGCATGCCCAACGTGCTGGTCACGCTCAAGGCGGTTCCCATCATGCGTGCGATGTTGCGGCGTGGCTTTACGACCGTGCGAGATGCGGGCGGCGCGGGCCACGCCATGAAGCTTGCCATGGAGGCGGGTCTGGTCGAGGGGCCGCGCCTCTTCGTGTCGGGCCGCGCAATCAGCCAGACCGGCGGCCATGGCGATGGGCGCATACGCAGCGATTTCATCACCTCCGAGTCGCCTTGCCTATGCTGTGTGAGGGTCGGCGCTTTGGCTCGCGTGGCGGACGGTGTGGATGAAGTGCGGCGGGCGGTGCGCGAAGAGCTGCAGATGGGCGCCGACCAGATCAAGATCATGGCGTCGGGGGGCGTCGCTTCACCGACCGATCCGGTCGGCGCGCTCGGATATTCCGAGGACGAAATTCGCGCCATCGTCGCCGAGGCGCATTCGAGGCAGACCTATGTTCTCGCGCATGCCTATACACCAGCGGCGATCCAGCGCGTGGTCAGATGCGGGATCCGCACCATCGAGCACGGCAATCTGGTGGACGCAGAAACGGCGCGCCTGATGGCCAAGCATGGCACCTATGCCGTGCCCACCCTGGTCACTTACGACGCGCTTTCCAGCGAAGGCGAGAAGTATGGACTGCCGCCCGACAGCGTGGCGAAAATCGCCGAGGTGCATAAGGCCGGATTGCAGTCGCTCGAGATCTTCAAGCAGGCCGGCGTAAAAATGGGCTTCGGCACCGACTTGCTGGGCGAATCCCATCGCTTGCAAAGCAACGAGTTCAAGATTCGCTCCGAGGTCCTGAGCCCTGCGGAAATTATCGCGAGTGCCACCACCGTGGGCGCTGAGGTGCTGGGCATGACCGATCGTCTCGGGCGCCTCGTGCCGGGTGCATACGCCGATGCGCTGGTAGTGAACGGCAATCCGCTGCGCTCGCTCGATTGCCTGCTGGGGCAGGGCGAGAACATTCCGCTCGTCATGAAACAAGGTCGCATTCATTTCAACGAGCTAGGGCGGCCGTAATGGATTTTCGTCACATCGACGCGTTTCGCGCGGTCATGCTCACGCGCACTGCAACCAAGGCGGCCCAACTGGTCGGCACGTCCCAGCCCGGGATAAGCCGGCTCATCGCCGAGCTGGAACGTTCGACCAAACTGACGCTATTCAACCGCGAGCGCGGGCGGCTCGAACCGACCGCCGAGGCGATGACGTTCTTCGAAGAAGTGGAGCGGCGCTATGCAGGTCTGGACAACCTTCGCGAGTTTGCGGTGCGGCTGCGCAACCCGGAAGCGTCGGTGGTCCGGGTCGGCTGTGTCGTGTCTTTCAGCCTCGGGTTCTTTGGCCGAGCTGTCGCGGCTTACCGGCACGCGGAGCCTGGCACCCAGATCGCGCTTTCCATCGGACCGTCCGAAGCCATACGCAATCAGGTGGTCGCTCGCTCCCTCGCTGTGGCGTTCGTGACTGATGCCGGTGACTTCGCGGAGCTCGATGCGATGTCGTTTTGCAACGTCGATTCGCTGTGCGCGATTCCGGCCGATCACAAGCTGGCGAAGAAGCGCTGTATTTCGCTTTCCGACTTGCACGGTGAACCGCTGATCGCCTATGAACCGACCACCATGGTGCGCTGGGGTATCGACAAGCTGTTCGCCAGCCACGACCTGAGTTCCCAGGTGGTCGCGGTGGTTCGGTACGGAATTAATGTTTGCGCGTTGGTGCGAGAAAAGGTCGGCATCGGTCTGGTGCATCCAGTTAATGCTTATGATTATCTCAACACGACCGGGGTTGTATTTCGTCGAATTGAGTCGCCGGTCCGGTTTCATGCGCTACGGATTAAGCCGCGTACGCCCGCGGCTACGCGGCAAGTGGAGACGCTTATCGGGGTCTGCGAGGCGACGCTCGCGGATGTGTTGCGTGACGTCGATGCGAAGCTGTAATTAAATGTGAGGATTAAGCTAACGAGGCTGTGAATGAAATTACGCCTCGATCTATATTAAATATACTTGAATTACTGAATTCAGATAATAATATGTAATCGAATACCCTGATTTGCACATAAATAAAAATAATCAATGCGGATCACATAAATATTATCGACTTGATAGGGCAATTTATATATGCTCTGAATCACGTTTTCTATGCGTGGGCCGCCATGCAGACCCCGGCAATTGGCCCGTCTCAGTAAATTCTATGCCAAACAAGGTAGTCGCTTTCTCATTGCCACGCTGGCCATTGACGATATGGCTATTGCATGCGGGCGCCGATGTACCACGGGATATCCGCATTGCACTGGTGGCGAGTCTCTTTGGCACTTTGCCTATTTTCCTCGGTGGCGTAGTCAATGCGGTCGCCGTGTCGTTATTGGTCGCGATACGTAATCCGAGCGCGCCGTTCCTGATCTGGTTGGCGATGGAAGTGGTCCTGTGTTGTACGCGGCTCGTCCTCCTGATTGGCGCCCATCGCGCCGCGGCACGCGGCAAACATACCCGCACCGATGCCTACGTCATTCTTGCGGTGCTTTGGGGCGCGAGCGTGGGCTACGGCGCGTTCGTCAGCATGACCAGCGGCGACTGGGTCTCCGCCACGCTCGCATGCCTGTCGGCGGCAGCAATGGTGGGCGGGATTTGCTTCAGGAATTTCGGTGCGCCACGGCTGGTCGCCGTGATGATCTTCCTGTCGCTCGGGCCCTGTTGCGTCGCCGCGGCGCTGTCGCGACAGCCGATCTTGCTGATCATCCTGATCCAGATTCCGTTTTATCTGTTTGCAATGAGTAGTGCCGCGTTTCGTCTGAACAAGCTGCTGGTGTCGACCATGAAGGCCGAGCGCGAAAACGACCATCGCGCGCGCCATGACGTCTTGACCGGTTTGCCGAATCGCGCGGGCGTCGTCGATGCCATGTCGCGCATGTACATGGGTCAGTCTCGCGAAGACCTTAATGCGGCGCTGTTCTATCTTGACCTGGACGGGTTCAAGCCTGTCAACGACAACTACGGGCACGCCGCCGGCGATACGCTGCTGGTCATGGTGGCCGAACGTTTGCGCGCGCTGAAGGGGCCCAGTGACTTGGTCGCTCGAATTGGCGGCGATGAATTCGTGGTCGTCGTGAGCGGATTGTCGCATCAGGCCGCGTCGGATTTCGCGGATCGTTTGATCGACGAAATATCGACGCCGTTCGACCTCACGCCGACCGTGACCGTCAGTATCGGGACGAGTATCGGTGTGGCCTTGATTCCCGAGCATGGCGAGGAAGTGCACGCGATTCTGCAAGCGGCGGATAACGCGCTATATACGGCCAAGGGTATGGGCAAAGCGCGCTGGGCGATTGCTACGCGCCAGTAATTAAGCCACGCCCAATGCCTGCAGTATCGGCAGATGGACTTCGGCAAAGCGGCGCGCTTGCGCCTTCAAATCGGCATCGACAAATGTCGCCGGGCTGCTCGACAGATCAAGCTCGCTGCCTGGCACGGTGCCCGTTCCCGTTCCCGGCACGCAGGCGGCCGCGCGCAAGGCCTCGCTGGCGAATTCAGCCCATTGTTCCGGTTGCTGCACGTGGTGCAATCGCGCCAGCAAAAAGAGTTGCGGCACACGCGGCACGCGTATGCCCGAACCCGAGACCGGACTCACTAGAAATTGCAGCTCGCCATGATGACGCGCCTGTTCGCAGATCGCGGCGTTAAGCTTCGCCGCGCTCGGTCGCACGGCGCGTATCTGCGCATCGTCCTGCGCGTTGAGCAACACACCCATATTCACCAGCACCATCACGGCGTCGACGATTCGAGGAAGTGCTATGCCCTGAGTGCGCACACTGTCCTCGATATGCTGCAAGGTCTCGGGGCGATGACTGTCGAGCGCATCGAGTATCGGACCGTACAAGGCTTCGGACAACATCGTCTCGCTGAGCGCGCCACGTACCTTGAGCACCACCGCCGCTCGGGGCAATGCCAGGATCACCCGTTGGGCGCGTAACGCAGCCTGCTTTTCATCGTCGCTCAATGGACGCGGCGCCTTGATCCAGTAATCGCGCCTTAACGACTGATTCGTGCAGAAGTCGCGCGTGGTTTCCCTCAAGCTGACGTCGGCAATGCCCGATAGCAAAGCGCGTTGTGCCGTCGTGAGATTCAGCGCGTCGATATGATCGACGTAGCGAGCCGGCGCGGCGTAGGTCAAGCCGGCAGAGACCAGCGACGACGCGACTTGCGAGAAGTACATCGGCTCCCAGTCTCGATTGAAATACTCGTGCGCCAGATAAGCCGGGCTCTCATGAGACAAGGCATCAACGCGTTCGGCCAGCAGCGGATTGACGACGGCAAAGCCTGGATGTGTCGCGAACACACGCTGAGCAAAATCGACCGCTGCCTTGATGCGTACCGACACGGAGGTTTCCGGCTTCACTGCGGCATTCACCGCGGCATTTACGGTAGCGTTCGCGACAGCATGCTGCGCAGATACCGCACTGGCCTGAAAATGCCGATTCATCAGTTTGCGCACCGGCTGCATCGAAGCCCAGCCGGGCTGCATGTTATAGCTGATATACAGTACGCCGCCCGGCTTGAGCTTGCGGCGCAGGAAGTCCAGCAGCACCTCGCGATTGTCCGCGGAAATCCAGCTCCAGATCCCATGCATGCCGATGTAATCGAAAGCGGGCAGATCGTCGCGGCTACAGAATTCGGAAAAGCGCTCGGCCGACAATTGCGCGTGCGCGCCCGCATCCTGCGCGAGTTGCTGGGCGAAATTCGCGTGGATGGGGTTGAAGTCGGTGCCATGCCATCGCGTCACAGAGCCTGCCGCATGGATATTCACGCTGACGCCGTGACCGAAGCCCAATTCGCAAGCGGTATGCACCGCCGGCAACGCCAGCCCTGCGCGCAGCAAGGCGAAATTCAGCCGCAGCGGATTGAGCTCGTCGCAATAGCCGTAGGTATAAGGGATCTCATCGACGTAGCCCGTGCCCCATTCACTCATGTCGTTGTCTCGTGTGCTTTGCGCGCAAGCCTTGGTGGGTGCGCGTGTTACGTATCGTTGGCCTCGGGGTGGAACTATACGGTATCGGGAGCATGAGCGGGAGCGGGCGCCAAGCGCTTACTATTGCGCCGGCCTTTTGTACGGATAAACTGCAGGCTGGTTGGCAACGGCCAACCCTCGAGGCTTACTAACAAGTCAACATGGATAAATCACTGGTAGCGTTGTCTGCAGTTGCGGCCCGGCGCTTGATTGGCAGCCGGCAGGTGTCTCCGGTTGAATTGCTCGACGCTTGCATAGTGCAGATCGAGGCGATCAATCCGGCGGTCAATGCGGTTACGGCGACCTGCTTCGAGCGCGCGCGCATCGAGGCCAGGAGCGCCGAACAAGCGGTGTTGCGCGGCGCACCGCTCGGTATCCTCCACGGCCTCCCGCTGGGTGTGAAGGATCTCGAGGAAACGGGAGGCCTGCTGACCACCTATGGCTCGCCGCTGTTTCGCTCCAACGTGCCGCTGCATGACAACGTGTTCGTTGCCCGCTTGCGGGCTGCGGGTGCGATCGTCGCGGCCAAGACCAACGTGCCGGAGATGGGGGCGGGCGCCAATACGCGCAACGTCGTATGGGGCGCCACCGGCAACCCGTTCGCCCCTTACCTGAATGCAGGCGGGTCGTCAGGCGGCTCAGCCGTGGCGCTGGCTACCGACATGCTGCCGCTGTGCACCGGGTCCGACACGGGCGGCTCCTTGCGCATTCCCGCAGCACTTTGCGGTGTGGTCGGCTTCCGGCCGTCGCCGGGTCTGGTGCCGGGAGACCGCAAGCCGCTGGGCTGGTCCCCGCTTACTGTGAGCGGGCCGATGGGACGCGACGTTGCCGATACGCGTTTGCAACTGGCGGCCGTTGTCGGACGCGACGACAGCGATCCACTTTGTTATGACGTCGACCCGGCCGGCTTCCTGCGCAGTGAGGAAATCGACCTCAGCACGCTGCGCGTCGCGTATACCGAGGACTTCGGTGTCTGCGACGTCGACGAGGCGCTGCGCGCGACGTTCCGAGCCAAGGTGGCGGCGCTCTCGCGCCATGTGAAGCGCTGCGAGCCGCTCGATATCGACATGGGTGAAGCCGATCGCTGCTTCGATATCATTCGCGCGCAGAATTTTGTCGCGAGTTTGCAGGAGACTTATCAGCGCGATCCTGCGTCGCTTGGCGCCAACACGCGCAGCAATTACGAAATGGGGCAGGCGATGTCGCTGGCCGACGTGGTGTGGGCACATGCGGAACAGACGCGTCTGTTCCGGCGTTTCCAGGCGAAGTTCAAGGACTACGACCTGATCGTGTCGCCGACTTCGCCGATCTCGCCGTTCCCGTGGCAGCAGCCTCATTTGGCCGAGATCAACGGGCGCCCGCTCGCCAATTATTATCGCTGGGTTGCATTGACCTATGTGGTCACGCTGGCGACCAATCCCGCCTTGTCGCTGCCGTGCGGTCTCGACCACGCAGGCATGCCGTTTGGTCTGCAACTGGTTGGATCGTTTCGCGGCGACCGGCGTTTGCTCGATATCGCACAAGCATTCGAAACCGCATGGCGCGACGATCCGACGTTGCAGCGCCCGCGTCCCGATCTGACGAAGCTGTCGCGACCGGACCCGTCGCTCAAGTCCATCGTCACCGATCCGCCGTTGCTGCGGTAGAAGGAGGCGCCCAGGGCGCTTCTTCATGGCCGCGCTGGCAAGCGCCGGGAGCGATCGCCGATCGTCCCGCTAGAGAGCGTCAGGAGTGGTGCTCAGGAGTGGCGTTCACGCGCGAGCGAGCGGTGAAACGCCGGCTTCGCCCGCGACGCGATCGAGATTGCTCAATGTGTCAGTGGGCAGCAGGATGCCCTCCGTGAGCTGACGTTCGTGCGCCCGCGCTTCCATTTCGCCCGGGTAGAACACCTCGTCGGTGCCTTGCGCGAGTGGCACGGCTTTGATCGTCTCGACGTAATGCTCCATACGCGCATGGAATTCCGTGAGCGGTTGAAATGCCTCGATGTTCAGCACCAGCATGAAGTGTCCGGCGCGACTGCGATTGACCGGGTCGTAGGGACCATGCACTTCGTCGAGGAAACCGCTGCCCGACAGCACGCCCGACAGCACATCCACCATCGCGCCGATGGCGTAGCCCTTGTGCCCAGCCATCGGCAGGATGAAACCCTCGAGCGCGGCCACTGGGTCGGTGGTCGGGCGCCCCTGCGCATCAATGGCCCAGCCCGCGGGTATCGATTCATGCCGGGTCTGCGCGAGGAAGATCTTGCCGCGTGCCACACCTGAATTCGCAACATCCATGATCATCGGCGCGTAACGCCCGGCCGGCGCCGAGACCGACCACGGATTCGTGCCGATCAATTTCTTCAGGCCGCCCCAGGGTGCCATGTTCGGGCCGCCATTGGTGGTCAGCAGCATGATGCAGTCTTGTTCGGCGGCCATTTTCGTGAAATACATGCACGTGCCGAAATGGTTGGAGTTGCGCACGGAAACGGCTCCTATGCCGTGAGCCTTGGCACGCCGAATCGCATCGAGCGTCGCATGCTTCGCCACCACCGGTCCGATGCTGTCGCCGCCATCCATCACGGCCACCGCGCCTGCGTCGATCGGCATCGTGATCTCGGTCTTGGCGTGCATGGCGTTGGAGAGCAGACGCGCGTAGTACCAGCCTAGCCGCAGTACGCCATGTGACTGGTGGCCCCATAGATCCGCCTGGACCATCGCATCGGCCGCGACAAACGCATCGTCCGCGCTGGCGCCGGTGCTGCGGTAGACGCTGGAAACGAAATCGCGCAATGCGTCGGCATCGACTCGATGGACACTGCCATTGTTCTTGCTCATTGGGGAGACTCCGTTAATGGAGGTGCAATCGGCATACGACAAAATCCGGTTTTCCCCTCCAAACTAAATTTTTCGAGGCAAGCTTAACTAACTTACAATTTAAGCGGCGAATTTAAGAATACGAGCGATCGCCTAAGTTCAACAAGACCGTTATAACAATTTCGGGGGGGAAATGAAGAAAATAATCACGACGGGGGTTTTATCGGTGGCTTTGTTGAGCGGGTGCGCATCCATCGTCCAGGGTTCGTATCAGCGGGTCGGTGTCCAGACAACGGCCGGTAACGCGCCGGTTCCCAACGTCGCTTGCAAGCTCGAAAACACGAAAGGGAACTGGGTGCTGAAGACGCCAGGCTCAATTACCGTGCGCAGGGCCTCGGATGATCTGTACATACAATGCGTAAACGATGGCGTCCCTGCTCCGATAGCGTCAGTTAAGTCCAGCGGTAGTCCATGGTTGTGGGGCAATCTGCTATCTGGCGGGCTTATTGGCTTGGGCATCGATCTCGTCGATGGTGACGGGTATGACTATCCTCTCGTAATCACTGCCGACCTGGTCGCACCTCCCGATGGCAAGTTGTCGGACGGATCGGCGGCGATCGTTCCGCCCGGAACTGCTATACGTGCAGCGGCTGCGCCGACGCAGCTTAAATAAAGGACTCCCATGGCCGCAATGCCTCGCCTCATGCCTACCCAAGCCACCGCCGAGACCTACGGCGGGGTGACCTACCATATTGACGGTGAACTGGTCCCTGTGCTGTCCGTGGACGTTTCTGAACAATCCGTCTACTTCGAACATCACATCCTGCTATGGAAAAATCCCGAAGTCCGGATCGGCTTAAAAGCAATGAAAGGGATGCTCAAACGCATGATGGCCGGGATGCAGATTTTCGTGACTGAGGCGAGCGGCCCCGGGATCATTGCATTCAGCCGTGACGGGGCAGGCCATATCGTGCCCATCCACTTGAAACATGGCGAGGGGCTCGATGTTCGCGAGCACCAGTTTCTGGCTGCGACCGGGCACATCGAGTACTCGTTTGAACGCGTACGTGGCGTATCGAACATGCTATTCGGCCAAACCGGCTTTTTCATCGATAAGTTCCATGGCGGCAGCGGCGACGGCGTGCTCTGGTTGCACGGGTACGGCAACGTCTTCGAGAAGGTGTTGGCGCCGGGCGAATCGATCGATATCGAACCGGGCGGATGGTTATACAAGGACCAGACCGTAGCGATGGAGACACGAGTGGACCGGCTCACCAGCGGCTTTTTCGGCGCCGGCGTCAACTTCATCGTCAACCGGTTCACGGGGCCCGGCCGCGTCGGGATTCAGTCGATGTATCTGCACATGCCCTCGGCCGAATAAGGCGTAGGGGCGATCGGATCGAATCTCGGACGATCGTATTTCACACAATTCAACCGTTCTCGCGGGTGAGGTACAGTGACGACTGGTAGCCGTTCTACGAACTGAAAGGCGCGATGCCATGAAGCACGCCTCCCCAGCACCCGATGCATCCGCTGCGACCGACATACTCGCTGCGATAGCCGGAATTTATCGCAGCGAATCCCGGCGCGTGTTGGCCACGCTGATACGGCTGCTCGGAAATTTCGACATCGCCGAAGAAGCCTTGCATGACGCGTTCAAAGCCGCGGTCGAGCAATGGCCTCGCGACGGCGTGCCCGAACGCCCGTTCGCATGGCTGGTATCTGCCGGCCGATTCAAGGCGATCGACGGCATACGCCGCCACGCACGGTTCGATGCATGGGAAGACGTGGCGGAGATTGCCGACGCCATTCCCGATCAAGCGGCCGCTAGTGATGACTCGGACTTCGCTGAGGACGATCGTCTGCGATTGATCTTTACGTGCTGCCACCCCGCGCTTGCGCCCGACGCCCAAGTCGCGCTGACCTTGCGCGAAGTGTGCGGCTTGGCCACCGAGGAAATCGCCCACGCCTTCCTCACGCCTGCGCCCACGCTGGCGCAACGCATCGTGCGCGCGAAAGCCAAGATTCGCGATGCGCGCATTCCTTACCGTGTGCCTGAGCCGCATGAGCTGCCCGCACGGCTGGACAGCGTACTGCGGGTGATCTATCTGGTGTTCAACGAAGGTTATTGCGCGTCCTCAGGTACCGCTCTGACGCGGCATGACTTGTCTGAAGAGGCGATACGTCTCGCCCGCCTGGTGCTGCAATTGTTACCCGAGCCCGAAGTCATGGGCTTGCTTGCGTTGATGTTGCTGCATGAGTCGCGTCGCGTGGCGCGTACCAGCCCGCGCGGCGAGCTGATTGCGCTCGACGAGCAGGATCGCAGCCTATGGCAACCCGACATGATCGCCGAGGGTTCCGCGCTGGTGACCCAGGCCTTGTCGTCAGGCCGCGTTGGACGCTATTCGCTACAAGCCGCGATCTCGGCGGTTCATGCGCAGGCGCCGCATGCGGATGAGACCGACTGGGCGCAGATCGTGGGTTTGTACGACGCCTTGCTGCGCCTGGAATCGTCCCCGGTGGTCGAGCTCAATCGCGCGGTAGCGGTCGCGATGTGCGACGGCGCGGATGCGGGGCTGAGCTTGTTGGACACCTTGTTTGCGGATGGCGCGCTGGAGCAATATCACCTGGCCCATGCCGCACGGGCCGACCTGTGCCGCCGGCTCGGTCGCACGGCCGAAGCTCGCGTGGCATACGAACGTGCCTTGGCACTGACTCGCCAGGAGCCGGAGAGACGTTTTCTGGCTCGTCGATTAGCCGAGCTACCGCATTAAGTCGTTGTTTTGAGCACGGTGAAAAAAATTTCACGCCAGTGTCGATTTGGAACTTCACCGTTCGACTAGATAAAGCCAGTACCGCTATCGGCATGAATCGCAGACAGTGCGGTGTCGTGCGGGTCCTGGCAGCAAAGGCTGTGCCGGTAAGCCCGTCTTCGGTAAGCCCGCTGCAGTGGACTCACTGCAGTAGGCTCACTCACGGCAAGCCCGCGCGCTCAAACTCGAACGCTTAAAGGAGAACCTGATGCCACAACCCATTGCTTACCTCGCTTTCGATGGCAACTGCGCCGATGCCATGCGCTTTTACGAACGCGCCCTCGGTGCGAAGCTCGAGGCGCTCCTGAAGGGCAGCGAGTCGCCCATGGCGGCGCAAATGCCACCCGAAGCGGCCGACCGAATCATGCACGCGCGGCTCGTCTTCGAGGACGGGGGCGTCTTGTATGCGGGGGACTGCTGCACCCAGGGGCCGCCGTACGAAGGGATAAAAGGCGTCTCGCTCGCGCTGAATTACGACACCGTGGCGCAGGCCCAGCGCGCATTCGATGCGCTGGCCGAGGGCGGCCGGGTGACGATGGCCATGCAGCCGGTCTTCTGGGCCAAGACCTGGGGCATGCTGGTCGACCGATTCGGCACGGCCTGGATCATCAACGGCGAGCTCATTCCGATTTGACCACGGCCGGTGCAAGACGACAGAAACGCGCAGCAACGCAACGCACAGCAACGCAAAGGCGGAGTCGTCTTTTATCGGCCAACACAGGAGAACCGTATGAATTATCTCTGCCTCGTCTATCTCGCGCAGGACAAACTGCACGCCTGTCCCGACAGCGTTTGCTACGCCTACGGACAGGAGTTGAGAGAAAGCGGCCACTACGTCGCGGCTAACGCCTTGCAGCCCGTGGAGACCGCGACAACGGTTCGTGTACGCAATGGCCAGCTATCGCTGACCGACGGGCCGTTTGCCGAAACCAAAGAGCAGTTGGCGGGGTTCTATCTGATCGAAGCCCAAGATCTGAACGAGGCGATTCATTGGGCTTCCAAAATTCCGCCCGCGCGTTTCGGCAGCATCGAGGTACGTCCGATACGTACGCTGGACGTATCGGAGGCCAAAACCGGCGCTGCTTGAGTCGATAGCTGAGTTGGTATCTGAGTCGATACCCAAGTCGATGCCGCGGTCGATACCGGATTCGATGTCCGACTCGACGCGCCGCGACGTGGCCCGTGAAGAGGCAACCGTTTCACGTCGGGAGCACGCGTTTGCGCAGAATCAGGAGGTCGGCGAGCAGCGCCAACGCGAGAGCCGTCGCGCCGCACACAAAGATCAGCGTGTAGTTATTGTGGAAGCGTGAGAACAGATACGAATATCCATAGCCGCCAAGGGCCTGGAACAACGCGAATGCGGTGGTCGCACGGCTCCACGCCACACGCTGTTCCGTATGATCGTGCGGCACCAGCTCGTGAATGCGGCCCAGCGTCAACGGCACGATGCCGGGCGTGCAGATCCCGAGCATCACGGTGGACACGCCGATGAGAATCGGATTGCCCGACAACGCGAGGATGGCAACTCCAATCGCCTGTAACAGCAACGCAATTCGATAGGTCGCGCCAAAGCCGATCCGATCGGCGACGTTGCCGCACACGACAGGTCCCACGATGGCCGCCACCCCGTAAAGTACCCAGTAGCTGGCGCCGATGTCGGCGCCTCGGCCCAAGCCGCGCGCCACATAGTCGACGAGCAGGATCATGACCGGAACAAGGCCTAGCGCGTTAGCCGCGTATTGCGCGTACAGCACGCGCATGACGAGACCTTCGCGATAGACGGTTGGCGTTTCGGTATGCTGTGGCGCGGCAGGAGGGTTCGAGCCCGGCCAGCCGAACCAGCTCACTGCAGTCAGGACCAGGGCGAACGCGCCCAGCCCGATCCACGTGTCCTGCAATCCAAACTTCAGGAGCTTGGGCACGATGGTTCCGGATGCGGCAATGCCGAGCCCGAGGCCGAGGAAAATCATGCCGCTCACAAACCCGCGTCGAGCGACGGGAATATGCGGCAAGATTGTCGTAGCCACGAGCACCATGATGGCCCCGCCGGAAACCCCCGAAGCGAAGCGCCACAGAAAGAACCACAGGACCGACAGCGGATAGGCGCAGGCAAAGAAGGCGGCCGTGACTATCAGCATCAGCAGGCGTAACGCAGTCCGGTTGGACAGCGCTGCCGCGAGCGGTCGGCCGAGCAGCGCGCCGACCAGATACCCGGCGAAATTGGCCGCGCCGAGTGTGATCACTTGCGATGACGTGAACCAATGCGCCTGGATCAGGGGAGGGATCAGCGGCGTGTACGCGAATCGCGCCAGGCCGATGGCGACCAGGCTTGCGCAAAGGCCCGCAAGGGTCGCAAACAGAGCGCGTGCATCGAGCGGCGATGCCACGCGCGCGGGTATCGCGGAGATGTTTTCAGACATACTGGGTTCCTGTGCCAAACGGGACGCCAACCCGGACGCCAAACGGGACACTTCAAGCGGCCGAACCGGATAAAACGGTTGTGCTATATCGCGCCGTACGCTGCCAACGCAGACCGGGTCCACGACGGCTTGGGCAGTGGGGGCAGGCCCAGCAGAGTCAAGACAGGAGCCACCGCTTGCGTCAACAGCACGCGTTGCGGATTGACGCGGGCGAGCACGCGTATGCCGAGCAAGGTTGCCAGCAAATGTGAAGCGACCACATCCGCTGGCAGCGTCACCGGGATCTCCTTGCGGCGATGCGCCTCGAGCAGGCATCGATGAAAGAAGTCCTTGATCTGAGCGAGTTCGCCTGCAATGGCTTGTCGAAATTCTTCGTCCTCAGACGTCGCTTCCAGCGCAGAGTTGACCAGCAGGCATCCGCGCTGCTGCTTATCCGCCAGCGCGCGTTCGACGGTTTCGCCAAAGAACGCCGCGATCGCAAGACCCGGGTGCAACGAGCCTTCTAGCCGGGAGATCCTTTTTCGCAAGGTCTGGTCGAGGTAGTGATCCAGCGCATGACGAAACAGCGCCCGCTTATCGCCGAACGCGTTATATAAGCTGGGTTGCGTCAACCCTGTGCACTTGACCAAGTCGCGAGTGGACGTGGCTTCATAGCCCTTAGTCAGGAAAGCATCGACAGCGGCATCGAGCACTTGCCGCTCATCAAATTCGCGTGGCCGTCCCATGATGTATGTTCCTCGTAAGATGCATGGATAATTGTATGTCGGGTGATATACAACTATTCTATATCAAACGATATATAAAGCAAGCGAGGTGCTGACCGGACCGTACGCGTGCACGGGGGGAGGGCGGGGTACTGGCGCAGGAGATCGAGGTTCGGTCAGGAAAAGGAAGGGGTGGAGACAAACGAGGGGATGTGACGGGAAAAGCGCTCAGGCCTTGGGGCTTTTTGGCGCGCTGAACACTACCAGCCCGGCCACGACAAGCAGCACAACGGATATCAACGACGATGCATGCAAGCCACTCACCACATGCGGGTTTGCGCCGTCGGCGAACGCGCCGAACACGGCCACGCCCATTGCACCGGCAGCCTGACGCGCCGCATTGAGCACGGCCGACGCGGTGCCGGAGCGGCGTTTGTCGACGGCTGCCAATACGGTGGTGGTCATCGCCGGAACCGCCAGCCCCATGCCTGCAGGAATCAGCAGGAATGCGAGGAACAACGACGCATAGGACGAGTCGGCGCCTGCACGCAGCAGCAGCAAGAAGCCCAGCGCGTCGATCGACACGCCCAGCAGCATCGGCAGGCGCCGCCCGAATGTCGCCATGACGCGGCCGCTGACGATATTGGAGACGATAAATCCCGCTGTCAGCGGCAGGAATGCCAACCCTGCGTGCAGCGGGGTGTAGCCGAGCACACGTTGCAAATAAAGCGTCAGGACGAACAGGGTGCCATAGTAGGTGAAGTTCACGATCGTTCCGAATATCACCGCGGCATTGAAGGTCTTGTTGCGAAACAGGTCAAGTGGAATGGTCGGTTCCGTCGCGCGGGATGGCGCACGGGCTTGAATCCACACGAATGCCGCGCCCGTCACCAAAGCCAACGCGAAGCCGCTCCACACGAACGGGTGAGCAAACCCCAAAGGCCGCGCCTCGATGACGGCCGCCGTCAACGCGGTCAGCGCGAGTATGGCTACCACTTGACCGACCACGTCCAGCTTGTGCTTGTGTACATGGCGTACCGTCTCGGGAAGGCGGCGCCCGAACAACATGCCGATTGCGCATAGCGGGAGGTTGACGAAAAAGATCGAACGCCAGCCCGTTATGTTCAGCAACAACCCACCAATGAGCGGCCCCATGGCAATCGATACGGCGCCGGCGGCGGTCCACCAGCCGATCGCCCGAGCGCGAGTGTCCGGCTGTTCGGAAAACACATGATTAAGCAGCGCCAGCGAATTAGGCAGCATGGCCGCCGCGCCCAAGCCTTGCAGCGCGCGAGCCGCGATCAGTGTTGCGCCATTGGGCGCGAGCCCGCAGGCGAGCGACGCCACCCCGAAGATGCCGAAGCCGACCACGAAACCCCGGCGGCTGCCGAATCGGTCGCCAAGCGACCCCGCCACGAGCATGAAGGTTGCAAACGCCAAGGTATAGGCATCGACGATCCACTGAAGTGTGGCGACGCTGGCAGAAAACTCGGTCGCGATGCGCGGCAGGGCGACGTTGACGATAGTCACGTCCAACTGCCCCACGACGAACGCGAGGCTGCTGGTTGCTACGACAAAGGCGAATCCGGGAGGACGCATGTGCATGATGGAAACCGTTAGTAGGTATGGAACCATACTACGTGCCGCTGCTTCCGCGATGCTTCGGTGAGCGCCGAAGTATCAGCGTGTTGTATAGACTAAACTAGAGCCATGAACATCTCTCCTGGAATTGCGCCGATCGCCGTATTGTTAGGCGACCCGACCCGCTCGATCATGCTGACCGCGCTCATGGACGGCCGCGCGTTGACTGTCAGCGAGCTTGCTCAAGTTGCGGGCGTGGCCGTGCCCACCGCCAGCGGCCATTTGACCAAGCTGGCGGAAGCGGGCGTGCTCGCCGTCGAAAAGCAGGGGCGGCACCGTTACTACAGGCTCGATGGTACCGATGTGGCTGATGTGATTGAAGGTTTGATGGGGATTGCACAGCGGGGGATTGCACAGCGCGCACAGGTCAAACGGGTCGCGACCGGACCTCGCGATTCGGCGTTGCGCCGCGCCCGCGTGTGTTACGACCATCTGGCCGGAGAATTCGGGGTGGCACTACTGGATGGGCTGCGCGCTTCGGGGAGTCTGGCCGGTGACGCCGATCTGGTGCTCACCGACAAGGGCGCCGCCTTGCTGCGCGAGTTTGGCATCGATCTCGATACCTTGCGGCGTGGAAGACGGCCGCTGTGCCGCACATGCGTAGACTGGAGCGAGCGGCGTCACCATCTGGGCGGAGCATTGGGTGCCGCGTTGCTGGATCGATTCCTGGAGCAGCACTGGCTAAGTCACGGCGAGGGCCGTGCGCTGAGGGTGACGCCACGTGGCACGCAGCGCATCGCGGAAGTGTTCGGTGTTACGGCCGACCGCCTTTCGAAATAGCGGCGGCCGACCCATGCCGTTAGCCGGCAAACCGATCCGTTGCGGCGAGCAACGCGCGCAAGATGCCGGCTTCGCTGAACGCATGCCCCGCATCCGCGATGATCTGTAGACTCGCATTCGGCCACGCTTTGGAGAGATCCCACGCCGTGCGCGCCGGCGTCGCGACATCGTAACGGCCTTGGACGATGACCCCAGGTATGTCGGCCAGGCGATGGGCGTCGCGCAGCAATTGCCCTTCTTCCAGAAAGCCTTTGTTGACGAAGTAATGATTTTCGATCCGAGCGAAGGCGAGTGCGTAGCTGTCGTCACCGTGATGGTCTTCCAGCTCGCGGCTGGGCAGCAGCGTGATGGTGCGTGCTTCCCACAAGCTCCAGGCACGGGCCGCGGCAAGCTTGACCGCCTCGTCGCCGCCGGTGAGGCGGCGGTGATAGGCCGCCATCATGTCCGAACGCTCGGCAGGCGGAATCGGCGCCAAGTACTCTTCCCAGAGATCCGGAAACAGCCACGACGCCCCTTCCTGGTAATACCAGAGCAACTCGGCGCGACGCAGCGCAAAGATTCCGCGCACGATCAACGCGCTGACCCGAGCCGGATGGGTCTCGGCATAGGCCAGAGCCAGCGAGCTGCCCCATGAGCCGCCGAACACCAGCCATTGCTCGACGCCTATCATCTGGCGCAGCTTTTCCATATCGGCGACCAGATTCCAGGTCGTGTTGTTCTCGAGGCTGGCGTGCGGTGTCGAACGACCGCAGCCGCGCTGATCGAACAGCATGATGCAGTAGCGGGCCGGGTCGAACAGGCGACGATGCTCGGGGCTGCAACCGCCGCCTGGGCCGCCATGCAGAAAGACGGCGGGCTTGCCGTTGGGATTGCCGCATAACTCCCAGTACACGCGATGTCCGTCGCCTGTGTCGAGAAATCCGTGATCGTAGGGTTCGATGGGTGGATACATGGTGGTTTCCTGAGAGAGGGTTTCCTGAGGGAAATTGTTGGCAAATTGTACGGCGTACCGACATCACAGTACCGATCGAGAGCGACAAAAGAGAGAGACAAGATAAAATCAGTCCATCGAACTCGAACGGAAGGAAGAAGGCATCATGACGTATCTGGATGTATCGCATATCACGCACTGGCACGCACACGTCTATTTCGATGCGTCGAGTCGCGACGCCGCGTTAGCGTTTCGCGAACAGGTGGCGACGAACCTGGATGGTCTCGTGGAGATCGGGCGCTTTCACGAGCGACCGGTCGGCCCCCATCCGCTTTGGAGCTATCAGATCACGATCTCGCCAGCCCATTTCGCCGAGGTCATGGGGTGGCTCACACTCAATCACGGCGCATTGGATATTTTCCTGCACCCCAATACCAGCGACGCGTTGCGAGACCACCGCGACTGCGCGGTGTGGCTCGGCCATAGCTATCCACTGAATCTACAGGGGTTTGGTGGCTGACGCTCCACGCAAATCGGCTGAACTTGCGGGTGCACACGAGATGCACCGGCTTGCATCCGTCACATGCCCCTATGATTCGTTTTCGAGCCTGAGTCGATTTTCATGAATTCAACCTCTCCGGTCGCAGTAAAGAACAGAGTCAAGGTGTGGCGAGAGTCTTCGCTTGCCAACGCCGAGCTTCTGCGAGCGGAATATCGTGCGCACAGTTTTCCGCCGCATATGCATGAAGAATTCGCGATCGGATTTATCGAGCGCGGCGCTCAGGCGGTGCTGCAACACCGTAAGGACCGGTTCGTCATGCCGGAAGGCACGATCTGCGTGATCAATCCGGGGCATCTGCACGAGGGACGCGCCGCGACCGAGGTGGGCTGGGACTACCGGATGATTTATATATCGCCGCAGGATCTGAATGCGGCGCTCTTAGGTACCCTCGCTACCGCGGGCAGCCTCGAAAGCCGCATGATCTTCTTTCCGGATTCGGTGATCGACGATCCCGATACCTTGCGTTTGCTACGCATCGCACATTTGTGCTCGGAATCGGCCGACACGTCGCGCCTGGAAAAAAGCTCGCGGCTGACGGCCGCCTTGCATCAACTGGTCGATCGGCATGCCGTCGCGCGCCGTGAACCATCGGTCCTGCCGGCGATGTCGGCGGCGGTGAAACGTGCCCGCGAATACATCGACGCAAACGTCACGCTGAATCCCTCGCTGGACGAGATCGCGAGCGTCGCGGCCCTGAGCTCGTTCCATCTGCTGCGCGAATTCCGCAAGGCGGTGGGCATGGCGCCGCACGCGTATCTGATCCAGCGTCGCGTCGAGCAGGCAAGGCATCTGGTGCTCAAGGGCCGGTCGTTGCGCACCGTCGCTATCGAAATCGGTTATGCCGACCAGGCGCACCTTAGTCGCGAATTTCGGCGCTTTTATGGAACGCCGCCGGGGGCTGTGCATTCTTGACTCGCGCCGACGTCTGCAGCACATACACCCCTCCCAGAATGCACGCGATTGCGGCCAGGTCGAGCGCGCCTATCGGCTCGCCCGCCGCCACATAACCGATGAACAGCGCGATCACCGGCGGAATATAGGTCACGGCCGAAGCCGACACCGCACCGAGTTTCTGCACGAGGTAGTAGTAGAGAATGTACGCGACACCGGTGCCGACCAGCCCCAACCCCAGCACCAGGCCGAGTAGGGCGCGGATATCCAGCGCGATTCGCGACATGCCGGAGAAATTTGTCACGATCGATATCGAGAGCAATGCGAAGCCGATCTGGTAGGTGGATAAGGCCACCGGTGAAATGTACAGGTGCGACAGAAACTTCCTCGCATACACGAACGAGCAGCCCAGGCTCAACGAGCCGGCAACGATATAGAGCACCCCGATTGCATTGACTTCCGACGCGCCTATCGTCCACGGCCTCGCAATCAGTAGTACGCCGCCAAAACCTAGCAGTATGCCCAGCGCCTGACGCACGGTGAGCTTGTCCTGTCGTAGAAAGATAAATGCGGTGATAAAAGCAAAAAGCGGGATGGCGCCGCTCAACATGCCTGCGACGCCGGAGCGCAGCAACGATGTTCCGCGCGCGAATGCGTAGTAGTAAAGCGTGGTGGCGAGCAAGGACATCACGAGGAAATGAAACCAATAGCGTAAATGGGCGAGCTTGAGCTCCTTGCGCCACAGGGCGAATCCGAGGATAGGCAGGAATCCCAGCAGGATGCGAAGAAAGACGACCTGCGTGGGTTGAATCAACTGGAACGCCCATTTCATGAAAATAAAATTGCAGCCCCAGATCAGGCCGAGCAGCCCGAAAGCGATATATCCGTTGTTTTTCATTTCGCCCACCCATTTGGTAACGCTTCCATTGTGCAGCGGCGTTTCGAGGCAATTTTGTACAAAATTGCTGTTCGCTTATCGGGCTAATGAGGCGCAGCTTATTTTGGGTATCCGTATTCTGTGGTTGATGCGCGCACAGCGATCACCGATGCACAGTATTGACCCGCGGATCATAGTGGACTAATATGGACTTAGTCCACTAGGAGCAGTTATGCAGACGGTCAATATACATGAAGCGAAGACACAGTTTTCGCGCTTAGTCGATGCCGCAGCCAGCGGCGAGGAAATTGTAATTGCCAAAGCCGGCAAACCGGCCGCGCGACTGGTGCCGATGGAGCGGGTCAAGGCGGCTCGCCGGTTTGGTGGCTTGAAAGGCAAGGTTCGCATTGCGGAAGACTTCGATGCGCCGCTGCCCGATGATGTCATCGCAGCATTCGAGGGCCGTTGATGCGCCTGCTTCTCGACACGCAAATTTTCCTTTGGTCGGTCACGGACGATCGCAAGCTGACCAAAGCGGCACGCAAGCTGATACTGGATGCCGACGATGTTTTCGTCAGTAGCGCCAGTATCTGGGAGGCGTCGATCAAAGCAGGGCTTGGCAAGCTCGACGTGGACGTCAACCTGCTGGTGTCCGAGATCGAAGCGAGCGGTTTTTCGGAATTGCCGGTGCGGGCGGTTCACGCGGCGATGGTTCGCGATCTGCCCGACATTCACCGCGATCCGTTCGACCGGCTTCTGGTCGCACAGGCTCTCTCGGAACCATTACGTTTGGTGACTTCAGATGGCCACCTGTCGAGGTACACCGATCTAGTTGTCACCGTGTAGGAAAACAATGTGGCTGCCGGAGACGAGCGATTTCCGGAACATGCCTCACGTGGTTTGGGCGTACATGCGCGAGATTTTGGTTTGGGATGCAAAAAAGGCTTAATACACCCCCAACGGGGCATATTACGAGACCGTGAAATTGGAG
>Ga0302314_10003686_pt1 | contig 28199 bp, 25 predicted proteins | sample III_Palsa_N2_3_FD_200533 | JGI IMG/M metagenome (GOLD analysis project Ga0302314, IMG submission 200533) | Peat permafrost microbial communities from Stordalen Mire near Abisko, Sweden - III_Palsa_N2_3 | ecosystem: Environmental > Terrestrial > Soil > Palsa > Peat permafrost | place: Sweden...
GCATCTTGTAATAGGCAGCCATGCTCAGCTTGTCGCTCTTGAGGTTGAAGATTGCGTCCGCGCCCCACTTGTTGGGGTCGTTGGCGCGGCACCGTGCTCCCAGGCCGCCGCCCCACTCATCGGTGAAGACCACCTTCGACCCATCGTTGGAAAATGTTGCCGAATGCCAATAGGAGTAATTCGGATCGTTCACGGCATCCAGGCGCTTGGGATGCACGGGGTCCTTGATGTCGAGCAGAATTCCGTTGCCCGAGCAGGCGCCCGCGGCCAACCCAATGGCCGAGTAGACCGTGATGTCGTGGCACTGATTTGTGTCTGCCGGCTTGTCCGCCCCCTTGCCGTGGCTGCCACCGTTGTTCAGGCCGTTCAGCGCACCGCTCCGCGGATCGATGAACACGCGCGGGCTCGACACCACTTTCGCGTCCTGCGGAGCCGCCAGCGGAACCTTGATCACCTCGATGCGGAAGAGCGCGGTGTTGGGGTCTTTGTCCGGAGCGTCGCCCGAGCACCCGGGCAGCTCTTCCGTCTGCCGTACAAACGATGTGCCTGATACGTAGATATAAACATTGTCCTTATCGTTCGGGTCCACCACCAGCGTATGGGTGTGCGAGCCGCGGCAGGTCTGCACCGCCGCCACCTGCTTTGGATTCTTGACGTCCGAGATGTCAAAAATCCTCACGCCGCGGAAACGGTCCTTCTGAGGTACCGGCAGTTGGCGTTCCTTTTCATGCCCCGCGGCCGGCGGAGGCTCGTGCGGAAACCCTTGCTCGCCGCAATCGAGTCGTCCATTCGGCATCTCCACCGACATGAACAAAAGGTTGCCGTACACCGACACATCGCCCTGGCCGCCGGGGCACACCAGCGTAGTGAGCAGATTGGTTTTCGCCGGATTGGAGATGTCATAGATGCTGACGCCGTAAAAATTTCCCTGAAACAAGTGGTTGCCCTGGAAGGCAAAGTCAGAGTTGGCAAACGCAAGCTGCGCGATCACCATCTGCATTTCCTTGGGCATCTTCGAGGGGTCGCCCACACCCAGCTGGGCAAGCGTCTTTTGCACCTTCGGATCGTCGGCGGAGGTGGCCACGATCTGAAAAGCATCGGGCTTCTTCAAGAACGCGACGTGCTTCATTCCCAGCGCGATCTCTCCCGCGTCATATAGGCCCGGCTTCAAGCTGGAACGAGGATCGTTGGGGTCAGAGCCTGTCATGCCTGCCGGTAGCGGCGGAGCCGGTTGCGGCGCGAACGGGTTCTCTTCGGCTGCCGGCGCCTTGGCGGGTGCGGCAGGAGCCTGGGCTGCAGGCGCGGGCGTAGCGGGTGCAGGCGACTGCGCCTGGGGCAACGCAACGCTGGAGGACAAAACAACCGCAGCCACAATCGACAAATAAAAGGCAACGCTCTTTACTCGATTCAACGTTTCTCCTCCAACATGTTCTGCATGATTCTGATTTCGGCCCGTTGGCCACTGTCCACATCCGTCACGAAGTTGAACAGCTCAGCGTCCTGGCCGGCTCCTGCTGTATCGAACAAATCTTTCACCATCACCAGCGCACCGCCGTGATGCTGAATCATCCCGGTTAAAAACAGGCGGTCGAATTCGGCGCCTTTCGCCTTGCGTAGCGCATCCATCTGCTCCGGCGTGAGCATGCCCGGCATAAGCGCCATGGATTGGCCCGACGTATCCATGCCTGGCATCCCCGCCATCGCCATGGAAGTTGGTTGACCACGCGTTGCCAGCCAGCGCTGCATAAATCTGATCTCGTCTGATTGCGAGCTGCTGATCTTCGCTCCCAGGGAGCGGACACCTTTGTTCTCAGTATGCGAGGCGATCAGCGCTGTCATCTCGACTGCCTGCGAGTGATGCATGATCATTCCCTGCATGAATTCGATGTCGGCCTGGGAAGGCTGCGGCAAGGTGGGCCTGGCAGACGCAGGCAGCGTCTTGCTCGGCAGTCCAGGCGCACCCGGCTGAACGACAACGGACGATGACTTTGCGATTCCCTGCTGTGCGCGGGCGGTCATGGGGAACAAGCCCGTGCAAGCACACGTGGCCCAGAGCACGCCAGCCAGAGCCGCAGCTCCGGTTGGGGGCTCGAGCCTGGGCCTGCGAGAAAGAGCGCAAATTCTCAGCTTGGTCGATTCGACAAACATTTCCAGTGCTCTTACGCTACCACGGCCGGTGAGGAGCGAAGAAATTCGCCCTTGAACCCCAGCCCGAATTCAATGAGCCTGGTCATGCGCCGCGTGCGACCCTGTTCAATGCTTCGTCCAGCCGTGCATCCCGGCTTCGAAGCTGCGGCGGTCGAGGCGGGGTAGTGCGCGCGCCACCTTGCCGGGAAAGAGCGGGTAGTGTCTTGCGGCAATGAGCAACTCCGGAACACACCAAACGTCTTCCTCTGAGGTCATCCAGTGGCGGCTGTCCAGGCGCGCAAGGTTCACCGCCATCGAGTAGGAACGCATAGTGCGTTCGCCGCGCAGATTGTAGTAGTGCTCAAAGTAACTGAGCGCCAGTTCGCGAAGCGTGCGGTAAACCGGCGCGCGGAAGCGCAGGCCCGCGAAATTCGACTTGGCAATGCTTCCCCACAGGCCGCGTTCACGGTAGAGGGCCACCACGTGATCGTCGTCACGCACGCCCTCCAGATCCATGAGCAACGGCGGGTGGCCGCTCAGACGGAGAGCGGCAGCGGCCAGCAGCGCTCCCTCCAGGCAGTGTCCTTTGCGCTCTCGCAATACGCGCTGCGGCGACCACGCCGTGTCTGCGTATTGATACTGCAACGCGTCAATGAACTGCTGGATTCGCGCCGGTGTCTTCAGCGCGCGCAACACACGCAAATTCTTCGCCGGCAAGCCGAAACTCTCGCGGCTGTCTCGCCGGATTCCGTTTCTCGAGCGCGCGTTGTCTTTCGAAGGCAAAACCGCAACCCTTCTGGAAAGCCTCGGGAATTATACAGAAATGAGTTGGCTCTGTTGACATCCTCGATACGTGGTAGTTGGAGTCGTCCTGAACCGGGTTAAGCTGAAGTTGCTCGGGTTCTTCGCCATTGCTTATGGCAGAGATTGGACTGGTGCGGTTTGCTCGGTTGGCTCTGGAAGTCAGCCGTGTTGTTTTGCCCGCGCAACGCACGAAGTTCAGCAAGCGGCAGTTCTCCCAGCCGCAACTGCTGGCCGTGCTTTGCTTGATGCGCTACGAAGACTGGACCTTTCGCGAGGCTGAGGTCCGCTTGAGCGAGCATGCAGAGTTGCGATCTGCCTTGGAACTGAATTCCGTTCCCGACTACACCACCTTGTACCGCTTTCTGGCCCGGCTTGATCCGGACGATGTAGCGCAGGTGATGAACGAGATTGTCCGACGCATGCCTGGGAGGTGGCGAAGTCCTGCCACGGTAGCCGTCGATGCAACCGGGCTGGCGCAGGCCGCGGTAAGCAGCTATTTCATCCGTCGCGTAGAGCACTTCGGCCAGAAGCAGCGCACCTGGAAGCACTGGCTGAAATGGCTCGCCGTGGTTGATGTAGAGCGGCAAATCATCCTCGCTCAATGGGCTCGTCAAGCGCCATGGAACGACTGTGCCACTCTGCCTGTGTTGGTGAACCAGGCACATCAGAACACTCCTATCGGCTGCGTGCTGGCCGATGCCGAGTTCGATTCGGAACGCAACCACACCTTCTGCCGCGAGCAACTTCAGGCCCAAAGCATCATCCCCGCCAAACGCCGCTCCAGCTGCAGAGCATCCGGTGTGCGCCTGGAAATGCGCGAGAACTTCCCAAAACAGCAGTATGGAAAACGCTCCATGATCGAGAGTGTCTTCTCGGCCGTGAAGCGCAAACTCTCTTGCCGTGCGCCTGGCAGAACGATCCACACACAATCCCGCCAGGCACTCCTGCTCGGCTTGGCCTTCAACCTCTACCGTCTCTGGCTGCCGCACGCAGAGAGGATGTCAACAGAGCCAAACAGGCTCTAGGAATTTCAGACTCAGTACATTAGGTTGAGGGCCGGTATTCCGCGCCGGGGCCACCGGGCGCTCCGCATTCTTTCCACAGTTTTTCCCAGTTCCACAATCCAGCGGTGACGTTGATGGGCAACGGGAATCCGAGCTGATGGGCGAGCATGCATACCTGGCCGCGATGATGGGCTTCGTGGGCAAGCGTGTAGCACAGCATCTCCGGGCCTGCCGGCCAGGGCTGACCCCAGCCGTCTCTGCGAAACATCTTTATGCGTCCCTCTGAATTGCCGAGCGCTTCGGCGAGCATTTCCGCGCAGCGGGAGGCGCTCACGGCCAATGCGGCGCTGGCCTGTTCAGGAGTGGATTGTGACCGGCTTAGCAGGGCCGGAACCTTCAAATGCGGCGCGGATAGCCTGATCCACTTGGAGCGGACATTGTGCATGTGGGTGAAGATTGCCGCGATGGGGCGGACGTTGCCGGGCGGTTTGGCTCTCCAGGCGGCTGGATCAAGACGCTCGATCAGGATTTGGTTCATGCGATCGTTGGCGGCGAAGATGCGGACTGCGGCTTGGCTTAGTTGAGTGTGAACCTGGTGTTTACGGGTGGTCACGGCTCGCTGCTCCTGGAGCGATGATACTGCGGCATCTCTAATGACTTGGGCCGAAAGTTCATTGCATAAATTCCGAAGTGCAAATGCAGGTCCCCATTCGACTACGCTCAGGGCAGGCTTCCGACTCCGCTGAAGTACGCTTCGCTCAGGATGACAGATTTGTAGGAGGGAAAGAACGAAGGGCAAAAGCAGGTCCCCATTCGACTTCGCTCAGGGCAAGCTTTCGACTCCGCTGAAGTACGCTTCGCTCAGGATGACAGGTTTGTGGTGGGGGAGAGAACGAACAGATGGACACTAGCTTTCGAGTGACGTTCCCTTGGACTTCCTTCGCAACCACCACCAGCCAAATCCAACTACAGCAAGGACAGCGGCGACGGCCATTACGGTCAGTGCGTGGTGCGCTACTACTTCGACCGCGCCGGGGCCCAGTTTGAGCACCAGCAGCGAGAGAACCAGCCAGCGGGCCATTCTGCCGCAAAACACGGCCAGCATGTAGGGGACGATGCGCATTTCGAAGACGCCGGCGGCAAACGCGAACAGTTTCCACGGCGTGGGTGGAGGCAGCATGGAGGGAATCATCATGGCCAGGAACTCCTGGCGCTCGAAGCGGGCGCGAATCCTCTCGAAACGCTCGCGATTGATGCGCTTGAGCAGGAAGAGTTCGCCTCCGGCGCGACCCAGGCCATAGGGCAGCAGGCCGCCGATCGCCGAGCCTGCCGCGGCGGCTATGCAATAAAACACGAAGCGGCTCTTGTCGTGCCAGACGGAGTAGGCGATAAACGCGTCCATGGGGACGGGTATGGAGGATGAATCCAGCAGAGCCAGCGCGCCGATGCCCCAAATGCCGAATTTGGCCAGGAAAGGCAGCAGCACCAGGTTCATCTTGGCCATCATTCGTGCCAGAAACGCCTTCAAACAGGTCCCCTTCCACCCGCCAATCCGTCTTAGTATCAGGTACCATTGTACGGGCCGGCTCAGTTGAGCACGTGTCCGAGTTGAATGAGAGAATAGACAGGAAGGACCCAACAGGGGCCCGTGGACTGCCAGTGTGCCCAACCGGACTCGTGCCCGTCCAGGCTCCTTTGAACCGAATGCCGACCACAGAAGCGCCAACCAATAATGTGAACGAGCCTCCCAGGCAGCCGGAGCCTCCCAGGCAGCCGGAGCCAGATCGTGAGCCGGGCGGGGATGATGCGTCTCCTCGGCTGCGCGGGTCGCGCTGGGTAGACTACGACACGCACGAGCTGCTGGAGATGATCAGCGAGCTCGAAGACGACCGGCGCTGGGCGCGGCTGCGGGAGGGAATCTGGATTGCGATTCTCCTTCACCTTATTCTGATTTCGGCGTTTACCTGGATTCCGAAGTATGTGTTCAAGGTGCCGCAGGTGATCGATCCCATCGACGCCATCAAGAACCGCAAGGATTTGACTTACCTCGACTCGCTGCCCGACGCCATTAAAGAACTCCACCCCAAGGTGGAAATCAAGCCTGTTCTTCCTCCCAAACAGACAACGGTGGACAAAAAGACGCTGGAAGCGCTGAATCGCGCTGCGCCGCCTCCACCGACGCCCACTCCGCCTCCGCCGCAGCCATCCCCGCCGGCAGTGCAGCCGGTCCTGCCTTCGCCGACGATTGCGACGAATCAGCCTCCGCCGTCTCCCGTGGAGGCGCCGCGACCGGCCGCGGTGCCGGCGCGCCCAAACTTTGCTTTGAACTCGACCAATCCTGCTGACCAGCTTCGCGACGCCATGCGCAACGCCTCGCGCAATCCCGGCGCGGGCAGTCAGGGGAATGTGGGAGGCGGCGGGCTGGCTCGGCATCCGGGAGCCGGCTCCGGCGGGGTCGAGGTGCTGTCAGACACGCAAGGCGTCGATTTCCGCTCCTGGCTGCAGCGCTGGCACCATGAGACCGAAAACACATGGGACCCGTTGATTCCGGATGAAGTGAATCCGCCGCTTCTGAAGTCGGGGATGGTGGTGATCCGGTTCAAGGTGCTTCCCAACGGTCGGCTGATGGAGCCGAATGGGGTGATTCTTGAAGGCCGGTCAGGGGATACGGCGCTCGATCGCGCGGCCTGGGGGGCGCTGACCGGGTCGAATTATCCGCCGCTGCCGAAGGATTTTCATGGGCCGTACCTGGAGCTAAGAGCCTATTTCCTTTACAACATGGAGCCGCCGAAGTAGGTGTGGAAATCGGCTGCTTTTGCGGGTGGATTCTTCGGTTCTGCGGACATTTCTTTTCACGCTGGGAGGGATTTTCTGTTGCGGATTTCTGCCCTGATTCTTGGTGCAGCGGTTTTGGCTGGAGCTTTGACGGCGGATGCGCAAACTGCACCGTCTGCGACTGCGGCGCCAGACTCTTTTCCGGCGTTATCCGACAGGCCCAAGCATCCAATACCCCCTAGCGGGTATGAGGTTCTTTCCGATACGCAGGGCGTGGATTTCAAGTTCTACCTCAGCCAGTGGCACCACATCACGGGAGCTACCTGGCAGCCGCTTATTCCCAAGGAAGTGAACCCTCCGACCTCCAAGTCGGGGATGGTAGTGATTCGCTTCAAAATCCTTCCCAACGGCAGGCTCGTTTCGCCCGATGGGATGACCCTGGAAAGGCGCTCTGGTGACACGGCGCTCGATCGCGCTGCGTGGGGGGCGATAAGCGGTTCCGATTACCCGCCGCTGCCGAAGGACTTCAAGGGTCCGTTTCTTGAGATTCGCGCCTATTTCCTCTACAACATGAAACCGCCGGAGTAGGGGCAGTTGAAGAAGCACCCTCAGATTTCTTCGGGTGGAAACGCAAGATCCGTGCTGCGGCCGCCGTAAAGAATGCGAAGAATGCTTACCGATTCCCCTTTTATGCGGAAAGCAATCGTGACCCTGTAGCGGAATCCCATTGTCCGCAGTCCTGGTCTCAAATCGGATCGCTCCGTTCCCCGGTTAGGCATTGTGGCTAGGCTTTCACAGGTTTTCTCGATCTGCTCCACATAACGGTGGGCATTGGCCAAACTGAAACGGCCCGCGAGATAGTCGAAGAGTCCGTGCAGATCGGCTTGAGCACGGCGCGTGAATGCTACCCGGTACATCAGTGCCGGCTGGCTATTTTGCTGGCAATATGCGACCGAAGCTCCGCGAAGACTGTTTCGGCCGGAACTGCGCTGCCAGGGTCCGCATCAAGCTCGTCGTATGCTTGGACAACCTCCGTCCGCAGCCAACGCTCCACGGCCGCATCGCGTTCTTCGAGCGCGCGCAAGCCTGCCCGAACCACTTCGCTGGCGGAAGCATAGGCGCCCGAGTCCACGAGTTTGTCGATAAGTTGGCCTTGCTCAGTGGGCAGGCTTACTGTCCGTTTTTCGCAGGGAGTCGATGGCATGACGCAGTTCTCCTAAAGTCAATTTACCATGAGTATGAAGAATTCATACTGCGACTGGGAGCATTTTGCCGGATTCTGAAGTGCGTTGGCTTACGCATCGGCGCCGGACGGCAAGGCGGAGTCAGGGAGTTCTTCGTCGCCGGGTGGGTCGAGCGGGTTGGAACCGTGGTGCAGGAAGATTCCGTCCTGGGCCAGCAATGCGTCGTAGAGAGCAACGCGCCGCCAATGGCGGGCGAGGGCGAAGGCGCTCATGTTGGCGATCATCAGGGGCAGCACCAGGCCGTAGCCGCCGGTCATCTCGAAGATGATCAGCACCGAAGTCATGGGAGCGCGCACAATGCCGGCGAATACGGCGCCCATGCCCACCACGGCGAATGCGCCGATGGAGTCGGCGGGGTGGTGGAAGACGGTCACGTCGAGAAAGCCAACCGCGCCGCCCAGCATTGCGCCCATGAATAGCGAGGGAGCAAAAATGCCGCCTGATCCTCCGCTGGAATAGGAACAGACCGTGGCGGCGAGTTTGAGTGCGCAGAAGACGGCCATCGAGATCACGGTCATTTTTCCGGTGAGGGCCAGGGTGAGGGTCTTGTATGGGTCGCCGGCGATGCCGTTGAGGTGAAAGAGGGCCAACGCCACCACGGCCAGGCCGCCCGTGGCCGCGCCGCCGATGGCCGGCTGCACCCAGCGGGGCACGGATTCAAGGCGCTTGAACCAGGCGCGCAAGCCGAGCAGCGAATCGGTGAAGGCGACGGAAACAATCGCAGCCAGCAGACCGAGAAGCGCGTACCAAATCAGCGAAGAGGCTTTGGTCAGTGTATAGAACGCATTCACGTGGAAGACTGGGTTGGAACCCAAAATGGAGTGCTCGACGACGGCGGAGAGCGCGGCGGCTACAATCACGCCGGAGAGCATGGTCTGGTCCAGGTCGCCGATCAGCTCTTCCAAGGTGAAAGTGACGGCGGCAATGGGTGCGTTGAAGGCCGCGGCAATGCCCGCCGCCATGCCCACGGAAGCCATGCGGCGCGTGTTCTTGGGGCTGAGGCGGGCAAGCCGCGCCAACATGCTGCTCACTCCGGCGCAGATCTGGACGGTCGGTCCCTCAAGGCCCAGCGATGCGCCGGAGCCAATCTGAATAGCGCACAGGACGAACTTGCCGATGGTCTCGCGAACCGTGACGTAGCCGGCGCGAAGGGTGTATGCCACCTTGACCTGAGGAATGCCGCTGCCGGCGGCGGCGGGAGCGAAGTAGGTGAGGCCAACGCCGGCGACCAGGCCGCCGATGGCGGGCGAGAGAATGGTCCACCAGATCCAGCTATGGCCGGGAGCGGTGTTGGCGCGATTAATGAAGAGAATTTCGAGACCCAGGATGCTGAGGTGGAAGGCCACCGCGGCCAGGCCGCACAGACCGCCGGCCAGGATAGTGACGGCCAGCAGGCGCTGCCTCTCGGTTGGCATGCGCCGCAGGAGCCAGGCGTAGATCCGGTGGAAGAGGCCCTGGAATCCAACCGAATAGCTCGGGGCCGGAGCGTCTTCGCTATTTGCCGCCATCACTTAATCAGTATAAGAGCCGCGATCGACGGCGAAATCTTCGGAGTGGGTTCAGCAAGTTAGCCGCCGCTTCGCGGTAATGAGCAAGTTGGCAAGTTAGCGAGAGCAATGGTCGGCGCAGGTTTCATCTCTCGTGGGTTGGCGAACCCGGTGGACGACTAAAAGGTCACTGCCTGGGATCCGTGGCCTGCATGAATTCGGCCAGGTAGTCCTTCCACACCGCCGCTACTGTATGCGTTCCGTGTCCGCGCGTTGCGTCGGAGATGGGAATGAGAATGAAGCGGGCGTTGGGCATGCGCTTAACTTCCCTTTCGGCAATGCCCAGTTCTGGCGGGTTGATGAAATCGTCGGCGGAGTTGATCCACAGAATGGGGGTGGTGATCTTGTCCAGGTTCGGTCTGGGGTCGTAATTGCGGCTGGCGTTCATCTGGTAGATCAGGTCGTTGGCATCCGTCGATGCAAGGACCCGGGCGAGGGATTGATCGATGTACTTTTCAGCGGCGTCGCGCGTGGGAGCCTGCTTTTGCATCTGCAAGGGGCTCGATCCCATCATCAGGATGATCTCGTTGGCGGTGCGCAATCCCTGCACCGGCTCGGTCTTGTACTCGCCTTCCATCCACGCGGGGTCTTGTTTGACGGCCTGGATGGCCATGTAGCGCATCATGCGGTTGCGGCCGGCAATCTGAACGGGCAGGCAGGCGAAGGGCGCCAGCGCATCGGCAAAGCCGGGGTAGGTTTCGCCCCACACACACGACTGCATGCAGCCCATGGATGTGCCCAGGATGAGGCGCAGGTGATCGATTTTCATGTGGTCGAGCATCATGCGCTGGCTGGCGACCATGTCGTCGTAGTCGTAGGCCGGGAAGTGCGCATGAAGGCCGTCCGAGGGCTTCGAGCTCTCGCCGTGGCCGATGTCGTCGGGCAGGATGAGGAAGTATTTGGTGATGTCGAGCGGCGCGCCAGGACCGAAGAGCACGTCGGAAAAGAGTGGATTCATGAGCGAATGTGCGTTGCCTCCGGTGCCGTGCAGCAGAAGCACGGCGTTGTCCACGTGGCCGGCGGCATTGCGGTGCGGAGTGCCAAGGGTAAGGTAGTGCAGCTTTAACTCGGGGAGCATTTCGCCGCTGCCAAAGCGGAAGTTGGGGAGAACGACAGTTCCATCGACGGCGGGCCATTTGGACGGCTGGGCCGCTGGAGCCGGTGCCTGATTCGCAGGCGAAAGGGACATCGTCTGGCACAGGGCCGCCGTACAAAGCATGAGGCACGAGGCAATCATCATCTGGACGGTGCGCAGAAACATTTGAAACCTCACAGGGTTGGCATTGCGGACTCTGACCAACATTCTCTACTCCCGGAGTCAATGTCAAGCAGATCAACGGGGCTGCGGTCCGGTAAGCGAACTGGCGATTGTAAGCAGATTGTCATTTGATTGTCGCCGCCGTCAAAAGCGATTGCGTCTATGCCTATACTGTGATTCCGGCGGTGCTGAATGAAGTCCCCACTCATTCCATCTCCTGCGGCACACCGGAGGTTTAACCCCAATGGCGACAAGAGTGTCAATGCGCTCCCATGACCTATTTGGCAACGTACCGTAGCGGGAAGCCAGGTTGGCAGTTGGGCGGATTGACTGGCCGATGGGGCTTAAGGGTCTTCGCAAATTGACCCAGCGGGGGCCCGATTTTTTTGATCGAAGGAGCGCATTAAACCGCCTGCCATGGCCGAGCCCAAGGTTGCTCGTTTATAGATCTTCCGCGGTCGACTTTTTCGCGCTAGAATTCTGCTAGCACCATGTTTAGCCGCTCCGCAGTCCGCGTTTCTTCTACGCCGCTGGCCAGGCGATTTCGCCGCGGCCGCCACGACCGCGGACGGCTCCTTTCCCGCTGACGAATCTATCCCGTTCAACATTTTTCCGATTTGCGGAAGCCGCTTCGCGTCGAAGTGACCAGCGACTTTTCCGCGAGCCGGCGCTGACGAATAGAATTTGAGAGACATCCGCCTGTGCGCGGATAGAAAGGCTAACCAAGATGAACAGCTTTAACAGCCGGGCCACGCTTACTTCCGGCAAGAACACGTATTCGATCTTCCGGCTTCCGGCGCTGACAGCGCGCGGCTTCGACTTGAGCCGGCTTCCATTCAGCCTGAAGATTCTGCTTGAAAACCTGCTGCGCCGCGAAGATGGCGTGAACGTGACTGCCGCGGACATTGAGTTCCTGGCCAACTGGGACGCCAAGGCCGAGCCCAGCCGCGAGATCGCTTACATGCCCGCCCGCGTGCTGATGCAGGACTTTACCGGTGTGCCCGCAATTGTGGACCTGGGCGCAATGCGCGACGCGATCAAGACGTTGGGCGGCGATCCGGAGCGTGTGAATCCGCTGGTGCCGGCGGAGCTGGTGATCGATCATTCGGTGCAGGTGGACGAGTTTGGCGCCGCGGGCGCTCTTGCTGCCAATACTTTGCTGGAGTTCCAGAGGAACCGCGAGCGGTATGCCTTTTTGAAATGGGGGCAAACGGCGTTTCGCAACTTCAGTGCTGTTCCGCCAGGCATGGGGATTTGCCACCAGGTGAATCTCGAATACCTGGCTCGCGTGGTTTTTACCACGGAGATCGACGGCGAGATGTTCGCGTATCCTGACACGCTGGTCGGGACCGACTCCCACACCACAATGATCAACGGGCTGGGTGTGCTGGGATGGGGCGTGGGGGGCATCGAGGCTGAGGCGGCGATGCTGGGCCAGGCTGTCTCCATGCTGGTGCCGCAGGTGGTGGGCTACAAGCTCACAGGCAAACTGCGCGAGGGAGCGACGGCCACTGACCTGGTGCTGACCGTGACCCAGGCGCTGCGCAAGCTGGGAGTGGTTGGGAAATTCGTCGAGTTCTATGGGCCGGGAATCGCGGAGCTGCCGCTGGCTGACCGCGCCACCATCAGCAATATGGCTCCGGAGTATGGCGCAACATGCGGCATCTTCCCGGTGGATGCGGAGACGCTGCGCTATCTGCGGCTGACGGGGCGCAGCGAGGAGCAGATTGCGCTGGTGGAGGCTTACTACAAAGAGCAGGGGCTTTTCCACACGGCCAGCTCGCCGGAGGCTGTGTACACGCAGACGCTGGAATTGGACCTGGCTACTGTGGAGCCGAGCGTCGCGGGCCCGAAGCGCCCGCAGGATCGAGTGCTGCTGAAGGATGCGGCGGCCAGCTTTGCGCAGCAGCTTCCTGGTCTACTGTCGCCAACAGCCAAACCGCTGGGAACGCGGACGGCTGCCGCGTGGCAGCGGGCTGCCGTGACCGATGCAGCAGTGGCGGCGGAAGACAACGAGGGGCCGGTGGCATCCGGGGCAGAGACAACCGCAGATCCTTCGACTGCGCTGCGCTTCGCTCAGGATGACAAGGCTTTTTCTGTAGCGACGACGGTGAAGGAGCGGTTTGGCGTCGATCCGGACACTTATCTTGACCATGGGTCAGTTGTGATTGCAGCGATTACGAGCTGCACTAATACATCTAACCCGTCCGTCATGGTGGCTGCGGGAATTCTTGCCAAGAAGGCGGTCGAAAAAGGCCTCACTGTTCCACCTTGGGTGAAGACTTCGCTTGCGCCAGGGTCACGCGTTGTGACGGACTACTACACCAAGGCTGGGCTGCTGCCGTATCTGGAAAAGCTGCGCTTCAACGTGGTGGGGTATGGATGCACCACATGCATCGGCAACTCTGGACCGCTGCCTACGGATGTTTCGAAGAGCATCGACGAGCATGGGCTGGTCGCCGTCAGCGTGCTGAGCGGCAACCGCAACTTCGAGGGGCGCGTGAATGTGGATGTGCGCGCTAACTACCTGATGAGTCCTCCGCTGGTGGTTGCTTACGCGCTTGCGGGCAGGATCGGGCACAACTTCGAGACTGATCCGCTGGGTACGGATGAGGCTGGTCAGCCGGTCTATCTCAAGGACATTTGGCCGACGCAGGCGGAGGTGGCGGCGGCGATCGAAAAAGGCCTGTCGAGCGAGAGCTTCCGCCGCGAGTACTCGACCGTGAGCCTGGGCGATGCCAACTGGCAGGGGCTCAGTTTTCCTACCGGCGACGTCTACCAGTGGGAGCCGGATTCGACTTACATTCGCAAGGCGCCTTACTTCGACGGGATCACTAAGACGCCTGCGCCGGTGACCGACATTCTGGGCGCGCGGGTGCTGGCGGTGCTGGGTGATTCGGTGACTACGGACCACATTTCGCCGGCTGGGAACATCAAGGCTAACGGGCCGGCTGGGAGGTACCTGTCGGAGCATGGCGTGAAGCTGGCCGACTTCAACAGCTACGGTTCGCGGCGTGGCAATCATGAAGTGATGGTGCGCGGGACTTTCGCTAACGTGCGGCTGCGGAATAAGCTTGCGCCGGGGACCGAGGGTGGCGTGACGCGGCTACTGCCTGCCGGCGAGGGCATGTCAATCTTCGATGCCAGCGTGAAGTATGCGGAGCGGGGCGTGCCGCTGGTGATTCTGGCGGGCAAGGAATACGGGTCCGGCTCGTCGCGCGACTGGGCGGCCAAGGGGCCGAATCTGCTTGGAGTGAAGGCGGTGATCGCGGAGAGCTTCGAGCGCATTCACCGGTCGAATCTCGTCGGCATGGGAATTCTGCCGCTACAGTTCGCGGATGGGGAGAATGTGGAATCGCTGGGCTTGACAGGGGAAGAGGTTTACGATTTTGCCGGGCTGACAACGCTTTTGGCGAGCAAGTTTGCGGGTGGGCGCACGCTCAAAGTAAAGGCCACCGCAGCTGACGGAACGGTGAAGGAGTTCGAAGCCAAAGTCCGCATCGATACGCCGCAGGAGATTGAGTATTTCGAACACGGCGGGATTTTGCAGTATGTGCTGCGGCAGTTGGCGGGGAAGTAACCACCTGCGTTGGGGCAGATGGCGCTTGCGCGCCTAGAGTTCGCGGTTCCCAGGTCTCAAAATCGAGACCTGGGGCACCCAGCAAGCTCAGCGCATGCGATAGCCTACCCTCGTATGAATTCCTGGATGAAAGCCTCCACGAAGGTTTTGTTGCGGGCAGTATCCTTTGTTCTGCTCGCAATAGCCGCGATCTCATTTCTTATGGGCGGCTGGGTCCTGGCGGAATTCTATGGAATGAGCCGTTTCCTTGGCGAGGCGATTGGAATCGGTGTCGCGGTCGCTTGCGGAATTGCGGGAGCGCTCATCAGGCCAGCGAAGGAAAGCGCAAAAAAATAAGGAGTGAGGAGTCGTTCTATACTCTCGGTATGCGAAACGAATTCACTGCGGTCATGGAGCGCGACGGCGAATGGTTGGTCGCCTGGTCTCCCGAGATTCCGGGCGCTAACGGGCAAGGGCGCAGCGTGGAAGAGTGCCGTGAAAGCTTTGGCGCTGGCATTGAACTGATTCTGGAAGATCGCTCCCGCAGGGGTTAAAACCCCTCGTCATTTTGGCCTCTTTCGGCACGACTGAAGTCGTGCCCTGACACTTCTTGCTGCTGCCGGTGAGTGTTTCGCCGGGCAGTAAGATTATGCCCTGTTGCAAATCTGGTTTTTGAGAATCTCTATGGCAACACGAAACGCCACTCCCGCCTGGGTCTGGCGTTTTTCTCTCAAATGCGGGAGTGGATTACTTCTTCTTCACTGCCGGCTTGGGCGCGGGGCGCTTGGTTCTGGTGGCGTCGACTAGCGGCGGCGCGGGCTCCTCTTCCTTGTGGGTGAGGAAGCGAACGCCTTCCATACTGTGCTCGCCCATTACGTGCAGGCGCAGGAAGTTGGTTGAGCCGGATTTGGTGCGGGTGCCGGCTACGATGGCGATTACCTCGCGGGGACGCACGTAGCCGCCTTGTTCGAGCAGGCTCTCGGCGCACTCAACCATGGCTTCTGTCGAATTGACTTTGGGACATCGGATGGGGGTGGTGCCCCACAGCAGGTTGAGGCGGTTGATGGTTACTTCGATCGGGCTGAGCGCGAAGATGGGCGAGGTGGGGTGGTATTTCGAAAGCTGGCGCGCGGTCACGCCGGACTCGGTGAAGAGCGCAATGCCGCGCAGGTCTAGGTCGTCGGCGGCGTGGGCGGTGGCTTCGCAGATGGTCTCGGCGATGGAGAGATGGCTGCGGCGCTCTCGGGCTTCGTCGTAGCTCTGTTCCTTGATGTGGTGCTCAGCGTCGGCAACGATGCGGGCCATCATGGAGACGGCTGCTACCGGATATTTGCCGACGGCCGACTCGCCCGACAACATGACGGCATCGGTGCCGTCGTAGACTGCGTTGGCCACGTCGGAGACCTCGGCGCGGGTGGGTCGCGGGTTGTCGATCATCGACTCCAACATTTGAGTGGCAGTGATCACAGGCTTGCGGAACTCGGCGGCGCGGCGGATGATGTGCTTCTGGATGGCGGGAACTTTTTCAGGCGGAACTTCGACGCCGAGATCGCCGCGGGCCACCATGATGCCGTCGGAAACTGTGAGGATCGAGTCCAGGTGCTCGATGGCCTGGGGCTTTTCCAGCTTGGCGATGATCCAGGTCTCGCTGCCGTAGGCTGAGACGCGGTTTCGCACCAGGCGCACATCCTCGGCGGTGCGGACAAAGGAGACGGCGATGGCGTCTACGCCGTTCTTGAGCGCGAATTCAAGATCGGCGCTGTCCTTGTCGGTCAACGAAGGAACGCGCACCGGAATGCCGGGCAGGTTGATGCCCTTGTTTTCTCCCAGCATGCCGCCGTTGATGATGTCGCAGATCACGTCGTCGCCATCGACATCGTGGACGCGCAGCTCGATCAGGCCGTCGTTGAGCAGGATGCGCGAGCCTTGCTCGACATTTTCCGCCAGCGTCTTGAAGGTTGTGCCCACCAGCGATGCAGTTCCTGGAACGTCGCGCGGCGTGATGGTGAGGCGGCCACCGGCCCGGAGCAGCACGGCCTGGTGGTCTTTCAATTTGGAAGTCCGGATCTTGGGGCCTTGCAGGTCGCCCAGGATACAGAGCGGCTTGCGTTCCTCGCGGCTGACCTTGCGGATCATCTGGATCAGCGCCAGCTTCTCCTCGTGCGAGCCGTGAGAGAAGTTGAGACGCACGACATCGACTCCGGCGCGGACTAGTTCATGAAAAACAGGTTCGGTGTTGGAGGCTGGCCCCAGAGTGGCGACGATTTTGGCGCGGCGTTGCGAAGGGGAATCGGTCAGGCTTAATTCGAATGCCATGGGGCGGGCTCCAAAGAAGGGCTGATTTTTCAATCAAGAATCGGGGTGAGTGGGGCAGCTTCATTGTACATGGCGATGCGGACCGAACTCCGGCTCTATCCATGATGCATGGGGCGAAACGCAAACGCCAGCATGCGTTTTCATTGACTTGAAGTAGCCTGATGGGGTGGGGCAAAAATGGAAGCGAGCTCCTGGCGTTCCCGAAAAAGGGCGCCATTCAATTCCGCTCCCAGCAGCACGCTGACTGCGCTGATGTAGAGCCAGATCAGCGTGGCGATTCCGGCGCCAAAGGAGCCGTAGAACATGGTGTAGTCGGCGATGCGGGTGACGTACCACCCGAAGGCCAATGTAGCCGGGAACCAGATCAGCGTGCCGGTCACGGCGCCGGGAGCTACCCGCATCCAATATTCCGTGCGCCGGGTGCCGAAGTGGTAGAGGGCGCTGAGCACGACGACGCTGGTGAACAAGGCGATTGCCCAGCGCACGCCGCGCCAGAAAATAAGCACGACGTGGCGCAACTCGTGGTCGGAGTTTTGGATCATCCAATTCTCGATGGTGTGGCCGAAGATGACCAGCAGCGTGGCCGCCGACAGCGGCACCAGCACGATGGGCACCAGCAGCAGGGCGCGCGCCCGGCGGCCCCAGAAGCTCCAGTCGTCGAACGGCAGGCGATAGGCGCGGCGAAAGCCCTCCATCAGCGACAGCATCAGGCCGAGGGCGGCAAAAATGCTGAGGGCGCTGGCATAGAGAATCAGCTGATTGGAGTGGAATTTGCTGCTCAACACGTAGGACTGCAGCAGGTCCATGGAGTCGGCGGGCAGAATCTGCTCGAAGGCGCCGCGGATTTCGCCCACCAGCGTGGTGCCTTGAGGAACTTGCGCCAGCACGGTCGTGATGACGAGAAGCGCGGGAAACATCAGCAGCATGCCGGAATAAGCCACAGCTTTGGCCGTGTTGAACACGTCGTTGACCAGAGCCTGAATGGCGGCATCGCGGAGATGAGCAAGGGACCTGAACATGCGCGTCAATGCTCAGAGTAGAGCATTCTCGGGGATTCTTGCTAGTGGGTCGAGTCGGGGGGATCAATGCATAAGTTCCGTGGTGCAAATGCAGGTCCCCTTCGACTACGCTCAGGGCAGGCTTTCGACTCCGCTGAAGTACGCTTCGCTCAGGATGACGTGTCATTAATTGGTATGAACAAATCGAACAGCTTCTTCTTGTCAGACGGTTTATGATGGCGCAGCTATGAAATTTAACTTCCATCGCTCTGTCATGTTCTTCTTCCCGCTGCTGCTGTTGGCCGGTTTTGGCTGGCGTTCGGGCGCGGCTCAAACCAGTCCTGCTCCCAACCCTCAACTGGCTGCGAAAGAGCTGAACGCGCGCGTTGAAGCGTTGCTGAAAAAGATGACGCTGGAGGAGAAGATTGGGCAACTGGCGGATTACTCCGCCGGATTCGCTACTGGGCCCAATGCTTCCAACCTCAAGTACGACGAGCTGGTGGCCAAGGGGCAGGTGGGGTCGTTTGTGAACGTGGTGGGCGCCGAAGCGACCAACCATTACCAGCACATTGCCATGGAGAAGTCGCGGCTGCACATTCCCATGCTGTTCGGCCTGGATGTGATTCATGGGCACCGCACCACCTTTCCGGTGCCGCTGGCTATTGCGGCCAGCTTCGACCCCGCACTGGCGGAACTGGTGGCGCGTACCGGCGCCACGGAAGCCCGCGCCGACGGGATCGCCTGGGTGTTTTCGCCCATGGTGGACATCGCGCGCGATCCGCGCTGGGGACGCATCGTGGAGTCGAGCGGTGAGGATCCCTACCTGGGATCGGCATTGGCGCGTGCCTGGGTGAAGGGCTACCAGCAGGACGATCTCTCCAAGCCCGATTCGGTGGCGGCGTGCGTCAAGCACTTTGCCGCGTACGGCGCGGCCATAGCAGGGCGCGACTATAACGCCACCGACATGAGCGAGATCACCCTGCGGCAGATTTACCTGGAGCCCTACCACGCGGCGGTCGAGGCCGGAGCGGCCACCATGATGAGCTCCTTCAATTCGATCAACGGGATTCCCGCATCGGCCAATCCCTTCACGCTGACGCAGATTCTGCGCAAGGAGTGGGGCTTCGACGGTTTTGTCGTCTCCGATTGGGGCGCTGTATCTGAGCTGATCAACCACTCCATCGGCGACGGGCCAACGGTGGCGCGCAAGGCGCTGGAGGCTGGGGTGGATTCGGATATGGAAGGCCATTTGTTTGACACGGCGATTGCGGAGCAGGTGCGGTCGGGAAAGATTCCGGAGAGCGTGGTGGACGAGGCCGCGCGACGGGTGCTGCGCGTCAAATTTGCGCTGGGCCTCTTCGATCATCCCTACACCGCGGAGACACCCGCCTACGATGCCACTCCGGAGCGCCGCGCCGCGGCCCGCAAGGCGGCCGATGAGACTTTTGTGCTGCTCAAGAATGATCCGGTCGAAGCCGTTGGAACACTGTTGCCGCTGACCGCAAAGGCGAAGAAAGTGGCGCTGATCGGCCCGCTAGCCGACAACCGGCGCGAGATGCTGGGCGCGTGGGCGGTCACCGGCGATCCCAAGTATGTGGTCACGCTGCGTGCGGCTCTCGAGGAGCGGCTTGGCGACCGGCTGCTTTATGCGCGAGGGTGCGAGCTTCTCAGCGGCGAGGACGCGAACGTGCTGAAGCGCGTCGCCGCCTTCAACAATCCACATGCTTCCGACGAGCACCTGACCGCGCCCGACGACGCCAAGACAATCGCGGAAGCCGTGGAAACGGCCAGGAAGGCAGACGTGGCTGTTCTGGCGCTGGGAGAGCCTACAGACTGGATGGAGGGCGAAGCCAGCAGCCGCGCGACGCTGGGTTTTACCGGCGCGCAGGAACAGCTTCTTGAAGCCGTGGTGGCGACAGGCAAGCCGGTGATCCTTTTAGTGCTGGCGGGGCGTCCGCTGGAACTGAAGTGGGCTGCCGCGCATGTGCCGGCAATTCTTGAGGGCTGGAGTCCGGGAATCGAAGCTGGGCACGCGCTGGCCGATGTGCTGTTCGGCGATGTGAACCCATCCGGCAAGCTGCCGGCGAGCTTGCCGCGCGCGGTGGGCCAGGAGCCGCTCTACTATGCGCAATTGCCCACCGGGCGGCCGGCGCACGGGGATTTGAGCCGCTTCCCGAGCAACGCGGCGGAAAAATTCAATTCGCGGTACATGGACGAGGAGAACTCGGCACTGTTTCCCTTCGGCTGGGGACTGAGTTATACGCGTTTCAGTTACTCGAAGCCGACTATTAGCCGTGCGGAGGTTCCGGTGCAGGAGGTGATCGCGTCAGGGAGCAAGCCGCTCGTGACGGTGGGCGTGGATGTGAGAAACACCGGCAGCGTGGCTGGAACCGAAGTGGTGCAGCTCTATATTCGCAACACAGCCGCGAGCGTGGAGCAGCCGGTGCGGGAACTGAAGGGCTTTGCGCGGATTGCGCTGGCTCCCGGCGAACAGAAACATGTGGAGTTTCCGCTGGGGTTTGATGAGTTGAATTTCTATAACGTCGAGATCAGGCGGACGGTCGAGCCGACTACTTACAAAATCTGGGTGGGCGGGAGTTCGCTGGCGACGGCGGAGACGAGTCTGCAGGTTGTGGAATGAGAGAAGCAGGGAATAGGGAATAGGGAACAGGGATTAGCTCCGGCGCTTCAAATGCTCCAACAGGCTGTCGAAGCAGCCGGGAATTTGTGCGTCCCATTCGTTCCAGTCGTGGCCGCCGGGCTTGGTGTGGAACTCGTACGTGAAGTGGCGCTCCTTGAGGCGAGATGCAAAGCGGCGGTTTGGATCAAGGAGCGGTTCCTGCTCCCCGGCACCTAGATAAATGTACGGGGTTAACGCGGGATCAGCCGATTGAACGAGTACGATCGGGTCCATCGACTGACGTGAAGCGCTGCCCATCGGACCGAAGATGTTCCTGACCCTCCACCATTCTCCGGTGCGCTTGATGTTGAATCGCCTATGGAGGATGTCGATCGATGGACTGAGCGCACCCACAAAGGAAAACAGATTGCGGCGTGCCAGGGCGAGTTTGATTGCAGCGAAACCACCCATAGAGATTCCGATCATTGCTCGATTCTCCTTGCCCGTAGCGACCGGGAACCGGCTCTCGACGTCCGGAATCAGATCGTTCGTCAGGTAATCCTCGTACTTGTCTTCCGGTTTCAATGCTGCGTTCTGATAGTAGGAGAACGCGCCCTCCGGCATGACCAGGATCAGGCCGCCAGACTTCGAAGTTGCAGCGTATTGGGACACGTCGGAGTAATTCGACCAATCCCGGTAGCCACCGTTTCCACCGTGCAACAGAAAGACGACGGGCATTTTCTGACCTGCGGCAACTTTTGCGGGAAGAAAGACGCGGTATGGCATCTGGCGTTTGAGCGCCTGGGAATAAAAGCTCACATCCTGCAGGGCGACGCCGGCAGCCAACTGAGGATGGTCGACCGGCACTTGCGCCGTCTCGCGGCGGGCAAGAAACCAAGCCGCGATGCCACAAATGCAGAGCCCCAAAGCCGCAAATATTACTTTCTTCATGAATAAAGCGATTCTAGCTCGACTCAGGTATGGGCCGTGCAGGTAAACTGTCGAGAATCGGGAGGCATTGACGATGCAAACGCGAATTCAGGGCACCACCATGCCCGTGCTTGATGTGCAGTTAGACCCCAATGAGAGCGTTTTTTCTGAGAGCGGCGAGCTCTCGTGGATGACCGCTTCCATCCAGATGACGACGCACACGCAGATGGGCGGCGGCGGCGGCTTCTTTGGCGTGCTGAAGCGGGTGGCTGGCGGCGGTAGCCTGTTCATGACCGAGTACCGCGCCATGCAGTATCCCGGCGAGGTGTCGTTTGCGACCAAAGTGCCGGGGCACATTGTTCCCATTCCCGTGGGTCCGGGGCAGGAGTACTTGATTCATCGTCACGGCTTTCTGTGCGCCACGGACGGTGTCACCATCGGCGTGGGCTTCCAGCAGTCGCTGGGCGCGGGGATTTTTGGCGGCGACGGGTTCCTGCTGCAGAAGGTGGGCGGACAGGGAACGGCGTGGCTCGAGCTCTCTGGCGAGCTGATTATGAAGAACCTGGCGCCTGGGGAAGTGCTGCGCGTGCATCCGGGTCACGTGGGCGCATTCCAGTCGTCGGTGGGCTTCAATATCACCACGGTTCCTGGCATCAAGAACGCTATCTTCGGCGGAGATGGAATCTTTCTGGCGGTGCTGCAAGGGCCAGGAACGATCTGGCTGCAGACGCTGCCGATTTCGCGGCTGGCGCACCAGATTTATGAGTACATTCCGCACGGCGAGGCACGGCCTGCTGCCGGCGGCGCGGTGATCGGCGGGATCGTTGGGTCGCTGCTGAGCGGAGGGCAGTGAGGCTGGGCAAAGTTTTGGGCCGGATACAGCGAGTTAGCCCCGCTTCGCGGGAATAGCGAGTTAGCAAGTTAGCGGGGGCGGCCATGAACAAAATCTTCGGGAATTCCTCATGACGCGGCCCTCAGCCATACCGCGCAGTCTTCGCAGCGACATTGTCTTTGCGTTCGCGCTGGCGCTCGCGTGCGGCCTTGCGTGGATGATTCGTGACGTGCTGATGCTGATGTATGTCAGCGCGCTGTTTGCGGTGGTGCTCACGCCAGTGGTGCGCTCGACGAGCAGGCTGCACATAGGCAAATGGCGGCCGTTCAAGGGGTACGCGGTTCTGTTTCTTCTTTTGGCCATGGCCGGGGCGTTGACCGCATTCGGCTTTCTCGCGCTGCCTCCGGTGATTCGCGATTTGGAGAAGTTCACCAGTGAGATGCCGACGGGCTTGCCTGTGTTGCTGGGCAAGATCAGGCAAATTCCCTTCGCGGACAAATTGAACGCGCAGGAGATAACTGGGCGGCTGCAGGATTTTCTTTCCAATGCGGCTACGTATCTGCTGCTTTCCATCCGGGATTGGGCAGGCAAGCTGGTGAATCTGGCGATGGGGTTCGTTCTTACCGTGTACTTCATTCTGGAAGGCAAGGGGGCCTATGCCTGGTTTCTTTCGTTTTTTGCCGCGGAAGATCGAGACCGGCTTGACAACGCTCTGCAGCGCGCCAGGTTGCGCATGGATCGATGGCTGATTGGGCAGGGCAGCCTGATGCTGATTCTGGGAGTGGTGAGCACGTGCGTGTATCTATCGCTTAACATTCGCTACGCGTTCGCGCTGGGCGTGCTGACTGGGCTGCTCAACATTATTCCGGTGCTGGGCGCTGCGATTTGTGTGGCGCTGGCGCTGCTGGTGGCGGCCATCGATTCCTGGTGGCGGGTGCTGGGAGTGGCAATCTTCTACGTGGTTTATCTGCAGATTGAGAATGCCTTCCTTACGCCGCGCATTATGAGGAACAGCGTGGGACTGCCGGGGCTGGCGATCCTGGTTGCTTTGCTGCTGGGATCGGCGCTGGGTGGGGTTCCAGGGGCGCTGGTTTCGGTTCCTACCGCGGTGCTGGTTTCTGTGCTGGTGGACGAGTACTTCGTCAAAAAGAATCCGGCCTGATTGCTACAAGGGCTTTGCCTACCGGTTCAGATCGGTCTCCTTGGCCACCTTGGCTGTCAATGCCATGCCTGGCTTGATGACCGCGTCTTTTGCGACGCCGCCTTCGAGGGCCTCGCTTCCAGTGAGAGAGATGGTCTGCCCCCGCACGGTGAGCGAGTGGACAGCGAAAGCAAGTTGGCCCGCTGCGCCGCTCTTTGCCGGGACGGCAAGCGTCAGCACCGCGTCAACCGGAGTTCCTTTCGGAGCTACTACTGTGTCGCCGATTTTCAAGTCCTCGTCCAGCAGAATGGCGGCGTTGTCTCCGGCGTGCGCCGTTGCAGAACTGACCACTGAGCCGGTTGCCAGACGGATGGGTGTTCCAGCTGCCAGCACTCCGTTGGTGGTAAGCGCGGCTTCCTGCACCGGTTGCGTCGTGACGCCGTTCACCGTGTAATTTGCCCGGATCAGCAGCGCATGGGGAAGGCCAGAACCCACGGCGATGGCCTGAAGGTTCATGGATGAGTCGATTTTGATCGGGCCCGTATAGCGGGTCGAAGCGGTCGTCGGAGTCCATCCGTCGGTGGTGAAGTAGATCTGCGCATTGCGGTCGGGGCTCAAATCAATGCGCACCTTGGTTCCTGCCTTGACGTTGCCCGGGCCGACAGAGAGACTGAGCACGCGCGAGCCGGCAAATAGCGCCGGGTTCCAACCGGAGTTCCACTGTGCCGTGTTGTTGGCTTGCATCATTGCCTGCTGGTTGGCCTGCTGCGCGGTCTGCATGTCCTGGAGCGCCTGCTGAGTTGCCTGCTGGCTGGCTTGCATCGCTTGTTGCGTGGCTTGCTGGGCGGCCATCATCCCTGGGTCCTGGGCCCAAGCGGAGGTGCAGGTAAAAGCAAAAACGGCGAGAGCGGCTTTTATGGTCGTTTTCATGTCCGGCTCCCTTCTTTCTTCCATTCGACCGAATATTTAGGCGGAGGTTATGGAGATGGATGAAAAAAACGAGAAGCAGAAGCAGGTCCTCTTCGACTACGCTCAGGGCAGGCTTTCGACTCCGCTGAAGTACGCTTCGCTCAGGATGACACGCCATTTTGTTATACGGGAGCTTCAGGTTTGGGCCATTAGCGCGCTGCCTGGACCGCCGCATCAACGGCTGCCTTCATCACGCCGCAGCTCGATATAAACCTGACCAGATCGGCCGTTAGCGGATGGGCTCGCTTGAGCGCATCCTGGTTTCCTTCCCTCGCGACAGAAACAAGTCGCAAGGATGGGGCACGGGGGGTTGCCGGCTGCGGCGACTGGGCCATTCTCAGGTCGCCCGTGCCCTGTGCATCTAGGATGAGGGCGGTTAGCTTGCGGGCCGTGTCGAGCGGGAAGCTCTCCGCTGTGAACACGAGCTTGCCTCGAGTGGTGATGACGACCGGACCTTCGCTGGTGGCGAACACCAGTTCTGCTTCTCCGGCGGGAAGGTTTGCCGCACCGGCTTGCTGGGCGGCGAGATCGGGCTTGAGCCCCGAATATTTCCGGCCCAGCTGTTTCGAGTAGACCTGGGTGAATGCATCGGCGGAGGCAGCGTTCTTCCACACTGATAGATAAAACAGGGCCAGGGATTTGGTGCTGGCCTGCTCGGCAGGAGTGGCATTGAGCCGCTGGCCGGCCCAGTAAACCCCGCCGTCCCAGGCCGGGGTGAGATCGTCGGCGGCAGCTTTACCGGCAAAGATGCCTGCCAGAATGTGCACGTCGAGCTCGCCCACCTGGCCGATGTCGTAGGGCTTGTAAAGCTTGTCGAGCAGGGGATGAATGTTGGGGAGCAGCGGTACGGCGGGGGTCTTTTTCTGCTCGTATTGGCGCGGGTTCATGATCTCCCACGTCGAGGTGGGGGGACGATCCAAGGTTCCGGGAAAGGCCGCGGCTTGGCCTTGATCCATCCACACATCCTGCTCGAAGCTGAGGCCGTCCTGATAAGGGAACAGGAGCGACTCGGAGAGCAGCAGCGGAGCGCGGGCCAGCACCGGCGAATTGTCAGGAGACGCGATCTGTTGCTTGATCAGGTCCATAACCTCCGGGTTCTTGATGAGGCTCTTGTCCATCGGCTTGAGGATGTAGTCCATCATGACGGCGGTGGCCTGGCCCTCGACCACTGCGTCGCGCGCGGTGTCGAGTTCGTCCTTGGCCAGATGATCGCTGTCTCCGGCGGCGTTGAGCGAAACGTCGTCCGGCGTCTGATCGTCCCACTTGTCCAGATCGACATGCTGGTCCTGGAGAGCGTGGGTGAGTTCGTGGGCCAGCACCGGTTTTTGCTCGTCGATATCGACCCAGTCGAGCATATTGACGGTTTTGGTTTTGGAGTCGTAATAGGCTTCTACCTGCTCGGTGAGCAGCGCCAGCAGAAAAGGCTTGAGGTCAAAGTCGCGATCCAGCAGGCCGAATTTCTTGAGCACGATTTCGTCGCGCTGCATGCGTTTGGCGCCCTCGTCTTCTTCAAATTTTCCTTTCAGGTAGCCTTCCACCTCGGCGCGGCTGGTGATTTTGCGCTTGACGTCGCTCTTGATGGGCAGCCCGGTCTCGCCGGAGGAGAATTTCAGCAGTTCGTCGACGAGGGAGAAAAGCTCTTTGGCTTGATCGGGGGTGATGTGGGTCTCGGGTTTGGGTTTGTCGTCGGACGGAGATTGTTGGGTCGCGGGCGGGGTTGGTTTGGTGGGGGGCTGCTGGGCTCCGGCGGACGCAGCTGCAAGGCATAAGCACGTCGCAAGACAGGCTGCGGACGAGGCAATTCGATTGAGCCGAATGCGCGAAGAACGTATGGCAGGGGCTAAAGCACACGTCGATTTCGCGGCCTTTTCGGCACGACTGAAGTCGTGCCCTGACACTTCTTGCTGCTGCCGATGAGTTTTTCCGCAGCCTGTGAGGTCATGCCTCGTTACAAAGCCAAGGTGTGGCTTCAATTCAATGAGTTTTTCCGCGATCTGAATTCCGCGTTTTTGGCTCGGCCGCTTCGATCTCTGGTGCTGCTTACTCATTCAATCTCCATTTTTGCGCTTAAGCCAGGCTGGATTTCGCGCCCGAGCCTGCTGCATCTTCTTCCAAGGCTATAATTAGGATGCGGTGTTGCGCGGAATTTCATCGGGAAATATCGCGCTTTGACCCGGAAAACTTCTCCTATGACGCAGATCGATGTTGCTTCAACCGCACAGGCCACGGCGTTTGCAGAGCTGCTCAAGTCCGCATCCACTCCCCATGAACTTGGCTGTTACCGGGGTGTACTGACCCCACGAGAGTTAGACGCGCCTGACACGGAATCAGAGGCCCTGGCGCGCCGGGCCGCGGGGCACGACCTGGGCTGGTTGCGGCGCGTGGCGGTTCGCGGGGAAGACCGATTCCGCTGGCTGAGCGGCATGGTGACCAACATGGTGAACGACCTGGGCGAGAATGCCGGCGCGTGGAACCTGGTGCTGAACGCGCAGGGGCGCATTCAGGGCGACCTGACGGTGTGGCGCGAAGGCGATCAGCTTGAGCTCGAAATTGCCGCCGACCAGTATGACCGGCTTCTGGCGCACCTCGATCGCTTCATCATCATGGACGACGTCGAGCTGGTCCCGCTGGACGGGGAAGTTGCGCTGGGCCTCACCGGGCCAGCAGCGAGTGAGGTGCTGGCAAGAGTGGGTCTGCCGATGCTCTCCGAGCCCATGACGGGCACGCGCATTGAATGGAACGGCATAGACCTGCGCATTGCGCGAGAGTTCGGCGCGGCGGCGGCGCATTATGTGCTTTGGGTCCCGGAAGCGCAGCTTGGCAAGCTATGGAAGTTTCTGCACGCGGCGGGAGCAACGCCGGTGGGCAGCGCTTCGCTGGAGGGGTTCCGGATTGCCGAAGGGATTCCGTTATACGGTGTGGATATGGCGGAGCGCGACCTGCCGCAGGAGACTTCGCAACTGCGGGCGATCCACTTCAACAAGGGCTGCTACCTGGGCCAGGAAATCGTGGAGCGAATCCGCTCGCGTGGGAATGTACACAGGCATTTGCGGCAGCTTGAACTTGATGGGCCGGTACCGGCGGCGGGAACGGAACTGATTGCGGAGGGCGGTACGGTTGGCGGGCACATCACCAGTGCCGCACAGATGGCATTGAGTTCCGGTGCGCGCGTTTTTGCGCTGGGCATGATGCGCGCGGAGGCAGAAGTCCGCGATGAGCCCTTCACGTACATCGCTGGCACAGCTACAGGGACTGCCCGGATATTGGCTGCACCGCCGAGTTTTCAATAGCAAGAATCAGGTTACGAAACGAGTCATTGAGACAGATTGGAAAACTGGAGCTATGAGCGATACACCTAAATTCGAAGTCATTGACCGCCGCAAATTCAAGGCGGAAGAAGAGCACGAGAGCGAAAAGGCTGCGCATGAGGCTGGTGCGCCCGCAGCCGAGCCGGAAGTATCTTCCGGGGGTCCGCGCCTGGTGGTGAATGAAGACAGGACTGCCCCGGACCGGATTGCACCAGATCAGGCGCTCGTGGAAGCCCTGGAGACAACGCCGGAAGAGGAATTGGGGGCGGAGTTGCCACCGCCGCCTTCGGCCGAGGAGAGCCGCGAGCAGAAGAGCGCTTACGACGCGTCCGCCAGGCGGCTGGAAGATCTGGTCCGCGCGCAGAATCCCGCCATGGGCGCGCAACCGCCGGTCACGTTCGAGCACCTGGTGCAGCAGTTCTATGTCTCCGCCATGATTCAGATGGGCGCGGGCGCGCAGGAGGGGCAGCGGCCGCGGGTCGACATTCTGGGCGCGCGCACTACCATCGACCTGCTCGGCGTGTTGGAAGAAAAGACCCGAGGCAACCTGACCGAGGCGGAGAATCGCGCATTGCAGGCGGTTTTGTACGAGGTGCGGATGGCATTCCTCGAACTGACCAGCATGATCAGCTTGCAGGCCATGCAGCCGCCTCAGCCTCCGCCGCCGGGGAAACGGTAAAAGCAGGGAAAAGGGAATAGGTGTGGAGTGTCAATAGGTTGTTCCTGTCCGAAGTGGCCCGGGAAGCTGGAGTGTTGAATTTAAGGCT
>Ga0302314_10003687_pt1 | contig 28198 bp, 27 predicted proteins | sample III_Palsa_N2_3_FD_200533 | JGI IMG/M metagenome (GOLD analysis project Ga0302314, IMG submission 200533) | Peat permafrost microbial communities from Stordalen Mire near Abisko, Sweden - III_Palsa_N2_3 | ecosystem: Environmental > Terrestrial > Soil > Palsa > Peat permafrost | place: Sweden...
CCGCGGTGGTGGCCGGCATCAACCTGCCGATGCTGGTGAAGATCTTCAATTACCCGCAACTCGACCTGGCGGCGATGACCCGCGCCGCGGTCGAAGGCGGACAACGCGGCGTGGTGGTCTGCCCCACGCCCGCCAACAAGGGATAAAAAGACCAAGAGATGGAAAACAACAGCGACCACCAGCCGATCGAAAAAACCGTCACCATCGTCAACCGCCTGGGCCTGCATGCGCGCGCCGCCGCCAAGCTGGTGACGCTGGCGGCGAAGCACCAGAGCGACGTACTGGTGCGCAAGGACGGCCGCGAGGTCAGCGGCAAGAGCATCATGGGTGTGATGATGCTGGCCGCCGCCCAAGGCAGCCATATCACGCTGGTGGCGCAGGGGCCGGACGCCGCGGAGGCGCTGGAAGCGCTGGCGGCGCTGGTGGCGAACCGGTTCGACGAGGAGGCGTGAGGAAAGCAGTGGTTAGTGATCAGTGGTTAGTGATTAGTGGCAAAGCATCGGTGGCGGCGCCTGCTGCCGCCTTGCGCTTTTACTGGCCACTAATCACTAATCACTGGCCACTTCAGCCGTATCGCGGAGAGCGTACGTCATGAGCCTGTGGCTCAGCGGCATCGGAGTCTCCAGAGGCATCGGCATCGGCCGGGTGCAGCGGCTGCATGGCGGTGACCTGGAGATTCCCGAGTACCAGCTGCCGCCCGCCGAGATCGAGCATGAGGTGACGCGCTTCTTCGGCGCGCAGCGCCGCGCCAAGGAGCAGCTGCGGCAGATCCGCGCGCAAATCCCTGGCGGCGCGCCGGGCGAGATCGCGGCCTTCATCGACACCCATCTGCTGATGCTCGACGACCGCTCGCTGACGGAAGCGGTGGTGGCGCTGATCCGCAGCGCGCAGTGCAACGCCGAGGCGGCGCTGAAGAAGCAGCGCGATGCGTTGACCGCGGTGTTCGAGCAGATGGAAGACCCCTATCTGCGCTCGCGCAAGGACGACGTGCAGCACGTCTCCGCGCGCATCCTGCGCATCCTGCTGAAGCAGGAGAAGGGCGTGCCGGCGCAGCGCACCGAGCAGGCCGAGCCGCCGGTGATCGTGGCCGACGACGTCACGCCGGCCGACATCATCCTGCTGTCGCAGCAGGGCGTGGCGGCCTTCATCACCGAATACGGCGGCCCGCTGTCGCACACCGCGATCCTGGCGCGCAGCTTCGGCATTCCCACCATCGTCGGCCTGCACGCGGCACGGCGCCTGCTGCGCGAAGGCGAGGTGGTGATCGTCGACGGCGACCTGGGTCACGCCCTGGCCGATCCCGACACGCAGGCGCTGGATTTCTTCCAGGCCAAGCGCACGCGCCAGCTGGCCGACCGCGCCGCCCTGTCGCAGCTGCGCGACAAGCCGGCGATCTCGCGCGATGGCGTCAAGATCAAGCTGCTGGCCAATATCGAGATGAGCGAGGACGCGGTGCACGCCGCCGACCTGGGCGCCGAGGGCGTGGGCCTGTACCGCACCGAGTTCCTTTACATGAACCGGCGCGACCTGCCGGGCGAGGAGGAACAGTACGAAGCCTATTCGCGCGTGGTCGCGGCGGTGAAAGGCCCCATCACCATGCGCACCCTCGACCTCGGCGCCGACAAGCAGGTCGACTCCGGCAGCCGTCAGGGGCCGACGCCGAACAATCCGGCGCTGGGCCTGCGCGCCATCCGCCTGTGCCTGAAGGAGCCGGAACTGTTCCGCACCCAGGTGCGGGCGCTGCTGCGCGCCTCGGCCCATGGCGCCATGCAGATCATGCTGCCGATGATTTCCAGCGTGCAGGAGTTCCGCCAGGCACAGCAGATCATCGCCGCCGCCACCGAGCAGCTGCGCGCCGAAGGCCGGGCAGTGGCGGACAACGTCCCGGTGGGCGCAATGATCGAGGTGCCGGCGGCGGCGCTGGCGGCGCCGCTGCTGGCGCGGCATGCGCGCTTCTTCTCCATCGGCACCAACGATCTGATCCAGTACACCCTGGCCATCGACCGCGTCGACGAGGAAGTGAACTACCTCTACGACCCGCTGCATCCGGCGGTGCTGCGCCTGATCCGCATGACCATCGAAGCCGGCGAGCAGTGCGGCGTGCCGGTGGCGATGTGCGGCGAGATGGCCGGCGACCCGCGCCACACGCGCCTGCTGCTGGGCCTGGGCCTGACCGAGTTCTCGATGCATCCGGCCAGCGTGCTGGAAGTGAAGCGCATCATCATCGACTCGAACGTGGCGGACCTGCGCCGCCAGGCGCAGCGCGTGCTGGCCGCCGGCAGCGTGCGCGAATTTCAGGACCTGGTGGCCGGCTTCAGCCACTAAAAGCCGCTGTCCACCTTGTCCGGCAGCCTGTCCGCGGACACTCCGGCGCCCTGATTTTTTCCGATAATCCCTTGTAAATCAGTCAGTAATCAATTGGCATCGCGGTTGCTCCCTCCCTGTCACGACAGACAGCGGAGCAGCACATGCGGAAGCGGGTAAAAGCGGTTGCCTGGGGTGGACTGGCCTGCGCGGTGTGGGTAGCGCCGGCCGCGGTGCGGGCCAACGATCTGCTCGATGCCTACCGCCAGGCGCAGGCCCAGGACACCACCCTGGAAGCGGCCCTATACCAGCGCGGCGCGGCGATCGAGGCGCGCCCGCAGGCGCTGGCCGCTTTCCTGCCGCAACTCGACGCCAATGCCAACCTGGCGCGCGACAAGATCAACAGCGACAGCAGCAACAGCAGCGCGATTACGCCGCCGGGGTCCACTGCCCCGTCGGTGTCGGCCTCGGGCGTGGCGTTCGGCAACAGCGCGGTCTACGCCCTGACCCTGAACCAGCAGCTGTGGAGCTTCCAGTCGTTCCACAAGCTGGCCGAGGCCAATCTGCAAGTGGCGCAGGCCGAAGCGAACTACCGCGATGCCCGGCAGAGCCTGATCCTGCGTGTCGCCACGGCCTATTTCAACGTGCTGTCCGCGGTGGACACGCTGCGCACCAACCAGCTCGAGCGCGAGGCCTACGGCGAGCTGCTGCGGCAGGCGCAGAAGCGTGTCGACAACGGCCTGTCGCCGCAGACCGATGTGAAGGAGGCGCAGTCCTTCTACGACGTCACCGCCGCCAGCGTCATCGACGCCGAGTCGGCGCTGGACGACGCCCGCCGCGCGCTGACCGAGCTGACCGCGCGCGAGATGCCGGCGATCGCGCCGCTGCAGGACGAAATACCGCTGGCGCAGCCGGACCCGGCCAGCCCGGAAGACTGGGTGCAGACCGCCTTGCAGGACAACTACGCGCTGAGCGCGGCGGACCTGCAGGCGCAGGCGGCGCAGCGCGACATCAGCGCCAACCGCGCGCGGGCGCTGCCGACGCTGTCGCTGCAGGGCTCGGTCAGCAAGTACGACTATTCCAGCGAGATCGGCAGCAACGAGCGCGACGACCATGTCGGCGTGGTGGTGGACTGGCCGCTGTTCCAGGGCGGCACCGTCGCCTCCCTGGTGCGCCAGGCGAAAAATACCTACCAGCAGCTGCACGCGCAGTACGAGGGCCAGCGCCGCAGCGTCGAGCGCCAGACCCATGCGGCGTACCGCGGCGTGGTGTCCGGCATCGAGAAGATCCGCAGCAATCGCCAGGCGGCGGACTCCAACCGGGCCGCCGTGGACGCCAGCCGCGCCGCGCTGGAGGTCGGCACCCGCACGGAGTTTTCGCTGTTGCAGGCGCAAACCAACTATTACGACGCGCTGCGCAGCTACTACCAGTCGCGTTACGACTACCTGACCAATTCGCTGACGCTGAAGCAGCTCGCCGGACGCCTGAGCGAGGCCGACCTCGCCGCCATCGACGGCTTCCTGGTGTCCGGTGGCGCCACCCCGACCGCGGCGTCCGCAGTGTCCGGCGGCCTGTCCGCGGACACTGCGGTAGCGGACACGGCAAAATAAACATGTGTATTTTCAATATGTTGAATGGCTTCACCGCCCGGCACGGGGCTTGCGCCTACCTATGCCAGTCGCTGCACCACACGGCCCGGAGGCCCCGCCATGTTTCGTGACACCTCAGCCCAGGATATTCCGCTGGCAAACACCCGGAAGCCGCGCAATCGGCGCGCCGCCTGGATCGTGGCCGCGGTGGCGGCGCTGGGGCTGATCGCGCTGGGTGCTCCCAGGATCGCCGGGCTGTTCTCGGCGCAGGCCTCGGTCAGCGCGGCGCGGCTGAGCTTCGCCACGGTGGAGCGCGGCGACTTCACCCGCGACATCGCCGCCGAAGGCAAGGTCATCGCCGCCGTCAGCCCGACCCTGTACGCCGCTTCCGCCGGCACAGTGACCCTCAAGGTGCATGCCGGCGACCAGGTGCAGCGCGACCAGGTGGTGGCGAGCATCGACAGCCCGGACCTGTCGAGCAAGCTGGCCCAGGAGAAGGCCGCGCTGGGCGGCTTCGAGGTCGACTACCAGCGGGCGCAGCTGGACGCGCGCCGGCAGCAGATGACGGTGCAGGAAAACTTCGACCGCGCCCAGGTCGACCAGCAGACCGCCGCGCGCGAGGTGCAGCGCAGCGACAAGGCCTACCAGGAAGGCGCGTATTCGGAGCTGTCGCTGCTGCGCGCCAAGGATGCGCTGGAAAAGGCCAACTTCGACCTCGAACACACCCGCAAGGAGCTGCAGCTGGAGCCGGATCAGCTGCGCTTCGACGTGCGCAGCAAGCAGCTGGCGCGCGACCGCGAGCAGCTGCTGGTGGCGGACCTGCAGCGGCAGGTGGATGCGCTGAGCCTGCGCTCGCCGGTCACCGGCCAGATCGGCCAGCTGCTGATCGCCGAGCGCGCCAGCGTGGCGCGCGATGCGCCGCTGCTGACGGTAATCGACCTCAGCGCCCTGGAGCTGGAGATGAAAGTGCCGGAAAGCCTGGCGCGCGACCTGGCGGTGGGCATGCCGGCGCGGATCAGCGGCGCGGAACACGAATGGGACGGCACGGTCAGCGCGGTGTCGCCGGAGGTGGTGAACGGCGAAGTGGCGGCGCGGGTGCGCTTCGCCGCCGGCACGCCGGAAGGCCTGCGCCAGAACCAGCGGCTGTCGGTGCGGGTGGTGCTGGACCAGCGCAAGGACGTGCTGATGGTGGCGCGGGGCTCCTGGCTGGATACCGAAGGCGGCCACTACGCCTATGTCGTCAACGATGGGCTGGCCCGGCGGCGCGCCATTCGCGCCGGCGCCAGCAGCCTGTCCACGGTGGAGATCCTGGATGGCCTGCAGCCGGGGGAGCGCATCGTCACTTCCGGCACCGATATTTTCAACAGTGCGCCGAGCGTGGTGATCAGCCGCTGAACCGCGGCGCCTGTCATACCGATGAATCAGCGGAAACCGTACATGCAACACAAGGAGAGCGTCATGAGCAAGAATGGAATGATGATCAAGGCCGGCGGCATGGCGACGGCAGCGGCCGCGCACGCGATATTCGTCTACGCGCTGGTCGCCGGCCAGCCGGCGCCGGCGCTGTACCTGGCGCAGCTCGCCGCGCCGCCGCAGCAGACCCTGGAGTCGCCGCAGTGGCAGGTGGCCGCGCGCGGCGCGTACCCGGTGGACAGCCAGGCGGCGCATCCGATCACGGTGGCGCAGCCCGCCACTCCCGAACACCTGCACAAGGGATTGACCACATGCTGAAGATGAGCCATCTGGCCAAGGTCTACCGCACCGAGGTGGTGGAGACCTATGCGCTGCGCGACCTGTCGCTGAACGTGCGCGAAGGGGAGTTCGTCGCGGTCACCGGCCCTTCCGGCTCGGGCAAGACCACCTTCCTCAACGTCACCGGGCTGCTGGAAACGCCCAGCAGCGGCCAGTACCTGCTCGACGGCGAAGACGTCAGCCAGCTCGGCGACGATGCGCGCTCGCGCATCCGCAACGAGAAGATCGGCTTCATCTTCCAGGCCTTCAACCTGATTCCCGACCTCAATGTGTTCGACAACGTCGACGTGCCGCTGCGCTACCGGCGCATGGCCGGAGCCGAGCGCAAGAAGCGCATCGGCGAGGCGCTGGAACGGGTCGGCCTGTCGGCGCGGATGCGGCACTACCCGGCCGAGCTTTCCGGCGGCCAGCAACAGCGCGTGGCCATCGCCCGGGCGCTGGCCGGCAGCCCGCGCCTGCTGCTGGCGGATGAGCCCACCGGCAATCTCGACACGCAGATGGCGCGCGGTGTGATGGAGCTGCTCGAAAGCATCCATCGCGACGGCGCCACCATCGTCATGGTGACGCACGATCCGGAACTGGCGGTGCGGGCGCAGCGCAACGTGCACATCATCGACGGCCAGGTGGTGGACCTGACCGAGGAACCGCGCTTCCACGGCGTCAATGCCGCCGCGGCACGCACCCAGGCTACCGGCTAGGAGAACCTCCACCATGTTCCGCTACTACGTCTGGCTGGCGCTGCGCAGCCTGCGCCGCAACCCGGTGCTGACCGCGCTGATGATTCTCGCCATCGGCCTGGGCATCGGCGCCTCGATGACCATGCTGACCATCTTCCGCGCCATGTCCGGCGATCCGATCCCGCAGAAATCGGCGCAGCTGTTCGTGCCGCAGATCGACAACGCCGGACCGGACCATGCGCAGAAGAATGGCGAACCGCCGGACATGCTGAGCTATACCGACGCCCAGGCACTGATGCAGGCGCATGCGGCGCCGCGCCAGGCCGCGATGTATCCCACCGGGTTCGTGCTGATGCCGGCGGATCCGCGGCTGCGGCCATTCAAGGTCGAGGGCCGCGCCACCTATGCCGATTTCTTCGCCATGTTCGACGTGCCGTTCAAATACGGCGGCCCCTGGGGGGCGGATGAGGACCAGTCGCGCAGCGACGTCATCGTCATCGACAGCAAGCTCGACGACAAGCTGTTCGGCGGCGCCAACAGCATCGGCAAAACCGTCAACCTCGACCATCACGACTACCGCATTGTCGGCGTGCTCGACCGATGGACGCCGCAACCGCGCGTCTACGATGTGGTGAACGACAAGTTCGGCGAGGTGGAAGGCGTGTTCCTGCCGTTCACCCGCGCCATCGACCAGCAGCAGCCCCTGTGGGGCAACAATGAATGCTCCTTCGACAAGGACCCCGACCCGGGCTGGGAAGGGCACCTGCGCTCGGAATGCACCTGGACGCAGTTCTGGGTGGAATTGCCCGATGCGGGCGCCGTCGAGCGCTACAAGACCTTCCTCGGCAACTATGCCGCGGAACAGCATCGCAGCGGCCGCTTCCACTGGATGCCGGCCACTCGCCTGCGCAACGCGCGCCAGTGGCTGGAGTACCAGCACGTGGTGGCGGATGAATCGCGCATCCTGGTGGTGGTCTCGTTCAGCTTCCTGTTCGTCTGCCTGGTCAACGCCGTCGGCCTGATGCTGGCCAAGTTCATGAGCCGGGCCGCGGAGACCGGCGTGCGGCGCGCGCTGGGCGCCAATCGCCGCGCGGTGTTTGCGCAATGCCTGGTGGAAACCGGAGTCATCGGGTTCGCCGGCGGCCTGCTCGGTCTGGCGCTGACCGCGGCCGGCCTGGCCGGCACGCGCGCGGTGTTGAGCGAGACCGTGACCCGCCTGACCCATCTCGATCCCGCCGACATGATCATCGCCGTGGCGCTCGCGGTCGCCGCCGCGCTTCTCGCCGGGCTGTATCCCACCTGGCGCGCCACCCAGGTGCAGCCGGCCTGGCAACTGAAGGCTAACTAGGAGATCCCATGCACATCCGTCCGATTCTTTCCGCGATGCGCCGCAACAAGGTCGGCGCCTTCCTGATCGGCCTGCAGATGGCGGTGACCCTGGCGATCCTGGGCAATGCCGGCTTCATCATCGTGCAGCGGCTGAGCCTGATGGCGCGGCCGAGCGGGCTCGACGAAGCCAATATCTTCGCCATGGACAACCAGTGGATCGGCCAGCCGCAGGACCTGGGGCCGCGCCTGGACGGCGATCTCGCCGCCTTGCGCAGCCTGCCGGGCGTGGTCGACGCCTATGCCAGCAACAGTGTCCCGCTGGGCAGCAACGGCTGGAGCAACGGGCTATCGCTGACCCCGACGCGGAAGCATTCCAGCATCCGTACCACGCTGTACTTCGCCGACCAGCATACGCTGAATACCCTGGGACTGAAGCTGATCGCCGGGCGCAATTTCAGCGCCGACGAGATCGGCGAACTGCACGACAACCAGCCCGTTTCGCCGGCGGCGATCATCATTTCCAGGGCCCTGGCCGAAAAGCTGTTCCCGGACCAGCCGGCCCTCGGCAAAGCGGTCTACGACGGAGACAAGCCGATGACCATCGTCGGCATCGTCGACAGGCTGCAGACTCCCTGGGTCTCCGGCAACAGCTGGGCCAGCCCGTTCGTCGAGAACTCCATGCTGTGGCCCTACCACTACCTGGCAACCGGCTATCCAATGGTGGTGCGGGTCCAGCCGGGCCAGCTCGATGCCGTGATGAAGGCCGCGGAGGCGAAGCTGTATGACGTCAATCGCGAGCGGGTGCTGGACAAGGTCAGGCCGTTTTCGGAGATTCGCGCTAAGGCCTATCGCGACGACCGCGGCCTGGCCATCATTCTCGGCGTTGTGTGCAGCGCCCTGCTGGCGGTGACGGTGTTCGGCATCGTCGGCCTGACCAGTTTCTGGGTAACGCAGCGGCGGCGCCAGATCGGCGTGCGGCGCGCGCTGGGCGCGACACGGCACGCCATCCTGGCCTATTTCCAGACCGAAAACGTGATGATCGCATCGGTTGGGGCCGTCGTCGGCATGGCGCTAGCGCTGGCGCTGAACCTGTGGATGGTGACGAGCTTCGAGATGTCTCGCATCGGCGCGATATACGTGCTCGCCCCGGCCGTGGCGGTGGTGCTGCTCGGCCAGTTCGCGGTGCTGTGGCCGGCGCTGCGCGCCGCCTCGATTCCGCCCGCGCAGGCGACCCGGGCCGCCTGAAGCCCGCGCGGGGACGGGACGGGCGCCGCGCGTTCGCACAGAATAGGATGGCGGCAGCGCGCGCCGCCGCCATCTTCTCCAACCATCACCGAACGACATGCGCACAGTCCTGATCATCGACGACAACCCCGTGGTGGGAGAAGCGCTTTCCCTGCTGTTCTCGCTGCGCGAGATCCGCACCCACGTCGCCCACACGCCGCAGGACGGCCTGGCCCTGCTGGCGCGCGAGCGCATCGACCTGGTGGTGCAGGACATGAACTTCAGCGCCGACACCACCTCGGGGGAAGAAGGCGCGGAGCTGTTCCGCGCCCTGCGCGCCGCCCATGCCGACCTGCCGGTGATCCTGCTCACCGCCTGGACCCATCTGGCGACGGCGGTGGAGCTGGTCAAGGCCGGCGCAGCCGACTACCTGGTCAAGCCCTGGGACGACCAGCGCCTGCTGGCGACGGTGGAGAATCTGCTGGAGCTGGCGGAGAGCGCGCGCGACGCCGCGCGCTACCGGCAGGAGCGGCGCAAGCGCCGCGAACTGCTGGCCGGCCGCTACGAGCTGCGCGGGCTGGTCTACGGCTCCACCGCGATGGAGCGGGTGGTGGAACTGGCCTGCCAGGTAGCGCGCGCCGATGCGCCGGTGCTGATCACCGGGCCCAACGGCGCCGGCAAGGAACTGATCGCCGGTATCGTCCACGCCAATTCGGCGGTGAAGGACGGGCCTTTCGTAGCGGTCAACTGCGGCGCGCTGCCGCACGATCTGGTGGAGGCCGAGCTGTTCGGCGCGGAGGCCGGCGCCTATACCGGCGCGACGCGGATGCGCGAGGGCCGCTTCGAGCTGGCTCATGGCGGCACCCTGTTCCTCGACGAGATCGGCAACCTGCCGCTGGCCAGCCAGGTGAAATTGCTGCGGGTGCTAGAAACGGGCGAGTTCGAGCGTCTCGGCTCCTCGCGCACGCGCAAGGTGAAGGTGCGCCTGCTCAGCGCCACCAATGCCAAGCTGGCGGAGATGATAGCCGCCGGCAGCTTCCGCGAGGATCTGTACTACCGGCTCAACGTCATCGAGATCGCCCTGCCGCCGCTGGCGGAGCGGCCGGACGATATCCTGCCGCTGGCCGAGCACTTCCTCGGCGGCGCCGCGAAACTCTCCGACGAGGCGCGCGAGGCCCTGCTCGGCTATCCCTGGCCGGGCAATGTGCGCGAGCTGAAAAACGTGCTGGAGCGGGCGCGCCTGCTGTGCCGCGACGGCGTGATCGACCGCGCCGACCTCAACCTGCCGGCGCGGCGCATCGCTCCCGGCGCCAGCAACGAGCCGGACCGCGAGCAGATCGAGGCCGCCCTCCAGGCCGCCTCCGGCGTGGTCAGCCGCGCCGCGCAGGCCCTGGGGCTGAGCCGCCAGGCGCTGTACCGGCGCATGGAGAAGTTTGGGCTGGCGACGCCGGATGCTTAGGGAACCTCTGATCGATCGTCACCCCGGCGAAAGCCGGGGTCCAGAGCCCCAGCGCGGCGCTGGATTCCCTGGATTCCGGCTTTCGCCGGAATGACTGTGCAATATTGATCAGAGTTTCCTTAGACCGTTATCCGATAGCCGGGCCACAATCGTCACAGCACCCCCACCATGACCGGAACCGATGCGTCCGTTTTCGCTTGAAGGCAAGCTGAGCCTCCTGCTCGCCGCCACCGCGGCCACGGGCGCCGTGCTGGGCGCGCTGCTGGGCCATCTCATCAGCAGCCCTTACGTGGCGATACCGCTGGGCGCGGCGCTGATCCTGGCCTTCGCCCTGTGGATGGGGCCAAGGCTGAGCGATCCTGTGACGCGCCTGCTGCGCGCGCTGGAAGGCGCCGTGGCGAGCTATCGCGACAGCGACTTCAGCATCTCGCTGCAGGCCGACCGGCGCGATGAGTTCGGCGACCTGGCGCGCGCCCACAACCAGCTCGGCCAGGTGCTGCGCGAGCAGCGGCAGCACCTGGTGCAGCGCGAGCTGCTGCTTGACACGGTGGTGCAGAACACGCCGGTGGCGCTGGTGCTGGTCGACATGCAGCAGCGCGTGGCCTACGCCAACCTGGCGTCGCGGCACCTGTTCAACGAGGGGCGCAGCCTGATCGGACTGGATTTCGGCAAGGTGCTGGAAGAATGCCCGCCGCAGCTAGGCGAGGCCCTGAAAGGCGGCGAGGACGCGCTGTTCTCGCTGGAGCTGGAAGGGGCCGAGGAAACCTTTCACCTGTCGCAGCGCGGCTTTCGACTCCAGGGGCGGCCGCACCGGCTGTACCTGGTGCGGCGCATGACGCGCGAGCTGTCGCGCCAGGAAGTGGCGACCTGGAAAAAAGTGATCCGGGTCATCAGCCATGAGCTGAACAACTCCCTGGCGCCGATCTCCTCGATGGCGCATTCCGGCGCCGAACTGGCGCGGCGCGGCGATGTGGAGCGCCTGCCGGGAGTATTCGCCACCATCGGCGAGCGCGCCAGGCACCTGCATTTCTTCATCGACGGCTACGCCAGCTTCGCCAAGCTGCCGACCCCGGCGCCGGAGCGCGTGTCCTGGCCGTCGTTCCTCGAAGCGCTGGAGCGCCAGCGCGGCTTCCGCCTGGCCGGCGCGTTGCCCGAAGCCGGCGGCTGGTTCGATCGCACCCAGATCGAACAGGTGCTGATCAACCTGCTGAAGAACGCGCACGAGTCGGGCGGCCTAGCGGAAGCTGTGGAGATGGAAATCCAGCAGGCGGGCGCGGAGCTGCGCATCGAGGTGCGCGATCGCGGCAGCGGCATGAGCGAGCAGGTGCTGGCCAACGCCTTGCTGCCGTTTTACTCCACCAAGCGCAGCGGCACCGGCCTGGGCCTGGCATTGGCGCGGGAGATCGTCGAGGCTCACGGCGGGCGCATCGCGCTGGCCAACCGCGAAGGCGGCGGGCTGCGGGTGAGCCTGAGTTTGCCGGGGCGGGAGGGTGCCTAGGCGGTTTTGAGTGAGCGCGCCCGGCGGGTGCGGCTGATCCCCCGGTCACCCTGAGTACGTTTCGCAGGAACGTTTATTTACATGAGTGTAGTGGTGATGTCCCATCGGCCGGAAGGTGCCAGGAGCGGTCGGTCAGCACCTGAAACTCGCTGCCGTAAAGCGGTCAGATAGACGGCTCGCGGAACATCTAGGTTCGGCGAACGCTGATGGCGACAGTTCTATGCACAACCATTTGCGCTGCTCGGCATGGCAGCCTTATTTGGCCGCCTCGACCCACTGCTTAAGCGCGTCGCCAGTCAGCGAACTGCCATCAGGGCGTATCACCTCAGTGTCATGCCAAGCTATTTTCCACGCATCGGGTAACAGCAGCGAGCGCACGGCATCCGCACTTGGGAGGGTGCGTTCGCTAATACTCCCTCTCGCAGAGAGCATTCTTATCTTCCAAATTTCTTCCAGCATCGGGTTTGTCCTCTAGCTCCTGGTTGCACACACGTTAGCACGCGTATCCGGATAGCTGCCGTTCGCCACAGGCCGCGCTGGGCCGAAAGTCGCCCTACTCGGGCTGCCGAGTTACGAAGCACTTCCGAACTCCCTGACCAGAAAAGGATGCGCCGCGGACCCCGCCAATGCCGCAAGAACGCGGCATTGCGCTTCGCGCTTTTTATATTCCGGAGAATAATCCGCCTGCCAGGTGGCGAGGTCGATGCATCGGCTCCGGATCTTGAGCGCCAGCTTGTTGGCCAGCGCCTTCAATGCCTCCGGATCGTCGGTTCGTCCCGATAGCGCAGTGATCTCGTCGTACTCCTTGTCCAGAGAAGGATCGGGGGGAAGGTAGGGCATGGTGGCAATCTCTCCACAGCGGTCAATCATCATCGTCTGGAACGGGCCGGCAGCAGGCGTAGGGTGCGCTCCGCGCACATGTCACTTTTCCAATTCACCTGACCGCTGGCCAATATGCACATAGTATCCACGTGCGCGTTGCGCACCCTACGCTTGCTGACGGATGAGCCAGGAGAAAATGGCGTCCGACGGCAGGCTGCAACTGCAATGCCACATAGCGCAGCGGTGGGCTCACGAAATACGCTGGCAGCGCCGCCCAGAACAGCCGGTCGAACCAAACGAGTTGCCGCGGGCGTATCCGCCTCTCCCCGATGAACCGGCGCGATGCCTAACGGGAAAGCACTAAGAACCCGCGCTCACACCACCGCCAGATCCAGCCCGATATCCGCCGCCGGCGCGCTCTGCATCAACCGGCCGACCGAGACGTAATCCACCCCGCTCGCCGCAATCGCGCCGATCGTGTCGAGCCGCACGCCTCCCGAAGCCTCGGTCTTCGCGCGCCTTGCGACCAGCGCCACCGCCTCGGCCAGCGTTGCCGGCGCCATGTTGTCCAGCAGCAGATGGTTCGCCCCCGCCGCCAGCGCCGGCTCGATCTGGTCCAGCCGATCCACCTCGCAGATGATCCACGCGATGCCCGCCGCCTTCGCCCGCGCCACCGCCGCGCCGACACCCCCCGCCACCGCGACGTGGTTGTCCTTGATCATCGCCGCGTCCCACAGGCCCATGCGGTAGTTCTCCGCCCCGCCCATCCGCGTCGCGTATTTCTCCAGGCGGCGCAAGCCCGGCAGCGTCTTGCGCGTGTCGAGCAGCGTTGCGCGGCCGCCCATCGCCCGCACATAGGCGCGGGTCATGGTGGCGATGCCGGTAAGGTGCTGCACCGTGTTCAAGGCGCTGCGCTCCGCCGTGAGCAGTGCGCGGGCGGCGCCGGTGACGCGCAGCAGTTCGGCGCCGGCCGGGACCGCCCCGCCCTCGGCGGCGAGGATGTCGACCGCGCACTCCGGGTCGAGATGGCGGAAGAAGGCCGCGGCGATCGGCAGGCCGGCGACGACGATGTCCTCGCGGCTCGCCATCACGCCCGCGAAGCGCGCCTCGGCAGGGATGACGCTCTCGCTAGTCACGTCGCGACCGCCGCCGGGAAAGCCCGCGCCAAGGTCCTCGGCCAGCGTGGCAGCGATGAAGACAGGGAGGTCGAAGCCGGGAAGGGTGAAGGCGCTCATGGCCTGCGATTATCGGGCATGAAAATGGGGAAAAAAATAGGTAGATGTTATTTATTCGCGCTGCGTAACGCCGCGGCCCAACTCTCGACCCAGTCGCCCAAGGGATCGAACAATTCCAACATTTTTTCGCCGCGTTTAGTCAGTTGGTAACCAGTGTCGCCGGTTTCAACAATTAGAGCTTCGCGCAATTCTGCTAGACGGCCGTTGAGAACGGACGGCGACATGCCGTCGCAGCGCGCTTGTAGTTCACGGAACACCAATGGGCCGTTGCGCAGTTCCCAGATCACGCGCAGCACCCAGCGACGGCCGAGCAGGTCGAGCAGAGCCATGATTGGCTTGCCGGTTTTGGAACCGCGAACGGGTTTGTCCAGGAGTGTCATATTGCGCTACTAAATTAGAAGCATTATGCTTCGTTTATCGTAGCAACTGGAGTCTCACATGTCGACACCCCGTATACAAGCCCTTAATCCGCCCTACGCTGATAGCGTGCAGCAGGATTTCAATCGCATTATGCCGCCCGGCATTCCGCCACTGAAGTTGTTCCGCACCGTTGGACAAAATCCACGTGTGCTGTCACGCATGATCGCAGGCGGCCTTCTCGACAAGGGCAGCATTTCTGTACGTGCCAGAGAGATCATGATTCTGCGAACCTGCGCGTTGTGTGATGCCGAGTACGAATGGGGTGTACATGTTGCAGCCTTTGGTGCCAAGGCGGGATTTACTCCGACACAGGTAGCTGCCACTGTGCGTGAGGACGCCCAAGCGTGGGCAGCTCAAGATGCCTTGTTGATCCGGCTCGCGGATGTACTGCATGCAACCAGTAGCGTCGACGACACACTGTGGGCCGAACTGAAAACGTATTACACCGACGAGCAGCTTATCGAGCTAGTGATGCTTGCCGGTCTATATCACGCGGTGTCCTACATGGTTAACACGATAAAGCTGGAACTTGAGGCCGGCGCGCCTCATTTTGAAAGTTATGCCAATAAATAAACGTTGGACGCATGTTTAGATAGTACGTCGAGCGGCCACTATCCGGAGCAAATTCCAACATCTCGACAGTCCGCAACGGGCCGGCTGCCGCCGATTGTAGCGCGGGAGCCGCGCGCGCTAGGCTTGGCCCATCCCGCGCTTCCTGCAAAGGGAGCGACGGAATAGGCACTTGCCGTATTTCGAGAAAGAATCGGGAACCCACGATGAACCGGACTCTGCTGACGAATATACTCCTGGCGCTGGTGGCGCTCGCTGGCGTACATGGCGCGCAAGCCGCGGACCAGGGTGCGGTCACGCTGCTGTGCACCTGGAACCAGCAGTGCACCAGCGCCGGCTCCTGCACTGCATATACGGGGAGCATGCATTTCCAGATCGACTACACCAAGCAGACCGCGGGCATCGAGCTCGGCAACGGCAGCTACGACACCGTACCGGCGAAGATCACTGACAAGGAAATTTCATTCGGCAAGATTTCGCAGTGGACCATCGACCGCAAGACCGGCGAATACCGCGACAGTTCACCGGGCATCGGCGAGGTGCGTGGCAACTGCGACATGGGCAACAAGAAGAAGTAGCTCGCAGGTTGAGGGAGCGCGGTGCAGCGAATACAAGGGCGCAATAAGCGTAGCGCATTGCGCCCTACGAGCTTTACGCAGAGATGACGCCGCCGCGAACGTCTCAGTGCGCGGGGTCGATCTCCTTGTAGGTCGCGGCCAGCGCATCGATGCGCTGTTGCAGGATGTTCATGCCGTCATCGACCAGCTCCTGCTGCGTCAGCTCGCGCCCGAAGAAGGTGCGCAGCAGGTCTTCGGGCGGCGCGTAAAAGCCCTGGCGCAGCAGATCGGCGTAACGCAGGCGAATGCCCGCAGGGTCGTGCTTGATCATGTCGAACATCCTGGTCGCGAGCAGGCCGGCGTACAGATAGTTCACCAGGTAGAGCGGATCCTGGACCATCAGGCTCTTGCTCATCCAGATGTGCGCGAACTCCGGCTGGGATGCGGGCCAGATTTCGTACCGGCTCCAGATCGACAGGCTCAGCGCATCCAGGTCGGCCGCGTTCCGGATGCGGCCGGCGATCACGCCGTCATAGATCGACTGCTCCAGCGTGCCTTCCTCGGCCGAAGTGAAGATCTGGAACGAGATGTCGTCGATCAGCGCCTCGAGGTAGTAAGCCCGGGCCCTGGGGTCGGTGCTGGTTTGGTAGAGGTGGTCATACAGGAGGAATTCGTTGAGGATGGCGAACGCCTCGAACATCCAGTTCGGCCCCCGGGTGTAGAAAGGCGATACGCCGCTCTCATTCATCAGCTGCCGATGGATGGCGTGGCCGCCTTCGTGAATGATGACGCGGCTGTCGCCGAGCAGGCCCTCGCCGTAGCTCTCCACGAACAGGCCGGAAGGCACATCCGGTGCGCCGATCGAGAAGCCGGTGTTGCCGCGCTTGCCCGGCTCCGCGGCGATATCCATGCGACCGTTGGCCGGATCGAGCAGCTGCCGGAAATGCTCGACGTAGTCCGCGCCGAGCGGCGCCAGCGCGGCCAGGGCCTCGCCGCGGGTCTGGTCCAGGGTCAGCCGTGGAATGGCGAAGCCCGGCATGGGCAGCGACCAGTCCCAGGAATGCACCTCGGCGATGCCGCTGAACGCCGCAATATGCCGCGCCCGCAGCTGTTGATAGGTCTTGAACAAGCCGGCGTGGCTCTCGACGCGGGCCAGGGCTGCGCTGACGTCCCGGCGCTCGAGATTGCGTGCGAAATAAATCTTGCTCGGCGCATCGGGAAAGTGCTGCAGGCGGGCCACGCGATCTTTCAGGCGCACGACACCGAGCAGCAGGGTGGCGTAAATGTCCGCACGGGAGGCGTAGCCATCCCAGCGTCCCTGCCACGCCGCCTGGCGGACGGCGCGATCCGGATCGAGGGCCAGCACACTGGCATCCTTTTTAGCGTCCAGCTCGCCCACAGCGGTGTGGATCTTCGCAAATGGCGTGCTGCGCAGGGTTTGCTGGTACAGGGTCCAGAAGTTCGAGGCCGCCGGGTCCGCGAGCTGATCGAGGATGGACTGCTGCTCCGCTGGCAGCTCATGCGCGGCCTGGCGCTGCGCCTGGGCCAGCAGATAGGCATAACGGTTCAGTTGCGGGTTCGCTGCCGCATCCCTGGCAAAGGCGTCGGCACCGAGCGCGCGCAGCGCGCCGTTCACGTCGGTGAGCAGCCGGTCCATCGCATCGCCGATCCGATCACCGGCATCGGCATCAGCCTGATCGTCGATGTCCCTGGAGGCCCGCAGATGCAGATAGGCCCTGTGCCGCTGCAACTGCGCCAGCAGGGCTTCGGCGCGGTGCAGGTAGTCGGCCAGGGCGGCCGGGCCGTCCGGCGCCGCCGCGGGAAACACCGCAACCTCGTCCAGGCACTGCTGGAGCTGCGCCGACTCGATCCCGGGCGTGGCGAAATAACGGGTCTGATCGATGGTGTAGGACTGGGCTGGCGCCGCCGCCGCGCCGGCCTGCAGCGCCTGCCCCGAGGCTCCTGGCGGCAGCAGACCGATCGCGGCGGCCAGGCCGAGTGCAGCACTGCATACCGATTTCATGCTGATCCCCGCAAGGCGCACAGAAGGATTGTGCAGCTGTGAAATTTATAACGCGGGCCGGCCCACCGCTTGCACCGGATCAGCGCCCTTGCGTCCGCTTAGCGCGACAGGGCCCGGTAAGCCGAGGGCATCAGGCCGAACACGGCCTTGAAGGATCGGGAAAACTGCGAAGCGTTGCCGTAACCGCATTCCAGGGCGATCTCGATCAGCGGCCGCCGCGTGGAACGCAGCAGGGCAGCCGCCTGGTTGGCGCGCGCCCTGCGGGTATAGGTCCCGATGGTGCAGCCGAAAGCCTCGCGGAAGCTACGGGCCACATGCACCGGATGCCGGCCCACCTCCGCGGCAAGATGGCCCAGCGAAACGGGCACCGCGGTGCTTTCATCCAGGCGCTGCCGCAGCTGCAGCAGCCATCCGGCCGGCCGCTGCGCGCCGCCACCGCCGAGATTGCGGCCGAAAGCGGCCACCAGTTCCAGCGCCAGCCCTTCCACCGCGAGCGGCGCAAATGCATCGCCGATGGCCAGTTCCCGCCAGAGCCGCGCACCGAGCGATAACAGCTCGGATGAACGTCTCAGGTAGGGCGCATGCGCCAGCGCGATGCCTTGATCAAGCAGGTAATCGAGGGAATCCTGGCGCGGCGTCCACAGGATCTTGGTGGATCCCTGAGGACCGATCCGCTGCGCATGCGTGGTGTGCGCCGGGCAATACAGCAGATCGCCGGGCCGGTGCTCCTGTTCGCGGCGGCGGATGCGCTCCTGGTAGCGCCCATCCATCACCAGGCACAGCCAGCTTCGATCGTGCTGGTGCGGCGCCAGGGCCGCATCCGGCGCATAGCGCGAAACGTGCAGGTTCAGATCCGAAGAATGGGCTTGGCTCATGGCACCCGGCCATCTTACACGCGCCGTTTTCACCCCGGCGGACGAGGGCTCAGCTCCGCTCCTTCCACTGCAGCGCGCCCAGGAAAATGATGCGCACCTGGCGCACGAAGTTGTCCACCAGTTCCTGCTCCTGCAGCGGCTGGTTCGGCGGCAGATCGAGGATGTCGATGGCGGCGTTGAGCATGCAGTTCACCACCAGGCCGCAGATCATCTGCAAGGTGCCGATGGACAGGCCGGGGAACGCGCCGAGGCCGCGCAGGTCCTGCGCCATCTCGTTGGTGAAGTGCGTCACCTCGCGGCGGATCGCCTCGCGGATCTGCGGCGAGCCGCCGGCGCGCTCGCCGGCGATGAACAGGAACTGCAGGCGGTTGTCCTCGACGTAACGCTTGTAGACCAGCACCGAGCCGCGAATCATGTCGGTGAACTGCACGTCGGTGCGCCGCGCCTCGCGCAGCAGGCGGCGCAAGGTCACCCCGCCCTCTTCCACCAGCGCCAGCCCCAGCTCGTCCATGCCGCGGAAATGGCGGTAGAAGGCGGTGGGCACCACGCCGGCCTCGCGCGTCACTTCGCGCAGGCTCAGGCCGGTGAAGCTGCGCCCCTCGCGCATCAGGCGCAGGGCGGCTTCCAGCAGGGCATCACGGGTGCGCTGCTTGCGCGAGCCGCGCGCACCACTTTCCTCCCGCTCGGAGGCAGTGCTGGGTGGCAAATCCTCGCGGCTGGGCACGAATAAATTCAGGTCATGAACATCTGTGAACACTATACACCCATTGATCTATATAAGCTTTCTGAGCTTTTCATTATCGGCTCCATAGTTTCAGTGTACAAGTGTTGACTTTCCGTTTTGGCGGGAGCAGACTGTGCACACTTGTTCACAACCTGAGCCGCCGATGATCGCCACCAGCCCCAGCATCCGCCTCCTCAGCGCCGGCCTGCGCCGCGTCCTGAGCTCCCGCGTGGCTGCCGCAATGGCCGCGCCGCATAGCGTGGACCGCTACCTGGAATTGTTCGATCCGACCTGGTCGGTCAACGAGGTGCGCGCCGAAGTCACCGCCGTGCGCCACCAGACGGCTGACAGCGTCACGCTGACGCTGCGCCCCAACAGCAACTGGCAGGGCTTCCGCGCCGGCCAGTTCGTGCGCCTGACGGTCGAAATCGACGGCGTGCGCCGCACCCGCTGCTACTCGCCGGCCAACTCCGTGCATGCCGGCAATGAACATATCGAGCTGACCACCAAGGCCCACCCGACCGGCTTCGTCTCGAAGTTCCTGCGCGACGAGGCCCGTCCCGGCATGGTCGTGACCCTGTCGCAGGCCGACGGCTCCTTCGCCCTGCCGGAACAGCGTCCGCAGCGCGTACTGCTGATCAGCGGCGGCAGCGGCATCACCCCGGTGATGGCCATGCTGCGCACCCTGTGCGATGAGGGCTACACCGGCCGCATCACTTTCCTGCACTACTCCAATGCGGCGAAGGACCTGATCTACGCCGCCGAGCTGGCCGAGGTCGCCGCACGCTACCCGAATGTGCAATTGCTGCGCGCCTTTACCGAAAGCGAGCAGTGCGGCGAACTGCAGGGCCTGTTCCATCGCGAACAGCTGGCCGCCGCCGTGCCCGATTACGCCGAGGCCACCACGTTCCTGTGCGGCCCGCCGGGCATGATGAAGGCGGTGCAGAAGGTGTGGGCCGAGGACGGCATCGGCGAGCGCCTGCACCTGGAGAATTTCACCGCGGCGGCGCCGGTGATCGACAGCGCCAACGCCGAAGGCGACGTGCGCTTCGCCCGCAGCGAGCGCCTGGCCGCCAACAACGGCGCCACCCTGCTCGACCAGGCCGAGGCCGCGGGCCTGCGCCCGGAAGCCGGCTGCCGCATGGGCATCTGCCACACCTGCACCTGCCGCAAGCTGTCCGGCCAGGTGCGCGACACCCGCACCGGGGAGCTCAGCGACAGCGGCGACGAAGACATCCAGATCTGCGTCAGCGTGCCGGTCGGCACCGTGACGCTGGACCTCTAAGCCCCCATTTATTCATTGAGAGCGAGATTCCCATGAGCCACTTCAGCAAGCTGAGCCCGGAACAGTTCACCGCCATCGGCGCCGAGTTCGACGCCATCCGCAACCGCGTGCGGGCCGACCTCGGCGAACGCGATGCCAACTACATCCGCGGACTGGTCAAGCGCCAGCGCCAGTTCGAAGTGAGCGGCCGCATCATGCTGATGATCCCGCCGACCTGGCCGCTGGGCGTCGCCGCCCTGTCGGTGTCGAAGATCCTCGACAACATGGAAATCGGCCACAACGTGATGCACGGCCAGTACGACTGGATGGGCGATCCCGCGTTGAATTCGAAGAACTTCGACTGGGACTCCGCCGACACCGCGAAGAACTGGAAGCAGACCCACAACGTCGAACACCACACCTACACCAACGTGCTCAACCGCGACCATGACGTCGGCTACGGCCTGCTGCGTATGTCGACCAAGCAGAAGTGGGAGCCGCGCTTCCTGGCCAACGTGCCGCTCACCGTGCTGCTGCACACCTTCTTCCAGCACTTCGTCGCGGTGCAGAACCTCAAGCTCGAGGAAGTGCTGATCTACAAGACCAAGACCACGGCGCAGCTGAAGGAAGACTTCAAGCCGGTGTGGAAGAAGATGCGCAAGCAGCTGGCCAAGGACTATGTGCTGTATCCGGTCCTGGCCGGGCCGATGGCACCTTTCGTGTTCGTCGGCAACGTCGCCGCCAACCTGGCGCGCAACGTCTGGGCCTGCGCCGTGATCTTCAACGGCCACTTCCCCGAAGACGTCGAGCAGTTCCCCGAGTCGGTGCTGGAGAACGAGACGCGCGGCCACTGGTACGTGCGCCAGCTGCTCGGCTCCGCCAACTTCAGCGGCGGCCGCCTGATACACATCATGAGCGGCAACCTCAGCTTCCAGATCGAGCACCACCTGTTCCCGGACCTGCCGGCGCACCGCTACGCCGAGATCGCCCCGCAAGTGCGCGCCATCTGCGAAAAATACGGCCTGCCGTACAACACCGGCTCGTTCCTGGGCCAGGCCCTGAGCACCTGGAAGCGCATCTTCAAGCTGTCGCTGCCGACTCGCGGCGCCGGGCCGCTGCGCCAGGAGCCGGTGTCGGTGGAACTGGAACCGCTGCGGATGGCCGCGTAATCACCGGCGTCTTTCGCTGCGCTTCGTCACCGGGTACCCTGCTGCCTGCACCGCACCGAAACTTCGAAGGAGACCGGATGAAAACACTGCAGCGGCTGGAACTGCTCAAGGACTTCATCCAGGAAGCCGTCGACCGCGGGGCGACTTCGGTGGAACAGATCCACCAGCACATCGCGGCGCTGCCGTTCGAGGCGCTGGAGAAGTCCGGCCTGCTCGAAGACGACAAGCTCAAGCTGCGCGAGAAGCAGCGCCGCAGCATCGGCATGGTCTACGACGCCATCCGCCGCATCAACCGCGAAGTCGGCCAGCTGATCTCGGACCAGTTCGAGAACGTGGAAAACACGCAGCATGTCAGCGAGGTGCTGAAGGAGAAGGAAGCGCCGAAAGCCGCCGCTCCGAAGAAAGCCGCGGCGAAGAAGCGGCGGACGGTAAAGGCGAAGGACTGAAGCTTCCTGCCTTTAGTCCCCCCTCCCCTTGCGGGAGGGGGTTAGGGGGAGGGGCGGTTGCGGCGCATGCGGCCAGAACATACGGCCAGAACTGGATCCCCGCCTGCGCGGGGATGACGCAAATGGATGTTGGGGCTTTGCTTTTGATAGCGCCCCTCTCCCCACTCCGTGGGGAGAGGGAGAAAATCGGGTACGTCAGGGAATGGCGATCTCGCCACGCAGATAGGGCACTACCTTCCCGCCCAATCGCACCCGATCCCCCACCAGCTCCGTCTGCAAACGCCCGCGCCGCGCCGAAACCTGCAGCGCCTGCATGCGCGTCTTCTTTAGCCGCTCCGCCCAGTAGGGCACCAGGGTGCAATGCGCCCCACCGGTCACCGGGTCTTCCGCGATGCCGCGCGCTGGCGTGAAATAGCGCGATACGAAGTCCACACCATGCTCACCGCCCGGCGCGGTGACGATCACGCCCTTGCCGGTGAGCCGGGTCAGCGCCGCCATGTCCGGCGCCAGCGCGGCCACCACGCCAGCCTCGGCGAACACGGCCATATAGTTGTGCCCCGCACTGAGCCAGGCTTGGGGCTTGGCGCCAAGCCCCAGCCTCAAGTCCTTCGGCACATCGTCCAGCGCATCCTTCAAGGGCTGCGGCGGCAGGGCCGGCAGATCCACACGCAGGCCTTCGCCGTCGCGCTCCACCGCGAGCAGCCCGGACTGCGTGCTGAACACCACGCGGTTGCCGCGCAGGCCCAGGGTATTGAGCAGCACATGGCCGCTGGCGAGCGTGGCATGTCCGCATAGGCTGACCTCCACCGTCGGCGTGAACCAGCGCAGCTGATAGTCGGCACCCTGTGCGCCGTATGGCACGAAGAACGCCGTCTCGGAAAGATTGTTCTCGGCGGCGATGGCCTGCATGGTGGCATCCGGCAGCCACTCCTCCAGCGGACACACCGCCGCCGGATTGCCGCCGAACAGCTGCTCGGCGAAGGCGTCGACGACGAAGATCGGAATCTTCCTCAAGCCGCTTCCCCGGCGATCATCATCGCCTCCACCAGCACCGAGCCGCAGCGCACGCCGCCGCGCAGATCGACATCGTCGCCGATCGCCTGGATGCCGCCGAAGATGTTGACGAGGTTGCCGGCGATGGTCACTTCCTGCACCGGGTAGGCGATGGCGCCGTTTTCCACCCAGAAGCCGGAAGCGCCGCGCGAGTAGTCGCCGGTGACGTTATTGACGCCCTGGCCCATCAGGTCGGTGACGATCAGGCCCTCGCCCATCTCGCGCGCCAGCGCTTCGAGGCCGCCGGCGAAAGTGGAGTCGACCACCAGGTTGAAGATGCCGCCGGCATTGCCGGTGCTGCTCATGCCCATCTTGCGCGCGCTGTAGCTGCCGAGCAGGTAGCCGCCGAGCACGCCTTGATCCAGCAGCACGCGCTCGCGCGTGGCCACGCCTTCCTGGTCGTAGGCGCTGCTGCCGGCGGCGCGCGGGATGAAGGGCAGCTGGCGCGCGGTGACGCGCGAGGCGAACACCGGCTGGCCCAGCTTGTCGAGCAGGAAGGAGGCGCGGCGATGCAGGGCGCCGCCGGAAATGGCACCGATGAAATGCCCGAACAGGCCGCGCGCCACTTCCGCCGGGAACAGCACCGGCGCGGTGCGCGTGGCGATGCCGCGCGCGCCGAGGCGCGCCGAGGCACGCTCGCCGGCCTTGCGGCCCACCGCCGCGCCCGGGTCCAGATCGGCCGCGCGGCGCGAGCTGGTGTACCAGTGGCCGAGCTGCATCGCCTCGCCCTGCACCGCGATGGCGGCAACGCCGAGGCTGTGGTCGGTGGCATCGCGCTGGCCGAAGAAGCCATGGGTATTGGCGTACAGGTGCAGGGAGTGGCGCGTGTCGACGCTGGCGCCTTCCGACTGCGTCACGCGCTTGTCGGCGGCGAAGGCGGCGGCTTCAGCCTCGCGCGCCATCTCGATCGCCGTTTCGGCGGAGACATCCCAGGGATGGCTCAGGTCCAGATCCGGAAATTCCTTCGCCATCAGCGCCGCATCGGCCAGGCCCATGCAGGGATCTTCGCCGCCGGCCTTGGCGATGGCGCAGGCCGCCTCGATGGTGCGCGCCAGCGCCGCCTCGCTCAGATCGGTGGTGCTGGCCGAGCCGGTGCGCTGGCCGAAGTACACCGTCACCGACAGGTCGCGGTCGCGCTGGAACTGCACCGACTCGACCTCGCCCATGCGCACATTGACCGAGAGGCCGCGGCTGGCCCCCAGATGCGCCTCGGCGGCGCTGGCGCCGCCGCGTTTGGCCAGCTCCAGCGCCTGCGCCAGGCGCGGCTGCAGTTCGGCGACGGAGGGGAGATTCTGTGCTGGAGGCTGTGTTGTCATGATGGACTCAGAATACAAGCAATTCCTGCTTGTTTGAAAAGTCCTGGCCACGGATGGCCAGGTGCTTGACAGGATGTCACGCGGTGAGCGCAGCGAGACCGGCTAACAGCCGCTCATGCACGCCGCCGAAATCGCCGTTGCTCATCACCAGCAGGCGGTCGCCGGGCCGTGCCTGCGCCACCGCATCGGCCACCAGGGCATCGAGCTGCGAGTGCACGCGCAGCTTGTCGCCAAGCGAGCCGAGTGCGCCCTGTGCGTCCCATTTCAGATCGGGCCGGGCGTAGACGAAGCTAAGCGCGGCATCGCGCAGGCTGCCAGCCAGGGTTTCGGCATGGCCGCCCAGGCGCATGGTGTTGGAGCGCGGCTCCAGCACGGCGAGAATGCGGCCCGGGCTGTCGCCGAGCTGCTCGCGCAGCGCGGCGATGGTCACGGCGATGGCGGTAGGATGATGGGCGAAGTCGTCGTAGACCTGCACGCCGTGCGCTTCGCCGCGCAGCTCCAGCCGCCGCTTCACGCCGCGAAACGTTTCCAGGCCGCGCAGGGCGGTGGCCGGCGGCACGCCGGCATGGGCGGCGGCAGCGATGGCGGACAAGGCGTTGGAACGGTTGTGGGCGCCGGCCATGGGCGTGTGGGCCTGGCCCAGGCTGACGCCGCCCTGCGCGACCTCGAAGCCCTGCCCGCGCCGCTGCGCGGTCCAGCCGCGCGCGTCGTCGAAATACTCGACACCGCTCCAGCAGCCCATGCCGAGCACGCGCCCCAGGTTGGCGTCCGCGCCGTTCACCACCAGCAGGCCCTCGCCCGGCACGGTGCGCACCAGGTGATGGAACTGCCGCTCGATCGCCGCCAGGTCCGGAAAGATGTCGGCATGGTCGTATTCGAGGTTGTTGAGGATGGCGGTGCGCGGGTGGTAGTGCAGGAACTTGCTGCGCTTGTCGAAGAAGGCGGTGTCGTACTCGTCCGCCTCGATGACGAAATGGCGGCCCTTGCCGAGCCGTGCCGACACGCCGAAATTCACCGGCACGCCGCCGACCAGGAAGCCCGGCTCCAGACCGGCATGCTCGAGCAGCCAGGCCAGCACGCTGGTGGTGGTGGTCTTGCCGTGGGTGCCGGCCACCGCCAGCACATGGCGGCCGTGCAGCACGTTCTCGGCCAGCCACTGCGGGCCGGACACATAGGGCAGGCCGGCATTGAGCACGTACTCGATGGCCGGATTGCCGCGGGTGATGACATTGCCCACCACCACCACGTCCGGCGCCGGCTGCAGATGGGCGGGGTCGTAACCCGGCATGACGGTGATGCCGAGCGCTTCCAGCTGCCTCGACATCGGCGGCCAGGCGTTGGCGTCGGAGCCGGTGACGCTGTGCCCGGCCTCGCGCGCCAGCGCCGCGATGCCGGCCATGAAGGTGCCGCAGATGCCGAGGATGTGCAGGCGCATGCCGTGAGCTCTTTTCCGGGGGTCCGGCTTATTGCAGCAGCAGCGTGAAGATGTCCTTCAGGCTCATCACCGTCAGCACGCACAGCAGGGCGATGAAGACGCCGCCGCCGGCCCGGGTATTGGCGGCGCGGCGGTAGATGAAGGCGGTGACCGCGAACTGCCAGACGAGCAGCGCCGGGATCATCAGCGAAAACAGCAGGGTCCAGCCAGGCAGGGCAGACATGACCGTGGGATCGTTGACCAGGTCGGGATTGGCCGTCACCTTCTTGCTCAGCTCCTGCGCCACCGGCAGGAACGGCAACAATTGCCTGATCGGCAGGACCAGCAGCACGGACAGCATGGAGCTGGTGGCGAGGAGGGCGTTGTAGGTCTGCTGGAAGCGGCTTTCCAGCTGGCGCGCGCGCAGCGCCAGGCGGGTGAACAAGCCCATGGCCGCGACGCTGACCGCGCCTAGCACGATATCGGCCCATAGCGGCGGCGTCTCGGTCAGCGCCTTCATCAGCACCCCCATCTCCCCGGCCACGGCGGTCAGCGCCGCATTGACCAGCACGGCGAAGGCGATGCAGGCCAGACTGACGCGATTGCTGGCGTCGTAAGGGAAATCCTCCGGGCCGGCGCGGAAGACGAGGATGCGAAGACTGATCCAGAACGCGTGGGGCAGCATGGGGACGTCGGAGGGCGCCGTGGGGCCTGACGGCAGGATTGGTATTCTAGCGGTTCATCGACCTGCCCTGGCATGCGCCGGGCAATGCGGTCGCCCCCCACAAAATCCAGTGGAAAGAACACTTGACGAGTCACCCCACCCCGCTGCTGACCACCCCCGAGCAGCTCGCAGCCGCCTGCGACAACTGGCGCAAGGCGCCCTGGCTGGCGCTGGACACCGAATTCCTGCGTGAGGACACCTACTATCCCAAGCTGTGCCTGATCCAGGTCGGCGACGGCAGCGACAATATCTGCATCGACGCGGTGGCCCTGCCGGGAGAGGCGCTGCGCCCGCTGCTGGAGATGCTGCAGGCCGCGGACAGTACCAAGGTTTTCCATGCCGCCTCGCAGGATCTGGAAATTTTCGTGCAGCTGCAGGGGCGCACGCCGCAACCGCTGTTCGACAGCCAGGTCGCCGCGGCCCTGCTCGGCTACGGCGACCAGCTCGGCTATGCGGCGCTGGTGGAGAAGCTGCTCGCCATCAAGCTGGACAAGAGCCTGACCCGCACCGACTGGTCGCGGCGGCCGCTCAACGCGGCGGAACTGGCCTACGCCGCCGACGATGTGCGCTACCTCGGCGAAATCTACCCGCGCCTGCGCCAGGAGCTGGTCGACCGCGGCCGTCTGCACTGGCTGGAGGAAGATTGCCTGCGCCTGGCCGATCCGGCGCGCTACCGCAATCCGCCGGAAGCCGCCTGGCGCCGCCTCAAGGGCCTGGCCCGCCTGGCGCCGCCGGCGCAGCGCGCGGCGGCGGCGCTGGCCGCCTGGCGCGAGCGGGTGGCGCAGGAGCGCAACCGGCCGCGCAAATGGATCGTGGATGACGACGTGGTGTACCGGCTGGCGGAGCGCCGGCCAAGCGACCGCGCCCAGCTCGACGGGCTGCAGCTGCTGCCGCCCAAGACCCTGGAACGCCATGCCGATGCGCTGCTGCAGGTGATCGCCGCCGCCGCCGGCGACAGCGCGCCGCTGGCGCTGGAAGAGGCGCCGCTCGACGACGCGCAGAAAAGCCGGCTGAAACAGCTGCTGGAGCGGCTGCGCACCCTGGGCGAGACCCTCGGCGTGCCGCCCTCGCTACTGGCGCCGCGCGGCGACGTGGAAACGCTGCTGCGCCACGGCGGGGCAGCGGAAGTGCCGCTGCTGCGCGGCTGGCGTCGTGAGGCGGCGGGGGGGGAATTGCTGCGGATGCTTTGAAATTGTAGGTCGGCTCAAGCGCAGCGGAGCCGACGAGCGCGACTAGTGGTTAGTGATTAGTAAAAGCGCGAAATTCAGGCTTTTCACCAACCACTAATCACTGGCCACTAACCACTTCCTCGCCTCAAACCACGATCTTGAGGATGGCCTGGAAGATTTCCTCCACCGTGCCAACGCCTTTCAGCGTCACCAGCTTGCCCTGGGTCTCGTAGTAATCGAGCAGGGGGTGGGTTTCCGCGTTGTAGACCTCGATACGGTGGCGGATCACGTCCGGCTGGTCGTCATGCCGGCCTTCCTTGACGGCGCGGTCATGCAGGCGGTGGATGATTTCCTCGTCGTCGACCGCCAGATGCACGGCCTTGTCGATGGGATGCTGGCCGTGGCCCTCGAGCAGCTTGTCCAGCACCTGCGCCTGCGCGGTATTGCGGGGAAAGCCGTCGAGGATGAAGCCGGGCTTCGCGTCGGACTGCTCCAGGCGCTCCTCGACGATGCCGATGACGATGTCATTGGCCACCAGCTTGCCGGCGTCCATGGCCGCCTTGGCCTTCTTGCCCAGGTCGGTGC
>Ga0302314_10003689_pt1 | contig 28195 bp, 32 predicted proteins | sample III_Palsa_N2_3_FD_200533 | JGI IMG/M metagenome (GOLD analysis project Ga0302314, IMG submission 200533) | Peat permafrost microbial communities from Stordalen Mire near Abisko, Sweden - III_Palsa_N2_3 | ecosystem: Environmental > Terrestrial > Soil > Palsa > Peat permafrost | place: Sweden...
TCGCCGGTCTCACCCCGGGCGAAGGCGAGGTATTCGTCGATCATATGCTCCATCTCTGCCAGGTCGCGCTTGATCTCCTGGGTGCGCGCTGACGGTTCGGCCAGGGCGACCTCCAGCTTCAGCCGGGTTAGCGGCGTGCGCAGATCGTGGCTGACAGAGGCGAGCAGGGCGGTGCGTTGGTCGATATGCCGCTGGATGCGCTCCTTCATGGCGATGAAGGCGTAGGCGGCCTTACGCACTTCGGCGGCGCCGTGCGGCTTGAAGGCGAACGCGTCGCCGCCGCGGCCGAAGGCCTCGGCCGCTTCCGCCAGGCGTTCGATGGCGCGCACCTGATTGCGGATGAAGATCAGGGCGACGCCGGTCAACAACAGCGTCACGCCAGTCAGCCAGACGACGAATTGGTAGCCCAACCGGGCCATGGCGCGATCGCGCGGCGCGAACACCCTCATCACGCCCTGCTTCAACGCGATCCGGATGTCGACATAGTTGGTGACGCCGGTGGTGTCGAACCAGAAGGGCTCGCTGAGCCGGCTGGCCAGCGCCTGCCGCAAGGGCTCGTCCAGGCGCGAAAACGGCGAGGAGGCCTTGGGAATGGGCAGGGCGCGCCCGGGCTCCAGAGAGATGGAAATCTTCAGTGTCCGATGCGCCCGCCTGGTCAACATCGCCAGGTTGGGCGGTGTCGGGTCCGCCTCATAGGTCTCGGCGACCCAGGCGATGTCACCGGCCAGGCTTTGGGACAGGCGAACGGTCTGAGACCGCCACTGGTTGTCGAAGAAGACCCAGCTTACCGCCAGCTGCATCACGACAACGGGCAGCACAAAGATCAGCAGCGTGCGCCCGAACAGCGTGCTCGGCATCCAGCGCTTGATCGCCCGCGGCCACAGCCGGCGCAGGACGACAAGAATGAACCTCGAGCGCCGACGCTCCATCAGTCGGGCGCGAGCATGTAGCCGACGCCGCGCACGGTCTGCAGATAGCGCGGCGCCTTGGGGTCCGGCTCGATCTTGCGGCGCAGGCGGGTGACCTGCACGTCGACCGCGCGCCCCGATGGATCGGCGGTCTCGCGCGCCAGGTCGAGCCGGTCGACGGCGGCATGGGCGTTGGCGGCCAGGCGGCGCAGCAGCACGGTCTCCGCCTCTGTCAGCCGGATCAGCTCGCCGTCTCGGCTCAACTCGCCTCGATCAAGGTCAAAACGGCAGCCGCCAAGCTCCAGCATGCGCGTGGCGCTGGGCCTGGCCCCCGCTCGGCGCAGGATGGCCTCGATACGCAGCAGAAGCTCTTGCGGTTCAAACGGCTTGGCCAGGTAATCGTCGGCGCCCAGCGACAGGCCGGTGATACGGTCTTCAGACCCGTCCCGCGCGGTCAGCATCAACACCGGCGTCTGCCGCGATGGGCCGGCCTCGCGCACCCATTTGGCCAGCGAAAACCCATCCTCGCCCGGCATCATGACGTCGAAGACCAGAAGGTCGAAATCCAGCATGCTGAGCAGCCGCCGCGCCGCCGCCGCGTCCGGGGCGCCGGTTACGCGGAACCCGGCGCGGGTAAGATATTCCTTGAGCAGCCCCCGGATGCGATCGTCGTCGTCGACCACCAGCAGGTGCCGTTCCTTGGGCGGTGAATGGGCTCCGACACTCAAATCCTCGCATCCTTCCTGCGCACGTTCACATCCAGCCCATTGTGGTATAGCGCTCCAACCGACCACTCCCTATGCGCCCGTTGATGTTCCGGGTGCGAGCGAAACGAGGATTTTCGCCGATGTCGCTTGTGCCTTTTGATGACCGTGACGGCTGGATCTGGATGGACGGCGAGTTCGTCCCTTGGCGCGAGGCCAAGGTGCATGTGCTCACTCATTCGCTCCGCTACGCCTCCGCGGTGTTCGAGGGCGAGCGTATGTACGGCGGCGAAATCTTCAAGCTGACCGAACATTCCCAGCGCCTGCACCGCTCCGCCGAGCTCCTGGATTTCAAGATACCCTTCAGCGCGGCCGAGGTCACTCCGGTCGCGGAGATCGGCGAGCACACCTACAAGCCCGGCGCCATCTCGCTGTCGCTGATGGACAATTATTCAACGCTGGCGCGGCGTCAGCTGCAGACCGCCTAAGGTCGCGAGGGTCGCATGTCGCTTTCCCCCCGTCCTCGCCGGATCGGCATCGTGTCCGGCGTGAGCGATGAACTGTCGGCCTTCCGGCCTGACCTCGACAGGCGGTCCATGATGGCGGCCGGACTGTCCGTCCAGGGCGTCACCCTGGGCGACAAGGACATCTACATGGTCTGCGCCGGCATCGGAAAGGTCGCGGCGGCGACGGGCGCCACCCTGCTGCATGCGGCCTTCGGCGTCGACCTGCTGATGGTGATCGGCACGGCGGCCAAGATTGGCGAACTGGACGGGTCGGTCTTCAACATCACCGAGGCGGTCCAGGGCGACTTTGGCGCCCAGCGCGCCGATGGCCTGACCCACTATACGGCAGGCAGCTGGCCGCTCGGCGAGGCGGTGGTGCAGGCGTTCGACGCCCTGGACCTGCCGGGCCTGGACCTGCCCAAGGCCCGGGTCGCGACCAGCGACCTCTTCATCGAACATGCGCCCCATGCAGCCGGTCTGGCCGACAGGCTCGGCGTTCATCTGATCGATATGGAAACCGCGGCCGTCGCCCAGACCGCCGCCATCCTCGGCCTGCCCTGGATGGCGATAAAGGCGACCACCAACGCCGCGGACGAGAGCAGCGCGGCCAGTTTCACCGATAACCTGCATGCCGCCGCGGCCGCATCGGCGCGGGCGGCGGAACGGGCGCTGGCGCTGCTCTAGTGGCGCGTGGCCGCTATCGGCATGCGGTCAAACCGGCGCCATCTGGGCTTCGAGGTTCGCCAGCCGCTCCTGCGTGGTGGCTAAGTCCTGGCCCAGCAGGGCGTCGCCGGGATGCTCGGCGGCCAGTTTCCGGGCGATAGGCAGGCTCTCGCGGTAGAGATCCAAGGCCCGGCTCCGATGCCCGCGCGCCTCGCGGGTGTCGGCCAGCTTCTCCAGGCTGATCGATAGGCCGCGTTGGGCCGCCCGATCTTTCGGCGAATGGGCGGCCAGCGCCCGGTGGAACACCAGGCTTTCCTCATAGGCGGTCAAGGCGGGCTCGAGCCTGCCTCGGGCGTCGTGCACGTCGCCGACATTGGCAAGCGCGGCAGCTAGGTCCGCGTGGGCCTGGACATCGTTGGGGCCGAGCTTGAGATTGATCCGGGCCAGGTCCAGGGCGTGGGCATAGTGTTCCATCGCCTCGTCCATCTGGCCCTCCAACCGGAATTTGTCGCCGGCTTCGGTGGCCAGGACAAAGCTGGTCCTGTCCGGGCCGCTGGCGATGATCGGCGGGGGAGCGGGCGGCGGTGGTTCGACAACGGCGGCGGCGTCGGCGGCGGCGTCGGCGTCGGCGAGAGGCGCGGTGGCGAGCACCGGCATGGCCGCCGGAATCCAGGCCGCCGTGGACGTTTCCTCTAAAGGTGCGGGCTCGACACGGGGGGCGGGCGGTCCGTTGGCCTCGCGCGTCGGGCAGGTGGCCGGTTCCCGCGAGAGCACAAGCGTGGCGGGGCCGGTCACCAGCGTGGCCGGAGCTGACGGCGTCAACAGTCGGCCTTCGGGCTCGTCAGCCGGCGGCAGGGCGAACGCCGATGCCGGGGCGAACCGGCTGGCGCGGCGTTTTCGGCCGGCGCCGACAAGGCCGGCGATCACGAAGGCCGCCCCAATCACAGCCAGGGCGATGATCGCGGTGGTGCGCAGGTCTTCGAAATCGCCGAAGCGCACGGGCATGCCGTGCGGGATCAGCGCCGGTTTCCAGATGTCCGCCGCTGCCACAAGGACGGCGAGCCCGACTAGAATCCGAAGCAATCGGCCAAACATGTTAGAGCTCCCCCGAGCAACTGCTCCCGCCAAGCTGGCGGTAACCTCAAGACTGTCGAGACGCGATCCCGGTCAAGGTTAACGGTTGGCCTGTCGTCGCAACCTTTTTCGGCGCCCACAGACTTGCTGTGCCCTCAAAAGAACCAGCTACGCGGGCGAGGGTAGTCTTCTCCCCTCGCGAGATAAATTATGCCGGCTACGCAGCGGACCACAAACAAAAGCCCCAATAAGGCGAGTATAAGCATACCGAGATGTAGAATCGGCAATCCAATCAATACGAAGGAGAGTGGAAAGCCGACGGCGACCAAAAGGCCCCCAAGTATCGCCCAGCCGACGGTTACCCAAACCGTACGTATTTGAAATGTTAGATGGCTTTCTGTCCTTGGTCCGGCGGCGGCGCGGCTGGCATAGGCGATGATCAGACCAATGATCACGGTCAAGCCGCCGCTGATCCAGCCCAGCAGATAAAGACCATAGACGGCGCCGACGCGGGTCATGTCTTCCGAGCGGGGTGTGGCGGGAGAGGCGAAGTCGGTCATCCGAAGGCTCCTCGATCGGGTAACCCTACTATCGCGCCAGAGTTATTTCCACGCCAGCCGCCTCGGCGTGGGGCGCCAGCGCCTGCGGCTTTTCGATCCGGACGCGGACGCGGGCGGCCGCCGGCTCGGCGAGCAGGCTTTCCGCCAGCCGCTGGGCGAAGGTCTCGATCAGGCGGACATGGCCCGCGGCAGCGATGGCTTGGGCGCGCTGGACCACCAGTTCATAGTTCACCGTCTCGCCGATGTGCTCGCAGCGCTCGGGCGGGATCAGCGCGATCTCGGCATCGATAATCAGCGGCTGGCGGCGGCCGAACTCATCCGCATTGACGCCGATCTCCGCCTCCAGCCGAAGGCCGCGCACGAAGACGTTCAAGGATTCCAGCCGGTGCGGCGGCGCTGGTGGTGACGGGTCGGTCAAGGCTGCACGATGTCCGGGGTGCGCCAGGCAAGGTGCTGGCCGGCGTCCACGGCGATCATCTGGCCGGTAACGGAGCGGGCGTCTATCAGATAGCGCAGGGCGTGGGCGATATCCTCCGGCCCGGCATGACGCTGCATCAAGACCCCGGCGGCCTCGGCGGCGAAGGTCTCATTGGTCTGGTGGATCGAGGGCAGGGTGGGGCCGGGGCCGATGCCGTTGACGCGGATACGCGGCGCCAGCGCCTGGGCCATCATCTGGGTCGCCTCCCAGAGCGCGGCCTTGCTGACCGCATAGCTGAAATACTGGGGTGTCGGCTTCCACACCCGCTGGTCCAGGATGTTGACGATCAGGGCGTGGGCGTCCGCTGGAACCTGATCCGCGAAGGCCTGGGACAACAGGATCGGCGCGCGCAGGTTGGCGCCGATATGGGCGTCGAAGCCGGCGGCGGTCAGGCTTTCCAGACGGTCGTCGTGGAACAGGGAGGCGTTGTTGACCAGCAGGGTCAGGGGGCCGAGCGCATCTCGGGCCTCCGCTACCAGCCGGGCCGGCGCGGCCGGCTCACTCAGGTCGCCGACAACGGCGGACGCGTTCCGGCCCTTGGCGGCGATTTCGGCGATCAGGCTTTCCACGTCCGCATCGATGGCCCGGGCATGAATGGCGACGTCATAGCCCGCTTCGGCCGCCGTTAGCGCCAGGAAGCGGCCGATCCGGCGCGGCGCGCCGGTGACGAGCGCTCCGCTCAATCGGCGCGGCCGAACTCGATCACATTGAGCGCCACGATGGCGACGACGAAGACGAGGATCATGAGGATCGCGGACATGGCGGTGACCTTCAGTGGCGCGAAAGCGATTGCCGGGCTTTAGCGACGCCGCACGAAGACCGCAAGCCGCGTCTCGGCTATAGGCGTGACATGATCCTTCGCCGCATCGAACCCTTCGCGCGCCCCCTCCTGCATGCCTATGCCCGGATCACGCGCGGGCTGACGCTGGGCGTGCGCGGTCTGGTCACCGACGCCGAGGGGCGGGTGCTGCTGGTGACCCACACCTACATGCCCGGCTGGTACATGCCTGGCGGCGGCGTGGAGCGGGGCGAGACCGCCGAGGAGGCGCTGGCCCGGGAGATGGTGGAGGAGGCGGGCGTGCGCCTGACCGAGCGGCCCCAGCTGGCGTCGGTGCATTCCAATCACAAGAGCCATCGTGGCGATCATGTGCTGATCTATCGGGTCACGGGCTGGGAGCCCTGCCAGGCGACCCAGCATGGCGAGATCGCGGCGGTCGACTGGTTCGCGCCGGATAACCTGCCGGCCGACCTTTCCCCGGCGACAAGACGCAGGCTCGGGGAGCTGCTGGGGCGCGCCGAGACATCCCTCGACTGGTGATGAAGCGTCGAATCGCCTCGCAAAAACGCCTTCGCCCTTTGCGAAATGAACGCTGATCACTAATATGGAGAACCGAACAGGGCGTCCGAGCGAAGCTGGACGCGGCGACATAACGCCCCAGGAGGATCACATGCGCGACTACATGAAGTTCTACATCGACGGCAAATGGGTCGACCCGATCACGCCGAAGAGCCTGGATGTGATCAATCCCGCGACCGAAGCGGTCTGCGGCCACGTCTCCGCCGGCACGGCCGCGGACGTGGACGTGGCGGTCAAGGCCGCTCGCAAGGCGTTCGAAACCTACTCCAAGACCAGCCGCGAAGATCGCATCGATCTGCTGCAGCGCGTCCTGGCCGAATATCAGAAGCGTTTCGGCGACATCGCCAACGCCATCACCGAGGAAATGGGCGCTCCCGCCAATCTCGCCCAGCGCGCCCAGGCCCCGATCGGCATGGCGCACCTGTCGACCGCCATCGAGGTGCTGAAGAGCTACAAGTTCGAAGAAGATCGCGGCCCGACCCGGATCGTCAAGGAGCCGATCGGCGTCTGCGGTCTGATCACCCCCTGGAACTGGCCGATCAATCAGATCGCCTGCAAGGTCGCCCCGGCGCTGGCCACCGGCTGCACCATGGTGCTGAAGCCCTCCGAAGAATCCCCGTTCTCGGCCTATCTCTGGGCCGAAGTGATGGACGCCGCCGGCGTTCCTCCCGGCGTGTTCAACCTGATCAACGGCACCGGCGCCGAAGTCGGCGCGGCCATCTCCAGCCATCCTGGCATCGACATGGTCTCCTTCACCGGCTCGACCCGCGCTGGCATCGAAGTGGCCAAGGCCGCCGCGACCACGGTCAAGCGCGTCGCGCAGGAACTGGGCGGCAAGAGCCCGAACATCATCCTTGAAGATGCGGACATGAAGTCGGCGGTCACCGGCGGCATCCGTTCAGTGATGAACAACTCCGGCCAGTCCTGCAATGCGCCCACCCGCATGCTGGTCCCGTCGAAGAAGATGGGCGAGGCCATCGCCATCGCCAAGGAAGCGGCGGAAGCCACCACCGTCGGCGATCCCAACGGCAACGCCATGCTTGGCCCGGTGGTCAACAAGACCCAGTTCGACAAGATCCAGAAGCTGATCCAAGCCGGCATCGATGAGGGCGCGACCCTGGTCGCGGGCGGCGTCGGTCGCCCTGATGGGCTCGACAAGGGCTATTTCGTCAAGCCCACCGTCTTCGCCAACGTCACCAACGAAATGACCATCGCCAAGGAAGAGATCTTCGGCCCTGTGGTCTCTATCCTCGGCTACGAGACGGTCGATGAGGCGATCAAGGTCGGCAACGACACCGAATACGGCCTGGCCGCCTACATCTCCGGCACGGACATGGCCAAGGTGCGTGAAGTGGCCTCGCAGCTGCGCGCGGGTCAGGTCTCGCTCAACGGCGGCGGCGGCGACATGAACGCCCCATTCGGCGGCTACAAGATGAGCGGCAACGGCCGCGAGTGGGGCGACCACGGCTTCACCGAATACCTCGAAATCAAGGCGGTGCTCGGCTACACGCCCAAGCAGGCGGCTGAATAAGCCAAACGGCTTTCGGAATAAGACGGGAAGGGGCCGCGAAAGCGGCCCCTTTTTGTTTGGGGGAAAGTAGGCGCGATGCCGATCAAGGCGCTGATGGTGGATGTGGACGGCGTGGTGGTCGTGGACCGCGAGCCGCACGGCTGGTCGACGCATCTGGAGCGCGATCTGGGCCTGGCGCCGTCGCGGTTGCAGGAGGCCTTCTTCGCGGCCCACTTCGACGACATCGTCCACGGGCGCGCAGCCTTGCGGGACCGGTTGACGCCGGTGCTCGCCGAGATCGCGCCGCATCTGTCGACCGAGGCGCTGATCGCCTACTGGTTCGAACAGGACGCCCACCTGGATCATGGTCTGCTGGCGCAGATAGACGCCCTACGATCGGCGGGGCTGAAGGCGCATCTGGCCACGGTGCAGGAGCATGAACGCGCGGCCTGGCTCTGGACGCGGCTGGGCCTAAAAGACCACTTCGACGCCATCCACTATGCTGCCGGTCTCGGCTGGGCCAAGCCGGCGGACGGGTTCTTCAAGACGGTGGTGGCGCGGTGCGGCTTTGCACCGGAAGAGCTCTTCTTCATCGACGACAAGGCCGCGAACGTGGACGCCGCCAAGGCGCTTGGCTGGAATGCCGCTGTGTGGACGGGCGAACAAACTGTCGAGGCTTTGATGAAGCAGGCTGGGGTCTGGCCCGACCGGTGATAGTCTGACGCCAATGCCCGTCTCTCCCGCCTACCGCCCCGCCCCGCAGTTCATCGCCCTGGGCGCCGAGTTCGCCGACCCGGTGCGGCCGGCGGACTTTCCCGAACAGATACTGCGCTTCCGCAACCAGAGCGCCGCGGCGACGGTGGGGCTCGATGCGCTGAGCGGCGCCGAATGGCTTGCCGCCTTCGCCCGTTTCGAGGCCCTGCCTGACAACCAGCCTCAGCCGCTGGCCATGCGCTACCACGGTCATCAGTTTCAGACCTACAACCCTGACCTCGGCGATGGCCGGGGCTTCCTGTTCGCGCAGCTGCGAGAAGCCGGAACCGGCCGCCTGCTCGACCTGGCCACCAAGGGGTCTGGCCAGACGCCCTGGTCGCGCAACGGTGATGGCCGGCTGACCCTGAAGGGCGGCGTGCGCGAGGTGTTGGCCGCGGCTATGCTGGAGGCGCTGGGCGTGCCCACCAGCCGCGCCTTTTCCCTGGTCGAAACTGGCGAGGCGCTGGAGCGTAACGACGAGCCCAGCCCCACGCGGAGCGCCGTCCTGACGCGGCTGTCGCACAGCCATGTCCGGTTCGGAACCTTCCAGCGCCATGCCTTCGAGGAGCGGCCAGACAACATCACCCGCCTGGTCAATCACGTGATCGAAAACTACTACCCTGATCTGGCGGGCGAGGACGCCGTAGCGCGGCCGGCGGCCTTGTTGCGCGCGGTGGTCAGCGCCTCGGCCACATTGACGGCCCGCTGGATGGCGGCGGGGTTCGTGCACGGGGTGCTGAACACCGACAATATGAACATCACCGGCGAGAGCTTCGACTACGGCCCCTACCGGTTTCTGCCGCGCAACGACCCCAACTTCACCGCCGCCTATTTCGATCAAAACGGCCTTTACGCGTTCGGCCGGCAGCCGGAGACCATGTTCTGGAATCTGCGCCAGCTGGCGACCTGTCTGACGCTGGTCAGCGAAGGCGACCCGCTGGTCGAGGCGCTGAACGGCTTCTCGCCCGCCTATCGCAACGCCCTGATCGCCGCGATGGTCCGCCGCCTGGGCCTTGCGCCCACGACGACTCAAGCCGACATCGCCCTGGTCAACACCGCCTTCAAGGCCCTATCGACCGGCGGTGACCGGCTGCGGTGGGAGCCCTTCTTCTTCGACTGGTTCGGCGGATTGGCGTCGGAAGCCCGGGCCCTGCAAGGCCCGCGCGCCGATCTCTATGGCTCGGCGGAATTTCTTACTTTCCGCAGCCTGCTTGCCGGCCGCGAGGCCGATCGCCCGGAACGTCTCGCCAGCGCCTACTTCCAAGCGCCGGAGCCGGTCGAGCTGCTCTATGACGAGATCGAGGCGCTTTGGTCCGCCATCGCCGACCGCGACGACTGGACCCCGTTCGACGCCAAGCTCGCCGCCATCGAGTCGGCCAGGAAGGCTCTGGCCGACTCGGCGGCTATATAGCGGCGATCAGAAGGTTTCGCCGACCATTTCCTCGCTCTTGGCCCACAGCGCCTTGGCGTGATCGGCGTCGAGCGCATAGCTGCGAACGCCGCCGCGGACGCTGAGTATGCCGCCGTCGTCGACGACCTCGGCGACATGGCAGTCCTCGCAGAATTGGGCGGCGACGTCGTCAGCCGAGGCGACAACACCGGCCCAGACCGAGGTGGCCGCGCCCTGCGGGATGGTCTTCCATTCAAAGGCCGGAAGACCCTGGCTGGTGTTGGTGGCGTTGATCTGTTCGATCATCCGCTGCCTGATTTCGGGGGTCATATACCGGCCCAGCTCGGTCTGGATGCCGCCGGGGTGCACGGCCGTGGCCCGCACGCCCTTGTCCTTATGACGCCGATCGAACTCGACCGCGAACAGGATGTTGGCGGTCTTGGAGCGGCCGTAGGCGACGAACTCCTCGTAAGGCGTGTGGTCGAAGTTGGGGTCTTCCAGATCGACGTCGGAGAACCGGTGGCCGGACGATGACAGGTTCACCAAGCGCGAGCCCGGCTTGAACAGCGACGCGATGCGATTGATCAGGACAAAGTGGCCCAGGTGGTTGGTGCCGAACTGGGTTTCGAACCCGTCGGAGGTCTGGCTTTTCGGACAGGCCATGACCCCGGCGTTGGCGATGACCAGGTCGAAGCCTCGGCCATCCGCCAGCAGGGCGTCGGCGCAGGCGCGAACGCTGGCGAGGGATGCCAGGTCCAGTTCCACCAGCTCCAGGCCGCCGCCATTGGCCGCGCCGGCGCGCACGGCCTCGGTGGCCGACCGCGCCTTGTCGAGGTTGCGCGCCGCGCCCACAACCTGCGCGCCGTGAGCGGCGAGGGTGCGCGCGGTCTCCACGCCAAGCCCGGCGGACGCGCCGGTCACCAGGATTCGCTTGCCAGCGAGATTGACGCCCTCAAGGACGTCGTCGGTCGTGCTTTTGGCGCCAAAAGGTCCGGTCATGGGTCTCTCCTCGGAAGGGTTGTGGGCTCATCCGCCGTTGATTGCGGAGCGGTCGTCGGTGCATTATAAGCGGAGGATGGCTCCGATTATATACGGAGGGTTCCTCCGCTTATCAAGGGCGCCCGTGCGATGACTGCGAAACTTGAGACGCGCAAGCCGCGCGCTGACGCCCTGCGCAACCAGGAACGGTTGATCGACGCGGCCAAGCAGGCCTTCACCGACGTAGGGTCCGACGTCAGTCTGGAAGAGATCGCGCGGCGGGCCGGCGTCGGCATCGGCACCTTCTATCGTCACTTTCCAACCCGCGAGGCGATCGTCGAGGCGGTCTACCGGCGCGAGATCGGACAGCTGGCCGAGGCCGCTCAGAGTCTCTTGAACGCTCACCGCCCGATCGACGCCTTGCACGAATGGCTGAAGTTGTTTGTGGACTATATGGCCACCAAGCGCGTGATCGCCCCGGCGCTAGCGTCGATGACCGGCGGGACCTCAGCCCTCTACGAACGGTCGGGAGTGATGATGCGAGACGCCGTCACCCTGCTGATCGACAAGGCGGTCGCATCGGGGGACATCCGCCCCGATGTCGAGCCGGAGGACATGATGCAGGCCTTGTCGGGTCTGGCCTTCGGCGCGTCCAATCCTGGCTGGGAAGGCCGAACGCTTCGCCTGATCGATGTCATGATGACCGGTCTGCGCCGACCGGCTTAAGGATCTTGCCGCCAGCCGAACTATTGCCACATCGCAAGATTTCATTCCGTGACGTCATCGCCATGAGGGTGTCTAATTGCCGCAGTAACCTGCTGGTCACCCATGAAAATTCAAACAGCCTGCCTCGCCCTGGCGCTTTGCCTTTTGACCGCTTCGGCCGCCAACGCCCAGTTCGGCGGCGGCCATGGCGGCGGGGGTAGAGGCGGAGGTGGCGGCGGCGGCCAGCCGCCAAGCGGCTCGTCCTCCAGCGGCGGTGGCGGTCCACCCGCCGCGAAGGTTGTTCCCCCCGATCAGATCGACATCGTCGGCGTCGTGCAGTCGATCGATCCGGCCACCGATCGGATCACCATAGCCTATCAGCCTGTCGACGCTCTCGATTGGCCGTCCGGAACCAAGCCGTTCGAGGTGGCGAAATCCGCGTTGCTGACCGGCGTGACCGTGGGCGAGAAGGTGCGCTTCCGCCTTGAGAGCCTCCAAATCTATGTCCTCGAGCCCTTCATGCCCGGCGCCAAGGCTCAGGCTGGATCGCAAGGCGGCGCGGCCGGCCCCTTGTCCCCGCATTGACGCTTCCAGGAACCTTTCTCATCATCCGATGAGGCGAGTCGCGAAGATCGATCTGCGCGACCCTGGGGAATGTTCGGATGAGTCTGATAAGGGGGGCCAAGTCCGTCGCGCTGGTCGCGGCCATCTTCTGTGCCGGAACGGCCGGCGCCCAGCCCCCGCCGCCCGTTGGCGCGGCGCAAGCGGCGCCGCCGGCGCTGCTCGCCCCCGATGCGCCACGCGAGGCCATCGCCGCCTGGCTGGCGCAGAACCTGCCCGCTTCTCGCGGCAAGCAGGTCTACATCAACGGCGGCGAGGTGTTCTGGGTCGAGCATGAGGATGTCGATTCCAGGAACAGCATGCTGATCACCGCGACCATCGAGTCGGAGAATATCGCGGACGCGAAGGTGACCTGGCGCTCAGCCTATCAGGTCACCCAGTTCGACTGTGAAAAGCAGCAGCAGTATCGCATCTACCTGACCCGCTATCTCGGCAACGGCCTGACGGGCGGAGTCTCCAAGGACGCGCCCCTGATCAAGCGTAGCGACTTCATCTCGCCGACCTCGATGGACTTCGCCCATATCCGCGCGGTCTGCCTGCCGGCCTACGACCGCATCCGCAAGCGGACCTATACGGTGACGGTGCCGCCGCAGTAGTCGCGAAGGGCTGGCGCCTCAGGCCGCCTCGCCGCGATAATTCAGCTCGATGTTCACGCCGTTGAGATCGCGGATGAAGATCTGCCGTATCGGCGTGTCTGGGACGTCGACCGCTCGGAAGGTGACGTCCGCGGCCTGAAGGCGTGCAACCACGCCGTCATAGTCGTCGATGGCGAAGGCGAAATGGTCCAACGCCGCATCCGCCGACGGGCCTCTCGGTTGCGCCAGCTCCACCAGATGCACCACCGCCTTATCGCCGGCATAGAGCCAGGCGCCGCCGAACGGGAAGTTCGGCCGCCAGCCTTCGGTCAGCCCCAGCACATCGCGGAAGAAGGCTCGGGTTTCTTCCAGCCTATGGGTGCCGATGTTGACGTGATCGATACGGCTTATGCCCATTGGGCGCCTAGGCCGCTTCGAAGATCGCGGCGATGCCCTGGCCGCCGCCGATGCACATGGTCTCCAGGCCATACTTGCCGTCACGCCGCTTCAGCTCGCGGAGCAGGTTGGCCAGGATGCGGCCGCCGGTAGCGCCGATCGGGTGGCCCAGGGAAATGCCCGAGCCGTTGACGTTCAGCTTGTCCCGCTCATCCCATCCCCAGCCTTTCAGCACCGCCAAGACCTGGGGCGCGAAGGCTTCGTTGAGCTCGACGAGATCGATGTCGTCCCAGCTGAGGCCCAGCCGCGAGAACAGCCGCGCCACCGCCGGCACCGGGCCGATGCCCATGCGCGATGGCTCGCAGCCCGCGGCCGCCCAGCCGACGAACCAACCCATGGGCTCCAGGCCCAGCTCGGCCAGCTTGTCTTCGGACACGACCAGGCAGGCGGCGGCGGCGTCGTTCTGCTGGCTGGCGTTGCCGGCGGTGACCACGCCGCCCTTTTCGAGCGCCCTTAGCGCGCCGAGGCTTTCGGCGGTCGCGTCCGGGCGCACACCCTCATCCGTGGCGAACACGAGCGGGTCGCCGCGCTTTTGCGGCACCGAGACGGGCACGACTTCGTCGTCGAACTTGCCGGCCGCCCAGGCCGCGGCGGCGCGCTTGTGGCTCTCGGCGGCGTATTCGTCGCAAGCCTCGCGGCTGATCTGGTAGTCGCGGGCAAGGTTGTCGGCGGTCTCGATCATGCCGGAGATGGCGCCGAAACGAGCGATCGGTTGCGACATCACCCGGCCGCGCGCCAGCCGGTCATGCATCGTCACCGAACCGGTGCGCGCGCCGTTCCGCATGTCGTTGGAATAGTATTCGACGTTGCTCATGCTCTCGACGCCGCCGGCGATGACCACGTCCGCCGCGCCGGTCTGCACCATCATCGCCGCGTCCACCACCGCCTGCAGGCCCGAGCCGCAGCGGCGATCCAGCTGGTAGCCGGGAACGGTGATCGGCAGGTCCGCCGCCAGCGCCGACCAGCGGGCGATACAGGGCGCCTCGCCGCTGGCGTAGCCTTGGGCGAAGATCACGTCGTCGATCCTTTCCGGATCGATCCGGGTGCGCTCGACCAGAGCCTTGATGATGACGGCGCCGAGTTCGCCGGCCGGCAGGCTCGCCAGGCCGCCCTGGAACTTGCCGACACCGGTGCGGATGGGAGAGACGATCGCGGCTCGCTTCATGGGGGAGGCCCCTTGCGTGGGATGTTGGGATCAGCGTCAGTGCCGCTGGAACAGCCCGGGGTCAAGCGCCGCGGCGCGCGTTTGCCCCGCCTCAGGCTAAGCTTGCGACAAGCCGCCGCCTTTGTCTTGGCCATGACGGGGCTTATGCGGTCGCCTGCGGAGCATAAAGCCGTCTAAACAACACCTATCGGCATCCGTTAAATGAATCGGAAGCCCGCCACGCTAATTTTTCGCCTTCACTTAGAGGACGACTGAGATGGGCCAGCTGGGGACCGAGGGGGCGATCCGCGAAATCCTGACGACCCACGGCCGGCTCAAACATGCGCCCACCGATGTGGCCGTGGAGGCTGACCTGTTCGAGGCGGGCCTCGACAGCCAAGCGGTGATCAATGTCATGCTGGCCATTGAGGAGCGGTTCGATTTCGAGTTCCCCGAAGACCGTCTGAACCGCGCGACCTTCGCCAGCATCCGTTCGATCATCGACGTCGTCGATAGCGCCCGGGCGTCGGCATGAACGACCTCAACGCAGCTCCGACGCCTCACATTGTCGAAGTCGGTCCGCCCTCGATGCCGGAGGAGGTGTTGAAGGCGGCGCGGGACGCGGCCGCGGATGTCGATCACGACGGCCGCTTTCCGGCCGAGAGCTTCTGGGCGCTCAGAGATTTCGGCATGCTCGGGGCCTTCATACCCAAGAGCTGCGGCGGCCAGGAGGCTTCCTTGGCGCGGGTCGCCGCGGACTGCCAGACCCTGGGCGCCGCCTGCAGCACCTCCGGCATGATCCTGGCGATGCATCACATCCAGGTCGCCTGTCTCGCGCGGCATGCGCTTGGCGCGCCCTGGCATACCGCCTTCATGCGCCGCGTGGCGCGCGACCAACTGCTGCTGGCGTCCTCGACGTCGGAGGTGGAGATCGGCGGCGCGATGCGCACCAGCAACTGCGCCCTCGAGCGGCACAGAAGCCGGTTCAGCGTGGTCAAACGCGCGAGCGCCATTTCCTACGCCAAGGCCGCGGACGCCATCCTGGTGACGGCCCGGGCCCACCCCGAGGCGGCGTCCGGCGACCAGGTGCTGGCCGTCCTCGAGCGAAAGCATTTTACCCTGGAGCCCCAGAACGAGTGGGACGCGATGGGCATGCGCGGCACGGGAACCGGCGCCTTCATCCTCACCGGCAGGGGGGGCATGGAGCAGGTCCTCGCCACCCCATTCGCCGACATCGCCGCCAGCACCATGGTGCCGATTTCGCACATTCTCTGGGGCGCCGTCTGGACCGGCATCGCCGGCGACGCCGTGGCGCGGGCCAGGGCCTTCTTGCGCAAAAAGCCACCGGCGGCGGATGGGTCGTTGCCGCACGGGGCGCTCGTCTTGGCCGAGGCTGTCGAGCAGCTGCAGCTGGCTGAAGCTCGCATCAAGACCGCGATCGCCACCTTCGACTGGCAGACGCCCACCGCGCCCAACTTTGCCAGCGCGGCCGCCGACAATGGTTTGAAGACCGGCGTCTCCGAGGTCTGCCTGGCGGTGACTCAGCGGGCGATGGCCGTGTGCGGATTCGCCGGCTTCGCCCGGAAGGGACCTTTCAGCGTATCCCGGCATCTGCGTGATCTGCACTCGGCGCCGTTGATGATCGCCAACAGCCGCATGCGCGAAAGCGCCGCGCGCCTGCTGTTGGCCCAGAAGCCCTTACTCGGCTTGGAGTAACGGTCGTGGACGCTTCGCCGGACTTTTTGAGTCGGCTGTTTCAGGCCGGCGTGCTGATCCCGATGGGAGTCGACGGCGTCTACGGCCGCGGCGCGGTGTTTGAACAGGTCCTTGATGGACTGGACGCGCTGGCGACCCGAGCCGGCGCGAAAGATGGCGCCGAGCGGGTGCGGTTTCCGCCGGTGATGGTGCGCCGGCACTTCGAACATAGCGGTTATATGAAGGGCTTTCCGCAGCTCGCTGGAACCATCCACTGCTTCTGCGGTGACGAGCGCGCGCACCGGGATCTGCTGAGGTGCATGGAGGCCGGCGAAGACTGGACGACCGGCCAGGTCGCCAGCGATATCGTTCTGACCCCAGCGGCCTGTTACGAAGTCTATCCGATGCTGGCGGCGCGGGGCGGCCTTCCGGACCAGGGCGCGCTGGTGGACGTGCTGTCCTGGTGTTTCCGTCACGAGCCGTCGGTCGAGCCGACGCGGTTGCAGCTGTTTCGCATGCGGGAATACGTCCGCGTGGGGACGCCCGCGCAGGTCGAAGCCTTCCGCGCCGACTGGATGGAACGGGCCGTGGTCCTCATCGACCAACTGGGCCTGCCACACACGATAGATGTCGCGAACGATCCCTTTTTTGGACGGCCCGGCAAGCTGCAGGCCGATATCCAGCGCGATCAGCAGCTGAAGTTCGAGCTGCTCATCCCCGTCAATGAGAACGCTGAGCCCACCGCCTGCTTGAGCTTCAATTATCACCAGGATCACTTTGGCGGCCTTTGGGGCGTTTCGACCCCCGATGGCGCCGCCGCGCACAGCGGTTGCGTGGCTTTTGGGCTGGAACGCCTGACCTTGGCGCTGTTACGGCATCACGGGCTCGACCCCACCGATTGGCCTGCACGCGTGCGGGGTGCGCTCTGGCCCTAACCCATTTTGTGTGACAGACGGTTACGAGCCGCTTTGGCGTAAATCTTTCATTTACCAGCGTATGACCGCTCCGCTGTCCCGAATTGTCGCGCCGCATATCACGGATCATGAGCCTGCCGGGGCCGGCGTGACCATGGCTCCGGTCTCGTTCGGTGGCCGGTTCGGCTGGCTGCACCAGCCGGCGATGTTGGCCGAGGGCGCGGCAGGGGTGGTGTTGGTCTCGCCCTTGGGTCGGGACGCCCGGTGTGTTCACCGGCCCATGCGACTGCTGGCCGATCGGCTGGCGCGGGCGGGCTATCCGACACTTCGCTACGATCATCTTGGCCACGGAGACTCACTCGATCTGGTGGGTGTGGACGATGCGTTGCCGACGTGGGTTGAGGGCGTGGGCGCGGCCGCGGACCACCTGAAACACCTGACCGGCGTGGCGCGCATCGTGCTCGGCGGTTTCCGCTTCGGCGCCAGTCTCGCGTCGTTGGCGTTGGCGGATCTTGAAGGCGTTGACGGCCTGATGCTGTTTGCACCGGTGGTGACCGGCAAGACCTGGCTGAGGGAGCTGCGTCTTTCCGGGGCCATGAGCGGGACGGCGTCGGCGGCGGCGGAACAGGCTGGCGGCCTGGAGGCCGACGGACTGACCCTGTCGCCGCCCACCGTACGGGCGATCTCCGCCATGGACATGAAGTCTGTCGCCTGGCCGGCCATCCCCACGCTGCTTTTTGCGCAGAATGAGAATGTCGCGGCCTTAGGACCGCGTATCACCGAGCGAAGCGGCATGGTCAGCGCGCTCGATTTCGCCGGCTTTGATCCCCTGTTCGAGGACGCGCATAGCAACCAGGAGCCGGAGGAAGCCTTCGCCCAGGCCATCCACTGGATGAGGACGGCCGTGCCGGTCGATCCAGACGCGGACATCTTCGCCAACCCAGTCGCGCCGGCCGCTGGCTTGACGCCGCTCGGCGCGACCGAGACGCCTGTGGCGTTCGGGAATGGACTGTGGGGCGTCCTGACTCAGCCGCAGACGCCGAACGAGACTCGCCGTGCGGTGATCTTTCTGAATACCGGCGGAGACCCGCGCGCCGGGATTGGGCGGTTCGCCGCGGTGACAGCGCGCGCGCTCGCGGCCAATGGAGTGGCCTCGCTGCGGTTCGACTTTCCCGGTGTCGGCGATAGCGCCGACCCAGCCGACGGGCGCCGTCACATCTATGAAGTTTCGCGCACGGCCGATGTGCGGGCGGCGATGACATTGATGGCCGCCGAGGGCCTTGACGACGTTACGCTGGCGGGTGTCTGCGCGGGCGGACACCATGCGCTGCAAGCGGCCATCGCGGACATTGGCGTGACCAAGGTGTTGGCCGTCAGTCCGGTGAAGTTGGTCTGGCGCGAGGGCCATTCCCTGGCGATCGGCAAGCGCGATCAGGGCCGGGCGACGGCCTTCTACGTGAGCGGCCTGGCCAACCCGGCGACCTGGAAGCGGCTTGTGACCGGCGACATCCATGTGGCCTCCGTGCTCAAGACGCTGATTGGACGGGTGATGGGGCGGCTTGCGGCGCGGCGAGACGACTCGACCAAGGCCTTCCAAGACCAGATCGCGGCGGCGTCGGCGCGGGGGGTGAAGGTCAAGATTCTGGTCGGGATCGACGATGCTTCACTGGACGAGGTCGAAACCTATTTCGGACCCAAGGGCGCACACATGGCGCGGCTGCCGGGCATGTCCGTGACGGTCGCGCCCGGCGTGGACCATGGATTGGCGCGGACTGAAAGCCGGGCGACGGCCTTGAATGAACTTGTCGGCCTGGTTGACGAGCCTCAGGATCGGGCGCGGGCCTAGAGAAAGGCGAGCGCGTTAAACCTGAAGCCGGCGACGAGTAGCCCGGTCGTCACGATCGCCACGGTCAAGAAGGCGCCCATAGCCCCAAACGATCGGTCCTTGACCTGTACAGCCAAGGCGCGGGCGAAAACGCCGACGCCAATCCCCGCAACCAGCAGACCCGCGACCACATCGCCGGCGGTGTGCCGGTCGAGGGTCACCCGAGTGACGGCCACGGCTAAAATCACGCTCAGGCAGATAGCGGCTGCGGCCCAGGCGCGGCGGCGGCCATCGGCCACGGCCAGGATGGCCGCAAGGCTGCCGTAGACGATGGTGGCGAAGGCGGTGTGTCCGCTTGGCGCGCCTTCGGACAAGGCCAGAATGGAGGTCTGATTGACCGGTGGCAGAAGGTCGTAGGCGATCAGTTTCAGGCCGACCACGCTGCCGAGCACGCCGAGCAGGCAGATCAGGAAGGCCAGCGCCGAAATCCAGCCCAACCGGCCCCAGAGCCAGGCCAGCATCACCATTGCGGCGGCTATCGCCACTAGAGCGTTGCCGAAGTCGGTGAGGTGTTCCTGCAGCCCCATCAGGCCGAGCCGCGGAGCAGAACCTGTACGCCCAAGCGGTCGACGCCATAGCGCAAACGCGGCATGTGGTGGTCGGCCATATAGGCTTCAAGTTCGGCGCCGTCGCCGGGTTTGAACAGCATCAGAAAGCCGCCACCGCCGGCGCCGATCACCTTGCCACCGACCACGCCGTGTTCCGCACGGACATGGTCATACAATTCGTCGATCGCCGGCCAGCTGATCTTGGCCGAGAGGCGCTTCTTGCTCAGCCAATGTTCGTGCAGCATGCGGCCCCAGCCATCCAGGTCGCCAGCGATCCAGGCGTCCCGGATTCGATAGCCGAGCTCCTTAATGGCGCCTAGGCTCTCGGCGACCTGATCGTGGCGCGCGGCGTCATGGCCCGACATCGCCTTGTTCTGTTCGGTCAGGATCATTGAGGCGTCACGGCGAAGGCCGGTGTAATAGATATGGGTCTGATCGATGAAGGCCTGCTCCAGGTCGGCGGGCAGCAGGATTTTTCCGACACTGACGCGGCCATCCGGCGCGATGTCCAGGGTAGTCAGCCCCCCGAACGCGGCCATGTACTGATCCTGCTTGCCGATGCCCTTGGCGAGGACATCGATCTCCAGCTTGCAGGCCTCTTCAGCCAGCGCCTGGCGGTCCGGGATATCGCCGTTCAGGGCGTGCAAGGCCGCCAGAAAGCTGACCAGGAAGCAGCTCGACGAGCCCAACCCCGTCCCACCGGCGATATCGCCGATCGAGGCGGCCTCGAACCGGTCCTGCAGGCCGTGATTGAGCAAGGCGGCCCGCATCAGTTCGTGCTGAACGTCCCAGGCGCTGTCGGCCACTTCCGGGTTAGGCCCGTGCAGCACGACGGACGTCTGGAACGCCGGGCGGTGTGCGGTGACGTGGATGTACTTATCGAGCGCCATGGCGAAGATGAAACCGCCACGTTCGCCATAATAGCTCTGCAGATCCGTGCCGCCGCCCCCCAGGGTGACGCGCAGGGGCGCGCGGGTGGAGATCATGGCCTATTCCGCCGCTTGACGGGTGATCTGCTCCCAGTGGCCCTTGCTCATGGCGAGCGCCGGATGGGAGACCAGAAGGTGCCAGACCACGGCGGCCAAGCCTTCGACGATAGGGGTGATCAGTTCGCCGTCCACTGTGGGGACGATGACGCAGGCGTCGGCGACCTGGGCGGTGAACCCGCCGTCGCGGCCGACGATGCCGGTGATCATGGCGCCGCGCGCCTTGGCCAGCTCGAGCGCGCGGACAATGTTGGCGCTGACGGGCGGATCGATGCTGCCGCCGCCGACAGAGAAGATCAGCAAACCGTCTTCGGCCTTCAGCCGGCTGGATTGCAGCCAGGTCGAGAAGGTGCCTTCCCAGCCCTCGTCGTTGATGCGAGCGGTGAGCTCGGAGACGTTGTCGGTTGGGCAATAGGCTTCGAAGCCGCAGATCTTTCGGAAGTCGTTGGTGGCGTGGCTGGCGTGGCCGGCGCTGCCGCCAACGCCGATCAGGAACAGGCGTCCGCCGCGCTCACGCACCTCGGCAAGCTTGGTCGCCATGGCCTCTACGGCGCTTCGGTCGATGGCGGCGATGGCGCGGGTGGCTGCGTCGAAGAAGTGATCGGAGAACATGGCGCTGTCTTTCAGAGTCTTGCGGAAAAGGGGAGCGACGCGGCGTCCATGATGACGCTCGTCGCTTGCAATAAGGTTTCGACCACGCGGTCGGCTCCCGCACCAGAGTTGTACGGGCGGGCCAACAGCACGGTGGCGCAGCCGGCGGCATGGCCGCAGGCGATGTCGCGGTCCTGATCGCCGACCATGATGGAGGCGGACAGGTCAAGGTCGTGGCGTCGGGCCAGGTCGAGCAGCATGCCGGGACGGGGTTTACGGCAGGCGCAGGCGTCCGCGTTGTCGTGTTCGCACACGGCGACGTCGTCGACGTGAAGGGTGTCGCGAAGCGCCCGGTGGATGTCGTCCAAAACAGCCTTGGGCATCAGCCCGCGCCGAACGTCCGGCTGGTTGGTGACGACGAATAGTTTGAAACCCGCGGCCCGAAGCGCGTCGAGCGCGGCCGGTGCGTCGGGCTCGATGACCAGCTCATCGACGCTGCGCGGGGAGGCGGCCTTGCCGTCGCGCCAGACGATCTTGTTCAGCACGCCGTCGCGGTCGAGGAAGACGGCGCGGCTCACGGCGCCACCTGTCCGGTTTCCAAAAGACGCAGACCTTCGGCGTGGCTTTCCGGGGTGTCGAGGCCAAGGCAGTAGGCCGCGTCTTCCATCACCCAGCCTTGCAGGGCTCGGCCCCGGCTGAGCATGGCGGGAAAGACGTCGCGGCCGAAGTCCACCAATCGGCCCTTCGGGATCAGCTCGAGGATGGATGGCTCGACGGCGTAGACGCCGGCGTTCACCAGACCGGACGCCGATCCGGCGCCTTCGACGAAGGCGGTGATCCGGCCGGCATTGTCGATCCGCACCCGCCCGCCGGCGATCCCGGTATGTGGATGGCGATCACGGTCGAACAGGGCGATCGTGACCTCGGCGCGAGAAGCGTGATGGGCGCCTTCAAGCGCTTCAAGGTCACAGCGGACCAGGCTGTCGCCATAGACCACCAGCATCGGCTCGGTCACCGCATCGGCGATGTTCGCCAAGGCTCCAGCGGTGCCGAGCAACTCAGGCTCGTAGACGTAATGGATCGACAGGCCATAGCTCGCGCCGTCGCCGATGGCCGTGCGGATCTGATCCGCGCCGTAGTGCAGATTGATCCACACTTGGCGCACGCCGCCTCGCGCCAGCCAACGCAGGTTATGCGCCAGCACCGGCGCGCCGGCGAAGGGCATCAGCGGCTTGGGCAGGTCGCCCGCCACGGAGCGGATACGACTGCCAAGCCCGGCCGCGAGGATCAGCGCCTTGTCCATCGACCGATCCGTCCACCCTACAGCTGGAAGCCAGCCGCGACAGCATCGCGATGGAACATGGCGACGGTCTCTTGCGAGAGTTCGTCCAGGTTCTTCCCCGACATGTCGAGCTTGTTCAGGATGTCCGCGGTGGCGGTGATGATGTGGCAGCCGCAATCGCGCGCCTGATAGATGTTCAGCACTTCGCGGGGGCTGGCCCACAGCACTTCGGCCTGGGGCTTGCGGGCGGCGATAGCCACCGTCGCTCGCATGATCGGCATCGGGTCGACGCCTGTGTCGGCGATGCGGCCAGCGAACACCGAGACGATGCCGGGCGTGCGGTCATCAAGGGCGTCGACCGTGCCGGCCACCTGTTCCAGGGTCAGGATTGCGGTGACGTTCAACTTCACCCCGTCGCGCGACAAGTCGCTGATCAGCGGCAGGCTGCTGATGCGTTGGGTGTTGGTGATCGGAACCTTCACGTAGACGTTGGGACCCCAGCTGGCGATCTTCAGCGCCTGGCGACGCATTTCATCAAACTCGTCGGAAAAGACCTCGAAGGAGATCGGCATGCTCGGCACGAGTTCAATCAACTCACGGGCGAATTTCTCGTAGTTCCCGATCCGCGCCTTGTGCATCAAGGTCGGGTTTGTGGTGAAGCCGGTGACGCGGCCTTCAGCTTGCAAGCGACCGAATTGTTCCAGGCTTGCGCCGTCGCCGAACAGTTTGATTCCCCAAACTGGGGAATATTTGCTCGAGGCTTTCGCCTCTTTGGAGAGATTGATCTTGTCCATGACCCACAGTGTTTTGTTATAATCGTTGTTGTGTTGAAGATGACTCATAACGGTGTTGAAAATATTGCTTTCAAGCCGCTTTTAGAGACATCCGGCGAGGTTATTTAAGTAAAAGTCTATCATTAATTTCAGTCACCTAATTTGCTTCGAACTTTGTTTCCGAGATGTAACCAACCGGCCTTCGCCAAGTGAGCTTGCCTAGGCCGTGTTCCATCAGCAATCGGCTGCGAATGCGACGCTTAGACAAGAATTCCCCTGTGAGGACTGTCAGCAACAGCCCGGCTGTGACTTGCGCCACGCCCTTGATCATCAATACGACCCAGGCGGGTGTTGGATCACGTGCGCCGTCGAGATAGATCGCGACATAATGTTGCGTTTCGCGGCGCGTGCGGATCAGTCGATAGTCTATGCTGGTCCGCCGCGGTTCGACGGTTTCGGTCACGAAAGCGTTCGCGGCCCAGACAATGCCGCGGCCGTTGCGATGCAGCCTGGCCATCAGTTCCGCATCCTCTCCGCCGGCGTCACCAAAGCTTTCGCGCATCGGCGGCGCCCCGTCCGAGAAGCATTTCTTTATGTCGAACAATGAGTTGCCCGTCCCAAGCCCGTACCGCGGCTTGCCCGAGGGGGCGGTCAGCGGAATGAGCGCCCGGTCAGGCAGCTTCAGGTCGCGGACGAAGGAGGCGCCTGAGGGATCATAACTCGGCGCGGCGCCGACGAAGCGGGCGAGGCGGGGGCCAACGGCGATGGCGGCGCCGGTCTCCCGCAGGGCCGCGACCAATTGATCCACCCAGTCATCCGCGGCCACTTCGTCGTCATCGATGATGGCGACCATCTCGCCCCGCGCTTCGGCGAAGGCGCGGTTGCGCAAGGTGGACATGTTGCGGGTCAGATCCGTGACGTAGCGGATAGGGATAGGGCCAAGGGCGAGGCCTTCGACGACCGCGCGGCCGCTCTCGGAAGGGTGGTTGTCGACCACCACGATCTCGAGGCTCAGCTCCAGCGCGTTGGTTTGCGCCAGGCAGGAGCGCAGGGTCTTCGCCAACCCGGCCGGCCGATCATAGGTGGCGATGGCCACCGTGACATCGATGTGGGCCGCGCCGCTCACGCCGCCTTCTCGTCGATGAAGCCGATCGGCGCGCGCCAGGTCAACTTGCCCAGGCCTTTGGCCATGCCGATGCGGTGGTCGAACCGGCCCGGACGCAGCCACTCGGCGCTCACCACATAGAGGCCGGCATGTACGGCGATTTGCGCCAGACCCAGCAAGGTGACGCGAGTCTGCATGTAGCGTTTGTGGTCACTGGTGGCGATACGCGAGGCGGCGTAGTGCTGCGAGCCGCGCTTCATCCGCGTGATCATGTAGCTGGGTTTGGCGCGATCGAGCTCGATGAATTCCCGCACCTTGGCGTCGGGCGCCCAGACGAAGCGTTTGCCGGCCAAGGCTAGGCGGAACAGCAGGTGGGTGTCCTCGCCGTTGCCGTCGCCAAAGGCCACGCTGAAGGGTTCAGGCGTGTCGAAACAGGTGGCGACGCGGAAGGCGGCGTTGCCGCTGCCCAGCCCCTTGCCCTTCTTGCGCAGCCGGCCGAACAGATGGATCTGTTCGTCTTGCTTCATCTGCATATCGAGGGTGTAGCGCCAGCCTTCGCGATCCCATGTCGGCGCGGCGCCGCCCTCGAATTCGGGGTGTTTGGGGCCGAACGCGGCGTCGGCGCCGGTGCGATCCAGGGTGGCGACGAGGTCTTTCAGCCAGCCAGCGTCCGGCGCCTCGTCATCGTCGATGAAGGCCACATAGCGGCCGCGCGCCTTGGCGATGCCCAGGTTGCGAACGATGGAGACGTTCCGGCGTGCGTCGGACAGATAGGTGATGGGCGCCGGCGCGATCTGGGCCAGCCGAGCGGTCAGCCGGTCCGCCAGCTTGTCCGGATGGTTGTCGACAACGATGATCTCCCAGGCGAGGTCATCGGCGGTACGGTCGGCCAGGCAGGCGGTGAGGGTGCGCTCGAGCAGGTGGACCCGGTCGTAGCTCAGGATCACGACACTGGCGTCCAGGTCTCGGCTCATATGCCCGTCCCCCGGATGACGACCAGGGCGGTGCGCGCCAGGATCTGGATGTCGAGCCACAGGCTCCAGCGGCGGATATAGTCCAGGTCGCGTTCGACCCATTCGTCATAGTCGCTGATCATGTGCCGGCCTTCGACCTGCCACAGGCAGGTTATGCCAGGTTTCACCGCCATCTTCTGCCGCTGGAAGTCTGTGAACTGGGCATATTCGTGCGCGCGGGGCGGGCGCGGGCCAACCAGGCTGAGGTCGCCCTTCAGCACGCTCCAAAGCTGCGGCAACTCATCGAGACTGTACTTACGCAACACCCGGCCTAGCGGTGTGACGCGCGGGTCGTTGGTCAGCTTGAACGCCGGCCCGGTCATCTCGTTCTGGTGCTGCATCGACGCTTCCAACTCGTCGGCGCCAGTGACCATGCTGCGGAACTTGTAGCCTCGGAACGGCCGTCCATCCTTGCCGATCCAGTCGCAGGGAAACAGCGCTGGGCCGCGCGAGGTCGCCTTGACCAGGATCGCGATCGTCGCAAACACCGGGGCGAGCAGGATCAGCAACACGGCCGACAGCACCGCGTCCATCAGGCGTTTAATGGCCAGCTTCAGCTTCATGACACGGTCCCCGCTGGGAACCCGGCGTAAAGGATAATGTGTGCCATCTTGGCGCTTGTCCAAAATTGACGCCGGACTGGCGTCGCACCAGACCATTCTGCAAGCCTCGCGCCAAAGTATCTATGGTTAACCAATTGAAAACAAATAGAGAAATCGGGCTATCCGAGATCCGCTTCGCTGGACTTCGGTTCACCCCGCTTTCGGTTGAGCAAACCGTGGATGCGCTTAAGGGGAGATCCGCCGCGGCCCCCTTCGCAATCTTTGTCACGCCGAACGCCGAACACGCCTACCTGCGTCGGCATAACGAGGAGTTTCGTAAGGCGGGCGACGACTGCTGGATCAGCACCAACGACAGCCGCGTATTGCGCCGCGCCGCGCGGCTGGCGGGCCTGGATCTCGAATTTGCGCCGGGCGCCTATGTGGTCGACCAATTGGTTCGCAACGAGATCGACAAGGATGAGCCGATCACCGTGATCGGCGCCACGCCAGAAATCATCGAGGCTCTGCGGGCCCAGTTCGGCTTCACCCGCCTTCAGCACCACCTTCCGCCCATGGGGATGATCCGCAAGGACGACGCTGTGCGCGCGGCGATCGACTTCATCGCCACTCACCCAGCTCGGTTCGTCTTTATCGCCATGGGGCCGCCGCAATCGGAGCAATTTTGTCAGCGCGTCATCGCCGATGGCCGGTCCACCGGGATCGGCCTTTGCATCGGCTCGTCGCTGTCGGTGCTGACCGGCCGTTCCGACCCGGCGCCAGACTGGATGGAGCGTTCTGGCACGGTCTGGGCCTATCGCCTGATCAAGGAGCCGGGGCGGCTTTGGCGGCGCTACCTGGTGCGCGGCATGCTGGCCATGGGCCTGTGCCTGGGCGACATCGTGCGAATCCGGCTGGGCTTGAAGACGGCCGGTCGCTGAGGCGGGCGACGGACACGCGCGACAAGGCGCCGCCGATCAGCTCCGCCGCCGCGAAGCGAGGATCGTCATAAGCAGTACGCCCATGACGGCGAACTCGAACGCCTGGCCCGAGGCGGTCCCGGCGATCGCGCCGCCATAGCCATAGAGCCTTGCGATGATCACCACCGCTGCGGCCGCGACCACGGAAGCGGCGGCGTTGGCCAGGGCGAGCGCCTTGAACGCCTTCAGCGCCTGAAGGCCGGCGCTCACCACCACCTGGCCGAAGCTCAGCACCGCGCTGATCCCCCACAGCCAGATCATCCAGGCGTCGTCCGCATACTTGCCGCCGAACACCTTTGCCGAGGCCAGACTCCAGAAATGGTGCAGCAGGCCGGTCCAGGCGGCGGCGATGACAATCCCGCCGATCAGGGCGCCGCCGATCAGCCTTACGAAGCCGGCCCATTCCGCGGCCTCGCGCTGGCGCGCCAGGTCCGCCCGCGCGACCATCGACCAGGAGGTCGCCAGCAGAGGCACGGGCCGCAGTAGGAGCTGGGTCGCCGACAGGGAGGCCAGGGCCGCCGCGCCATACCAGCCCGCCACCAGGAAGGCGTAGAACCGCGCCAGCAGCTCGGTGGTGGTGACGCCCAGGAAGATCCAGCCGGACTGAACGGCAAAGTTCCGATAGGTCGACAGATCGCGCCAGCCCAGCCCGCCCATCTGCCCTGACAACGCTCGCGCGGCGCCGGCGACGCCGACCAGGCCATAGGCGCCGCCGATGCAGACCAGAACCTGGTCTCCAGAGAGGGCTTTGGAGCTGTAGACCGCCATCGCCAGGAACAGCGCCGCCGACAGGGTCACCGCGCCGGTCTGCATCGCCGCTGTGTCCGCCCGGCCTCGGGAGAAGGCGAGGGCGCGGATATATTGCTGCAGCAGAAAGCCTGGGATGAAGAGGCCGGCCGCCAGGGTTCCTAGCGCACTGCCGGACTGTTTGAGCCAAAAGGCGCCGCCCAGGACGGCCACCGCGACGACCACAAGGAATATGGCGGTAACCGCGTGCATCAGCCGCTCGACACTCAGCCGCGCCGGATCGGTTCCCTCACCGGGCGGCAGCACCTGGAGGTGGCAGACGGTCAGGGCGTTCTGGATACTCCCGAGCACGAAGCCCGCGGCCGCCCAGAAGGCGAAGGCGCCGTAGTCGGCGGGTGCGCACAGCCTGATCAGCACCAGGTTGACGCCGAGATTCATCAGCGACCAAAGCGCTTGTTCAATGGCCGAGACCAGATAGCGGGACATGGACGGCGTCAGTCTCCGGCCGTACGCAAGCCTACCTCAGAAGGGCCGACCTCAGAAGGAGCGAACATTGCCGGTGCTATAGCTTATGCCGGCGTTGGTGCTGAAGGGCAGGACACCGGTAATATACTGCTGCACGAACAGGTCGACCTCGGCGATGCTCGATCGCGGGACGAACACCAGATCGCCGGGCAGCACCGCGAACCCGCCATCGCTCTGGCCGCGTTCCAGCAAATCCTTTTCGTCGAGCACCCGCATCAGCAATTGCTGGT
>Ga0302314_10003691_pt1 | contig 28189 bp, 29 predicted proteins | sample III_Palsa_N2_3_FD_200533 | JGI IMG/M metagenome (GOLD analysis project Ga0302314, IMG submission 200533) | Peat permafrost microbial communities from Stordalen Mire near Abisko, Sweden - III_Palsa_N2_3 | ecosystem: Environmental > Terrestrial > Soil > Palsa > Peat permafrost | place: Sweden...
GCGCCTGTACGTGACCTACGCCGACTACAACAAGGCCGCCGCCGAGGACACCAACAACAACTACGGCTTCCCGGCCAACAAGACCAGCGCCGTGTCGTACGGCGCGCAGCTCGAGATCTGGTTCTGATCCTGAAGGCAACCAGGGGTCGGGACGTCCCGGCCCCGACGACACCATCGACATGACAGCGGCGTTCATCGGCATCGACTGGGGCACCACGAATCGACGGGCGTCGCTGGTCGGGGCCGACGGCAGCCTGATCGCGGAGCGCGCGGACGGCGAGGGCGCTCTGGCCTCCAAGGGACGCTTCCGTGCCTCGCTGGAAGCGCTGATCGCTGGCTGGCCGCAGGCCGACGCGTCGTTGCCGGTCGTGATGGCGGGCATGGTCGGCTCGGCGATCGGCTGGCAGGCCGTGCCCTATCTCGAAGGCGGCACGCCGCTGTCCGCGCTGGCGCGGCACGTCGTTCGCGTGAAGGAGGCGCCGGCCGACCGCCGATGGTTCATCGCGCCGGGCTATTGCCTGCGCGGGGATGCGGGCGAGGTCGACGTGATGCGCGGCGAGGAGACGCAGCTGTTCGGCGCCCTGCACCTGCTGGGCCCAAACGCCGCCGACGGCTGCTACGTGCTGCCCGGCACGCACAGCAAGTGGGTGCGGCTGCATGACGGCCGCATCACCGAGCTGCGCACCTACATGACGGGCGAGCTGTTCGCGCTGCTGCGCCAGCACGGCACGCTCGCCAGCGCGATGCAGACCGCCGATGCCGATGCGGCGTCGGACATGAAGCCCGAGAGCGTGGCCGAAAGTCCCGACTTCCTGCGCGGCGTTGCGGACGCCGCCAGCTTCCCGGTGCTGACGCATGCGCTGTTCGGCGCCCGCGCCCGCGTCGTCACCGGCGCGCTCGCACCGAGCGCCGCGGCCGCCTACGTCAGCGGCCTGCTGATCGGCGCCGAATGGGCCGACGCGCAGCGCCAGGCCTCGCACGACGAGCCGGTGCGCGCGATCGGCGAGCCCGCGCTCGCCGTCCTGCACGCCGCCTGCGCACGTCATCATGGCCGTCGCCTCGAGTCGCTCGAGGCGCGGCAGGTCCAACTGGCCGCCTGGCGCGCGCTGGCGACTCAGGAATTGACTGCATGACCGGATCCAACAGCCCCTCCGCCTGGCCGCCCGCATTGCCGCTCGTGGCGATCCTGCGCGGCCTGCAACCCGAACGCGCGGCCGACGTCGCCCGCGTGCTGTTCGACGCCGGCTTCCGCGCGCTCGAAGTGCCGCTGAACCGGCCCGGCGCGATCGCGGCCATCGGCAGCCTCGTGCGGCTGGCTCCGGCCGACGCCTGGATCGGCGCCGGCACCGTGCTCGACACCGCGCAGGTCGACGCCGTCGGCGACACCGGCGCGTCCCTGATCGTTTCGCCGCATTTCGACGCCGCCGTCGTGCGCCGCGCGCGCGAGCGCGGCATGCGCGCGGTGCCGGGCGTGTTCACGGCCTCCGAGGCCTTCGCTGCCTGGCGCGCCGGCGCCGACGCGCTGAAGATCTTCCCGGCCGAGGCGATGACCCATTCGGGCCTCACCGGCCTGACGACGGTGCTGCCGCCGGCCCTGCCGCTGTGGCCGGTGGGCGGCATCGTGCCGGACAACATCGCCGCCTGGCGTCGCGCGGGCGCCACCGGCTTCGGCCTCGGCGGCGGGCTGTTCAAGCCGGAGCTGACGGTCCTCGAGATCGCCTCCCGCGCGCGCGCCTACGTGGACGCGTGGAACGCGGGCGTGCCCGCGTAGTCCCGGGAAGCTTGCCGACTTTGTCCGTGGCGGCGCCAGACCTGTCGCGAACGGACGACGACACCCCAATTTGAAGGACGCGCGGCGCGGAATGCCTCTCTAGACTCGGCCGCGCACCCACTTCAAAGGCGCGCCGCCATGGACGTCATCACCCGCCTCGCGGCGTTGCTCATCGCCATCCTGCTGGCGATCGACGCGTTCTCGGGCGAGCGCACGCAGACGTTGCGCGTCGACCGCCACGAGCGCACGACGAGCTGGCGCCACGATGACAGCTACCGCCTGCACTTCGTCGGCGGCCGCGTGGAGTCGTGCGAGGTCGGCTGGTCGGCGTTCAACGAGCTCAACGACGGCGACGAGGTGTCGGTGGCCACCAGCCGCGTCTTCAAGTCCTGCGACGGCATCCGCCGCGGCGACGAGGTGATCGCGCGACCGAACGTGCACAAGTGGTTGATGCTGGTTCCGATCGCGATCCTGCTCGCGGCGGCGTTCGGCTGGATCCAGTTCGAGCGCCGCGTCGATGACGACACGCGAGGCTGGTGGTTCGGCTGAGAACTTTGGAGCCTGCGCCTGCGGCTTCGGTGCTCGCGGCTTCGGGGGGCCGGGCGCCGCGGCTCAATGCCCGGCGCGCTGCGCCGCCGGCCGCGTCCGGAAGAACGTCATCGGCACGGCCATCGCCTCGTTGATCACCTGCTTCTTGATCTTGCCGACGACGTGCATCTCGCACGGCTTGCAGTCGAAGCGCAGCGTCAGCTTCTCGCTGCCGTTCTGCAGCACCAGCGGCTCGGCGCGCACGGTGCCCTGCACGCCGGTGACGCCCTTGGCCTGCTTCGGGCACAGCGACATCGACCAGCGCACGCAGTGCTTGGTGATCATCAGGCTGACCTCGCCCAGTTCCTCGTGGCTCTCGTAGGCCGCCTCGACGACCTTGACGCCGTGCTTCAGGTAGAAGTCGTGCGCAGGCTGGTTGTAGACGTTGGCGAGGTAGCTGAGCGTGTCGTCGGGGAAGGGTGCGGGCGGCTCGACCGGCGTCGCGCGCGGCAGGATCTCGCGTCGATCGAGTCGCGCCTGCTCCAGGCCTTCCAGCGCCTCGCGGCGCAGCGCGTTGAGTCGGCTCGCGGGCACGAACCAGGGCTGCGACGTCGCGATCGTCAGCTCGCCGAGCGAGAAGATCGTGCCGCCGAGCTTGGACAGGTGCTCGCGCAGCGTGGCCGTGGCGCGTTCCACGTCGCGCGCCGGCTGCAGCTCGAACAGCGCGTCGGCGTGCGCCGCGATGCCGCGTTCGTCGGTGACCGACAGGCGCAGGCCGCCGGCGATGTCCGACAGCGTCATCCACACGCTGATCGTGCGCTCGGCCGACTTGCGTTCCAGCAGCCGATCCCACTGCATGTCGCGGTTGCGATGCAGCTGCGGCTTGGAGCGGATGTCCTTCAGCTCCGACATCGGCTGGTTCGGCTCGATGCGCCAGCGGTTCGCGGCACCGGCCAGGCGCGTGACAACGTTGGCCTGCAGGCCCACCAGCTCCTTCTGCAGGTCGAGGTAGGTCAGGCCGTCGCCGTTGTTCAACTGGGTGTCGGCGTCGTCGAGCTCGGCCTCGAAATGGTCGGCCGCGACCTTGGTGACATGGCCGACGAACAGGCCCGCGTGCTTGGGCGTGTCGAACGCGCCGATGTCCATCTTGCGGCCCGTGACGAAGTAGTCGGTGGACTCGCGGTTGAAGTTGCGGTCGGGATCGGGCGTGAAGTTGAACGTCGCCTTGCCGGCCGACGACGCGCGCAGCTCGGGGCGGCGCTCCAGCATCTCGTCGAGCTGGCGGCGGTAGTGGGCGGTGATGTTCTTCACGTAGCCCATGTCCTTGTAGCGGCCTTCGATCTTGAAGCTGCGGATGCCGGCGTCGACCAGCGTGTCGAGGTTGGCCGTCTGGTTGTTGTCCTTCATCGACAGCACGTGGCTGTCGTGCGCCACGATGCCGCCCTTGGCGTCGGTGACCGTGTAGGGCAGGCGGCAGGGCTGCGAGCAGTCGCCGCGGTTGGCGCTGCGGCCCGTGTGCGCGTGGCTCAGGTAGCACTGGCCGCTGTAGGCGACGCACAGCGCGCCGTGGATGAAGAATTCGAGCGTCGCGTTGGGCGTGACGGCGGCGATCTCGCGGATCTGGCGCAGGTCCAGCTCGCGCGCCAGCACCATCTGCGAGAAGCCGACGTCCTGCAGGAACTTCGCCTTCTCGGGCGTGCGGATGTCCGTCTGTGTGCTGGCGTGCAGCTGGATGGGCGGCATGTCCAGCATCAGCAGGCCCATGTCCTGCACGATCAGCGCGTCGGCGCCGGCCTCGTGCACGGCCCACGCCATCTTGCGCGCGTCTTCGAGTTCGTCGTCGCGCAGGATCGTGTTGAGCGTGATGAACACCTTCGCGCCGTAGCGGTGCGCGTGGCGCGCGAGGCGCTCGATGTCGCGGATGTCGTTGCCCGCCGACGCGCGCGCGCCGAACGCCGGGCCGCCGATGTAGATCGCGTCCGCGCCGTGGTTGACCGCCTCGATGCCGATGTCGGCGTTCTTCGCCGGCGCGAGCAGCTCGATCTCGGCCGTGACGGCCGGCGCCACGGAAGTGAAGTTGAACGGGGTCGAATGCATGGCTGCTGGCTCGAAGTGATGCCGAAAAAGCGGCTGGACGGCGCCTTGTGGGCGGCGTCGCTAAGGCGCGGCGAAGGCGGCGGCGGGCGGATCAGCCCGGCAGGGCGCGCTTTGACGGCGGAGGAGCCAGTGGCGCGCGGAACGTCGGATTATCGCAGTTGCCGCGATTTTGTGCACCTACCGCCAGGGCGTTCGTCACGCGCGCCGCTTAGACTGCCCGGCCGTGACCCATCCGCTCCTCGCCCGCCTGCGCGACGCCGCGCGCCAGAACGCCATCCCCGGCGCCGTGCTGCAGACGCTGACGCTCCTGCTGTTGCTGGGCTACGACCGCTGGGCGCCGGCGCACGAGCTGCTCGAGCGCCTGCTGCGTTTGAAGCTCGCCTGGGGCGCCGGCTATTCGTTCCTGGCCGGCGCGCTGTTCGCGGGCCTGCTGCCGCGCCTGGTTCTGCGGCTGAAAGGCTCGGGCGGCAAACGCTTCCCGGTCGAGGTTGCCTTCGCGTGCCTGTTCTGGGGCTGGCGCAGCGTCGAGGTCGACCTGTTCTACCGGCTGCAGGCGCACTGGTTCGGCGCGGGCGCCGACTGGGCGACCGTGCTCGCCAAGACCGCGGTCGACCAGTTGCTCTACAGCCCGCTGTGGGCCGTGCCCGAGATCGCGCTGGCCTTCGAGTGGAAGGAGGCCGGCTTCTCGTGGCGTCGCACGCGCGCGCGGCTGGATCGCGATTTCTTCGCCACGCGCCTGCCGGCCGCGACGCTGGGCAACGCAATGGTGTGGCTGCCGGCCGTGGTCGCGATCTACTTCCTGCCGGGCGCGCTGCAACTGCCGGTGTCCAACCTCGTCGGCAGCTTCTGGGTGCTGCTGATGATCGTGCTGCTGCAGCGTCGCGACTAGGCGAGGATGTACGACGCTGCGCCCGTCGCGATCAGCAGGCCTTCCTCGTTGACCAGCCGCATCTGCGTCGAGCCGACGCGTCCGCCCAGTCGCGTCACCTCGGCGCTCGCCACGAAATGCTTGCCGACGCCCTGGCGCAGGAAATCGACGCGCAGGTCGATCGTGCCCATGCGCGCGAAGCGTTGCAGCACCTGTTCAGCTGAGTCGGCGGGGTGCTTGTCGGCGATGGCGGCCATCAGCGCGAGGCCGGCGGTGGCGTCCAGCACCGCGCTGATGACGCCGCCGTGCAGCCGGCCGTAGAGGAAGTGGCCCACCAGTTCGGGCTTCATGTCGAAGCGCAGGGAGACGTCGGGGGCAGTCAGCGACTGCACGCGCAGCCCCAGCACCTCGTTGAAGCTGATGCGCTGCTCGAACATGTCGGTGAGCAGGGCGGCGAAGCGGGCGTGTTCGGCGGCGGAGCGATGGGCGGGTTCGGAAGACATGGCCGCGATGTTAGCCAACGGCCGCGTGAGGTATGGTCCCGGCCGTGACAAATCGACTTCCCTCCCTACGCTTCGACCGTCTCGACTTGTGGCGCGGCCTCGCCATGGTCTGGATGGCCTGCTTCCACTTCTCGTTCGACCTCAACCAGTTCCACGTCATCGCGCCGCAGAACTTCTACGGCGATCACTTCTGGACAAACCAGCGCTTCTGCATCGTCTCGATGTTCCTGCTGGGCGCCGGCGCGGGCCAGGCGGTGGCGATCGACGCCGGCCAGACCTGGCGCCGCTTCTGGCGCCGCTGGGGCCAGATCGCCGGCTGCGCGCTGCTGGTGTCGCTGGGCTCGCTGCAGATGTTCCCGCACAGCTGGATCAGCTTCGGCGTGCTGCATGGCATGGCGGTGATGCTGATCGCGCTGCGGCTGCTCGGCACCGCGCTGCCGCCCGCGCGTCTTGCGCGCGCGCCGCTCGCGTTCGCGGGCGTGGCGGCGCTCGCGGCCGTTGCGTGGATGCTGCCGCACTGGGTGTCCGATCCGTTCTTCGACGCGCGCGCCACCAACTGGGTCGGCCTGATCACGCACCTGCCGACCACCGAGGACTACGTGCCCGTGCTGCCATGGTTCGGCATGATGCTGGCGGGCTACCTGATCGCCAGCCTGCTGATGGTGCACGCGCGCGGCGCGTTCACCGGCGGCGTCCCTTCGTTCGTGCGACCGCTGGCCTCACTCGGCCGCTGGTCGCTCAGTTTCTACATGATCCACCAGCCGATCCTGATAGGCTCGCTGGAACTTTTCAGATTGGTCTTCAAATGAGCAGCCCCCGCATTCTTTTCGGCTTCCACGCCATCACGGTGCGCATGAAGACCGCGCCGAAGTCCGTCATCGAGCTGCACGTCGAGGCCAACCGGCGCGATGCGCGCATGCGCTCGTTCGTCGACCGCGCCCGCGAGTCCGACATCAAGATCGTCGAGACCGACGGCGAACGCCTGGACAAGCTGGCCGGCACCTCGCGCCACCAGGGCGTGGTCGCGCGCGTCGAGGTCGTGGCGATGCCGCATTCGCTGGACGAGGTCGTCGAGTCCATCGAGGGCCCGCCGCTGCTGCTGATCCTCGACGGCGTCACCGACCCGCACAACCTCGGCGCCTGCCTGCGCGTGGCCGACGGGGCCGGCGCGCATGCGATCGTCGCGCCCAAGGACCACGCCGTCGGCGTCAATGCGACGGTCGCCAAGGTCGCCAGCGGTGCCGCCGAGACGGTGCCCTACATCATGGTCACCAACCTCGCGCGCACCTTGAACGAGCTGAAGGACTTCGACATCCGCATCATCGGCACCAGCGACGACGCCGAACAGGACCTGTACGACCTCGACCTGACCGGCCCCGTCGCCTTCGTGCTGGGCAGCGAGGGCGACGGCATGCGCCAGCTGACGCGCAAGACCTGCGACCAGCTGGTGCGCATCCCGATGGCCGGCGCCGTCGAGAGCCTCAACGTGTCGGTGGCCGCGGGCGTGTGCCTGTTCGAGGCGCTGCGCCAGCGCACGAAGGCTGCGGTCTAGCTTTTCTTCGCCCGGCCTGACCCCGTTCGCGCGGGGCCCGCGTTCAACCCTCATCGACATTGAGTCGGCGAGGGCGAGATGCAGCAAGCAAGACGGATCGTGTTCGCGTGCCTGTGCATGGCACTGGTCCAGGCCTTGGCGCAAGAGGCGCCGCCGCCGCGGCCCGACCCCGCGCTGGTGCAGGTCGCGCCAGGCCAGCAGCCGATCCGGCTGGCGCATGCCAGCGTCGACGTGTTCGTCGAGGGCAGCCTGGCGCACACCGTCGTCGACCTGACGCTGGCCAATCCGAACCAGCGCACGCTCGAAGGCGAGCGAGAACTTCCGCCTGCGCGTCTATCCGCTGCGCCCGGGCGCGTCGCGCCACGTGCGCATCGCGATCGTCGAGTGGCTGGCGCCCGGCGCGCGCCAGCGCCTGCGCCTGGGCCTGCCGCTGGACTTCGCCGGCGCCGCGGCCGACGCGCTCGACGTGCACGTGCGCCTGCACGCGACCGCGCCCGCGGGCGTGACGCTGGGCGACGGCCTCGAAGGCGCGGCGCTGACGTCGCAGGGCGCGGGCGCCGACGTGACGCTGCATCGCGACGGCTGGCGCAAGACCGATCATCGCGCGCTCGATGTCGCCTGGCCCGCGCCGCAAGGCGACACGCTGCTGCGCGAACGTGTCGATGGCCAAGGCTATTTCCACGCCGAGCTGCAGGTGCCCGACCCACCCGCCGCGCGCGCGAAGCCGAACGACCTGACGCTGATCTGGGACGCGTCCGGCTCCGGCGCGCAGCGCGACCACGACGCCGAACTGCGGCTGCTGGCGGCGCTGTTCGCATGGCAGCCCGACGTCACGGTGCGGCTGCGAGTCGTGCGCGACGCCGCCGAGCCGGATCGGATGTTCGATGTGCGGCACGGCGACTGGCAGGCCTTGCGCGACACGCTCGTCCACATCGCCTACGACGGCGCGAGCAACGCATCGCTGTGGGCCGCGCCGGCCACGCGCGCGCCGCAGACGAGCCTCGCGCTGCTGTTCTCGGACGGCCTGGGCAATTGGGGCGGAGCGGCCTCGACGGTCAGGGCCGACATGCCGGCCTACGCCGTGCAGGCGAGCGGCAGCGGCTCGGCGGTCTATCTCAGGCAATGGGCCGAGGCGCGCGGCGGGCAGCTGCTCGATCTGGCGGCCCTGCGAACCGACGAGGCGCTGCGCCAGATCCGGCAACGCGGGACGCGGCTGGTGCGCGTCGATGGCGAGGGCTTCGATCAGGTCGCGCTCGCGTCGACGCGTCCCGATGCGGGTCGACTGGTGCTGGCCGGCCGCTTCACCGCAGCCAGCGCGAAGCTGGACCTGGTGCTGGAGTCCGGCGACGGCACGCAAGTGCACAAGGCGATCGAACTGGCGGCGCCGGGGCTGGGCGACAGCGTCGACGAGCTACTGGCGCAGCCCGACCTGCACCGCACCGAGATCGCGGCGCTGGGCGACCGTTTCGGCATCGTCACGCCGGAGACCTCGCTGATCGTGCTGGAGACGCTGGCCGACTACCAGCGCTACGAGCTGCTGCCGCCGCCAGGGTCGCTGCGCGACGCGTACGACGACGGCTTGCGCGCCGCGGCGTCCGCGAAGGCGGCGCGGTCGGCGCAGCACCTGGCGTCGCTGGTCGAACGCTATCGCGCCGTGCAGGCCTGGTGGGACACGGACTTTCCGAAGGACATGCCGGCGCCGCAGGACGCTCTGACGGCGCCGGTGGCGCGGATCGTCGGCTCGAACGTGGCTCGCAACGCGGCGCGCGAGATGGCCACGCCGCCCATGCCCAGCGTGGCCATGCCTGTCCCGATGATCGCCGCGGCCGCCGCGCCGGCGGCGCCCGCGCAGCGATGGGCGAGACCGCCGAGGCGATCCGGCTGCTGCAGCGCGTGGCCGAGCTGGCGCCCGACGAGCCGCCGTCGTGGCGCGACTTCGGCCTCGCGCAGGCCGCCGCGGGCGCGTGGCAGCCGGCGGTCGATGCGTTGTGGATCGCGGCGTCGGGCGTGTGGGACGACCGCTTCTGCGACGTCGACGTGATCGCGCTCGGCGAGCTCGACGCGATCGCCGCGACGCATCGCGTCGACGTCTCGGCCGTCGACGTCCGGCTGCGCCGCAACCTGCCGCTGGACGTGCGCGTGGCGCTGGCCTGGGATACCGACAACACCGACATCGACCTGTGGGTCAGGGATCCGCACGGGCAATGGGTCAGCTACCAGAGCCCGCTGAGGCGCCAGGGCGGGCGCATCACGCGCGACGTCACGAACGGCTACGGTCCCGAGGTGTTCTCGCTGCGCAAGGCCGTTCCCGACGTCTACGAGGTGCATGCCAGGTACTACGGCTCGCATCGCCAGGCGCTCGGCAACGGCACCAGCGCGATGGTGCGGCTCACCGCCGGCTTCGGCACGAAGGACGAGACGCATCGCGACGTCATCCTGCGGCTGGAGGAGGCCAGGGACGACGTGCTGGTCGGCACGTTCGAAGTGAAGTGATCAGCCCAGGAATGCGCCGACCAGCCCGCCCGCGGCGATCAGCCACAGCGGACTGACCTTGGTACGCACGCAGACGGCCACGGTGACGAGCATCGTCGCGAGCAGCCACGGGTTGCCGTAGCCGGGCTTGCCGAGGATGAAGCCGGAGGACAGCACCAGGCCGACGGTCAGCGGCGCCATGCCTGCCACGAAGGCCCGCACGCCGCGCGTGGAACGGCGCGCCTCGCCCCAGCGGGCCGCGAAGTAGGTGAGCGTGGTCGAGGGCAGCAGGATGCCCGTCATCGTCACGCACATGCCGAAGAAGCCGCCGATGCCCCAGCCCAGCACGGCGACGAACAGCAGGTTGGGGCCCGGCGCGGCCTGCGCGATCGCGACCGAGGCGCTGAACTGCTCGTTGGTCATCCAGTGATGCTGCTCGACCAGGAAGCGATGCATCTCGGGCGCGGTGCCGATGGCGCCGCCGATCGACAGCAGCGACAGCAGCAGGTACTGCGCGAAGACGGCAAGCCAGTCGCCGCCGGTCAGCGTGGGCGTGACGGCGCTCATGGCACGAGCCTGCGCCACGCGGCGACGCAGGCGACGCCTCCGAGCCCGGCCAGCATCCACAGCAGCGGCACGCGCAGCAGCGCGATGCAGGCGAACATCAGCGCGGCCAGCGCGAACGCCGTCGTCGCGCCCAGCACGTTGCGGCGCAGCGCGGGCAGCAGCTTCAGTCCGGTGGAGAAGATCAGCCCGGCCGCGACGGCGCCCATGCCGCGCAGCGCGCCGGCCACGACCGGATGCTGCGCGTAGTGCGCGTAGAGGACCGTCAACGCGAGCACCACGCACCACGGCGCGAGGATCATGCCGCCGAGCGCCGCCAGGCCGCCGCGCCAGCCGAACGCGCGGTCGCCGAACATCAGCGACAGGTTGACGACGTTGGGGCCGGGCAGCACCTGCGCGACGGCCAGCATCTCCAGGAATTGCTCGCGCGTCAGCCAGCGTTCGCGCTCCACGAGCTCGCGCTGCGCGATCGGCAGCACGCCGCCGAAGCCCTGCATCGCGAGGCGCGTGAAGACGCGGAAGATCTCGCCCGGCGACTTCGGCGAGCGCGGCGCGTCGTCGTCGAGGATCGAGTGCGGCGCGGCGTCCCCGGCCTGCGCGGTCGCCGTGGTGGACATGACGCTGGGCGCCTCGTCGGCCGCCGGCAGCTTGGCGGGCTCGGCGTCGGGGGCGATCGTGGTCTCGGACATCGTCATGGCTTCAGGAAGCGATGGCCGGAGCGTACTCCCGCGACCTGAACTATGGAAGTCCTATGTCTTATATAAGACTAGGCAGGAAGGGTTTGAGCCTGTCGTTCAGCGCAGCACTTTCAACGCGTCCGGATTGACGATGTTGGTCGGCGTCCCGTTGATGAAGTTGACGACGTTGTCGAACGCCGCGCCGAAGTACATCTCGTAGCTGTTCTGCTCGACGTAGCCGATGTGCGGCGTGCAGACGGCGTTCTCCAGCCGCAGCAGCGGATGGCCGGCCAGGATGGGCTCGCTCTCGAACACGTCGACGGCGGCCATGCCGGGGCGGCCGCGGTTCAGCGCCGCGACCAGCGCGCTCTCCTCCAGCAGCTCGGCGCGCGAGGTGTTGACGAACAGCGCCGTCGGCTTCATCTGCAGCAGGTCGTTGAGCTTGATCAGGTGGCGCGTGCTCTCGCTGAGCCGCAGGTGCACGCTCAGCACGTCGGCGCTGGCGAACAGCTCTTCGCGCGACGCCACCGCGCGGTGGCCGTCGGCCGTCGCCCGGTTGCGCGATTCCTCCGAGCCCCAGACCGCCACCTCCATGCCGAACGCCTTGCCGTAGCCGGCGACGAGCTTGCCGATCTTGCCGTAGCCCCAGATGCCCAGCGTCTTGCCGCGCAGCGTCACGCCGATGCCGAAGTTGGGCGGCATCGACGCGGCCTTGAGGCCGGACTGCTGCCAGGCGCCGTGCTTCAGGCTGGCGATGTACTGCGGCAGCCGGCGCATCGACGCCATGATCAGCGCCCACGTCAGCTCGGCCGGCGCGTAGGGCGAGCCGACGCCCTCGGCGACCGCGATGCCCTGCTGCGTGCAGGCCTCGACGTCGATGTGCTCGCCGACCTTGCCCGTCTGGGCGATCAGGCGCAGCTTGGGCAGCTTCTCCAGCAACTGGCGCGGAAAGCGCGTGCGTTCGCGGATCAGCACCAGCACCTCGGCATCGCGCAGCCGCACCGACAGCTGGCCGATCCCCTTGACGGTATTGGTGAACACCTTCGCGTTCAGATCGCTGAGCTTGGAAGCGCACGGCAGCTTGCGCACCGCGTCCTGGTAGTCGTCGAGGATGATGATGTTCACGCGGTCGATTATGGCGCCTGTGCTGCGCTGCACCCTGTCGGCGGAAGACGCAAAAAGCCGCCCTCGGGCGGCCGTGGCGTGCGGGCGGGGCCTGTCAGAACCGCTGCGTGGACAGCGCGCTGATCTCGGCGCTGCCGAAGGCCTCGGGAAAGGTGCGGTCCAGCGTGCGGTAGAGCGCGGCGCGCATCGTGCGCGTGGCGACGTCGTCCTCGCGCAGCGTGGCCAGCAGCGGGCCGCGCAGCAGCCACAGGTCGATCGGATCTTCGGCGGCACGCACCTGCGCGCGCAGCCAGGCGCCCTTGCGGTGCTCGAGATTCTCGACGGCGCGCATGAACAGCTGCTTCATCTCGACGAACGCGCGGCGCGATTCGATGCGGGCGGAGCGCGCGGCGGGCAGCGAGACGTCGTCCGGGAAGAAGCGCGACTCGGCGTCCTCGGCCGGCAGCTGGGAGTCGAGCTCGGACAGGCCGAGCAGGTCGATGCGAGGGCTAGTTGACATCGTCGATCTCCGTGGCGGGCGCGCTCGTGCGCTGGGCACGCGTGGGGAAATGCTGGTTCACGCGCGCCAGGCGGGCATCGGCCTCGACCTGGCTGACGCGGCGCGCGATGAGCGTGTAGAGCTCCGAGCGCAGGTGCCACAGCTCGCGCAGGGAGCGTGCGTGCTGGGCGCGCTTGAGCAGGGCGTTGTGGTCGAACTCGGTCAGGCCGGACATCGCCGCGACGAACTCGCTGCGCGCCCGCTCGAGCGGCGTGCGCAGCGCGGGCACGACCTCCACGTTGCCGCCCACGAGCCAGCGCAGCGTCGCGTTCCAGAGCGACTCGCTCTTGGCGATGACGTCCGGCGGGCACACGTTCATCCGCAGCGTCGTCGGCGCGATGGGCTTGCGATGCAGGAGGCGATGGAGGAGGGCGGTGCTCATGGTCTGGATTTCGGCGCGTGATCGCCGGAACATGAGCTGATTGTTAAAAATTGCAGCTTTCGGTAAGCACCGATAAGGACGTGTCTTCCCGACAGTTAACTGTCCTGAAACACCGTCCTTTCTTTTTCCGGAGGCCGGCCAGCCCCCTCAAGTTCGCGCCCGGGGGGCCGATGCGCGCTCGCTCAGTGCGTCGCGCTGGCGGCCCTGGCCGCGGGAAACACCGCCGGCGGCAGGCCCTGGCGGGCGCGGTCGATGGCCACGCAGAGCTGTCGCGCGCCGTCGACGAAGCGCGGGCCGCTGCGCGAGATCAGGTCGCCGTCGATGTTGGCGAACTCGCCGTGCCTGGTCGCGCTGACCTGCGCGAACTCGGCCCAGCGTCCCGGCTTGGCGGGCTCGCCCGGCGCGCCGGCCGTCACCACCAGCTCCGGGTCGCGCTGCACCGCCACTTCCCAGCTGACGGTGGCGGTCAGCGTGGACAACTCGCCGAAGACGTTGCTGCCGCCACAGGCGCCGATCGCGCTGGAGATCAGGTGCTGGTTGTTGAGCGTCATCAGCGGCGCGTCCCACAGCTGGTAGAACACGCGCACCGGCTTGCGGCCGGCGTAGGTCGACCTGAGCGCGGACCAGTCGTTGCTCACGGCCTGCGCACGCGCCTGCGCCACGCCTTCGGTGCCGGCCAGCCGGCCGATGCTGCGCAGGGTGTCGGCCAGGCCGGCGACGCTGCGGATCTCGACCTCGTAGACCGGCACGCCCAGCGAACGCAGCTTGGCCTTGGTGCGATCGGGCGTGCCGCTGCCCCAGACCAGGACGAGGTCGGGCTTCAGTTGCGTCAGCGCCTCGTAGTTGACGGCGAAGGCGTCGCTGATCACGGGCTTGGCGCTGGCTTCGGGCGGGAAGTCGCTGAACTTGCCGACCGCCACCAGCTGGTTGCCGGCACCGGCGGCGTAGACCAGCTCGGTCAGGTGCGGCGCCAGCGCGACGATGCGGCGCGCCGGATGCGACAGCGCCACCTCGTGGCCGGCGTCGTCGACGATGCGCAGAGCGGGCTCGTCGGCGGACGCCGCGGCGGCCGCGAGCAGCAGGGCGGCGGCGAGGGCGAGCGGTCGCAGGCTCATGGTTCGATTCCGGCGTCGCGCAGCGCGCGCGCGTTGGGCGCGGCTTCGCCTGGCTTCGGGCGCGCGGCGGCGGGCAGGGCCTTGTACCAGTCGCAGGTGGCCGCGACGGCGCACTTGCCGCACTGGGGCATGCGCGCCAGGCAGACGTAGCGGCCGTGCAGGATCAGCCAGTGGTGCGCGTCGTCCAGGTATTTCTCCGGCACGCGTTCGAGCAGCTTCAGCTCCACCGCCAGCGGCGTCTTGCCGGGCGCGAGGCCGGTGCGGTTGGAGACGCGGAACACGTGCGTGTCGACCGCCAGCGTCGGCTCGCCGAACGCCACGTTGAGGATGACGTTGGCCGTCTTGCGTCCGACGCCCGGCAGCGCCTCCAGCGCCTCGCGCTCGCGCGGCACTTCGCCGCCGTGCTGCTCGATCAGGATGCGGCAGGTCTCGAGCAGGTGCTTGGTCTTCGTGCGATACAGGCCGATCGTGCGCACGTGCGCCTCGACGCCCTCGATGCCGAGTGCCAGCATGCGCGCGGGCGTCGGCGCCGCGACGAACAGCGTGCGCGTGGCCTTGTTGACGCCGACGTCGGTGGCCTGCGCCGACAGCAGCACCGCGGTCAGCAGCTCGAACACGCTGGCGTAGTGCAGCTCCGAGGCCGGGCTCGGGTTGGCGCGTTGAAGCGTGGCAAAGAAGGTTTCGATGTCGACGGAGTTCATTGGAAAACCTGCGTCCTGCGGACTTCGGTGCGAGCCCCTTCGGGCGGCCGGGCGGTGCTCATGCGGGCCTGGTCTTGGAGTCGGCGAACCACCGCCAGACGATCGGCTGCAATTGAACCATCAACACGCAGCCGAGGATTGACGCGCAGCCGGCAAAGCCGGTCGAACCGAGGCGATCGCCCATGAAGATCGCGCCGAAGATCGCGGTGAACACCGTCTCCGACGACAGCACGATGGCCGCGTCGGCCGCGTGCGCGTGGCGCAGCGCGACCACCTGCAGCGTGAACGCGAAGCCGACGGACAGGACGCCGGTGTAGAGGATCGCACCGAGCGCGTCGACGACGCCATGCGCCGACACCGGCTCGACCGCGGCACCGATGACGAGCGACAGCACGCTGCAGGTGACGAACTGCCCGCAGGCCACCAGCAGCGCGCCGTGCAGCCGGTTGGCCGCGCGGCCCACCATCATCACGTGCGCGGCCCAGGGCAGGCTGCTCGCGATGATCCACCAGTCGCCAGCCTTGAAGTTGGAGAGGCTGCCGCCGCCGGTCAGCAGCCACGAGCCGGCCACGCAGCCCGCGGCGGCGCCCCACGTCGTCCAGTGCGGCGAGTGGCGCAGGACGATCCAGCCGAGCACCGGCACCAGCGGGATGTACAGCGCGGTCAGGAATCCGGTGTTGGTGACGCTGGTGGTCAGCATGCCGATCTGCTGCATCGCCGCGCCGAGGAACAGCAGCGTGCCGAGACCGGCGATGTGCAGCAGGTCGCGGGCGCGCGGCTGGCGATTGCGCGCGCGCAGCATGCGCCACTCGCGCCACGCGAACGGCGCCACCACGAGGGCACCGAGCCCGAAGCGCAGGCCGGTGAACATCAGCGAGCCGAGGCTGCGCATCGCGATCGACTGCGCGACGAAGGCCGAGCCCCAGATCAGCGCGACGAGCAGCAGCAACAGGTTGGCGCGCGCCCGCGTCAGCGGCACGTGCGTCTGCGACGGCACGACGACATCGTCGAACGTCGAGGCATCGACCTGCACCGGCTGCGTCATTGCGGCCGCGCCTTCGCACGCACCCGGGCGCGGGCCAGCGCGGCCGCGATGGCCGCGCGTTTCGGGTCGGCGGCGGCCTCGGCCTGGACCGCGGGCGGCGCGGCCTTCGCGTTGAGGCGCTTGTCGTCCTCGCGCGCGTCGCGCGCGAGGCGCGCCTGCCGGCCCGCGTAGCGCGTGCGCGCCGCGTCCGCCTGCCCCGGCGACCACGCGGCCCAGCCGGTGGCGCCGGCGCTGACTTCCTCGAGCGCGATGCAGTCCATCGGACACACCGGCAGGCACAGCTCGCAACCGGTGCAGTCGGCCTCGACGACCGCGTGCATGCGCTTGGGCGCGCCGACGATCGCATCCACCGGACAGGCCTGGATGCACAGCGTGCAGCCGATGCAGGTCGCCTCCTCGATGTAGACGATGCGGCGCGGGCCTTCGTCGCCGAACTCCGGATTCAGCGGCAACTCGGGCCGGCCCAGCAGTTGCGCGAGCAGGCGGATGCCCTCGGCGCCGCCGGGCGGACATTGATTGAGCGGCGCCTCGTCGCTCGCGACGGCCTCTGCGTACGCGCGGCAATCGGGATAGCCGCAGCGCGTGCACTGCGTCTGCGGCAGCAGCGCATCGATGCGTTCGGCGAGAGACGAAGGCGACGCGACGCCTGCACGAGGCATCGCTGTCGGGCGGGAAGGCGGGACGGTGGGGCTCACCGTCGCGATTATCCCTTTGCTCAGGCCGTCTCTTTGACGGTCTTGCGGGCGCGCGCCGGTGCCTTCTTCGCGGCGACGGCCGCGGTGCGCGTCTTCTTCGCGGCGGGCGCGGCCTTGGCGGCCGGCGCCTTGCCGATGCGCTCGGTCTCGAAGCGCGCGATGAAGTCGCGCACCTGCGGGTAGACGATGTCGCGCCAGCGGCGGCCCGAGAAGATGCCGTAGTGGCCGGCGCCGGCCACGTCGTAGTGGAACTGGCGCTCCTTGGTCACGCTCGTGCACAGGCCGTGCGCGGCCTTGGTCTGGCCCGCGCCGGAGATGTCGTCGAGCTCGCCTTCGATCGTCAGCAGCGCCGTGGTCCTGATGTCCTGCGGGCGCACCAGCTGGCCGTCGACCTCCCACGTGCCCTTGACGAGCGAGAAGTCCTGGAACACCGTCTTGATGGTGTCGAGGTAGTACTCGGCCGGCAGGTCCAACACGGCGTTGTACTCGTCGTAGAACTTGCGGTGGGCGTCGGTGGAATCGTCGTCGCCGCGCACCAGGTCGAGGAAGTAGTCGTAATGCGCCGTCGCGTGGCGATCCGGGTTCATCGCGACGAAGCCGGTGTGCTGCAGGAAGCCCGGATAGACCTCGCGGTTGGCGCCCGGGTAGTTCTGCGGCACGCGGTGGATCACGTTGTTCTCGAACCACTCGTAGCTGCGGTTCATCGCCAGGTTGTTCACTGCGGTGGGCGACTTGCGGGCGTCGATCGGGCCGCCCATCATGGTCATGCTCAGCGGCGTCGGCTTGCCTTCGCTGGCCAGCAGCGAGATCGCGGCGAGCACCGGCACGGTCGGCTGGCAGACGGAGATCACGTGCACGTCCGGGCCGATGTGGGCGATGAACTCCTGCACGTAGCGGATGTAGTCGTCGAGGTGGAACGGGCCGGCCTCGACGGGCACCATGCGGGCGTCGGTCCAGTCGGTGACGTAGACCTTGTGATCCTGCAGCAGGCTCTTGACCGTGTCGCGCAGCAGCGTCGAGTGGTGGCCCGACAGCGGCGCGACCACCAGCACCGAGGGCTGGGCTTTCATGCGGTCCAGCGTCGCCGAGTCGTCGCTGAAGCGCTTGAAGCGGATCAGGCGGCAGAACGGCTTGGACAGCGAGGTCTGCTCCTGCACGGCCACGTCGACGCCCCCGCTGGTGACGCTGCGGATCTCGAACTCGGGCTTCTCGTAGTCCATGCCCAGCCGGTGCAGCAGCTCGAAGCCGGCGGAGAGGCGGCCTGCGCCCGGCGTGTGCGTGAACGGCGACAGCGGGTGCTTGTAGAGCTTGGCGGTGGCGGCGGCGAAATCGGCGAAGGGCGCCATCAAGGCGCGCTGGGCTTCGTACAGTTGATACAGCATGGCGATTTCAGGCCTTTCGAGGCGCGGGTCAATATCCTGGCAGCGCGACAGCGGGTCGCGCGAGGCGGATTTTCTTCGATTCCTGAACAAATGCTTGTCGCGTTTGTTCTCGTGTTAATTTGCTGCACTGCAGCATCGCTCCGATACTACGCCCAATTCCGGGATTGCGCTCGGCGAAGCAACGCGCGCGCCCGGCTTGAAGGCGGGTCTTTGGAGCTTGTGACGATGATGCAACCTGCCGCGCCGCACCGATCGCGGAAACAGGGCGCGGAAAGCGCGGCAGACGCGAACGTCGGACGAAAAAAAGCCCGGCGTCGGCCGGGCTTGCTGCCTAGGCGACGGAAATCAGGCCGCGACGGCCGCGATCGCCTTCGCCACGTAGGCCAGGTTGCCGTCGTTGAGCGCGGCCACGCAGATGCGGCCCGAGTCGACGCCGTAGACGCCGAACTCGCTGCGCAGGCGCTGCATCTGCGGCGCCGACAGGCCCGAGTAGCTGAACATGCCGTTCTGCTTGACGATGTAGCTCAGGTCGCCCTTGACGCCGGCGTTGGTCAGATGGTCGACCAGCGCGCCGCGCATGCGCTTGATGCGCTCGCGCATGCCGGTCAGCTCGCCTTCCCATTGCGCGCGCAGCGCGGGCGTGGTCAGCACGGTGGCGACGATCTGCGCGCCGTGCGTCGGCGGGTTCGAATAGTTGGTGCGGATCACGATCTTCAGCTGCGACAGCACGCGCCCGGCTTCTTCCTTCGAGGAGCAGACGACGCTCAGCGCGCCGACGCGCTCGCCGTACAGCGAGAAGCTCTTGGAGAACGAGGTCGACACGAAGAAGTCGATGCCGGCGGCCAGGAACTGGCGTACGACGGCGCCGTCCTCGGCGATGCCGAAGCCGAAGCCCTGGTAGGCCATGTCGACGAACGGGACGAGCTCGTGCTGCTTGATCGTCGCGATGACCTTCGTCCACTGCTCGGCCGACAGGTCGACGCCCGTCGGGTTGTGGCAGCAGGCGTGCAGCACGACGATGGTGCCGGCCGGCGACGCGGCCAGCTTGGCGAGCATCGCGTCGAACGCGACGCCGCGCGTGGCGGCGTCGTAGTACGGGTATTGCTCGACGGCGAAGCCGGCGTTGGTGAACAGCGCGCGGTGGTTCTCCCAGCTCGGGTCGCTGATCAGCACCTTGGCGTCGGGGCGCAGGCGCTTGAGGAAATCGGCGCCCACCTTCAGGCCGCCGGTGCCGCCGAGCGCCTGGATGGTCGCGACGCGACCTTGCTGGACGACGTCGGAGTCGGCGCCGAAGACCAGGCCCTGCACGGCCTTGTCGTAGGCGGCGATGCCGTCGATGGGCAGGTAGCCGCGCGCCTTCTGCGCCTCGACCAGCTGGCGCTCGGCCGCGGCCACGCAGGCCAGCAGCGGCAGCTTGCCGTTCTCGTCGGTGTACACGCCGACGCCCAGGTTGACCTTGGCGGGGTTGGTGTCGGCGTTGAACTGCTCGTTCAGGCCGAGGATGGGGTCACGCGGGGCGAGCTCGACGGAGGCAAACAACGACATGGAGTCAGGTTCCTGGCAAGGGCTTGAAAAGCCCGGAGAGTGGCGGCAGATGAAGGGGTTGCGCCGCGGCCAGGAGCGTTCTCCTTCGCGTTGCGCTACGCTGTCAGGTTGGTCGCCGCCGGATCTCGGCGAGACGCACCACCACCGGCAGCGTGCCGATTTTAAGGCCAACAGCCAGGGATTACCCGATGCCGATTGATTCTGAAGTCATGCCGGAGCCGACAGCGGCCGGTTATTCGCATGCCGCGTCCACGGCGCCCGCCGACGGCGAGGCGCCGCAGGGCGAGTTCGTGACATTCCCGGGCTCGCCGTTCCAGCTGTTCCAGCCGTACCCGCCGGCCGGCGACCAGCCCACGGCCATCGCCCAGCTGTGCGAGGGCATCGAGGACGGCCTCGCCTTCCAGACGCTGCTGGGCGTCACGGGTTCGGGCAAGACCTACACGATGGCCAACGTCATCGCGAAGATGGGCCGGCCTGCCATCGTGTTCGCGCCCAACAAGACGCTGGCCGCGCAGCTCTACAGCGAGTTCCGCGAGTTCTTCCCGAAGAACGCGGTCGAGTACTTCGTCAGCTACTACGACTACTACCAGCCCGAGGCCTACGTGCCGCAGCGCGACCTGTTCATCGAGAAGGACTCGTCGATCAACGAGCACATCGAGCAGATGCGGCTGTCGGCCACCAAGAGCGTGCTGGAGCGGCGCGACACGGTGATCATCGCGAGCGTGTCGGCCATCTACGGCATCGGCAAGCCCGAGGACTACACGCAGATGCGCTTCATCCTGCGCAACGGCGACAAGCTCGGGCAGCGCGACGTCATCGCGCAGCTGATCCGCATGCAGTACACGCGCAACGAGACCGACTTCTCGCGCGGCACGTTCCGTGTGCGCGGCGACACGATCGACGTCTTCCCGGCCGAGCACTCGGAGCTGGCGATCCGCATCGAGCTGTTCGACGACGAGGTCGAGTCGCTGCAGCTGCTGGATCCGCTGACCGGCCACATCCGCCAGAAGGTGCCGCGCTTCACGATCTATCCGTCCAGCCATTACGTGACCCCACGCGAGCGCGTGGTCGCGGCGGTCGAGACGATCAAGGAGGAGCTGCGCTGGCGTCTCGACGAACTGGTCAAGCAGGGCAAGCTGGTGGAGGCGCAGCGCCTCGAGCAGCGCACGCGCTTCGACCTCGAGATGCTGCAGGAGGTGGGTCACTGCAAGGGCATCGAGAACTACACGCGCCATCTTTCGGGCGCGAAGCCGGGCGATCCGCCGCCGACGCTGGTGGACTACATGCCCAAGGACGCGATCATGTTCCTGGACGAGAGCCACGTGATGATCGGCCAGATCGGCGGCATGTTCAACGGCGACAAGGCGCGCAAGACCAACCTCGTCGACTACGGCTTCCGCCTGCCGTCGGCGCTCGACAACCGGCCGCTGAAGTTCGAGGAGTTCGAACGCAAGATGCGCCAGTGCGTGTTCGTCTCGGCCACGCCGGCCGACTACGAGAAGACGCACGCCGGCGCGGTGGTCGAACAGCTTGTGCGTCCCACCGGCCTGATCGATCCGACGGTCGAGGTGCGGCCCGCGACGACGCAGGTCGACGACGTGCTGCAGGAGATCCGCGAGCGCACCGTCGCCGGCGACCGCGTGCTGATCACCACGCTGACCAAGAAGATGGCCGAGCAGCTCACCGACTACCTGACCGAGAACGGCGTCAAGGTGCGCTACCTGCACTCGGACATCGACACCGTCGAACGCGTCGAGATCCTGCGCGACCTGCGCCTGGGCGTGTTCGACGTGCTGGTGGGCATCAACCTGCTGCGCGAAGGCCTGGACATCCCCGAGGTCTCGCTGGTGGCCATCCTCGACGCCGACAAGGAAGGCTTCCTGCGCGCCGAGCGCAGCCTGATCCAGACCATCGGCCGCGCGGCGCGCAACGTCAACGGCCAGGCCATCCTGTACGCGGACAAGATGACCGAATCGATGCGCAAGGCCATCTTCGAGACCGAGCGCCGGCGCGCGAAGCAGATCGCGCACAACCTGGAGCAGGGCATCACGCCGCGCGGCATCCGCAAGACGATCCGCGACCTGATCGACGGCGTCGCGGCCGAGCGCTCGGGCAAGGACGACCTGAAGTTCGCGCAGCAGGCGGCCGAGGTCGAGGCAATGAGCGAAAAGGATCTCGGCAAGCGCATCAAGCTGCTCGAGAAGCAGATGCTGGAACACGCCAAGAGCCTCGAGTTCGAGAAGGCCGCGCGCGTGCGCGACCAGCTGGCGCTGCTGCGCGAGCAGGCGTTCGGCAGCGCGGGGCACGACGTCAACGTCGTCGCGCCGGCCGCCGCGCTGCGCAAGGCGTAGGGCGCAGCGCCCGCTGCTTCGCGGCGCACCGGCTCGCCGGCGACGTGCCGACATGCGCGCTATGTGCGTTGCCGCACATACAGGAACCGGGCGCGGTCGCACACTGGAAGCGCACACGCAGGGTATCTGCGTGGCCGACTGCGACCCTGTCCCGCTCGTTCCCATTGCCCGCGTCGCGACGATCGTCGCCCGAAACAGGACATCGATGAAACCAGAATACGTGGCGATCACGGAAGTGCTCGCCGACTCGAAGGCCGTCGTTCGCGAGTGGCTCGTCGAGGTGTCCGGCGCGACCGGATCGAACCGGGCCAGCAGTTCCACCGACGCGATCATCGCGGAGGCCGGCGAGATCGCCCGCGCGGTGCATGACGGCCTGCGTGCCGAGGGCGACGTCGGCGCCTTCGAAGGGGCCGCGTGGGAGCGGCTGCGCGGCGTGCTGGAATCGCTGTCGCGATCGCGCGCGGCGCAGGGCGCCACGGCCGGCGAGACGAGCGGCTTCCTGCTGTCGTTCAAGCGGCCGCTGTTCGCCCGGCTGCAGCAGCACCTCGCCAACGAGCCGCCCATGCTGGTCGCGTCTCTGTGGGCGGTGTCGAGCCTGGTCGACAAGATGGCGCAGTTCACGCTGGAGGTCTACCAGCGCTCGCGCGAGGACATCATCAAGCGCCAGCAGGACGAACTGCTGGAGCTGTCGACGCCCGTGATCAAGCTGTGGGACGGCGTGCTGGCCGTGCCGATGATCGGCACGCTGGACAGCGGACGCACGCAGCTGGTGATGGAGTCGCTGCTGCAACGCATCGTCGACACCGGCTCCGAGCTCGCGATCATCGACATCACCGGCGTGCCCGCGGTCGACACGCTCGTCGCGCAGCACCTGCTCAAGACCGTGACGGCCATCCGCCTGATGGGCGCCGACTGCATCATCAGCGGCATCCGGCCGCAGATCGCCCAGACCATCGTCCACCTGGGCATCGACCTGCAGGGCATCACGACCAAGGCGACGCTGGCGGACGCGCTGTCGGTGGCGCTCAAGCGCACCGGCTACACGGTCACGCGCACCACCGCCGCCTGAGACGGCGCGCGATGACACGCATCCCGATTCTCCAGATGGGCGACTGCCTGCTGGTGACGATCCAGGTCGACCTGCAGGATCGCGCGGCGGTCTCGCTGCAGGACGACCTGGCCAACAAGATCGAGTCCAGCGGCGCGCGCTCGGTGCTGATCGACATCTCCGCGCTGGAGATCGTCGACTCCTTCATCGGCCGCATGCTGGCAGGGATCTCGGGCATCGCCCGCGTGCTCGACGCCGCGACCGTGGTCGTCGGCATGCAGCCGGCCGTCGCGATCACGCTCGTCGAACTGGGGCTGTCGCTGCACGGCGTGCGCACCGCGCTCAACGTGGAACGCGGGATGCGCCTGCTGCGCCTGGCCGGGGAGGAGCGCGCGCTTGACCCCGATGCCTGACGTGTTCGAGTTGCGCGTCGAGGCCGACGTCGTCACCTGCCGCCAGGCGGTGCGCGGCCTCGCGCAGGGTCTGCGTTTCTCGCTGGTCGACCAGACCCGCATGATCACCGCGGCGAGCGAGCTGGCGCGCAACACGCTCGTGTACGGCGGCGGCGGCCAGATGCGCTGGGCCATCGTGCAGCGCGACACGCGCTCCGGCCTGCGGCTCGACTTCGAGGACCACGGCCAGGGCATCCCCGACATTGCGCTGGCGCTCACCGACGGCTGGACCTCGGGTGGCGGCATGGGCCTGGGTCTGTCCGGCTCCAAGCGGCTGGTGCACGACTTCGCCATCCGATCCGTGGTGGGCGAGGGCACCTGCGTGACCATCACCCGCTGGGCCTGACGATGCACCACCAGGTGTTCGACATGAACGAATCCAGCCAGGTCGGCGAGGCGCGTCGCGCCAGCGTGCAGATGGCCGGGCGGCTGGACTTCGACGAGGCGACCTGCGGCCGGCTTGCGCTGGTGGTGACCGAGCTCTGCACCAACCTCGTGCGGCACGCGCAGGGCGGGCGCCTGCTCGTGGCCGTGCGCGCGGGGCTCGCCGGCGACGCGATCGAGGTGCTGGCCGTGGACAGCGGCCCCGGCATGGCCGACGTCGAACACTGCCTGCGCGACGGCGTGACGACGTCGACGACGCCAGGCACCGGACTGGGCGCGGTGCACCGGCTGTCCGACGAGTTCGCCGCGTTTTCCGCGGCGCCGGGCGGCACGGTGGTGCTGGCGCGCATCGCCCCGCGATGCACCGGCGCGCCGCTGCCCGCGACCGGCCGCTTCAGCCACGGTGCCGTGGCGGTGCCGGCGGCCGGCGAAGCCCGCTGCGGCGACGCGTGGGCGATCGTCCAGCGCGCAGGCCTGGCCAGCGTGCTGGTGGTGGACGGCCTCGGCCACGGGCCGGAGGCCGCGACGGCGGCGCTGGCCTGCGTGGAGGCGTTCGGCGTCGCACCGTTCGACCCGCCATCCGCGACGCTCGCCCGCGCGGATGCCGGCATGCGCTCGACGCGCGGCGCCTCGGCGGCCATCGCGCAGCTCGACGCCGACGCGCGCAGCGTCACGTTCTGCGGCGCCGGCAACATCGCCGGCCGGCTCACGTCGGGCCTCGGCGACCGCTCGTTCCTGTGCCAGCACGGCACGCTCGGGCTGCAGCCGGGCCGCCTGCAAGACGTGGTCGAGGCGTGGCCCGATCATGCGCTGTTCGTGATGCACTCCGACGGCGTGCCCGGCCGCTGGGACCTGCGCAAGGTGCCCGGCCTGCTCCAGTGCGATCCCGCCATCATCGCGGCCTGGCTGATCCGCGACCACATCGGCGGGCGCGACGACGCGACGGTCATCGTCGTGCGGGCGTCCGCGGGGACACGCGCATGACGTCGCCGGCGCTCGCCCTCAGGCCGGAGCGGGCCCTCGCCGCGATCGTGGCCGCGCAGGCCGCCGAGCTCGCCGCGTTGCGCCAGGAGCTGGCGGACACCAACAGCGGCGTCGTCGCGCTGTACGCCGAGCTCGACGACAAGTTCCGGACGCTCTATGCCAAGGCGCGCGGGGGCATCTGCCTGCTGGACGCCGACGGACGCATCGTCGATGCCAATCCGGCGCTGCTGCAGTTGCTGCGGCGCGACCTGCAGGCCGTCGTGGGCCGGCGGGTCAGCGACTTCGTGGCGCCCGACTGGGTCGACGGCCTCGCCGCGCCGCCTGCCGCCGGCTGGCAGGCCGAGCTGCCGCTCGTCGACGCGGCCGGCGCGCGCGTGCACGTCGAATGGAGCGTGTCGCCGTTCGTCCAGGAAGGGCTGAGCATCGCGATGGCCACCGATGTCTCCGAGCGCGTGCTGATCCACCAGGCGCGCCTGGAACTGCTGGAGCGCGAGCAGGCCGCGCGCCAGGAGGCCGAGCGCGTCAACCGCCTCAAGGACGACCTGATCGCCGTGCTGTCGCACGAGCTTCGCACGCCGCTCAACGCCATCATGGGATGGACGCACGTGCTGCTGCAGCAGGGCGGCACCGAGGCCGCGCTGCGCGGCCTCAAGGCCATCGAGCGCAACGGCAAGGCGCAGGCGCGTCTCATCGCCGACATCCTGGACATGTCGAGCATCAACATGGACAAGCTGCAACTGGCGCACGAGTGGTGCGATCCGGGCGAGCTGGTGCGCGGCGCGCTGGAGGACATGCGCGAGCAGGCCGCCGCCCGCGGCGTCGAGCTGGCGTGCGCCATCGAGGCGCCGCCGCGCCCGCTGCGCGCGGACGTCGGACGCTTGCGCCAGGTGATCTGGAACCTGGTCGGCAATGCGATCAAGTTCAGCCAGCCCGGCGGGTGCGTCCAGGTCTCGCTGGAGCAGGGCGCCGACGCGCTGCGCCTGTCCGTCGCCGACGGCGGCCGCGGCATCGCCGCGGAGTTCCTGCCGCATCTGTTCGACCGTTTCAGCCAGGGCGAGACGGCGGCCACGCGCACGCGCGGCGGCCTGGGGCTCGGGCTGGCGATCGTCAAGCACCTGGTCGAACTGCATGGCGGCACGATCGTTGCGTCCAGCGCCGGCCTGGGCCGCGGTGCGCGCTTCGACATCCGCCTGCCGACGCTGCAGTCGCAGGAGCGCGATGCCGAGCAGGTATCGAGCACCATCGCCGCCCTCCCGGACGACCTGCCGGCGAACTTGCTCGCCGGCCTGCGGATCCTGTTGGTGGACGACGACCGCGACGGCCTGGCTGCGCTCGAGATCGTGCTCTCCGACCGCGGCGCGCACGTGGAGATCGCCACCGACGTCGACGGCGGATTGCGTCGCATCGCGGACTTCGCCCCGCACGTGCTGCTGAGCGACGTCGGCATGCCGGGCAGGGACGGCTACGCGCTGGTGCGCGAGATCCGCCGCACCGAGCCCGCCGGGCGCCGCGTGCCGGCCATCGCGCTGACCGCGTTCTCGCGCAAGCAGGACATCGCCCTGGCGCTCGCCGCCGGCTTCGATGCCCATTGCGCCAAGCCGCTGCGTCCACTGGAACTGCTGCGCCTGATCGCCCACGTCGCGCGGCTGCACGGTCGCGGGACTGCCGGCGAGTCCGCGCCGCCGTAGCCGCGGGCCGAGGGATACTTCCGGCCATGCCGACTACCCCGACCAAGATCCGCGTCCTGATGGTCTGCCTGGGCAACATCTGCCGCTCGCCCACCGCCGAGGCAATGCTGCGGCTGAAGGTGCACGAGGCCGGCCTGGACGATCGCATCGAGGTCGATTCGGCCGGCACGGCCGACTACCACGTCGACTCGCCGCCGGATCGCCGCGCCGTCAGGCACGGCGAGAAACGCGGCCTGAGGATGCAGCACCTGCGGGGTCGCCAGGTCAGCCGCGAGGACTTCGACCGCTTCGATTTCATCCTCGCGATGGACGAGGACAACCTCGCCAGCCTGGAGCGCATTCGCCCGCCGGCGGCGCGCGCGACGCTCGCGCTGCTGATGTCGTACGCACCGCAGGCAGGCTCGCGAGTCGTGCCGGATCCCTATTACGGCAGCGGTGACGGCTTTGAAGCGGTGCTGGATCTGGTCGAGGCCGCGGCCGACGGCTTCATCGCCTCGGCGCTTTCGAATTGATCGTTTAGCCGCGCGAAGACCGCTTTGCGGAGAGTGGGTTTTCGGCCTGCTCTACCGGGCGTCAGCCGCAAGAGGCGCATGCTCTGCGGCGCCGCAGCATTGGCGATCCGCAAACTCGACGAAATCGCTAGGCTTCTGGCATAATCGACTAAAACGCTCGGAATCAACCAAGGGTTATCACTCCTCTCCGACCTCCAACTGCCTCCCCAGTTCGGACCCGAGTCGATCGCCCAAAACACCCCCAGGAGAGCACCTCATGCGTCTGACCACCAAAGGCCGATTCGCTGTCACGGCAATGATCGATCTGGCCCTCCGCTCCAGCAATGGTCCGGTCGCCCTCGCTGCCATCTCGCAGCGCCAGCAGATCTCCCTGTCGTACCTGGAACAGCTGTTCGGCAAGCTGCGCCGCCACGAGCTCGTCGAGAGCACGCGTGGCCCCGGCGGCGGCTACTCGCTCGGCCGCGGCGCCGAGTCCATCACGGTCGCCGACATCATCGTCGCCGTCGACGAGCCGATCGATGCCACCGGCTGCGCCGGCAAGGAAAACTGCATGGGCGACGACACCGGCCGCTGCATGACGCACGACCTGTGGGCCAGCCTCAACGTCAAGATGATCGAGTTCCTCGATTCGATCTCGCTGAAGAAGCTGGTCGACGAGCAGCTCGCCAAGGGCGTGTCGATCGAGGAAGTGCCGGTGCGCCGCGCGATCTCGTCGCAGCCCGTCGTCAAGCCGATCAAGATCAACGCGCCGAACTCGGTGTTCGCGCTCGGCAACGCATTCTCGAAGTAATTTCGTTTTCTCGACTCATGACCCCGCATCTCCCGATCTACATGGACTACGGCGCGACGACGCCGGTCGACCCGCGCGTGGTCGACGCAATGATTCCCTGGCTGCGCGAACACTTCGGCAACCCGTCCTCGCGCTCGCACGCGTGGGGTTGGGAAGCCGAAGAAGCCGTCGAACGCGCGCGCGGCCAGATCGCCGCGCTGATCGGCGCGGATCCGCGCGAGATCGTCTGGACCTCCGGCGCCACCGAGTCGAACAACCTCGCCATCAAGGGCGCGGCCAATTTCTACAGCACCCGCGGCAAGCACCTGATCACCGTCAAGACCGAGCACAAGGCCGTGCTCGACGTGATGCGCGAGCTGGAGCGCCAGGGCTTCGAGTGCACCTACCTCGACGTCGAGCCGAACGGCCTGCTGGACTTCG
>Ga0302314_10003692_pt1 | contig 28187 bp, 26 predicted proteins | sample III_Palsa_N2_3_FD_200533 | JGI IMG/M metagenome (GOLD analysis project Ga0302314, IMG submission 200533) | Peat permafrost microbial communities from Stordalen Mire near Abisko, Sweden - III_Palsa_N2_3 | ecosystem: Environmental > Terrestrial > Soil > Palsa > Peat permafrost | place: Sweden...
CCAAGACCTTCCCCGGCGCCCCCAAGCCCGTGCTCAACAACATCAGCCTGCAGTTCCTGCCCGGCACCAAGATCGCGATCATCGGCGTCAACGGCACCGGCAAGTCGACGCTGATGAAGATCATGGGTGGGATGGACAGCGAATATTCGGGCGAGGCGTGGGCCGCCGAGGGCATCACCGTCGGCTATCTCGCGCAGGAGCCGCATCTCGATCCCGACAAGACTGTGATGGAGAACGTCAAGGACGGCGTCCGACCGATCGCCGATCTCGTCGACCGGTTCAACGCGATCTCCGCCGAGATGGGCGAGCCCACCGACGACACCGATTTCGACAAGCTGCTCGAAGAGATGGGCGTGCTCCAGGAGAAGATCGACGCGGTCGACGGCTGGACGCTCGACAACCAGCTCGAGATCGCGATGGAAGCGCTACGCTGCCCGCCCGGCGACAGTTCGATCGACACGCTGTCGGGCGGCGAGCGCCGCCGCGTCGCGCTGACCAAGCTGCTGCTCGAAAAGCCCGATATCCTGCTGCTCGACGAGCCGACCAACCATCTTGACGCCGAAAGCGTCGCCTGGCTCGAACGCCATCTGATCGACTATGCCGGCAATGTCATCCTCGTCACCCACGATCGCTACTTTCTCGACAATGTCGTGACCTGGGTGCTCGAGCTCGATCGCGGCCGCTACTACACCTACAACACCAATTATTCGGGATTTCTCGAGGCCAAGTCCAAGCGGCTCGGCCAGGAGGAACGCGAGGAGGACGGTCGTCAGAAGGCGATCAAGGACGAGCTCGACTGGATCCGCCAGACTCCCAAGGCGCGCCAGACCAAGAGCAAGGCGCGTATCCGCGCGTTCGACGAACTGGTCGAGCGGCAGAACGAGCGCGGCCCCGGCAAGTCGCAGATCCTCATCCAGGTGCCCGAGCGGCTCGGCGGCAACGTCATCGAGGTCAAGAATCTCAAGAAGGGGTTCGACGACAAGCTGCTGTTCAACGGGCTCGACTTCACGCTGCCGCCAGGCGGCATCGTCGGCGTGATCGGTCCCAACGGCGCGGGCAAGTCGACGCTGTTCAAGCTGATCACGGGCCAGGAAGTGCCCGACGAAGGCTCGATCAAGATCGGCGACACGGTGCGGCTCGGCTATGTCGACCAGTCGCGCGACACGCTCGACGCCAACAAGAATGTCTGGGAAGAGGTCTCGGGGGGCAACGAGCGCTTCGTCTTCGGCAAGCACGAGGTGCCGTCGCGTGCCTATGTCGCCGCCTTCAACTTCAAGGGCGTCGACCAGCAGAAGAAGGTCGGCCAGCTATCCGGCGGCGAGCGCAACCGCGTCCACATGGCCAAGATGCTCGCCAAGGGCGGCAACGTGCTGCTGCTCGACGAGCCGACCAACGATCTCGACGTCGACACGCTGCGTGCGCTCGAAGATGCGCTCGAGAATTTCGCTGGCTGCGCGGTGGTGATCAGCCATGACCGCTTCTTCCTCGATCGCCTCGCGACGCACATCCTGGCGTTCGAGGGCGACGGACATGTCGAATGGTTCGAGGGCAATTTCGAGAGCTACGAGGAAGACAAGCGCCGCCGTCTGGGCGAATCGGCCGATCGGCCGGGCGCCGGCGCGTACAAGAAGCTTACGCGCTGACCAAGTGGGGGCGGTCGAGACCGCCCCCGGTAGTCGTCAGTAGAATTCGGCCGGATCGGGCGTCGGCGCGTTGCATGCGCGATCGTGACCACGCTTGCAGGCCGCGGTCTGGATGCGCCAAGCCTCCATCGCGTCGGCATAGGCGCGCTGCTGGTGGGCGTAATGCACATCCTGGCTCGCGACCTGATGGCCATGCGCGTGCATCGCCGCATTGTAGGCGGAAAGATCGGACTGATATTGCGCTTGGTTGGCGGCATTGCTGGCCTGGTTCTGCTGGATCACACCGTTGACGCCGGCGTTCGCCGACGAGGTGCCCGGATCGACGCCCGGTGCGATCTGCCCGGGCGCGACGGTCGTCGACGCGGCTGCCGATCCATCGTTGGCCGGCTGATGCGGGTCGGTCTGGGCGAACGCGGGGACCGCAGCGGCAGCGAGCGCGCCGGCCGCGATCATCGCGAGGGGGATACGGATCATCTGGTCTCTCCTTCGATCGCCTTTGGAAGCGATGACGGCCCTAACGAACGTTTCGGCCGTGACGTTCCGTTCGGCGATTCCTGGGAGAAGGTGCGTCCCGCTTCAGGCCGGGCCGAAAACGCCGCTCGGCTCGTCGAGCAACTTGAGCTCGCCTTCGCGAATCCCGAACCACGCGCCGCGAAGCCGCAACGTGCCCGCCGCCTCCGCCGCCGCCACGAAGGGAAAGGAGCGGAGGTTGGCGAGGCTGACCTTGACCGCCTCGTGCTCAAGCGCGCGCTCGGCTGCCTCGCCGCGGCCGTGGCTCGCGACCACGGTCTCGCGCGCGCCATCGAGCATGTCGACCCAATGCGCGATGAAGCCGCCCGCGCCGGGTTCGGCGCCCTCGAAGGCCTGCGTCATCGCCGCCTTGCACCCGCCGCAATATTCGTGGCCGAGCACGACGATCTCCGACACCGGGATCTGCGTCACCGCGAACTCGACCGCCGCCGAGACGCCGTGGCGGCTGGTATCGCGCTCGAATGGCGGCACGAGATTGGCGACGTTGCGCACGACGAATATCTCGCCGGGCGAGACGTCGAAAATCTGCGAGGGATCGACGCGGCTGTCGGAGCAGGCGATCACCAGCGTGGCGGGGCTCTGGCCGTCGGCGAGTTCGGCCCAGCGCGCGCGCTGACGTGCCCAATCCTGTCGACGGAAACGGCGATAGCCGTCGAGGAGCGTTTCGAAGCCTGACATTCCGCCTCCGTTGGTGCCGTGCCCTGTCGGAACACCGTTTTCTCGTACGGCCGTAGAAGAAAATACGTCCCTTCGACAAGCGCGGGCGAACGGTTGTGAGATCGGCGGGTAGTCGCTATCTCGCGGACATGACCGAGTCCCTGATCGCATCGCTGTCCGATGCCCGTCCCGCACGCGTGAAAAAGCCCGACTGGATTCGCGTCAAGGCGCCCGGCGGCAGCGCTTTCGCCGAGACCAAGGCGTTGATGCGCCGGCTCAACCTCGCGACCGTGTGCGAGGAGGCGGCCTGCCCCAATATCGGCGAGTGCTGGACCAAGAAGCACGCGACAGTGATGATTCTGGGCGACACCTGCACGCGCGCTTGCGCCTTCTGCAACGTCAAGACGGGGATGCCGCGCGCGGTCGATCTGCTCGAGCCCCAGCACACCGCCGACGCCGCCGCCGAGCTCGGCCTCGAACATATCGTCATCACGTCGGTTGATCGCGACGATCTGCCCGACGGCGGCGCCTCGCAGTTCGTCAAGGTGATCGAGGCGCTGCGCCGCACGACGCCGAGCACGACGATCGAGATACTCACCCCCGATTTCCGCAACAAGGCCGAGGCAGCCGTCGAGAAGATCGTCGCGGCGCGGCCCGATGTCTATAATCACAACCTCGAGACCGTGCCGCGGCTCTATCCGACGATCCGGCCGGGCGCGCGCTATTATGCCTCGCTGCGGTTGCTCGAGAGCGTCAAACGGCACGATCCATCGATCTTCACCAAGTCGGGCGTGATGACCGGGCTGGGCGAACAACGGCTCGAGGTCCATCAGGTGATGGACGACATGCGCTCCGCCGACATCGATTTCCTGACGATGGGCCAATATCTCCAGCCGACCCCGCGCCACGCTAAGGTCGAGGAATTCACCACGCCGCAGCAATTTGGGGCCTATGCGGCGATCGCGCGCGCAAAAGGCTTCCTGCTGGTCGCCGCCTCGCCGCTGACACGGTCGAGCTATCACGCCGGCGACGATTTCGCGCGGTTGCGGTCGGCGCGCGAGGCGAAGCTCGGGCGCGCCTGACCAAACACCGTTCGTCCTGAGCAAAGTCGAAGGACGGGCTGCCCATCCAGCGCCTGTAACACGCACTTCGACAAGCGCGGTGCGAACGGTTTAAGAGTTAGCCATGCCCCGCCACGCCGAGACCCGCCAGCTTCCCTATACGCCCGAGCAGATGTTCGATCTGGTCGCCGATGTCGGCCGCTACGGCGAGTTCCTGCCCTGGGTGGTCGCGGTACGCGTGCGCGAGAACGACGCGACCGATATGATCGCGGACCTCGTCGTCGGCTTCAAGGGCATCTCGGAGCGATTCACCTCCAAGGTGACCAAGCAGCGTCCCGATCGGCTGCACGTCGAATATCTCGACGGACCGCTCGACTATCTGCGCAACGAATGGGCATTCCGGCCCGACGGCAAAGGCGGCACGCTGGTCGATTTCGCGGTCGATTTCGCGTTCAAGTCGCGGCTGTTCGAGATGCTGGCGGGCCAGGTGTTCGATCGCGCGCTGCGCAAGATGATCGGCGCGTTCGAGACGCGCGCGACGGCGCTTTACGGCGCCGGAGGCGTCAGCGCTTCGCCCATTCCGGGCGGCGGGGCGGGCAGCAGCAGTTCGAGCGCGCACAGCGCCGCCTGAAGCCGGATCGCGGGACGGCCGAGATCGCCGAACTCGCGCTTGTCGGCGACGACATCGTCGGGATCGCCCGAGCGGCTGGCGCGCGCGAACACGACGGTGCCGACCGGCTTCTTCTCGCTGCCGCCACCGGGGCCGGCGATACCGGTGATCGCGACGCCGATATCGGCATCGGTTTTCTGGATCGCGCCCTGCGCCATCGCCCAGGCGACCGCGACCGACACCGCACCGAATGTCTCGACCACGTCGGAGGCGATGCCCAGCGTGTTCATCTTGGCTTCGTTTGAATAGGTGACGAAGCCCGCGACGAACACTTCGGAACAGCCCGGCACTTCGGTCAGCGCCGCCGACACGAGCCCGCCCGTGCAGCTCTCCGCGACCGCGATGCGAAGGCCCGCGGCGCGGTTCTCCTCGATCACGTGGCGCGCGGCATCGAGCAGCACCTGCGGCAGGTTGGCGCCCTCGTGAATGGTGTCGTCGGTCATCGATCCGCCCCATCGTCCTTCGGCCGGCAGATCGCAAGGCCCTTCGTCTGCTCGGGCCCGGCGACCTCGATCGCGAGCAGGATCGCCTCGGCCACGGTGTCGGCGGGCAGCGCATCGGCGAACTGCATCATGCTGTCGACCGTCTTGCAGTCCTTGAGCGGGACGCGCTTCTGGATCTGATCGTCGACCAGGCCGCGCGCGATCGTCAGCATCGTGTCGTTCGAGGCGAAGCTGGACAGGTCCTGGCCGGTGGCGGCCTCGATCGCGGCGCGCGCGCGCGCGGGATCGACCGGCGCCTCGTGACGGAAGCGTTGCGCGAGCCCGCTGCCCTCGTTGGGCAGGAAGGCGTCGGCGGGGAGCGCCGGCTTGCAGCGGTCCGCCAGCGCCTCGACCGCATCGGGCAGCGCGATGCGGATCAGCGTGCGCATGTCGTGCGGATGGATGCAGGTCGGGCGCTCTGCCTGCGCGGCCTGGGCGGCGAGCAGGGCGAGCGAAACGCCGGTGGCGACCAGCCTCGCAGCGAAGGGGGAGAGGGGGGCGCTCATGCTGCCGGTGCCCTGACCGTCACCACCGCCTGCGCCGCCATGCCTTCGCCGCGGCCCGTAAAGCCGAGCCGTTCGGTCGTCGTCGCCTTGACGCTGATCCGGCCGATCGGGACATCGAGGATTTCGGCCACCCGCGCGCGCATCGCCGGCCGATGCGGACCGACCTTGGGCGCTTCGCAGATGATCGTCAGATCGACATGATCGATCGTGCCACCCTCGGCCGCGACGAGACTGGCGGCATGGCGCAGGAAAGTCGCCGAGTCCGCGCCCTTCCAGCGCGGATCGGAGGGTGGGAAGTGGCTGCCGATGTCGCCGTCGGCGATCGTGCCGAGCAGCGCGTCGGTGATCGCGTGCAGCCCGACGTCCGCATCGCTATGCCCCGCCAGCGCATGCGTATGCGGGATACGCATTCCGCACAGCATGACATGGTCGCCGTCGGCGAAGGCATGGACATCGTAGCCCATGCCGGTGCGCGACGTCATGGTGGCGGCGAGCCGACTCTCGGCGGCGACGAGATCGGCTTCGTGGGTGAGTTTGTCGAGCATGGCATCTCCAGGCACGGCGAGGACGACGAGCCCCGCCTGACGCGCAACCTGCGCGTCGTCGGTCGGTTCCGTGGCGTGTGTCCAGTCGCGGTGCGCGGCGAGGATCGCATCGAAGCGGAAGGCCTGCGGAGTCTGCACGCGCGCCAGCCCGTCGCGCGAGACCGTGTCGCCCATCGAACCGGCATCGACGCGCACCAGCGTATCGACGATCGGAACGATGGGTACGGCGCCGGGCGCCTCGGCGAGCGCCGCGACCAAGCGGTCGATCACGGCGGCGGACAGGAAGGGCCGCGCGGCATCGTGGATCAGGACGTGCGTCGGCGGGATCGCGGCGATCATCTCGAGCCCTGCCAATACCGACTCGCGCCGCGTGGCGCCGCCCGGCGTCACGGTCGCCGGCCGCCGCTCGCCGAGTGCCCGATCGAGCAGCATCTCCTGCCCCGCACCGACGACGATATGTACGGCGGCCACGGCGGGATGCGACGCCAGCGCGTCGAAAGCGCGCGCGATCACCGCCACACCGCCGATCTGTCGATATTGCTTGGGTATGTCGCCGCCTGCCCGCGTGCCGCTGCCGGCCGCAACGATCAGCGCGACGATGTTTTGCTCAATCGGCCTATTCTGGTCCATCGGGCCGGCATCTAGCCGAGCGCGGTCTTGCCCGCCAGCGGGTTTGAGGATAGGGGATTGCCTCTTTTTCGGGCAGTTGCATCCATGCGTAGCAAAGCGCTCCTCTCGCCGATCCAGATCGGCCCGATCACGATCGACACGCCGGTGATCCTGGCGCCGATGACCGGCGTCACCGATCTGCCGTTCCGCAAGATCGTGCGGCGCTATGGATCGGGGCTCAACGTCACCGAGATGATCGCGAGCCAGGCCGCGATCCGCGAGACGCGCCAGTCGATTCAGAAGGCGGCCTGGGACCCGGTCGAGGAGCCGGTATCGATGCAGCTCGTCGGCTGCACCGCGCGCGAGATGGGCGAGGCCGCCAGGCTGAGCGAGGATCGCGGCGCCGCGATCATCGACATCAACATGGGCTGCCCGGTGCGCAAGATCGTTAATGGCGATGCGGGCTCCGCGCTGATGCGCGATCTGCCGCTCGCCACCGCGCTGATCTACGCGACCGTCAAAGCGGTCACGGTGCCGGTGACGCTCAAGATGCGGATGGGCTGGGACCACGACAGCCTCAACGCGCCCGAGCTGGCGAAGATTGCCGAGGATCTGGGGGTCAAGCTGGTCACCGTCCACGGCCGCACGCGCAACCAGCTCTACAAGGGCGTCGCCGACTGGGCGTTCATACGCCGTGTGAAGGAAGCGGTGTCGATCCCCGTGATCGCTAATGGCGATATTCTCACGCCCGACGACGCCGAGGAGGCCTTGCGCCAATCGGGTGCGGACGGCGTGATGATCGGCCGCGGCGCCTATGGCCGGCCCTGGCTGCTCGGCCAAACGATGCGCTGGCTGACCGCGGGAGAACGCCGCGAGGATCCCTCGCTCGACGAACAATATGCCGTGATCGTCGAGCATTACCGGATAATGCTCGATCATTATGGCACCGAGACCGGGGTCAATATGGCGCGCAAGCATCTCGGCTGGTATACCAAGGGGCTGCCCGGCTCGGCCGAGTTTCGCAACACCGTCAACCAGATCGGCGATCCGCAGCGCGTGCTCGCAATGCTCGACGATTTCTACGCTCCATGGCGCTCCCGGGCAGCCGCCTGATCCGCTTCACGCGCCGGGGGGCGGGGGAGGCGGAGACACCCGGTGCGACCGAGCTGCTCGGCGCGCTACCCACCGCCATGCTCGTGATCGATCAGGATGGCTGTGTGCGCGACTGCAACCCCGCCGCCGAGGCGTTGCTGATCCTCTCGCGAAGCGCCGTCGTCGGCCGATCGATCGAGGAGATGACCGGGCATCCGCTGACTTCGGTCGCGCCCGACCAGCCGATCGCGGCCTATGATCTCGACATGCTCGTGCCGGTCGGCCGCGCGTATCGCGCCGACATGACCGTCGCGCCGCTGCCGGAGCGGCCGGGCTGGCGGATCGTGCTGATCCACGGCCGCGCGACGCACGACATCGCGGCGCGCCACGGCGAGCGCAGCAGCCGCGGTATGCCCGCCGCCGCCGCGGCCTCGCTGCTCGCGCACGAGATCAAGAACCCGCTGTCGGGAATCCGCGGCGCAGCGCAGCTGCTGCAGAGTGGCGCGGGGCCCGAGCAGACCGAGCTCACCCGGCTGATCACCGGCGAGGTGGATCGCATTGCCGGGCTGATCGATCGCATGGAAGGCCTGTCGGACACGCGGCCGCGACCGAATGAGGGGCTCAACATCCACACCGTGCTGGGACACGCCCGGGACGTCGCGCGCGCTGGCTTCGCCGAGGGCCGTATCATCCGCGAACTCTACGATCCCTCGCTGCCCGACGTGCTGGGCAATCGCGACGGGCTGGTGCAAGTTCTGCTCAACCTGCTCAAAAATGCGGCGGAGGCGACGGGCGAGGGCGGCACGATCACGCTCACCACCGCCTATCGCCACGGCGTCACGATCACCACGCTCAACCGCCGCAGCGAACGGATGGCGCTGCCGATCGAATTTTGCGTGATCGACGACGGCCCCGGCGCGCCCGAGGGGCTTGCGCCGCATCTGTTCGATCCCTTCATCACCTCGAAGGCCGCGGGCAGCGGGATCGGGCTCGCGCTGGTCGACAAGCTGGTGACCGGAATGGGCGGCATCGTCGAATATGCGCGCGAGGGCACGCCCGAGCGCACGGTCTTTCGCGTGCTGCTGCCTCGCGCGCAGGCTCCTATGGCGGCGATGTCGTGACGGCGATGCTCGCCGGCCGCATCCTCGTCGTCGACGACGATGCCGCGATCCGCACCGTCGTACGCGAGGCTTTGCGCCGTGCGGGGCACGTCGTCGAGGCGGTCGGAACGCTTGGCGACATGCGTCGCGCGCTCGTCGATTTCGCCCCCGACGTGCTGGTCACGGACGTGATGTTGCCCGACGGCGACGGGCTCGAGATCGTCCCTGAAATCTTGAGCCGCCACCCAGGGCTGCCCGTGATCGTGCTGTCGGCTCGCAACACGCTGGCGACCGCGGTGCGCGCGACCGAACAGGGCGCGTTCGACTATCTGCCCAAGCCGTTCGATCTTGAGGAACTCGGCCGCGCGGTGACGGGGGCGCTGGCGGGCCGCGTGCCACTGCCCGAAGAGGCGAGCGACGGCGCGCACGAAATGCCGCTGATCGGTCGATCGCCGGCGATGCAGATCGTGTTCCGCACGATCGCGCGCGTCGTGCCCAACGACCTCACCGTGCTGATCCTCGGCGAATCGGGCACCGGCAAGGAGTTGGTCGCGCGCGCGATCCACGATCTGGGGCCGCGCGGATCGCATCCGTTCGTGCCGGTCAACATGGCGGCGATCCCGCGCGAGCTGATCGAAAGCGAGCTGTTCGGTCACGAGCGCGGCGCCTTCACGGGCGCCGCCCAACGCACCGCGGGTCGCTTCGAGCAGGCGGCGGGGGGTACGCTGTTTCTCGACGAGATCGGCGACATGCCGCTCGAGGCGCAGACGCGGCTGCTGCGCGTGTTGCAGGAGGGCGAGTTCACCACCGTCGGCGGCGCGCGCCACATCCGCGCCGACGTTCGCGTGATCGCCGCGACCAACAAGGATATCGAACGGCTCGTCGCCGAAGGCGGGTTTCGCGAGGACCTCTATTATCGGCTCAACGTCGTGCCGATGCGGCTTCCCGCGCTACGCCAGCGCAGCGAGGATGTCGGCGAGCTCGCACGCCACTTCCTCGAACGCGCCGCCGCCGACGGCCTGCCGCGCAAGACGCTCGACGATGCCGCGGTGGCGCGTCTGACGCGTCATGCCTGGCCGGGCAACGTCCGCGAGCTCGAGAATCTGATGCGCCGGCTCGCCGCGCTGGTCCGCGAGGACCGCGTCGGCGCTGCGGCGATCGACGCGCAGCTCGGCGGCGCGATCGCAAACGAGCCGCTGCCCGCGATCAAGGCAGACGGCGGCCTCGCCGGTTCGATCGAGCTGCATCTGGCACGCTATTTCGCCTCCTTCGGCCGCGACCTGCCGCCCGACGGGCTTTACGATCGCCTGCTGGCCGAAATCGAGGCGCCGCTGCTGCGGATCGCGCTTGCCGCCGCGAAGGGCAATCAGATCCGCGCCGCACGCCTGCTCGGCATCAACCGCAACACGTTGCGCAAGAAGCTCACCGATCGCGGCATCGATCCCGCAACGACGCGACGAAACGTCTGATTCCGACGACGACATCGCTCCAGCGAGGCGGTCATTCGTGTTGTCTTGGCAACGCTGTGTGGTAGGATAGCCACGATGGCGGCACAAAAGGCGCGTTCCGAAACGGTCAAAGGCCCTCGACTGCCACGCTGGCGGCGCCGGCTGACGGTCGCCTATCGGCGCGGCACGATCATGGCGCTGATCGAGATCGGCACCGTCCTCGCCGCAATCGGTATCCCAGTGGCGAGCTGGTTCTTCGTGGTCCACGGAGGTACGCCCGAGCGCCTGCTCAAGCCCCCGGTGGTCGCGCTTTTACTTGTCGCCAATCTCGTGCCGTGGATCGGCATCATGGTGCTTCTAGCGCGACGACTGGCGCGCAAACGCGTTGGCGGCAGCAGCGGTGGACGGCTGCACGTTCGGCTGGTGGCGACGTTTTCGACGATTGCCGCGGTGCCTACATTGCTTGTCGTCATCTTTGCGTCACTGCTATTCCAGTACGGCGTCGCCTTTTGGTTCTCGGACTCAGCGCGAACGGTTCTGCAAAACAGCGATCGCGTCGCGCAGGCCTATGTCGGAGAGAACCGTGTTCGCATCGAAGGCGATATTCGCCCGATGGCCGGCGACTTCCGTGACTTCCTCAGCCACCATACGCTCGACGATCCAGCGTTCCCCGGTGGTCTCGCGCAGCAGCTTACCTATCGACAACTGTCGGAGATCACGCTGATCGGGATCGATCGCAATAACGAGCCCCATATTCTCGCGCTGACCAACGCGGGATCGGCGCGCTCGGCTGCCGAGCTGATGCCGGCGTCGATCATTCCGACACTGGATCGCGGCGCGGTTCAGACCGCAGCGGTATCCGACAGGATGGAAGCGCGGATCGCCGTCGAGCCGCGTGCACGCCTCTATCTTTATGCCTCCCGACATGTCGATCCGGTCGTGGTTGCGCAGGCGATCCGCGCCAAGCGCGCTATCGGCGATTATCTGGGCCTGCTCGATCGGTCCCGCTCGTTGCAGGTCCAATTCAATGCCGCGCTGTTGATCGTATCGATCCTGATTGTCGCGGTGGCTATTTGGATCGCGTTCACCGTCGCCAATCGGCTGACACGGCCGATCTCCGATCTTGTCGGAGCCGCGCGTCGCGTGACCTTGGGGGATTTGTCGGTGCGCGTCGCGCCTGCGACGCGTCGCGACGAAGTTGGCGCGCTCGCCACCGCGTTCAACCGGATGACGCGCCGCATCGAGGAGCAGACCGGCGCCTTGGTCGGCGCAAACCGTCAGCTCGACCAGCGTCGCGCGCTGACCGAGGCGGTGCTCTCGGGTGTCAGCGCGGGCGTGATCTCGGTGGATTCCGACCGACGCGTGCGGCTGTCCAACCGCTCCGCCGATACGCTGTTGAGGGCGGGCGACCAGAGCGTGATCGGTCGCCCGCTCGGCGATCTCGCGCCCGAGCTCGATACGCTGATCGGCGAAGGCGGCCGCGAGTCGATCGTCCAGCTCGCCAGTGGTGGCCAGATCCGCACGCTGGCGGTGACGCTGGTCGCCTCGGACGGCGGCCACGTGCTCACCTTCGACGACATCACGCAGCAGTTGCTCGATCAGCGGCGCGCCGCCTGGTCCGACGTCGCGCGCCGCATCGCGCACGAGATCAAGAACCCGCTAACCCCGATCCAGCTCGCCGCGGAACGGCTTCAGCGCCGCTACGGCAAGGAGGTGACCAGCGATCCCGCGGTGTTCGAGCGGCTGACGCAGACGATCGTCCGCCAGGTCGGCGATCTGCGCCGCATGGTCGACGAATTCTCCTCTTTCGCGCGCGTGCCTAAACCCGTGTTCCGGCCGGAACCGATCGTCGAGATCGCACGCCAGGCGCTGTTCCTCCACGAGGTCGCGCATCCGTCGATCCGCTTCACGCTCGATGCGCCCGATCCTTCGCCGATCGTCGTCTGCGATCGCCGGCTGCTTGGTCAGGCATTGACGAACATCGTCAAGAACGCGGTCGAGGCCATTCAGGAAAAGGGCGAAGTGTCGAGCGATGCGCTGGTCGCGATGACCATGCGCGCGCAGGCGGATCACCTGTCGATCGACTTGGCAGACACCGGCATCGGTCTTCCCGCCGAACGCGAGCGGCTGACCGAACCCTATATGACGACGCGTGTCCGCGGCACCGGGCTCGGCCTTGCGATCGTCAAGAAGATCGTCGAGGAGCATTTCGGTACGATCACCTTCACCGACCGCATAGGCGGCGGCACGATCGTACGGCTGCTGCTCGACACCGCCAAGCTCGCCCCGCTCGCCGGCGCCGACGAAGAGCATGGCGCCGGAGACGAAGCCCGCCCCACTGAACTTACTCGCATGAAAGCCGTATAGCCGATGGCATTGGATGTATTGATCGTCGACGATGAGCTCGACATCCGCGAACTGGTCGCGGGCGTGCTCGAAGACGAGGGCTATGGCGCACGCACCGCGGCGGACAGCGATTCCGCGCTGGCCGCGATCCGCGAGCGCAGGCCGAGCCTCGTGCTGCTCGACGTGTGGCTTAAGGGCTCCAAGCTCGACGGGCTCGACCTGCTGGACGAGATAAAGCGGCGCGATCCTTCGCTCCCCGTGCTTGTCATCTCGGGCCACGGCAACCTCGATACAGCGGTCGCTGCGATCCGCCGCGGCGCCGTCGATTTCATCGAGAAGCCTTTCGAGGCGGAGCGGCTGTTACTATTGGTCGCACGCGCGACCGAGACCGAGCGGCTCAAGCGCGAGAATGCGACGCTCCGCGCGCAGATCGGTCAGGACGAGGAACTCAACGGGCAATCGGCGGCGATCAACGCGGTGCGCGCGACGTTGAAGCGTGTCGCCGCGACGGGCAGCCGCGTGCTGATCACCGGACCGGCAGGCGTCGGCAAGGAGGTCGCGGCGCGGCTGCTCCACGTCTGGTCGAACCGCGCGAACGCACCCTTCGTCGTCGTCTCGGCGGCGCGGATGACGCCGGAGCGCGTCGAGGAAGAATTGTTCGGCGCCGAAGAGGGTGGCGAGCAGGTCCGTGCTGGGCTGCTCGAGCAGGCGCATGGCGGCACGCTGTTCCTCGACGAGATCGCCGACATGCCGCTCAACACGCAGGGCCGCATCCTGCGCGTGCTCACCGAGCAGAGTTTTACGCGCGTCGGCGGATCGCAGATGGTCAAGGTGGACGTCCGGGTCGTCTCGGCGACCTCGCGCACCTTGCAGGACGAGATATCCGCAGGACGTTTTCGCGAGGATTTATACTATCGCCTCAACGTCGTACCGGTGGTCCTTCCGTCGCTCTCCGAGCGTCGGGAGGATATCCCCGCGCTCGTACAACATTTCGCCGCGCGTTATGCGGCCGAACGGCGCGTCGCCAATCCGGAGGTGTCGGCCGAGGCACTCGCTGCGCTTCAGGCTTATGACTGGCCCGGCAACGTCCGCCAGCTGCGCAACATCGTCGAGCGCACGATGATCATGGCACCCGGCGACCGCATCGCGCGGATCGACGCCGACATGCTGCCCGCCGAGATCGTTTCCGATCAGCAGCAGCTGGCGCCGGGCAACGCCGCCAAGTCGATCATGGGCACGCCGCTGCGCGAAGCCCGCGAGACGTTCGAGCGCGAATATCTGCGCGTCCAGATCCGCCGCTTCTCGGGCAATATCTCGCGCACCGCGACCTTCATCGGGATGGAGCGCTCGGCGTTGCATCGCAAGCTCAAGTCGCTCGGGCTGGTCGATATCAAGGATACCGAGGAATAAGAGCCGCGCACGACTTGCCGCCTTCGGCGCGGCGACCTACATCCGAAACGTTCCCGCATGCGGCGGGGAAACGAACGCCAACGAACGGCGTACATGCGGGCCACGCCCCGCCAAGCTGACCGGAGACAGGTCGATGGCCGAAAAGCCCAATAACCTCCAAGACATGTTCCTCAATGCTCTGAGGAAGTCGAAGACCCCCGTGACGATGTTCCTAGTCAAGGGCGTCAAGCTCCAGGGGATCATCACCTGGTTCGACAATTTCTCGGTGCTGCTGCGCCGCGATGGCCAGAGCCAGCTCATCTACAAGCACGCGATCTCGACCGTGATGCCGGCGCATGCGCTGGACCTCGCGCCGATCGAGAAGGCGTTCGCCGAGAACAAGCGCGGCGCGCTGCTCCAGGAGATATTCCTCAACGCGGTGAAGTCGTCCAACGAGCCCGTGACGATGTTCCTCGTCAACGGCGTGATGCTGCAGGGCGAGGTCGCGGCCTACGATCTGTTCTGCCTGCTGCTGCGCCGCGACGGGCAGAGCCAGCTTGTCTACAAGCATGCGATCTCGACCGTACAGCCGCTCCACCCCGTCAATCTGGCCGAGGTCGACGACGAAGACGATGAAGCGGACGCCGATTGAGCGGTTTCGGACGCGAAGAGAAAGACGGCATCGTCCGCGGCGCACGCGCGATCGTGACGCTGCCCGAGATCGGACCGCATAACCGCAGCGCCGAGGCGCGCCTGGACGAGGTGGCGGGTCTTGCCGCCGCGATCGGGCTCGACGTCGTCGAGCGCGTCGCGTTTCGGCTGCGCAGCCCGAAGGCGGCGACGTTGCTCGGCTCGGGCCAGGTCGAGCAACTCGCCGAGGCCGCGCGCATGGCCGAGGCCGAGCTCGTCGTCGTCGATGCGACGGTGACGCCGATCCAGCAGCGCAATCTCGAAAAGGCGATCGGCACCAAGGTGATCGATCGCACCGGCCTCATCCTCGAGATTTTCGGCGAGCGCGCGGCGACCGCCGAAGGACGTTTGCAGGTCGAACTCGCGCATCTCGATTATCAGGCGGGCCGGCTCGTCCGCTCATGGACCCATCTCGAGCGGCAGCGCGGCGGCTTCGGCTTTCTGGGCGGCCCCGGCGAGACGCAGATCGAGGCTGATCGTCGCCTGATCCGCGATCGCATGGCCAAGCTGCGCAGGGAACTGGAGCAGGTGTCTCGCACGCGCGGCCTGCACCGTGACCGGCGGCGGCGCGCACCGTGGCCGGTGATCGCGCTGGTCGGCTATACCAACGCCGGAAAATCGACGCTCTTCAATCGGATGACGGGTGCCGACGTCATGGCGAAGGATCTCCTTTTCGCGACGCTCGATCCGACGATGCGGCACATCCGCCTGCCCGGTATCGACAAGGCGATCTTGTCCGACACGGTCGGTTTCGTGTCCGATCTGCCGACGCAGCTGGTCGCCGCCTTCCGCGCTACGCTGGAGGAAGTGATCACCGCCGATATCATCGTCCACGTCCGCGACCTGTCGCATCCCGACACCGACGCGCAGGCCGAGGACGTCGTCGCCGTGCTGACCGAGATCGGCGCGATCGGCGGGGAGGCGAGCGCGACGGTGATCGAGGCCTGGAACAAGATCGACGCGCTCGACGCCGATGCGGCCGCGGCCGTGCGCGAGGAAGCGGCGCGGCGCGAGGATGCGGTGCCGATCTCGGCGCTGACCGGGGAGGGGGTCGAGGCGCTGGCGCGCTTCGTTTCCGATCGGCTCAGCCGCGGATCGCGCGTCCATACGGTGCGGATCGATCCGGGCGACGGGGCGGCGATCGCATGGCTGCACCAGCACGGCGAGGTTCTCGCCAGCGAAACGCTCGACGAGCTGACGCGGCTGGATGTGCGGCTGAGCGACGTAGACTGGGCGCGGTTCGAGGCGCGGGGGTGATGGCGCGCGTTCCCGCACTGGGAATGCGCTGCCAGGCCCCGGACATTACCCCCGCATCAATTTCCGGGTGAACCCGATCAGCCCGAGTTGCCGGTGCCGCCGCAGCCGCTCGGCGCGCAGGATCAGCCGCACCTGCGCGAAGCAGCGCTCGACATCGTCGTTGACCAGCACATAGTCGTAGCCGTCCCAGTGGCCGATCTCGGCGACCGCGCGCTCCATGCGGCGATCGACCACCTCGGCGCTGTCGGTGCCGCGACCGCGCAGACGGCGTTCGAGCTCGGCCATCGAGGGCGGCAGGATGAACACGCGCACCACGTCGCCCGCCGCCTGCTGGTAGAGCTGCTGCGCGCCCTGCCAGTCGATGTCGAACAGCACGTCGCGGCCCTCGTGGAGCATCGTATCGACGGGCGCGCGCGGCGTGCCGTAGCGATGATCGAAGACATGCGCCCACTCTAGGAACGCATCGTCGGCGACCATCTGCTTGAACGTCGGCGTGTCGACGAAGCGGTAGTCCTTGCCGTCTGTCTCGCCGGGGCGGATCGGCCGTGTCGTCGCGGACACCGAAAGCTGGATCTGCCCATCGGCCTCGATCAGCTTGCGCGAGATCGTCGACTTGCCCGCGCCCGAAGGCGAGGAGATGACGAACAGTACGCCGCGGCGCTGCGTCTCGACATCATGTGGGCGGCGACGATCCTCCGCGACGACATCCGAAGGAGCGGTGGGAGACGCGGAATCGACGGGTTCGGCCATGGCCGCTTCTGCCGCGGGCACCGCGGTGCCGTCAATGCTCGACATCGGACGGGGCAAAGACCGGGGAGTGGCGCTTCAGAGCCCGGAGGCCTTGGCGGCGCCCCAGAGCTTTTCCTTCTCGTCCAGCGACAACGCCGCGAACCCGTCGCCCGCCATCGCCTCCATCGCGGCGAAGCGACGCTCGAACTTGCTATTGGCTGCGCGTAGAGCGGCTTCCGGCTCGATGCCGAGATGCCGTGCCCAATTGACTACCGCGAACAGCAGGTCGCCGATCTCTTCGGAGCGCGCGGCGGCATCGGGCGCGGTCTCGACCTCGAGTATCTCTTCGCTCACCTTGGCGCGCGGGCCCGCGGCATCGGGCCAGTCGAAGCCGGTGCGCGCGGCGCGCTTCTGGAGCTTTTCGGCGCGCAGCAGCGCGGGCAGGCCGAGCGCCACGCCGGCGAGTGCGCCCGTCTCGTTGCGGCGCGCGCGCTCGTCCGCCTTGATCGCCTCCCACCCGGCGCGTTCGTCCGCGCGATCGGGACGCGACGCACCGGCGAAGACGTGCGGGTGACGGCGGACCATCTTGTCGGCGATGCCATCGACGACGTCGGCCAGCGCGAAGTGCCCCGCTTCCTCGGCGATGCGCGCGTGGAAGACGATCTGCAGCTGGAGATCGCCGAGTTCGTCGCGCAGATCCGTAAGGTCGCCGCGCGCGATCGCGTCGGCGACTTCATAGGCCTCCTCGATCGTATAGGGCGCGATCGTCGCGAAATCCTGCGCGACGTCCCATGGGCAACCGGTCGCCGGATCGCGCAGTCGCGCCATGATCGCGGCAAGCCGCTGCAGCGCTTTGCCGGGGTCGGCGAGAGAGCCGGGGGAACGCGGGTCGGTCGATGTGTCGGAAGTCATGGCTGCCCGATACCCAAGGCGGCGGGGCGCCGTCCAGCCGCTCTTCGCCACCGTCCTCCCCACGGCGCAATAGGATGGCCCGCCAACGATAAGCGGTGGCGGATATCTGTAGCTATGGCACAAGTTTAGCGGTCCCGCGTTAGGTGGGCCAACGTAACGATCATGAAGGCGGAAATGGCGTTGGCGACGCATGACGACGATTCCCGGGTAGCGCTGACCGGGATATCTGGGCTCGACGATATTCTCGGCGGCGGGCTGACGCCGGATCGCCTATATCTGGTCGAGGGCACGCCGGGCACCGGCAAGACCACGCTCGGCCTGGGCTTCCTGCTCAGGGGTGCGGAGGCTGAGGAGGTCGGCCTCTACATCACGCTCGCCGAGACCGAGATCGAACTGCGTGCGGTCGGCCGGACGCACGGCTGGTCGCTCGATCCGATCACGATCTTCGAGATGGTGCCCGCGGATGGACTCGGCGACGACCAGGAGCAGACCCTGCTGCATCCGAGCGAGGTCGAGCTTGGCGAGACGCTCCGGGCAATCATGGCGAAGGTCGACGCGGTGCGGCCGGCACGCGTCGTCATCGACAGCCTGTCCGAACTGAGGCTGCTTGCGCAGAGCCCGATCCGCTATCGTCGGCAGATCCTCGCGCTCAAGCATTTCTTCTCGACGCGCCAATGCACCGTGCTGGTGCTCGACGACAAAAGCGCGTCGGGCAGCGATCTGCAGCTGCACAGCATCGCGCACGGCGTCATCGCGCTGGAGCAGACGCTCGCGGGCTTTGGCGCGCAGCGGCGGCGGATGCACGTCGTCAAGATGCGCGGCGTGCGCTACCGCGGCGGCTATCACGACTTCGAGATCGAGCGCGGCGGTCTGGAAATCTATCCGCGGCTCGTCGCCGCCGAACATGGCAAGGCCTATGACGACACGGTGGTGTCGACCGGATCGGCGGCATTCGACGCACTGCTTGGCGGCGGCCTGACTCCGGGCACCGCGACGCTGCTGACCGGGCCGGCGGGCGTCGGTAAGACCACGACGTCAGTGCAGTGTGTGATCAGCGCGCTCGAGCGTGGCGAGCGAGTGTCCTACTTCCTTTTCGACGAGCGTCTGCCGACGCTTCTCAAGCGCACCGCGGCCCTTGGCATGGACCTGCAGCCGCACATCGACACCGGCCAGCTTGAGCTGCGCTCGATCGATCCGGCGGAGCTGTCGCCTGGCGCATTCGTCGGTGCGGTGCGCACCGCGGTCGAGCGGGATGCCACCCGCGTCGTCGTTATCGACAGCCTCGACGCCTATCTGCAGTCGATGCCCAATGAGCAGTTCCTGGTGCTCCAAATGCATGAGCTGCTGAGCTATCTAGGCCACCACGGCGTCATCTCGCTGCTGATCCTGGGATTGCACGGCGTGATGGGCGACGTGCGGTCGGACGTCGATCTGAGCTATCTTGCCGACTCGGTCGTCCAGCTCCGCTATTTCGAGGCCTATGGCGAGGTCCGCCAGGCGATCTCGGTGATCAAGACGCGAACCGCGCGGCACGAAAGGACGATCCGCGAGTTCCGTATCGACACGAAGGGGCTCAGTCTTGGCGAGCCTCTGCGGGAATTCCAGGGCGTCTTGACGGGTATCCCCACCTTTTCGGGCGAAGGCAAGACGTTGATGGCAGGCGGGATCGGCACCGAAGCGCATAAAGCGGGCTGAAATGGAGCGACGGGTTCTCGTTCTGGCTCCCCGCGGACGCGACGCGGCGATCGCGTCCGACCTTCTTGCGCGCAATGCGATCGCGTCGGTTATCTGCGGCACGCTGGCCGAGCTTGTCGCGGCGCTCGACGATGGCGCGGGCGCGGTGTTGATCACCGAGGAAGCGCTCGCGACCGGCGACCGCGCGCCGCTCTCGGCGTGGGTAAGCGCGCAGCCGTCATGGTCCGATCTGCCGCTCGTCGTGCTCGCCAACGGCGGTAACGCGCCGCGCTCGGCGCTCGCCACTGACCGGCTTGCCGATCTCGGCAACGTCGTGCTGCTCGAACGGCCATTGCATGCCGAGGCGATGCTCGGCGCCATCCGCTCGGCACTCAAGGCGCGAATACGGCAGTATGAGATCCGCGCGTCGGCGGCGACGCTCGAACAGGCGGTGGTCGAACGGACGCGAGAGCTCGAGGCGGTGCGCGACAGTCTCGAGATCGCGCTCGACGCAGCGGACATGGGCAGTTGGGACATCGACATAGGCACCGGTGGATCGCGCCGGACGGCGCGTCACGACGAGATATTCGGCTACCCTACACCGCTTGCGCGGTGGAGTACGGAGGCATTCCTCGCGCATGTCGATCCGGCGCAGCGCGATGCTGTGGCCCGCGCATTCGACGCGGCGCTCGAAAGCGGTGGGCTTGATTTCGGATGTTCGATCGTTCGTGCCGACGGCGAGATCCGCTCCATCGTCGCCAAGGGTCGCGTCCGCTACGACGGTGCGACGCCGGTGGGGATCGCCGGCGTGATCTCCGACGTGACCGAGCGCAAGGAAGCCGATGCCCAGCTTGCGCAGGCGCACAAGATGGACGCGATCGGCCAGCTGACCGGCGGCGTCGCGCATGATTTCAACAATCTGCTGACGCCGATCGTTGGCAGCCTCGACATATTGCGGCGGCGCTACAAGGATGACGAGCGCACGCAAAAGATGCTGGCGGGGGCAATGCAGGCGGCCGAGCGCGCCGCGACGCTGACGCAGCGGCTGCTCGCTTTCGCCCGCCGCCAGGCGTTGCAGCCGAAGGCGGTCGACGTCCGCGGGCTGATCGACGGGATCGTCGACCTGATCCGACGCTCGCTCGGGCCGACGATCACGGTCGCGGTCGAGGTGCCGTCGCAGTTGCCGTCGGCGCGTGTCGATCCCAACCAGCTCGAGCTCGCCTTGCTCAATCTCTCGATAAACGCGCGCGACGCGATGCCCGGCGGGGGCAGCCTCACCTTGTCGGCGGCGCTTGTTCCCGTCGGTTATCGCGACGCCGCCGGGCTCGAGCCAGGGCGCTACGTCAGGATCACCGCGTCGGACACGGGCACGGGCATGGACGCGGCGACGCTTGCGCGTGCGACCGAGCCGTTCTTCTCGACAAAAGGCGTCGGGAAGGGGACCGGGCTCGGGCTGTCGATGGTCCACGGCCTCGCCGCGCAATCGGGCGGCACGCTGGTGCTGACCAGCGAGCCCGGGCGCGGCACCGCGATAGAACTCTGGTTGCCGGCGACCGACGAGGCCGCGGACGCCGATGCGGTCAGCCGGGCCGAGCCGATCGCCGCGTTCCGCACCGCGAAGGTCGCATTGATCGACGATGAAGAGGTGGTCCGTAGCGCGACCGCCGACATGCTACGCGACGTCGGTTATTCAGTGGTCGAATTCGGCTCGGGCAGTCAGGCGCTCGCCGCGGTACGCTCGGGGCTCGAGGTCGATGCGCTGGTCAGCGATTATCTAATGCCGGGGATGACGGGGGGCGCCCTCATCGAGGAGTTCCGGTCGTCGGGCTACCATATCCCCAGCCTGTTGATCACGGGCTATGTCGCCGCCGGCGAGGACGTGCCGGACGATGTGCCGCGGCTGGCGAAACCCTTCCGACAGGTCGATCTCGCCGCCCGTCTCGACGCGCTGCTGCGCGGCGAGGGCGCCGAAACGCCAAGGGTGCGCGTGATCGAGTGATCGACCGATCAGAGCGGATCGTCGATCATGGTCGCCGGTCGCCTGCGCCGCACCACCCAAAGGATGACGAGACCGATCGCGCCTACGACGAGCACCCCGGCAAGCGCGACGGCAAATCCCGACTGCAGGCGGTGCAGCACCGGATCGATCGCGCGGCCGAAGGCATAGCCGAGCAGCGTGAACGCCGGCCCCCAGATTGCCGCGGAAAGCATGTTGAGCGGCACGAACCGGCGCGTCTCGATATGCGTCGTGCCGATTGCGATCGGGCTTACCGTGCGCATCCCGTAGACGAAGCGGAAGCCGAAGATGAACGCCGTCGGGTGACGCTCGAGAAACGCGATCGCGCGCGAAAAGGCCGGCTTGCGCATCAATGCCCGCACCCAGCGATAATGGCGGCAATAGCGCCCGGCGAAGAACCACAGCTGGTCGGCGAGGCACGAACCGAGCGCCGACACCAGCATCGCGCCCCAGAGCGGCACCAGACCCTTGTGCGCGAGGATGCCGCCCGTGACGACCACCGCCTCGCCCTCGATCCCCGATCCTACGAACAGCGCGAGAAGTCCGTAACGGGCGATCAGTATCTCGATGGTCATCCGCGCAGCGTGCCGGAGAATGCGCGGCGGCGCTACCTGCGCAAATGGGTGTCGCCCGCCCGCAGCCGACGTATAGCGACGGACGATGACCACGCCCGAAGGCCGAATCGACGAGACCGGAACGCTGATCCGCGATGGCGGCGGCTTCGCGTTACGGCGCGATGGCGGCGGCGCGTACCGGCTCGACCTCCACCGCGTCCCCGTCGACCGGATCGAGAAGCGCGTGCGGATCACGGGCGTGCTGGTCGCCGACGATCTGGTCGACGTTGTCGGCGTCGCACCGGCCTGAGCGAAGGAACGAAGTCTCCGATGAAAAGATGGCTGATCGCGCTGGTGCCCGTCGCGGTGATCGTGGTGCTGCTGGCGTATGTTATGGGATCGCACGTCATCCCGCAGTCGGCGCAGGACAATTTCGCCAATGCCGCGGTTGCGCCCGATACCGCGAACCTGCCCGACGACACCGTCGCGGGCGCGCTGCCCGAGGTGCCGCTCAATACGCAGGCGCCAGAGGCGCCGCCGGCCAATGCGACCGCGGCGGCCGAGAACAGCGCTAAGCCTTCGCCCCCGGCCGAGGAAGCGGCCGACCCGCGCGACGATCCCGACGCCGATGCACAGGCGCGCCGCGAGGTTTCGGCTGCCGTCCGCCGCGCGACGGTTGCCGCGCTCGACAGCGGCGAGCCAACGCACTGGCACAAGGATGGCCTGCAAGGCGACATCGTCGTGAGCAAGCCGCAGGACGATGGACAGGACGGCAGTTGCCGTACCGTCACCGCGACGATCGGTACCGGCGACGATCGCGACCAGTCGGGCAACCATATCTGGTGCCAGCCCGCCGACGGCGGCGACTGGGCGCCGCAATAGGCAGGCGCCGCCTCGCGGCGTGCTTCCGCTATGCGCTGCGCAGCGTCGCCGACGGCCGCGTCGACAAGGTCGTCAGGCTCGCCGCAAGCCCGATCCCGAGCGTCGCGAGGATCGACGCCGCCAGCGTCACCGCGACGACCGACCAGTCCGGCGCCCAGGGCAGCGCGAACACCCGCGTCACCACATACCAGCCGCCCGCACACCCCACCACCAGCGCGACGAGCGCGAGCACGGTCGCGAGCAGCGCATATTCGATCGCCTGGCCGAGCAGCAATTGCCGCCGCCGCGCGCCGAGCAGCTTGAGGATCGCGATGTCGTAGCGCCGTGCCTGCGCCGAGGCGGTCACTGTTCCGATCAGCACGACGATGCCGGCGGCGACCGTCACCGCAGCGGCCGCGCGGATCGCGACCGCAATGTGGCCGAGCAGATCCGATATGGTGCCGATCAGGTCGCCGGTGCGGATCATCGACACCGACGGCAGCGCGTCGGCGACGGCGCGCGCGATCGCACCGTCGCGCCCGGGTGGCGCATAGACGCTGGCAAGCAGGCCATGCGGCGCCTCCTCGATATAGCCGGGCGAGAAGACCAGCGCGAAGTTGAGCCCGAGCCCGCCCCAGTCGATCTTCCGCAACGCCGCGATCCGCGCGGGGACGTCGACGCCGAGCACCGATACCGTGAGGCTGTCGCCGACGTGCAGGCCGAGCGTCTGCGCCGCCTTGTCCTCAATCGAGACGAGCGGGGGGCCATGATAGTTAGCGGGCCACCAGCGTCCTGCGGTGACCGTGTTGCGCGGCGGCAGCGTCGCGGACCAGGTGATCGTGCGATCGCCCTTGAGGATCCACGCGCCGTCGGGAAGCGTCGTCATGTCGGCGACGCGCTGGCCTTTGATTGCGACGATCGCACCGCGCAGCGAGGGCACCGCCTCGATTTGGGCGCCCGGTGCGGCGCGATCGACCGCGGCGTGGAAGGTCGCGGCATCCTCGGGCTGAAGGTCGATCGCGAAGAAGCGCGGCGCGTTGGCGGGGGCCGCGCCCCGCATCTCGCTCGCCAGGCTGGTGTCGATGATCGCAAGTGCCACGAACAGCGAGAAGCCGAGCCCGAGCGCCACCACGAGCCGATCGGTGGGCGCGCCGGGACGATGGAGGTTGGCGAGCGCGAGACGCAGCAGCGGCCGTCGCGGCTTGGGCAGGCGCGAGAGCGCGAGGCGAAGGAGCAAACCGACGAGCCACAGCGCGACGATCAACAGCGCGGTCGCGCCGACGAAACCGAGCGCGATCGCTCGGTCGCTCGCAGTGAGGACCGCGAGCGCGACGAGGCAGAGCAGCAGCGCCGCCATCCCGATCAGCACGACCGCCGAAGGCCGCGCAGCGCTCATAATGGCATCGCGCAGCAGCGTCGCGGCGGGCACCGAGCGCGCGCGGGCGAGTGCCGGCAGCGCGAAGAGCAACGCGACCAGCAACCCCAGCCCCGCGGCGACGAGCAAGGGCACGGGGTAGAGGCCGATTCGCGGTGGCACCGGCAGCACGTCGCCCGCCACCGCCGCGACGATCGCGGGCACTGCCGCGCCGAGCATCAGCCCGGCCACGATCCCGCCGCCCGCAATCAGGCCGAGTTCGATCAGGAACATCGCCGCGATCGTCCCCGATCGCGCGCCGAGCACTTTGAGCGTGGCGACGATCCGCGTCTTGCCCGCCAGATAGGCGCTCACCCCGCTGCCCACGCCGACCCCCGCGATCGCCAGCGCGGCCAGCCCGACGAGCAGAAGGAACTGTCCGAGCTGCGCGATGCCCTGGCGCAGATTGCCCGCTGCACTCTCCGGCGTATGGACGGTCCACCCTGCATCGGGGAAGCGCCGGACGAACGCGTCGCCGACCGCGCCCGCATCGGAGCCTGCAGGCAATCGCAGTCGGTAGCGGCTCTCGAACAGGCTGCCCGGCTGGACCAGTCCGGTCGCATCGAGCCCGGCCTTGTCGACCAGCACCAGCGGACCGAGGCTGAAACCCTCACCGAGCTTGTCGGGCTCATTGGCGACAAGGCCGACGATCGTCAGCCGCACCGCACCGATGCGCAACGCATCACCGACGTGCAGCCCCATCCGATCGGCAAGTGCGGACGCGATCGCCGCCTCGAGGCCATGCGGTCGTGCCCCATGCGCGAGCGCGAACTTGCCGACCAACGGCCACGCGTCATCGACCGCCTTGAGCGTCACCAGCACCGGCGCCCCTCGCCCGAGCGGTTGCGCCATCGCGCGCATCCGCACCGTCTCCGAGACGGTGCCGTCATGCGCCAGCGCGGCATTCTCCTCAACGGTCGCGAGCCGCTGCGATATGCGCAGTTCGAGATCGCCTCCGAGCATGACATGGCTCTGGTCGTCCAGCGCGCCCAGGATGCTCGCCGACAGGCTGCCGATTCCGGCGAGCGCCGCGGTGCCGAGGAACAGGCAGAGCGCGAGTAACCACAGCCCACGCCCGCCCGCTTTCAAGTCGCGCCGTGCCAGCCGCCAGGCCAGCGTCACGCGCGGCGCCGGTCGGCGACGATCAGCCCGTCCCGCAGTTCGACAATCCGCTCGCAGCGCTCGGCAAGCCCGGCATCGTGCGTGATGACGAACAGCGTCGTGCCGGTGTCGGCGTGGCGCGCGAACAGCAGGTCCATGATCGCGTGACCGTTGGCGGCATCGAGATTGCCCGTCGGTTCGTCGGCGAAGAGCAGCGCGGGGCGGGGGGCGAGCGCGCGCGCGATCGCGACGCGCTGCTGCTCGCCGCCCGATAGCTGGGCCGGATAATGGCGTAGCCGGTGGCCGAGGCCGACCGCCGCGAGTTGCGTCTCCGCCCGAGCGAAGGCATCGGGCGCGCCGGCCAGTTCGAGCGGCACCGCGACATTCTCCAGCGCGGTCATCGTCGGCAACAGATGGAAGGCCTGGAGAATGATCCCGATCCGTCCGCGCCGCGCGACCGCCAGCGCATCCTCGCCTAGCGTCGCGAAATCGAGATCGGTCACGCGCACCGTGCCGCCGCTCGGTCGTTCGAGCCCGGCAAGCACCGCCATCAGCGACGATTTGCCCGATCCTGACGGCCCGAGCAGCGCGACGCTCTCGCCCGCCGCGACCTTGAGATCGATACCACGCAAGATCTCGACGCGGGCCGGCGGACGGCCGAGCGCGAGCGTCAGATTGCGCACCGCGATCACGCTGCTATCGCCGTGCGGTCGGCTGGATACGGCGGGTGAGGGAAGGGAAGCGGATGGCACGATATCGGGGATATGGGGCAGCCCATGCGCTTGTCCATCTCGGGATGCTGCTTTTCGCGATGTCGGGTGCGTCGGTGGCCGCGGCAAAGCCGCTGATCTGGGCGTTTGGCGACAGCCTCACCGCGGGATACGGCCTGTCACCCGCCGACGGCTTCACCAGCCAGTTGGAGCGCGCGCTACGCAAGGCGGGCGTCCCCGCTACCATCAGGAACGGTGGCATCTCCGGCGACACGGTAGCGCAGGCTCGGGCCCGGCTGCTGTGGGGGTTGCGCGGGCTGGGCGCAAAACCCGACCTCGTCCTTGTCGAGCTCGGTGCCAACGACATGCTGCGCGGGCTGCCACCCGCGCAGGCGGAACATAATCTCGATCTGATCCTGGCGACGCTGGCGCAGCGCCACATCAAAGTGCTGATCGCGGGGATGAAGGCGTCCCCTAATCTCGGCGCCGACTATCGACAGGCATTCGACGCGATCTATCCGCGGCTCGCCGAGCGTTATCATGCGAGGCTCTACCCGTTCTTCCTCGATGGCGTCGCCGGCAGACGTCAGCTGATCCAAGCAGACGGACTGCATCCCAATCCGATGGGTGTCGCTATCATCGTCGACCGGATGCAGGCGCTCGTCCAGCGCGCGTTACGCCGGTGACCGAAACCGACAACCACGACGAATTTAAACGCATTCTTAACCTTATCGGCTAACAATTTATTAACCAATTTTACCGAAAAGCTAACGGCCGTTTCGCTACCGATACGAAGCGGGATCCGGTCGAAAATGCTGGCTTGAGTCTATTAAACTAGGATGCGGTGGTCGCCTGAAAGCCCATGGCAGAAAGGCACTGACGCGTTTGTTCTCGATCCGTTTGTCGTCAATCCTGTGGGGGTTGCCATGCTCTCGTCTTGGTTACTCGTAAGCTCCGAACATCGCAGGATCGCCATAGAAAAGGCGTCCTATGCGCTTCGGGACTACGGAAAATTCGCAGAGCAGCATCTCATACCGGTTCCGAGATGATCTGACTCGTTGGGGGTTCCCAACGGATCGAAGTGGTGATTCATAGGGCGGCATGGAGGTGACCATGCCAATGCTGACGATCCGGGATGATTTGACGGCCGAGGAGCTGCGGCGGCTGGCGCGTCGCGAACGCGATGCGCGCGTTGGGCGGCGGATGCTGGCGATTGCCAATGCACTCGACGGCATGAGCCGTGCGATGGCGGCGAAGCTGGCGGGCATGGACCGGCAGACGCTGCGGGACTGGGTGATCCGGTATAACGAGCGCGGCGTGGCAGGCCTTGGCGATCGCTGGGGTGCAGGACGCCCGACGGCAGTGGATGACGGGCAACTGGCGGTGGTGAAGGCCGCGATCCTGCAGGCGGCCAGCCGGGCCGGCGATGCGAAACCCGCGTTGCGGATCGTCGATGTCGCAGCCCTGATCGAGGAGCGGACGGGCGTGAACTATAGCATCTCGGGGGCGCACCGGCTCATGCAGACGATGGGCTTGTCGTATCAAAAGACCCGACCCAGCCATCCCAAGGCCGACCCGAAGGCACGCGAGCGTTTTAAAAAACTCTCCCGGCCGAGTTGAAGCGGATCGAGCGTGAATGCGCGAACGGCCGTACCGTGGAGCTCTGGTACCAAGATGAGGCCCGCGTCGGTCAAATCGGCCGTACCGGACGCGTCTGGTACGATCGCGGCGTCCGCCCACGCGGGCTCCGCGACATGCGCCACGATGCAGCCTGGATCTTCGGCGCCATATGTCCTGAGCGCGATACCGGTGTCGCGCTCGTCCTGCCCGAGGCAACCGTGCCAGCCATGCAGGCGCTGATCGACGAACTTGAAAGCCAGTTGCCCGCCGACCGCCAGGCCGTGCTCGTCATGGATCGCGCCGGCTGGCACATCGCCGCCAAGCTCACTTGGCCCGACACCATCACGCCACTCCACCTGCCATCCTACAGCCCCGAACTGAATCCGATCGAGCGGGTCTGGCTCTATCTACGCGAGCGCTTCCTCAGCCACCGCCTGTTCGACACCGTCGATGCGATCGTCGATGCATGTTGCGACGCCTGGAACGCCCTTCTAGCCGAACCTGGACGCGTCGCCAGCCTCGGTCACTACGGCTACTGATGGCCGGTCAATCGTTCAAGGAACCGGTAT
>Ga0302314_10003694_pt1 | contig 28181 bp, 26 predicted proteins | sample III_Palsa_N2_3_FD_200533 | JGI IMG/M metagenome (GOLD analysis project Ga0302314, IMG submission 200533) | Peat permafrost microbial communities from Stordalen Mire near Abisko, Sweden - III_Palsa_N2_3 | ecosystem: Environmental > Terrestrial > Soil > Palsa > Peat permafrost | place: Sweden...
CGGTGTCGGAGGAATACCGCGTCGGCGGCACCTGCGTGATCCGCGGCTGTGTGCCGAAGAAGCTGATGGTCTACGCCTCTGGCTTCACCCGCGATTTCGAACTAGCGCGCGGCTACGGCTGGAAAATCGATAATCCCACTTTCGATTGGCCGGCTTTCCTGATGAGCAAGGACCAGGAAATCGCTCGCCTTTCAGGTGTTTACACCAGCAACCTGACCAAGGCCGGCGCGGATCTCTTCTATGGAACCGCGCGGTTCATCGATCCTCACACGCTGGAGGTGAAGGGCGAGAAGGGAACGCAGAAGGTCACGGCCGCGAAGATTCTGGTCGCCGCCGGCGGACGGCCGGTGCTGCCGGACAATGTGCCGGGCATCGAGTTCGCCATCACCTCGGAAGAGGCCTTCCACCTGCAGCAGCTGCCCAAGAAGATGGTGATCGTCGGCGGCGGCTATATCGCCGTGGAGTTCGCCTGCATCTTCCATGGCCTGGGCGTCGACGTGACCCTGGTCTATCGCGGCGACAACCTGTTGCGTGGCTTCGACGACGATGTGCGCTCCCACCTGGCGCTGGAACTGCGTCAGCGTGGGCTGAAGGTCGCGCTCGCCTGCCAGCACGAGCGGATCGAAAAGCGCGAGGACGGCATGCTGCTCAGCCATGTCGGCGATGGCCACTTGCTGGAGAGCGAGGTGGTCATGTTCGCCACCGGCCGCAGCCCGCACGTGAAGGGCCTTGGCTTGGAGAAGGCCGGCGTCAAGCTGAACGACAAGGGCGCGGTGGCCGTCGACGACTATTCGCGCACCAATGTCGAACACATCTGGGCGGTGGGCGATGTCACCGACCGCATGCCGCTGACGCCGGTGGCGATCCGCGAGGGCCAGTGTTTCGCCGAGACCGAGTTCCTGGGCAGGCCGATGACCTTCGACCACGCCGACGTGCCGACGGCGGTCTTCTCCCAGCCGCCTGTGGGCGTGGTGGGCCTGACCGAGGCCCAGGCGCGCCACCAGATCGGCCAGATCGACATCTATCAGACCCGGTTCAAGCCTATGCGGTCGGGCTTTCCTGGCGGCGATGAGCGGATGCTGATGAAGCTTGTGGTCGAGCGGTCCACCGACAAGGTCGTCGGCTGCCACGTGGTCGGCGCCGACGCCGCCGAAATCATCCAGATGGCCGCGATCGCCGTCAAAGCCGGGCTGACCAAGGCCCAGTGGGACGCCACCTGCGCCCTGCACCCGAGTTCAGGCGAGGAGCTGGTGACGCTGCGCGAGAAGTATGTCCCGGCGGAGCTGGCCGCGGCGGAGTAGGGCCTATTCCGCTTTTTGCCACCCGTCCCCATCTGCGCTAAAAGCCCCGCCCTCGCGAGGACGCCCGAGCACGCTTATGACCGATCGTTGGACGCCGTCATCCTGGAGAGCCAGGCCGGCCAAACATATGCCCGCCGACTATCCCGATCCCGCCGTCCTGGCGCGGGTGGAAGAGGGACTGCGCAAGATGCCGCCGCTGGTGTTCGCGGGCGAGGCGCGGCGGCTGAAGGGCCTGCTGGGCGACGTCAGCCAGGGCCGGGCCTTCCTGCTGCACGGCGGCGACTGCGCCGAGAGCTTCAAGGAATTCGCGGCCGACAACATCCGCGACACCTTCCGGCTGCTGCTGCAGATGGCGGTGGTGCTGACCTTCGCCGGCGGCAAGCCGGTGGTGAAGCTGGGCCGCATCGCCGGCCAGTTCGCCAAGCCGCGCTCGGAGCCTACCGAGACCATCGATGGCGTCACCTTGCCCTCCTATCGCGGCGACAACATCAACGGCATGGACTTCACCCTCGCCGAACGGACGCCCGATCCCGAGCGGCTGGTGCGGGCCTATAACCAGTCGGCGTCGACGTTGAACCTGCTGCGCGCCTTCGCCGGGGGTGGTTATGCCGACCTGCATAACATCCACCGCTGGACCCTGGGCTTCGTCGCCGACAGCCCGGAAGGCCGCCGCTATCGCGAGCTGGCGGACAAGATTTCAGAGTCGCTCGACTTCATGTCGGCGATCGGCGTCACGCCTGAAACCCACCAGGAAATGCACCGGGTGGAATTATTCACCAGCCACGAGGCCCTGCTGTTGGGTTTTGAGGAGGCGATGACTCGCATCGATTCCACCTCCGGCGAATGGTACGACACCTCCGCCCACATGGTCTGGATCGGCGAGCGCACCCGCCAGCCCGATGGCGCGCATGTGGAATATATGCGCGGCATCCGCAATCCGATCGGCCTGAAGTGCGGCCCGACCATGGAGCCGGACGAGCTGCTGCGCCTGATCGACATCCTCAATCCCGATAACGAGCCGGGCCGCCTGACCCTGATCGGCCGCTTCGGCGCCGACAAGATCGCCGACCGGCTGCCCCGCCTGTTCGAGGCGACCAAGAAGGACGGCCGTCACGTGGCCTGGGAGATCGATCCCATGCATGGCAACACCTTCAAGGCCGGCAACGGCTACAAGACCCGGCCCTTCGACCGCATCCTGGCCGAGGTTCGGGCCTTCATCGAGATCGCCGACGCCGAGGGCGTCTATCCGGGTGGTGTGCACCTGGAGATGACCGGTCAGAACGTCACCGAATGCCTCGGGGGCGCCCGGGCCTTGAGCGAAAGCGATCTCGCCGACCGCTACGACACCCACTGCGATCCGCGCCTCAACGCCGACCAGGCGCTGGAGCTGGCCTTCCTGGTGGCCGAGAAGCTGAAGGCGACGCGTCAGGCCGAGCGTTTGGCGGCGGCGGAGTAGTCGCCGACGCTTCCTGGCCGGCATGGCGGGGTACGACGTTTTTGTTTTCGGAATTGAGACTGCTGTGCCGGTGGCTTGCATCGTCGGCCTCGGTCACGGTCCGCGTCTTCTTTGAAAAGGCTTGAGTATGGACGCCCGGCGGGCGTGGTTGGCGGCTCCAGAGGGCCGGCCGGCGACGCCGATTCTCGATGACCTGAAGGCGCTGGCTAAGCTTGCGACGCCGGTTGTCATCTCGCGCCTGGGCGTCATGGCCATGGGCTTGACCGACGCCCTGGTCGTCGGCCGGTACTCCGCGGTCGAGCTCGGCTACCAGGCGCTCGGCTGGGCGCCGACCTCGGTCGTGTTGGTGGTGGGCATGAGCCTGTTGTCGGGCATACCGGTGATGACCTCGCGCGCGATCGGGGAGGGAAGACCCGACCTGGCCGGCGCGGTGCTGCGGCGGGGGCTGGCCTATGCCTTACTGATTGGTGCGATCGGCACCGCCATCCTCATTCTCGGCGGCCCGATCTTCCTGCGGGCCTCCGGCCTTCAACCGAGCTTGGCGGCCGGAGCGGGACGGGTGCTGATTGTGCTGGCCCTATCGATGATCCCCGTGATGCTGTCCAACGCCCTCAGCATGTGGCTGGAAGCGATCAACAGGCCGACGCCGGCGATGGCGATGATGTGGCTGGCCAATGCCGCCAACCTCGCCATCGACCTGGCCCTCGTGCCTGGCCATCCCGGCATGCCCGCGCTCGGCGCGGTCGGCGCGGCCACCGCGACCAGCGGCTCGCGCATCGTCCTGACGCTGGCGCTGGCCCTCTACATCGCCCGTATGCCGGACGCCCGAGCGCTGGGCGTGTTCGACAAGCCGGCGCCGGACCGCGTCGCCGAGGCCGAGCAGCGGCGTGTCGGTTTCGGCGCGGGGATCTCCGGCTTCTTCGAGGTGGCGGCCTTCTCGGGCATGAACATCTTCGCCGGCTGGGTCGGGCCGTTGGCGGTGGCCGCCTATTCGGTGGCGCTCAATGTTGTCTCGATCGTCTTCATGATCCCGCTGGGCCTTTCGACAGCGACGGGGGTCATGGTGGGCAACGCCTATGGCGCGCGCCAGCCCGCGGCTCTTAACCGGGCGGCGATGCTGGGGATCGGGGTCGCGGCTGGGTTCGGGACCCTTGTGTCCTTGGGCATCTGGCCGATGGCCCGGCTCATCACCGCCGGCTATACGCACGATCCCGTCGCGGGGCCAATGGCGGCCGCGGCGCTGGTGCTGTCCTGCCTGTTCCTGATCCCGGACGCGATCCAGGTTGTGACCGCCCAGTGTCTGCGGGCGCGAGGCGACGTCTGGATGCCAAGCGTGACACACTTCGTCAGCTACGCCGTGATCATGATCCCGGCGGCCTATGTGCTGGCGATCCGCCTGCGTGGCGGGATCAATGGCATCATCTGGGCGGCGATCATCGCCACCCTGGTGTCGGCGGGGTTGTTGCTGGGCCGGTTCTGGAGGCTGCGAAGCAGGGACCTGCCTGTTTCAACGTCCTAGAGGCGTCACCGCATGTCCATTTGAAGCTTTTGGCGGAAGCGAGCGTTGGGTAGGGTGGGCCCCGAACGCTTCATTCGCCATCCAGGGTCAAGCCACTGTCCGACGGCCACGGCATATCCGCAAATCCGACCGCTTTTCTGAACTGCCCCGGGGAGCTAGCTGGCCTGATCCGGGCGTTCGACTGGACGCGGACAGCGATCGGCGCGATCGAAGGCTGGCCTCAAAGCTTGGTGACCATAACCGGCTTTCTGCTTCGATCGCCCGTCCCCATGGTGCTGTTGTGGGGCGAAGACGGGGTGATGATCTACAACGACGCCTATTCGGTATTCGCTGGGGCCCGACACCCGGACCTGCTGGGCAGCAAGGTTCGCGAAGGCTGGGCCGAGGTCGCCGCTTTCAACGACAACGTCATGAATGTAGGGCTGGCCGGGGGCGTGCTCGCCTACCGCGATCAGGAGCTGACCCTCACCCGGAATGGCCGGCCAGAACCGGCGTGGATGAACCTCGACTATTCACCGGTCATTGATGACTCTGGCCGGCCGGCTGGCGTGATCGCAATTGTTGTCGAGACCACTGAACGCGTCCTGGCCGATCGCCGCACCGCCGCCGAACAGGCGCGCCAACGGCAATTGTTCAACCAGATGCCCGGCTTCATCGGCGTCCTGGCCGGGCCCGAACACGTCTACGAATATGTCAACGACGCCTACGTCCAGATTTCCGAGCGCACCGACTTCGTCGGCCGCACCATCCGGGAGGTGTTTCCGGACCTGGCCGGCCAGGGGTTCTACGAGTTGCTGGACGAGGTCTATTCGACGGGTAGGACGAGAGTTCTGCGCGCCATGGAGCTGCGCCTTCTCGGGAGCGAAGAGGCGCAGTACATCGACTTCGTCTACGAGCCGATCCGCGATGACACCGGGGATGTCACCGGGATTTTTGTGGGCGGCTATGAGGTTACGGAGGCGCACCGAGCGTCCGCCCGGCTGCGCGATTTGAACGCCAACCTCGAGCGCCAGGTCATCGAGCGAACCCAGGCGCGGGGACGGACCTGGCAGGTGAGCCCTGACCTCATGGGCGCGCTTGATGCCGAAGGTTACTTCGAGACCTCCAATCCCGCCTGGGAAACCGTGCTCGGCCGGTCAGAGGCAGAGGTGGCCGCGACCTCGATCTGGGAATTCCTGCATCCCGATGATCTTGAGCGCACACGCGCCGGCTTCGCCCTGACCCAGATCGGCCAGCCCGCGATCCGGTTCCCCAACCGCTACCGGTGCAAGAACGGCGACTATCGCTGGATTTCCTGGGTCGGGGTGCCCGAGGACGGGCTCGTCTATTGCAGCGGTCGCGACATCACCGAGGAAAAGGCTGCCGAAGACGAACTGCTCGAGGCGCAGGAGGCCTTGCGCCAGTCGCAAAAGATGGAGGCGATAGGCCAACTCACCGGCGGCATCGCCCACGATTTCAACAACCTTCTCGCCAGCATTTCGGGCAGTCTCGAGCTGCTGGACAAGCGAATGGGTGAGGGCCGCCTCGACGCTGTCGATCGATATATCAAGCTGGCCCAAACCTCGGCGCAACGCGCGGCTGCACTGACCCAGCGCCTGCTGGCCTTTTCCAGGCGTCAGACGCTCGATCCGAAGCCGACCGACGTCAATCGACTGGTGAGCAGTATCGAAGACTTGCTTCGTCGCACGGTTGGCCCGGCGGTCGCCCTCGAGGTGGTCGGCGCTGGCGGCCTGTGGCTGACCCAGGTCGATGGCTCGCAGCTCGAGAACGCGCTCCTGAACCTGATCATCAATGCGCGTGACGCCATGCCGGCGGGTGGGCGCATCACGATCGAAACCGCGAACAAATGGCTTGATCATGCCGCCGCGAAGGAACGGGACCTGACACCCGGCCAATACGTGTCGCTGTGCGTGACGGATACGGGGACGGGGATGACGCCGGATATCGCCAGCCGCGCGTTCGATCCCTTCTTTACGACCAAGCCGATCGGTCAGGGCACGGGCTTAGGCCTGTCGATGATCCATGGCTTTGTGCGGCAATCCGGCGGTCAGGTGCGCATCTATTCGGAGATGGGTAAGGGCACGACCATGTGCTTGTATCTTCCCCGGTTTGTCGGCGAGATGGAGGCGGCTGACGTCCCCGAGGACGATGGCGGCGGCGAGGGAGGCCATGGCGAAACCGTTCTCGTCATCGACGATGAAGACGCGCTTCGGGCGCTGATGGTCGACGTCCTGAAGGACGTCGGGTATCGGGTTCTTGAGGCGGGAGATGGTCCGGGCGGGCTCAAAATCCTGCAGTCCGATGTTCGCGTCGATCTGCTGATCACCGACGTCGGCCTGCCTGGCGGCCTCAACGGCCGGCAGGTCGCCGATGCCGCCCGCGCCTTGCGCGAAGACCTGAAAGTGCTCTTTGTAACCGGCTATGCGGAGAACGCCGTCGTTGGCAACGGCCATCTCGATCCGGGCATGCAGATCATCACCAAGCCATTTCCGATCGCGGTGCTGGGCGCGCGGGTTCGTGAAATCATCGATGGCCAAGCAGCGGCCGCTCGCTAAATCTCCGCCCCTAGAATCCAGCCTTCCTCGGTTTGTACGTCGACGACCAGGTCGGCGGGCGCGGTCTTCGAGTGGCCGAACAGCGCGCCGAGCTTTCCGGCTTCATCCAGGCGGGCGAAATGCTCGGCCGTGGCCCGGACCTGGGCCTGGTCCTTGACCTCGCCCGGCATCGGCTGGGCCTTGACCAAGGACGGATAGACCTCGCTGGCCACCACATCGACGCCAGCAAGGTCGCCTTCATCCAGGGCGTCGAAGCCGGTTTCGAACGGGTAGATTTTCATGGCGTCGCCGCGCGCAAGCTTCAGCCGCCGCACCACGGGAATACCCAGGATCGCCTGTCCGCCGACCGATCCGTTGTAATAAAGCTTCCAGATCGAGCTGGCCCCCTTGGCCGCCGCCTCGGCATGGCGCAGCTCCGGAAGGTCGCCGGGGCCATGCTCACGGGTGCGTTTGGGCTGAAGCGTGGTCAGGGTGTCGCGCGGCGGGCAGCCCCAGAAGGGGAAGGGGCCGCCGGTGAGCCGGCGGTTGATCTCAGAGGCGACGCCAAAACGGTTGTTGGTGTTGTCGGCCTTGTCCTTGACCATCTTATCGAGCTGATCCCAGGCGGCGCGCCAGGGATGCTCTCCAGGAAGCTTCAGGCCCGCCGCGAAGCCGCGTGGGAAACCCAGAGGGAAATCAAAGCCGAGCAGGCAGCGCTCGTTGCGCTTCTTCAGGTCCTCGAGTACGGCGATCAGCTTCTTCTCCGCCTCGGCGCGGGTCGGCGGATTGAAGGCTTCGAAGGCCAGGCGGAAGCGTACGTCGCGCTTGAGTACGCCAATCCATACGGAGTCCGCCCCGGTGTTCGGCTTGGCCGCCGCGCTCCAATCGACAATCACATAGGCGTTGAAAAGGCGGGCCACGCGGCGCTCCAGCTTTGGCGGACCGGGGCTTTTAGCGTGTCGCGCCAGCAAGGCCAACGCGCCGTGCGATCACGATCGCGAAGGCGGGCGCGATCGTTGCCGCCTCAGGGCCCAGTCAGCCGAGCTTGACGAGCATCTTGCCCAGGTTCTCGCCCTTGAACAGCTTCAGGAAAGCCGCGGGGGCGTTCTCGATACCGACCTCGATCGTCTCTTCCCACTTGATCTTGCCGGCCGCGGCCCAGCCGGAAAACTCTTTGATGAAGGCCGGCATCATGTCCGCGTGGTTGGAGACGATGAACCCCTCTAGCCGCAGACTCTTGCCCACGGCGACGATCAGCCCGCGCGTCGCGCCGGCGGCGGGGTCGGCGTCGTTGTATTGCGAGATCATGCCGCACAGGGCGAAGCGGGCGAAGGGGTTGGCGGCCATCAAAGCCGCTTCCAGATGCGCGCCGCCGACGTTCTCGAAATAGACATCGATGCCCTTGGGCGCCGCGGCCATCAGGGCCTCGGTCAGGTTGGGCGTGGCCTTGTAGTCGATGACGTGATCGACGCCGAGCCCCTTCAGGTAAGCAACCTTGTCGGCGCCGCCGGCCGAGGCGATGACGGTGTGGCCCTTCAGTTTGGCGATCTGGCAGGCGATCTGGCCCACCGCTCCGGCGGCGGCCGAGACGAAAACCACATCGCCCGGTTTCATCGCCGCGATCCGCACCAGGCCGACATAGGCGGTCAGGCCCGGCATGCCGGCGGCGCCCAGGAAGGCTTGGGTTGGCAGGCCGTGAGTCTCCAGTTTTTGCAAAGCGCCGGCTGGGGCGTTGAAGCCTTCGCGCCAGCCGAAGAAGGAACTGACCAGGTCGCCGGCTTTCAGGCTCGGGTCGTTGGAGGCCACCACCTCGCCGATCGCACCGCCCTGCAGGGCTTCGTTGAGCTGGAACGGCGGCGAATAGCTTTTCACGTCGTTCATGCGGCCGCGCATATAGGGGTCGACCGTCATCCAGAGGTTCTTGACCTGCACCTCGCCAGCGGCCGGCGCGGGCAGCGTCACGGTCGCGAGCTCGAAATTGTCGGCGACGGGCAAGCCCACCGGCCGCGACTTCAAGCGGATTTCCTTTGATGTGAAGCTCATGGTCGTTCCTCCCGGTGCGTCTTTATTCGCAATTGAGGGCGGTTTAGCCCAAGCCTGCGGCGCCGTCATTGGGCTGGTGGACAAATCGACCGGGCGTCGACACCTTGCGCTGCGCTTTGAAGGTGAGATCGCGGTGGTTCGAATGTTGAAAGCAGGGGTGGTCGGCGCTGGCGTGTTCGGCGGCCATCATGCGCGCCAGTACGCCGCCTTGGAGAATGTGACGCTCGAGGGGATCTATGATCCTGACGCCGCTCGCGCGGCGACGCTGGCGGACAGCCTGGGCGTGGCGGCTTTCAACAGCCTGGAGGCCCTGTTCGAGGGGCTGGACGTGGTGACAGTGGCCTCGCCGGCGGCGACCCACGCCAGCGCGTCACTGGCGGCCCTGAGCGCCGGGCTGTCGGTCTATATCGAAAAGCCCCTCGCGACCTCGCTTGAGGACGCTGACAAGCTGGTCTCACTGGCGGCTTCAAAGCGGCTGGTGCTGGCCTGCGGTCATCAGGAGCGGGTTGTATCCAAGGCCATGGGGCTGCTGGATATCCCGGAGCGGCCCATCTTCCTGGAGGCCGTGCGCCGCGCGCCGGGACCTTCGCGGATCGTCGACGTGTCCTGCGTGCTCGATCTGATGATCCACGACATCGATCTGGCGCTGACCTTGAACCCAGCCGAGCCCCTGGCGGTCGAAGCCGAGGGGCGCGTCACGGTCGGTCCCTACCTCGACGAGGTCAGCGCCGAGGTTACACTGGAGGATGGCGCCACGCTGCGGTTCGCCGCCTCCCGTATCGCCGAGGCGCTCGAGCGGCGGATGCGGGTGGTCTATCCTTCCGGGGAGGTAGAGATCGACTTCGTCGGCCGCGCCTTCCGCAATACGACCCCGTTTGTATTGAACGCCGACTTCGCCTCCACCCCCGTCGGTTCCAATCCGCTTCGCGCCAGCGTCGCCGCCTTCGTAGCGGCGGTACGGGGCGAGGCGCCGAGGCCAGCGGTCACGGGCGAGGAAGCGGCGAGGGCGCTTGATCTGGCGTTGGCCGTTGAGCACGCGGCAGGGTTTTAACGTGGTAGGACCGCTCTTTAGTTTCGGATTTCGACATGATTGATCGTCGTCAACTGGTCGCCGGCATCGGCGCCACGAGCCTGCTTTCCACCAGCGCTATCGGCGCCCAACCGGACGGTCCGGTTGCGGCGAAGCTGAACGCTCTCTTGGATGACTTCATGCAGCAGAACCTGCGCCGTTCGCCCGAGACGGCGACGGAGCTCGGGTTGGATAAGGGCGCCCTGGCGGCGGAGAAATCCCTGCTCGACGATCGGTCGTTGGCAGAGGTTGCGCGCGAACGGGCAGAGACCCTGCAACGGCGAACGGCGCTGGCGACCGTCGACCGCAAGGCGCTGAGCGGGATCGACGCCGTCAACTACGACACGGTCGCCTATGTGCTGGACACCCACGCCGAGTTTGGGCGCGCCTTCGATTTCGGCGACGACGGATCACCCTATGTGGTCAGCCAGCTTGGGGGCGCCTATCAGGACATTCCGGACTTCCTGGACAGCAAGCACGCCATCGCGATCCGAGACGACGCCGAGGCTTATCTGTCGCGCTTATCAGCCTTTGCCACGGCGCTGGATCAGGAAACCGAGCGGGTTAGACATGACGCCGGCAAGGGCGTCGTTGCGCCGGATTTTGTGCTGAAGTCCGCGCTGGCGCAGATGAAGGATCTCGCGGACACACCCGCCGCGCAGTCGACCTTGGTGGATTCGGTGACGCGCCGAACCCGAGAGCAGCACATCGACGGAGATTGGTTCGGCCGAGCCACGCGAGTCTATGAAGGCGAAGTGATTCCGGCCCTCCGCCGCCAGATGGCCGAATTGCAAAGCCTGCAGAGTGGGGCGGTGCATGAGGCCGGCGTATCGAGGCTGCCCGATGGCGAGGCCTATTACGCGCTCAGCCTGCGCCACGCGACCACCACCGACATGACCCCGGCCGAGGTGCACAAGCTGGGCTTGGAACAGGTCGCCCTGTTGAACGCTCGCCTGGATGAGGCTTTCAAGGCGCAAGGCATGTCCAAGGGCGCGCCGTGGGAGCGGCTGCGGGCGTTGTTCGCCGATCCGCGCTTCCTCTATCCCAACACCGAGGCCGGCAAGGCTAAGCTGATCGCCGACCTGAACCTGAAGGTCGAGGCGGTTCAGGCCAAGCTGCCGGCCTGGTTCGGGACCCTGCCCAAGGCCAAGGTCGAGGTGAGGCGGGTGCCTCCGGCGATCGAGGCGGGCGCTTCGTCCAACTACCAGGAGGGTACGCTCGATGGATCGCGTCCCGGCGCCTACTACATCGTCCTGCGCGACACCGCCGAGGACCCGGCTTGGCTCATGCCGACCCTGACCTATCACGAGGCCATTCCGGGCCATCACCTTCAGGGCTCCTTGCAACGCGAGGGTAACCTGCCGCTGCTGCGCGAGGAGATCTGGTTCTCGGCCTATGGCGAGGGTTGGGCGCTCTACGCCGAGCAACTCGCCGACGAGATGGGGATGTACGAGAGCGATCCCTGGGGTCGGATCGGCTACATGCACGACGCTCTTCTGCGCGCCGCGCGGATGGTGATGGACACCGGCATCCACAGCCAGGGCTGGAGCCGCGAGAAGGCGATTCAGTACTTTATCGAGAACCAGGGCGACCCCGATAGCTCCGCGGTGGCTGAGGTCGAACGCTACTGCGTGTGGCCTGGGCAAGCCTGCAGCTACATGGTCGGCAAGCTGGAGTGGCTGCGCCTGCGCCAGATGGCCAAGGACCGGATGGGCGCGCGGTTCGATATCCGGAAATTCCACGACGCCGGCCTGCTGCCAGGCGGGACGCCGCTGAAGGTGCTGGACCGGATCATCGGCGACTACGCCGCCGCCTGACAATCCAGCTTCCTAGCGCATCGCGTCCTGGAAGAAGGCGACCGCCAGGGCGTGGGTCTTGGCTGTAGCAGCTGGGTTATAGGCCATGGTGACCAAGCCGCCCGCGCCCCGGTTGCCGCCGGGGTCTTCGACTCGCCGGTCTGGGCCTGGCATGTCGAAGGCGTGATGGGCGTCCGCCATCACCTCACAGCGGATCCGGCGCGCGTCCTCAACCTTCAGCGATGCCACCAGCTTCGGCCCGGCGTCCGGATCATTGTCATAGGCGTCCAGAGCGCCGGTCACGATCAGGACCGGCGCCTCGACCAGGTCGGCAAATTCGAAGCCGGGCGCGCGATTATAGAGGTGGCAGATCGGATAGACCGGCATCAGGGCCGCGAACTGGCCGCCGGGCAGAAATTTGTCGTTCTGTGCGCGGGTGGCCGCCAGCATCGCCGCGACTGCGCCGAATGAGAAGCCGGCTACGCCGATCCGCACCGGATCGACCCTTGGATGAGCCGCGAGACAGGCGCGGGCGCCGTAGAGGTCCGGCAGGGTTTCGTGGATGGTGCGTGGCCGTCCAAAGGCGCCGCCGACCAAGCCCCGGGGCGCCCATTGGTCGGGCTCAAGGGTGATGAAACCAGCGTCGTTCAGCGCCGTCGCATAGCCACCCTCCCGAGCGCTGGGGCCTGCCGATCCATGCAGAAGGATCACGGCGGGGCGCGGGCCTTCGGTATCGGGAATCTGTAGACGCGCAGTGATCGTGAGCGGCGCGTCGTGCAGGGACGGGAAGGCGACGTAATGCAGGCTCAGCGGCGTCATCCTTCCAAAAACGTCTGGCCAACATGCGGCGACGCTGGCGCTACAGCAAGCGCGGGGGATCGAATTCGGAGGGATCGGACTCCTCGTCGAAGATTTCGTCCTCGTCCACCTCGTCGAATTCGGAATCGCCTTCCCATGGCGGCGGCTCCTGCTCTATTCGGGCAGCGACCTTGGCGGGCGCAGCCACAGCCGTAGGCGGCGTCACGCGCCGCATGATCGCCTCGCAGCGCCCGAGCCAGGCCCGGGCTTCGCGGATCGCAGCGGCGGGTGAGCGGGCCCCGTTGCGCAGCTGGTCGTTGGGCTGCCAGAGCTCGAGGCTGAAGTCGGGGTGGCGCGGGTCGTCGAACAACAGCCGCAGCACCACCTGACTGGCGCCGGCGGCTACCTGATCGAGGGTGCGTCTTGGCTCGTCTCGCAGCACGCGGGCGACCACTTGGTCGTCGACGATCAGCTCAGCGCCGACCAGGTCGTGCAGGCGATAGAGCAGGGCATGGGCCCCGCCATCGCGCATCACCAGGACCTGACGGCTCTCAAGCCGAAACCCGGCGGCGGCGTTTCGGCCTGCCGCAACGATGAAGCCGTCAGGCTGCCCGCCCAGCACCTTGCGCGCCAGCCGGTAGAGCCGGCGTTGCTCGTCCATCCACCAGGCCGCGGCGCTGCCCAGGAAGGTCGCGCCGGCGCCGACGATGCCGAGCAGAAGAATGATGCGGACAATCTCGATCACGTCGCTGAAGCTAGCGAGAGTCTGGTCGGCCTTACAGGGCCAGTTCGATCACCACCGGCACATGATCGGAGGGTTTTTCTCCTGCCCGAACGTCGCGGTGGATGACAACGCTGGTCAGGGCGTCCGCCGCCTGGGGCGAGAGCAGGGCATGGTCGATGCGAATCCCGTGGTTCCGCTGCCAGGCGCCGGCCTGATAGTCCCAGAAGGTGTAGCCGCCGGGAGCGCCGTCCTTTTCCATATAGGCGTCGGTGAGGCCGAGGTTCTTCAAGGCGCGAAAGGCGCCGCGGCTTTCCGGCTGGTACAGCGCATCGCCCAGCCAGCCTTCCGGCTTGTCGGCGTCTTCCGGCTCCGGAATCACATTGTAGTCGCCGGTGAGCACCAGGGGTTCCTCCAGCGCGAGCAGGTCCCGGGCATGGGCGTTCAGCCGCGCCATCCAGGCCAGCTTATAGGTGAACTTGTCCGTGCCGATGGGATTGCCGTTGGGCAGATAGAGGCCGCCAACCCGCACCGGTGTGGGGCCGCTGATCAACGCCTCGATGTAACGGGCATGGTCGTCGCCCTCGCCATCGGGAAGGCCGCGGCGGATATCCTCCATCGGCGTCTTCGACAGCATGGCGACGCCATTATAGGTCTTCTGGCCGTGGACGGCGACATTATAGCCAAGTGATTCAAATGGTTCGGCGGGAAATTTCTCGTCGATGCATTTGATTTCCTGCAGGCAGGCGACATCCGGGCTGGCCTCGCGGAACCAGGCCAGCACCGTCTCCAGACGGGCGTTGATCGAATTGACGTTCCAGGTCGCGATGCGCATGCCGCTGTTGCAGTCGGGCTGGGCGCGCCTGTCAAGACCCACAGAGTTTGATGGGCCTAGATGTGGGCTAGATCGAGAAGCTCACGCCGCAGCCGCAGCTGGACTTGGCGTTGGGATTGCGGATGCGGAACTCCGCGCCGGCGAGTTCGTCGACGAAATCGATCTCCGATCCCTTGAGCAGTGCCAGCGAGATCACGTCGACGACCGCTGCGGCGCCGTCGCGCTCCACTCGCAGATCATCTTCGTCTGAGGCGTCGACCAGGTCGAACTGGTACTGAAAGCCGGAACAACCGCCGGCCTCGACCGCCACGCGCAGCATCAGCGGGCGGCCCTCGGTGGCCGAGAGGGCCAGGATGCGTTTTGCGGCGCTGGACGAGAGGCTTAAATCGGGGGTCATAGTCCATCTATATGGCCGCGTCGGCGATCCTCACAAGCGGGGCGCGTCAGGAGCCCGCGATGAGTCTTGATTTTTCCGGCGATGAAACCGGCCGAGCGCCCTACGCGGCCGATCCCCGACGCTCGCACGGCCGGCTCTATCCGGAACCGCCCAGCCGCACGCGCACCCCTTTTGCTCGCGACCGCGACCGGATCATCCACACCTCGGCCTTTCGACGACTGAAGGGCAAGACCCAGGTGTTCGTCGCCCACGAAGGCGACTATTTTCGCACGCGTCTGACCCATTCGCTGGAGGTCTCGCAGATCGCGCGCTCGATCGCCCACGCTCTGGGGCTGGACACGGATCTGGCGGAGGCTGTCGCCCTGGCTCACGACCTCGGCCACCCGCCGTTTGGTCATGCGGGGGAGGAGGCGCTCGACGCCGGCATGGAGCCGTTCGGGGGCTTCGACCACAACGTCCAGACCTTCCGCGTGCTGACCGAACTGGAGCGGCGCTACCCGGACTTCGAGGGCCTGAACCTCACCTGGGAGGCGCTTGAGGGGATCGTCAAGCACAACGGGCCGGTAGGCGATCACCTGGACCGGCCGGCCTGGCGGCCGATCGCCGAATTCAGCGTCCGCTACGATCTGCGATTGACCACCTATGCCTCCGCTGAGGCCCAGGTCGCCGCCCTTGCCGACGACATCGCCTACAACAACCACGACGTGGATGACGGCGTGGAGGCGGGTCTGTTCCAGCTAGAAGATCTGGAGGATGTGCCGTTGATCGGTCCGATCGTCCGCGCGCTGAGGGCAGAGCGGCCGGATCTGGACCGGCGGATGCTCAGGCTCGAGGCGGTGCGGCGCATGATCGGGGCCATGGTCACGGACGTGATCGAACAGACGCGCGCCAATGTCGCCGAGAGCGGTGTGGACTCGGCCGAGGCGGTGCGGCTTTTGGGCGCGCCCCTCGTCGCCTTTTCCATGGAGATGGCCGAAGACCTTGGGCGCCTGCGGTTGTTTCTGCACCAGCGCATGTACCGGCATTATCGCGTCAATCGCATGCGCAGCCAGGCGCGCCGCATTCTGGCCGACATGTTCGGCCTATTCTTCGCCGAGCCCGAAGTCCTGCCGACAGAATGGTTTGAGCGGATTGGGGGTTTGGAGGATGGCGAGAGGGCGCGGCTTGTGTGCGATTATATCGCCGGCATGACCGACCGTTTCGCAGTTGAGGAACATCGGCGCCTGTTCACGCTCGATCTGGGCCTCTGATCAGAGATTATCCGGGCCAGAGAATATCTGGGGATTGTCAGGCGCAGGTCGGTGGGGCGTCTCGCGACTAGGCTATGCTGGGAGCGGTGATTCGCACCTGAGAGCGGGTCGCTGGCTGGAGCTTTGGAATGTCGGATCAGGATCGGGGCGCCTACACGCCTCAAAACGATGCGCCCTTGTCGTTCGACGCGCGCTATTCGCGGGGGTCGGGCGAGCGGCCCGTGCCCATGACCCTCATCATCAGCGGCGTCGTGCTGCTGGTGCTGATCGTCGCCCTGTTCGTCTTCTACCGCAGCGGCGTGCGGCATACGGGCCAGTCGCCCCAGGTCGTCGGCACGCCGGTCGCCGAGACCAAGGCGCCGCCGTCAGCCGGCGCGGAATCGTCCGACGCCGCCGCGGGCCTGCAGGTCTACAAGTCCGAAGGCACGCCGGCGGGCGAAATGAAGGCTCCGGCGACGCTCGCGCCGGCGCCGGAAGAGCCGGCGCCTCGCCCGGCCCCGATCGCCAAGCCGGTAGAGCAGGCCCAACTGCGTCCCGCCCAGCCTGAAGCGGCGCCGGTCGTGGCGGCGCCCAAGCCGGTGGCGAAGCCGGCTAAGCCGCCTCAGACAATCGATGCGGCGGTGGATCAAAGCCTGTCGCAGGCCGGGCCGGTTGCGCAGATTGGCGCCTTCTCGTCCCAATCTCTGGCCGAGAAGGGCTGGAACGATGTCGCCGCCCTTGAGCCAGGCAAGATGGCCGGCAAGACCAAGAAGGTTGAATCCGCCAGCCGGGACGGCAAGACCTTCTATCGCGCCTTCGTCGGCGGCTTTGCGTCCAAGTCGGACGCCAGCGCCTTCTGCGCGTCGCTGGTCGCGGCGGGCAAGGGCTGTATCGTCAAATAGCGGTCAGGCGGGGCAAAGGTGGCCGAGACGGCCTGCATATTAGGTTGCGCCGGTTTGCGGCTTTCGGCGGAAGAGCGGGCCTTCTTTCGGGATGTGCGGCCGTGGGGCTTCATCCTGTTCAAGCGCAATGTCGACACCCCTGATCAGGTTCGGGCGCTGGTTGATGAGCTTCGGGCCTGCACCGGCGTCGCCAATGCGCCGGTGCTGATCGACCAGGAGGGCGGCAGGGTGCAGCGGCTGGGGCCGCCGCACTGGCGCCGCTATCCGCCCGGCCGGGCCTATGGCCAAATCTCCGCCAATGATCCGCTGATCCGCCGCGAAGTGACGCGGCTTGGCGCCCGGCTTCTGGCGCATGACCTGACCGCCCTTGGCATCAATGTCGACTGCGTGCCGGTGCTGGATGTGCCGGAACCCGATGCGCACGAGGTGATCGGCGACCGGGCCTATGGCGCGACGCCGGAAGAGGTCGCCAGCCTGGGCCGCGCCGCCGCCGAAGGCCTGATCGCCGGCGGCGTGCTGCCGGTGATCAAACACATTCCCGGCCACGGTCGCGCGCGCGCCGACAGCCATCTGGCGCTGCCGGTGGTCGACGCCAGCCTGGAAGATCTCGACGCGCGCGATTTTGCGCCCTTTAAAGTACTGTCAGACATGCCGATGGCGATGACCGCGCACGTCGTCTACGCGGCCATCGACCCCAAGCGTCCGGCGACGACGTCGCGCAAGGCGATCCGCGACGTGATGCGCGGGACGATCGGTTTCGATGGCCTGATCATGAGCGACGACCTGTCCATGAAGGCCCTGAGCGGTGACTTCGCCGAGCGGGCCCGCGCTTCACTGGCGGCGGGATGCGACGTGGTCCTGCACTGCAATGGCGACATGGCCGAGATGAAGGCAGTGCTGGGCGGCTGCCGTCCGCTCGCGGGCCGCGCCAAGGCGCGCGCCGCCTCGGCCCTGGGCCGGCTGGCGAAGGCGCCCGAACCCTTCGACGCCGCAGAGGCGCGCGCCCGCTTTGAGGCTGCCTTCGACGGGCAGTGGGCGGCATGAGCGACACAAACATTAGGAATGGGCAGCAGCCAGCCTTCGACTTCATCGCCGCCGAGAATGCAGCCGAGGACGGCGAGGCGCTGATCGTCGATTTGGACGGCTACGAAGGCCCGCTGCACGTGCTTCTGGCGCTGGCGCGGAACCAGAAGGTCGACCTGCTGCAACTGTCGATCACCAAGCTCGCCGACCAGTATCTAGCCTTCGTCAATGGCGCGCGGCGTGTGCGCTTCGCCCTGGCGGCGGACTATCTCGTGATGGCCTCCTGGCTGGCCTATCTGAAGTCGCGGCTTTTGCTGCCCAAGGCCGTGAAGGCCGGCGCGGACGAGCCGCCCGCCGAGGAGCTAGCCGCCGCGCTGGCCTTCCGCCTGGCCAAGTTGGACGCCATGCGCAAGGCGGTCGAGGCGCTGGAGACACGGCCGCTGCTCGGCCGCGACGTATTTGGCCGGGGCGACCCCGAGGCGGTGAAGATCGTCGGCGAAGAGCGGTTCGAGGGCGACCTATACGGCCTTGTCCAGGCCTATCTCGGTCAACGGCAAAAGGACGCCGGCCGCCGCTACCGCCCCGCGGCCCAGAAGGCCTTTCCTCTGGAAGATGCTCGCCGCCGTCTGCGACACAAACTGCCTGAGCTTGGCGCCTGGACCGCCCTGGCCACAGTTGCGCCGAACCCCGCCAATGGCGAGCCGGGCCCGTCGCGGGCGTCCTATCTCGCTTCGACCCTGTCAGCGGGCCTGGAGATGGTGCGCGAAGGCGAACTTGAGGCGCGCCAGGTGGAGCATTTCGCCGAGATCTATCTGCGGGCCAAGCCGCTGCGGCTGGAGGCCGCCGAATGAGCGACCCCGCCGAGACCGAGCGGCGCGTTGAGGCGCTGCTGTTCGCGGCCGCCGAACCGCTCAGCCTCGTCGATCTGGCTAAGCGCCTGCCCGAGGGCGCTGACGTTGAAGCTGCCCTGGCGGCCTTGCAGGCGCGCTACGAGGGCAGGGGGGTAGCCCTTATCTGCGTCGCCGATCGCTGGCGATTGCAGACCGCTGCCGACCTGGCCTTCCTCATGACCGAGGAGCGGGTCGAGCCGCGCCGGCTTTCGAAGGCCGCGCAGGAAACCCTTGCCATCATCGCCTACCACCAGCCCTGCACCCGCGCGGACATCGAGCTGGTGCGTGGCGTGCAGGCTAACCGCGGCACCCTGGATGTCCTGCTCGAGCTTGGCTTGATCAAGATGCGCGGCCGGCGGCGTTCGCCGGGCCGGCCGATCACCTTCGGCACCACCGCCGGTTTTTTGGAGCATTATGGCCTGGCCAGCCTCGCCGATCTGCCTGGCGCGCGTGAGATGAGGGCCTTGGGTCTGCTCAGCCTTGACCTGCCAGCCAACTTCGCCATACCCGATCCAACCGCCGCTCCGGACGACGAAGACCCGTTGGAGCCGGGCGATGCGCCTGAGTTCCATCAGGACTATCTGGGGGAAGAGGTTTAGCACCGCACCCGCGTTGGCGTTGCGGGGCCAAACGCCTATACTGTCGTTCAAGGCTTTCTGCGCCGAGCCGTTCCGGGCGCGTAAGGAGTGAGGTTCATGGGAACTTTTGGTCCCATCCATTGGCTGATCCTGGGCGTCGTTGTGCTGCTGATGTTCGGCGGTCGCGGCAAGCTGTCGGGCGTCATGGGCGACGCCGCGAAGGGCATCCGCGCCTTCCGCGATGGCCTGAAGGACGAAGCGCAACCGACCACCACGGCGGCTGCGCCAGTTCCGCCGCCTCAGCCCCTGCCGCAGGCCGAGGTCGAGAAGGACCCGGTCGTCCGCTGAGCGGAATGCGCCTGGCGCTCATTCCTGACGTTTCGTCGCCCGTTTCGGTGTTGGCCGAGCCGGGCGACTTTGATTTTATCGCGCTCCCATTGAGCCAAGGCCCTCACTGATGTTTCCCGAAAACAGGTTCATGGAGATCCTGATCATCGGCGCGCTCGCGCTGATCGTGGTCGGACCCAAGGACCTGCCGATCCTGATGCGCCGTGTCGGCCAGTTCGTCGGCAAGATGCGCGGCATGGCGGCGGAGTTCCGCGCCAGCTTCGACGAGCTCGCCAGGCAGTCCGAGCTGGAAGACCTGCGCCGCGAGGTCGAGGCCATGCGGGTGAACCAGCAGTCGGTGATGTCCAGTCTGAACCCGGTCTCTGACGGCAAGACAGTGTTCGACGAGATCAACCAGCATTTGTCAGAGCCGACGCCGGCCTCTCTAGCGGCGCCAACCATCGTGCCGGCCTCCGAGCCATCGGCGGTCGTCGAGTTTGAAGCGCCTGTGGCCGCAAAACCCAAGACGCCCCGCGCGCCGCGCGCCAAGGCAGCGACGGCCACGAAGGCGCCAGCCACGACCTCGACGAAGGCGCCCGCGAAACCCCGCAAGACCAGCACGGCCGCGAGCAAGACGTCGTGAGCGCCATCGATGACGACAGCGAGATCGAGGCCTCACGCGCGCCTCTGATGGAGCATCTGGTCGAGCTGCGGTCGCGGCTGATCGTCTGCGCCTGGGCGGTGGGGGTCGGCTTCGCGATCAGTCTGTTCTACGCCAAGAAGATTTACGCCCTGCTGGTCGAGCCCTATGAAAAGGCCGCCGGCCTGATCGCCATGCAAAAGGCGGCGGGCAAGCATGGGACGTTCGACGTCTTTCTCGGCCTGTTCGGGATGAAGCCCGTTCCGCATGTCGTGGTGCCGCTGATCGCGACCCAGCCGCTGGAGAGCTTCTTCACCCAGGTCAAGCTGGCCGGCTTTGGCGCGGTGGTGCTGACCTTTCCGATCCTGGCCTGGCAGCTCTACCGGTTTGTCGCGCCCGGCCTCTACAAGCGCGAGCGCAACGCCTTCCTGCCCTTCCTGCTCGCCTCGCCGGTCCTGTTCGTCGCCGGCGCGGCGTTGGTCTATTTCGTCATGCTGCCTTTCGTGATGCTGTTCTCCTTGAGCCAGCAATTCGGCGGCGCGGAGTTCTCGGTGCAGCTGTTGCCGAAGGTTTCCGAGTATCTGAGCCTGGTGACGACCCTGCTCTTGTCGTTCGGCCTCTGCTTCCAGCTTCCGGTCATTGTGGCGCTGCTGGGCATGGCGGGAATTGTGGACTCAAAGTTCCTCGCCGCCGGTCGCCGCTATGCCATCGTTGGCGTGTTCGCCGTCGCCGCGGTGCTGACGCCGCCGGATCCGGTGAGCATGATGAGCCTGGCCATCCCCGGGGTGCTGCTCTACGAAATCTCGATCTGGTGCGTCTGGCTCATCGAGCGCCGACGTAAGCGCGAAGACGCTGCGGCCGACGCCGCCTAGGCCGCCCTTTGGCTTGAACCCTTCGGCTACCCTTGGCGCCCCTGGCGACGCGCCTTAAGGAAGGCCGCTTCCTTTCGACCCTCCTGATCCTGTTCTGGGCGCCCCCCATGCACGACATCAAGGCCATTCGCGAAGACCCGGCGGCATACGACCGCGCCTGGGGCTCGAAGGGACTGTCGCCGCAGACGCCGGCGCTGCTGGAGATCGATGCGCGCCTGCGCGCCGCCCAGACCGCGTTGCAGGAAGCGCAAGGCCGCCGCAACGAGTCCTCCAAACTGATCGGCATGGCCAAGGCCAAGAAGGACGAGGCCGAAGCACAACGGTTGATGGGTGAGGTCGAGCATCTGAAGGCCGTCATCACCGAACAGGGCGAGGCCGAACGCATAGCCGGCGAGCAACTCCGCGATCTTCTGTCCGGCCTGCCGAACCTGCCGGCCGACGACGTGCCGCTGGGCGAGGACGAGCATGGCAATGTCGAGGTGCGCCGCTGGGGCGAGCCCTTCGCCATCACCAGCCCGAAGGACCATGTGGACTTAGGTGAAGCCGCCGGCCTGCTGGATTTCGAGACCGCCTCACGCATGTCCGGCGCGCGGTTCGTGGTCCTGAAAGGCCAGCTGGCGCGGTTAGAACGCGCGCTCGGCCAGTTCATGATCGATATCCAGACCCTGGAGCACGGCTATACCGAGATTTCGCCGCCGCTGATGGTCAATGACGCGGCGGCTTACGGCACCGACAAGCTGCCCAAGTTCGCCGACCAGCTCTTTCAGACGACCGATGGGCGATGGTTGATCCCCACGGCCGAGGTGCCGCTGACCAGCTTGGTGATGGGGCAGATCGTCGATCAGGAAGAGCTGCCGCTTCGCTATACCGCCCTGACCGCCTGCTTCCGCTCCGAAGCCGGCGCATCGGGCCGTGACACCCGCGGCATGATCCGCCAGCACCAATTCTACAAGGTCGAGCTGGTGTCCATCACCGCGCCCGAGCAGTCTGTCGCCGAGCACGAGCGGATGGTGGGCTGCGCCGAGTCGATCCTGAAGCGGCTGGATCTGCCATTCCGCACCATGCTGCTCTGCACAGGGGACATGGGTTTCGGCGCGCGCAAGACCTATGATCTGGAAGTCTGGCTGCCGTCTCAAGCGACCTACCGCGAGATCAGCTCCTGCTCCAACTGCGGCGACTTCCAGGCCCGGCGCATGGACGCCCGGTCCAGGAAGGCCGGCGAGAAGGGGACGCGGTTCCTGCACACCCTGAACGGTTCCGGCCTCGCGGTCGGCCGCACCCTGGTGGCGCTGATGGAAAACTATCAGGACGATGGCGGTCGGATCGCCATTCCCCAGGTGCTGCAAGGCTATATGGGCGGTCTCACCCATATTGGCGGGAAGGCGTAGGGCAGGCCCGGTTTTGCGCATCCTGATCACCAACGACGACGGCATCCACGCCGAGGGCCTGGCGGCGCTGGAGCGGATCGCCGCGCGGCTTTCGGACGATGTCTTCGTGGTTGCGCCGGAGACGGAGCAGTCAGGCGCCAGCCGCTCACTGACCCTGACCGTGCCCCTGCGCGCGCGGCGGATCAGCGAGCGCCGCTTTGGCCTGTCGGGAACGCCGACGGACTGTATCAGCCTTGCCATCCAGCACCTGATCGAGGGCAAGAAACCCGACCTCGTTCTGTCTGGCGTCAATCGCGGCCAGAACCTGGCCGAAGATGTAACCATGTCCGGCACCGTGGCGGGCGCCATCGAAGGCATGGCGCTGGGCGTGCGTTCGATCGCTCTCAGCCAGGCGATGGGCGCCGAGCTGGCGCAGCAGCCTTACGCCGTCTCCGAAGCCTTCGCGCCGGGGATCATCGAACGGTTGTTGGAGGCTGGCTGGCCGGACGGCGTGGTGATGAACCTCAACTTTCCGGCAGGCCAACCAACCGGTGACTGGCAGGTCGAGGTCACGCGCCAGGGGCTGCGGGACGTGCGGACACGCTACGCGGAAAAGCGCACCGACCTGCGCGGCCGCGACTACTATTGGCTGGGCTATAAGAACATCCCGTCGAAGCCGGCGGAGGGAACGGACCTGCGGGCTTTCTACGAAGGCCGCATCTCGGTGACGCCGCTGCACATCGACCTTACGCACCTGCCGACCGTGCATGATCTGAAGAGCGCGCTTGGCGGCGCGGCGCCAAAACTGCGGGCCGATGGCGGGGACGCGTGAGCATGGCCAAGCCGCCGCCCGAACCCGATGCGCGCCTCGCCAAGCTGATCCTTGGCCTGCGCTCGCAAGGGGTGACCGATCCCCTGGTTTTGGCGGCGATCGAACAGACCCCGCGCGAACTGTTCACGCCGCAGCTGTTTCAGGATCGCGCGTTCGAGGATTCGGCGCTGCCCATCGCCTGCGGCCAGACCATCAGCCAGCCGTTCATCGTCGGCCTGATGACCCAGGCGCTGACGATCGAGCCGCGCTCGCGGGTGCTCGAGATCGGCACGGGTTCGGGCTATCAGACGGCGGTGCTGTCCCGGCTTGCACGGCTGGTTTACACCATCGAACGCTATCGCACCTTGCTGCACGAGGCTGAGGCCCGCTTCAAACAACTGCAGCTGCCCAATGTCATCACCATGTTCGGCGATGGCGGGGAGGGCTGGGTCAAACAGGCGCCCTTCGACCGCATTTTGGTCACGGCGGCGGCGCCAACTGAGCCAAAGGCGCTGCTTGCCCAGCTCAAGCCCTCTGGGGTGCTGGTGGCGCCGATCGGCAAGGGAGGCGTTCAGAGCCTGAAGCGCTACGCCGGCGACGGCCAGGGTGGGTTCAAGGAAGACGTGTTGTGCGAGGTGCGTTTCGTGCCCCTGCTCGATGGGGTCGCGCGCGAGCTTTAGCGCAGATTTTGGCATGGCGGTTCTGGCTGGCGTCCGCGCCGGGCTTGGCCGAAGATGGAGTCGCTGCGGGGCGATTCCGACAAGTTGACGAGCGGAGTTTCGATGACGGCCCTATTCACACGTGCAAGTCTGATCGTTCTGTCGGCGGCGGCCCTGGCCGCCTGCGCGGACGTGAAGCCTGAATACCCGACCTCCGCCGCAACCAATCAGCCTCCTCCGCCGCCTGTGCAATCGGCGCCCGTCCCGGAAACGCAGCCTGGCGAAGAGGGCGCGCCGCGCGCGGCGCCCACCGCGCCGCTCACGGCTGAGGCTCTGCCGCCCGTAAATCGCCGGCCCGGCGCCGCCGCGGACAGCGATGATATCGAGTCCGCGCCCTTGCCCGTGCAGACAACCCCGCCGCAGCAGCCTTATACGCCGCCGCCGGCCTACACCGCTCCGCCGACCTACACGCCGCCGGCGGTGATCCGCGGTTCGCGCCGGCCTCCGCCGCCGCCCGCGCCAACCTTCATCCTCAGCGTCAAAGGGCCTGTCCGCGCCGCCAAGGACAAGACCCGGACGATCAAGGTCGACCAGGGCGATACGGTCAACAATCTGTCCGAACGCTACCTCACGCCCAAGGCAGAGCTCATCAAGCTCAACAAGCTGAAGAAGCCCTACGAGTTGGAGGTCGGCCGGCCGGTCAAGATCCCCACGCCCAAGGCCTATATCGTCGAAAGCGGCGACACCCTGTTCGGTATCGCCAAGCGGTTCAGCCTGTCGGTCGACCTGATCTCCGAACTCAACAGCATCGACCCCGGCGAGCGCGTGCGCGCGGGCGAGGAAATCGCCTTGCCGACCGACGTGAAGGATTCCGGGCCGCTGAAGCATCCTGGCCCGCCGCCCCCCCGCCGTAGCGAGGAGGAGGCGATGCCCACGCCCGAGCAGCCTAGCTATCGGCCGCCCGAGCCCACGTATCGGCCCTCGGAGCCTAGCTATCGCCCTTCCGAGCCTACCTACCGGCCTCAGCCGTCGATCCGGCCCGAACCTCCGACGCGCTATGCGCCGCAGCCGGCCGCGCCTCTGATCGAATCCTCCCCCGCGCCCAGCGATGCCCAGGTCACCGCGGCGGGACGTGGACGGTTCATCTGGCCGGTCACAGGCCAGACCTTGTCCGGCTTCGGGTCCAAGCCTGGCGGCCAGCGCAACGACGGCGTCGATGTTGGCGCGCCATCCGGAACGGTGGTGAAGGCTGCCGCGGCTGGCGATGTGGTCTATGCGGGCAACCAGGTGCCGGGCTTCGGTAATCTGGTGCTGATCAAACACCCCGGTGGCTGGGTTACGGCCTACGCCCACCTGTCGCAGACCACGGTCAAGATCAAGGATCACGTGGAGCAGGGCGACCAGGTCGGTCAAGTCGGTCAGACCGGCGGCGTCGACAGCCCCGAACTCCACTTCGAGATCCGCTATGCCCCGACGCCCAGGGACAAGGCCAAGCCGATCGATCCGACCCTGGTCCTGCCGGCGGGGCAGTAGCTGCCGGGCCTTACCGCGAATTAAGCTGCCTTATCGGCGATCACCGCCTAGGTTTGCCTTCAGTTGGTGTGAAGGAGACGCTTATGCGCGGATGGATCGGGGCCGGAGTGGTGCTGGCGGGCGCGATGGCTTGGGCTGATCCGGCCGGCGCCGCGCAGCTGATGATCCGTGACGCGGTGGTCGAGGTCCGGGTGATCCCGCAGGACCGCGACAACATCGAGGTCCATATCGAGAAGGCCAACCCCAAGCTGCCGCTCACGATCGAGAACGGCCTGGGCGGCGATGTGATCGTTGATGGCGGCCAACGCTATGGCGTCTGGAAATTCCTGCTCGGGGGGCGGACCGCCGACTGTATCAATGGCAATGGCGAGCACCTGGTCCACGTCTGGGGCGTCGGCGACATCCGCGAGGATGACTTGCCGCGGATTGTCGTCCTCACGCCCAAGGACGCCCGCGTGTCCACCAGCGGCGCGACGTTCGGGACGATCGAACGCTCAAGCGCGGTTCGCCTGTCGGTCGCCGGCTGCGATCAGTGGACCATCGCCAACGTCGAGGGCCCGCTGGAAGTGCACGACTCCGGCATCAGCACCGTTCGCGCTGGCACCGCCGGCTCCATGGATCTGCGGGTGGCCGGGATGGTCGATGTAACAACCCATGAGATCGCCAATGGCGCGGAGGTTCACGTGGCTGGCGTCGGCAAGATTCATGCGCTGTCCGTAGCCGGCCCGATCAAGGTCCATATCGCCGGCCATGCGGACGTGAACATCGATGGCGGCCACGCCTCGGACATCGATGTGCATATCGCCGGGTCCGGAAAGCTTAATGACCTTGGCACGACGGACACCCTCGAAGCCTCGATCGCCGGCTCGGGCGATATCGACGTGGCTCATGTCTCGGGGGCGGTGACCAAGTCCATCGCGGGCTCGGGAACCATTAACGTCGGCCGCTAGCGTCAGAAGCGCAAAAACGGCGGCTGGGTGGGCAATTTGCGGTGCGGATTGGGTTGACGAGCCCGATTCTTCCGCGTATCCACCGCGCCTCTGTTGGACCGGCTGTAAGCCTTCGGTTTAGACGCGGTCCGCGAGACGACCTGACATAGCGCCCCAGGGTTCGCCCCAAGCGCGATTGAAGGACGGGCCCCACGGCGACGTGTGGGCCATATTCGTTTTGCGGGTCTCGCACGCACGATTTGCGTAGTAACCGGACTTGAAGTCGTTTGGAGCTCTCGGGTTCCGACTGGTCTTTGAAACAGTATTCGGGCGTGGCGAGCGCTATTGGGAATTCGAGCGATATGGATCGACAAAATATCCGCATCAGGCTCAAAGCCTTCGACCACCGGGTGCTGGATCATTCAACACGTGAGATCGTGAACACGGCCAAACGGACTGGCGCCACCGTGCGCGGCCCGATCCCGTTGCCCACGCTCATCGAAAAATTCACCGTCAACCGTTCGCCGCACGTCGATAAGAAGTCGCGCGAACAGTTCGAAATCCGCACGCACAAGCGCGTGCTCAAGCTCTAAGGATCGCGGATCGATGCGTACCGGCGTGATCGCTAAGAAACTGGGCATGACGCGCTTCTTCGATGAAGCGGGCGTCCACGTGCCTGTCACCGTACTTTCGCTCGAAGGCTGTCAGGTCGTCGCGCAGCGCACCCAAGAGAAGGACGGCTATGTGGCCCTCCAGCTCGGCGCGGGCGCCAAGAAGGTAAAGAACACCTCCAAGGGCATGCGCGGACATTTCGCCAAGGCCCTGGTCGAGCCCAAGCGCAAGCTGGCTGAGTTCCATGTCTCCGAAGACAACCTGATCGAAGTGGGCGCGGAACTCACCGCCGACCATTTCCTCGCCGGCCAACCGGTCGACGTATCCGGCCTGACGGTTGGTAAGGGCTTCCAGGGCGGCATCAAGCGCTGGAACTTCGGCGGCCTGCGTGCGACCCACGGCGTGTCCGTATCGCACCGCTCGCTCGGCTCCACCGGCAACCGCCAAGACCCCGGCCGTACCTTCAAGGGTAAGAAGATGGCCGGCCACCTGGGTCAGGAAATGGTCACCACGCTTAACCTGACCGTGTTCCGGGTCGATGTTGAACGCGGCCTGATCCTGATCAAGGGCGCGGTTCCCGGCACCGAAGGGACCTATGTGAAGATCCGCGACGCGATCAAGAAGGCCGCTCCGGCCGACTTGCCTAAGCCGGGCGCCTTCCGCAAGCCGGGCGCCGAAGCTGCTTCCGCTCCGGCGGAAGTCGAGGCGCCGGCGGAAGCCGCCGCGCCGGAAGCGGGGGATGAAGCCTAATGAAACTCGATGTCATCACCCTGGCCGGCGTGAAGGCCGGCACGATTGAACTCAACGACGCCGTGTTCGGCATCGACGAGATCCGCGGCGACATCCTCGCCCGTTGCGTCAACTGGCAGCTCGCCAAGCGCCGGGGCGGGAACCATAAGGTCCAGACGCGCAACGAGAACTCGCGCACTGGCAAGAAGATGTACAAGCAGAAGGGCACCGGCGGCGCTCGCCACGGCTCCCGTCGCGCGCCGCAGTTCGTTGGCGGCTCGCGTGCTTTCGGCCCGATCGTCCGTGACCACGGTTTCGATCTGCCGAAGAAGGTGAGGGCGTTGGCCCTGCGTCACGCCCTGTCCTCCAAGGTCAAGGCCGGCACGCTGGTGGTGCTCGACTCCGCCGAGATCGCCGAACCCAAGACCGCCGCTCTGCGGGCCCAGTTCGCCGCGCTCGGCCTGAAGAACGCGCTGATCATCGCGGGTCCGGAAGTGAACAAGGGCTTCGGCCTTGCCGCCCGCAACATCCCGATGGTGGACGTGCTGCCGAACGCCGGCCTGAACGTCTATGACGTGCTGCGCCGCGACACCCTGGTGCTGACCCGCTCG
>Ga0302314_10003696_pt1 | contig 28176 bp, 24 predicted proteins | sample III_Palsa_N2_3_FD_200533 | JGI IMG/M metagenome (GOLD analysis project Ga0302314, IMG submission 200533) | Peat permafrost microbial communities from Stordalen Mire near Abisko, Sweden - III_Palsa_N2_3 | ecosystem: Environmental > Terrestrial > Soil > Palsa > Peat permafrost | place: Sweden...
TGATGGTGGGGATCATCTGCAGGTGCGGGAAGCTGGGCGTGCGGATGCGCGTGCGGTAGCTGGTGGTGCTGCCGTCGCTGGTCAGGTAATAGCTGTTGATGCCCTTGGTGGCCTCGATCAGCTGACACGATTCGCCCGGCGGCATCACCGGTCCCCAGGACACGCCGAGGAAGTGCGTGATCAGGGTTTCGATGTCCTGCAGGGTGCGCTCTTTCGGCGGCGGACAGGTCAACGGGTGGTCGGCCTTGTAGGGGCCGGCCGGCATGTGGTCGAGGCACTGCTTGATGATGCGCACGCTCTGCCGCATCTCTTCCAGGCGCACCATGCCGCGGTCGTAGGCATCGCCATTCTTGCCCAGCGGCACTTCGAACTCGAAATTCTCGTAGCCGGAGTAGGGACGGGCCTTGCGCAGGTCGTAGTTGCAGCCGGTGGCGCGCAGGCCGGCGCCGGTGGCGCCCCATTCGATGGCTTCGACGGTGGTGTACTCGGCGACGTGGATGGTGCGCGCGCGCAGGATGCCGTTCTGCATCGCCGCCTTCTCGTACTCGTCGAGGCGCTTCGGCAGCCATTCGACGAATTCGCGTACCAGCCGGTCCCAGCCATTAGGCAGATCGTGGGCGACGCCGCCGATGCGGAACCAGGCCGGATGCATGCGGAAACCGGTGATGGCCTCGATCACGTCGTAGGCCTTCATGCGGTCGGTGAACATGAAGAAGATCGGCGTCATCGCGCCCACGTCCTGGATATAGGTGCCCAGGAACAGCAGGTGCGAGGTGATGCGGAAGAATTCCGCCATCATCACGCGGATGGTCTTGACCCGATCCGGCACGGTGATGCCGGCCAGCTTCTCCACCGCCAGCACGTACGGCAGGTTGTTCATCACCCCGCCGAGGTAGTCGATGCGGTCGGTGTAGGGGATGAAGGTGTGCCAGGACTGGCGCTCCGCCATCTTCTCGGCGCCGCGATGGTGGTAGCCGATATCCGGCACGCAGTCGACGATCTCCTCGCCATCCAGCTGCATGACGATGCGGAAGGCGCCGTGCGCGCTCGGATGGTTGGGGCCGAGGTTGAGGAACATGAAATCATGATCCGAGGCGCTGCGCTTCATGCCCCATTCCTCGGGCTTGAATTTCAGGCCTTCCTGCTCGAGGTCCTGCTTGGCCGCGTCGAGCATGAACGGATCGAATTCGGTGGCCCGCGCCGGGTAGTCCTTGCGCAGCGGATGGCCCTTCCAGGTACGCGGCAGCAGGATGCGCTGCAGGTTCGGATGGCCCTCGAAGACGATGCCGAACAGATCCCAGACCTCGCGCTCGTACCAGTTGGCATTGGCCCACAGCTTGCAGATCGAGGGGATGCTCGGCGCATCGCCGCTCAACGCGACCTTGATCCTGACATCGGAATTACGATCGATCGACAGCAGGTGATAGAACACCGTGAAGTCGGCCGAGGGGCCGAGGCGATGGCGGCGCAGGCGCTCGTCCACCGCGTGCAGGTCGAGCAGCATCTTGTACGGACGCGGTACGCCGTTCTTGAGGAAGGCCAGCACTTCGCCGAAGCGCTCTTTCGGCGTCCACAGCGTGGGGACGTCGTCCTTGGTCGGCTGGAAGGTGAAGGCGTTTTCGCCGAAGCGCGCATACAGCTCGCGCACCACTTCCGGCAGCGTTACGGGCGCGGTCCCAGGTGCGGTGGAGGGTCCGACGGGGGTGGGTGCGTCTGCCATGTTCTTGGTCTTGTTAGATCTGGTCCGGCGTGCGCAGGGTGGTCTGGGCGCGGCGCTCGGCCAGCTTCACGTCGCGCTGTGCCGGCATCGGCTGGCGGTACACGCCCTGGTCGCCCACCACCCAGGACAGCGGGCGGGTTTCCTTGCCGATCGAATCCTGCAGCAACATCAATGCCTGGAGGAAGGCCTCCGGGCGCGGCGGGCAACCGGGGATGTAAACGTCCACCGGCAGGAACTTGTCCACGCCCTGTACCACGGAATAGATGTCGTACATGCCGCCGGAATTGGCGCAGGAGCCCATCGAGATAACCCAGCGCGGTTCCACCATCTGTTCGTACAGGCGCTGTACCACCGGCGCCATTTTGACGAAGCAGGTGCCGGCGATGACCATCAGATCGGCCTGGCGCGGCGAGGCGCGGATCACCTCGGCGCCGAAGCGGGCCAGGTCGTGCGGCGCGGTGAAGGCGGTGGCCATCTCTACGTAGCAGCAGGACAGGCCGAAGTTGTACGGCCAGATCGAGTTCTTGCGGCCCCAGTTGACCACCTTGTCCAGCGTGGTGGTCAGCACGGTGCGCTTCACCTGCTCCTCGATGTAACCGGTGCCCTCGTTGACGCCGGCCGGGGTGGCCGAGCGCCTGGCGTTGGGATCGATGCGTGTCAGCGAATATTCCATGCCTGCACTCTCAAGTCTTGTCGGGGGCTGCGGCCGCCTGCGCTTCACGCAGGCGCTGCAGGCGCGGTTTCGGCGCCCAGTCCAGGCCGCCCAGCCGCCAGATATAAACCAGGCCGACCAGCAGCACCACAATGAAGATGGTCGCCTCGATGAAGCCGGCCCAGCCGCTGGCGCGCAGCGACACCGCCCAAGCGTAGAGAAACACGGCTTCGAGGTCGAAGATGACGAAGAACATCGCCACCAGGTAGAACTTGGCTGAAATGCGCAGGCGGCCGCTGCCGACCGACACCACGCCGGATTCGAACGGGTCGTTTTTGGCGCGGCCGGTGTTACGCCCGCCCAGGACCCAGGACAGGCCGAGCATCAGAAACACCACGAAGAGCACCGCCGCGGTGTAGACCAGGAAGGCCCAGGTTTGCGGCGAGCGCGGTAAATTTTCGATTAGGAAATGCACGCCCCAGTCTCACGAAAGGTTGCGATGCGCCGTCCACGCAAAGCCCGGCGGAACAGCCCCGGGCGTCGTTGGCGGCGGCCAAAATCAGATGGCGCGTATGATACGCGAACGTTCCTGCGATCGCAGCTTGCGCGATCCTCTCCCCATAAGTTAAAAGCCCAAAAAGACAGTGACCGACCTCCTGCTGCGCCTGAAACCCAACGAAGAACGGCGCCTGCGCGCCGGCCACCTGTGGGTTTACTCCAACGAAATCGATACCGAGCGTACCCCGCTCAAGACCATTCCCGCCGGCACCCTGTGCCGCATCGCCGACTCGCGCGGCAATCCCCTGGGCACCGGTTACGTCAATCCGCATGCGCTGCTGTGCGCGCGCCTGCTCACCGGGCAGGGCGACGCCACCATCGACAGCGACTGGTTCGCGCGCCGCCTGCGCGCCGCCGCGGCGATGCGCGAGCGGCTCTACGGCCAACCGTTCTACCGTCTGGTGCACGGCGAGGCCGATGGCCTGCCCGGCTTGGTGATCGACCGTTATGACGATGTTTTCGTGGTGCAGATCGGCACCGCCGGCATGGAAAACCTGCGGGCGCAGCTGCTCGATGCCCTGCAGGCCGAGTTCAAGCCGCGCGGCGTGGTGCTGCGCAACGACTCCTCGGCGCGCGAGGCGGAAAACCTGCCGCTCTACGTGGAAGATATTGGTGCAGTGCCGCAAACGGTGACTATCGCCGAGGCCGGGGTGCGCTTCGACATCGCCATGCACGGCGGCCAGAAGACCGGCTGGTTCTACGACCAGCGCGACAACCGCGACCGCCTGGGGCGCTATGTCCGCGAGGCGCGGGTGCTGGATGTGTTCAGCTATGTCGGCGGCTGGGCGCTGCGCGCGCACGGCTTTGGTGCAAAGGAAGTGAGCTGCATCGACAGTTCCGCCCCGGCCCTGGAAGCCGCCGGGCACAACGCCGAACTCAACGGCGCCAAGCTGGAGCTGCTCAAGGGCCAGGCCCTGGACGTGCTGAAGCAGCTCGCCACCGACGGCCGCCGCTTCGAGGTGGTGATCGTCGATCCGCCGGCCCTGATCAAGCGCAAGCGCGATCACGAGGAGGGGCTCACCTTATATAGCCGCCTCAACCGCGCCGCCCTCAACCTGCTGACCCCCGGCGGCTTCCTGGTGTCCTGCTCCTGCTCCCATCACCTGGAGCCGGCCGAGCTGCAGCGCGTGCTGCTGCGCGAGTCGCGCGCCAGCGGCCGCCGTCTGCAGATCCTGGAGCAGGGCGGGCAGGGGCCGGATCACCCGGTGCACCCGGCGATTCCGGAAACGCGCTACCTCAAGGCCTATTTCTGCGCCGCCGCGCAGGAGTGAACCGTTACAATAGCGGCGCCGGCCGCGGCCGGCCCGCTCCGTTTCCATCAGCCCTCATCCAGCGTTCATAAAGTCCCGCATGCTCGTCCATCCGAACATCAATCCGGTTGCCCTCAGTCTCGGCCCGCTGAAAGTGCACTGGTATGGTTTGATGTATCTGCTCGGCTTCTGGGGCTTCTGGTGGCTGGGCTCGATCCGCGCCCGCTGGGCCCATGTCAATTGGCCGAAGGAGCGGGTAGGCGACCTGCTGTTCTACGGTGTCCTGGGCGTGATCCTGGGCGGCCGCACCGGCTATATGCTGTTCTATGCCTATGACCCGCAGGGCCACTGGGCGCTGGGGCAGGACCCGCTGAGTTTCTTCCGCATCTGGGACGGCGGCATGTCCTTCCACGGCGGCCTGATGGGGGTGATCGTGGCCATGATCATCTTCGCCCGCCAGCAGAAGCTGACCTTCTTCGAGGTGGCGGACTTCGCCGCGGTGCTGACGCCGTTCGGCCTGTTCACCGGCCGCATCGGCAATTTCATCAACGGCGAGCTGTGGGGCGCCCCCACCAGCCTGCCCTGGGGCATGGTGTTCCAGGCCGCGCACGACAACCTGCCGCGCCACCCCAGCCAGCTTTACGAAGCTTTACTCGAGGGCCTGGTGTCGCTGGCCATCCTCTGGTGGTTCGGCAGCAAGCCGCGCCCGCGCGGCGCCATCAGCGGCCTGTTCCTGCTGCTCTACGCCACGTTCCGCTTCGCCATCGAATTCGTGCGCCTGCCGGACAGCCAGCTTGGTTACCTCTACGGCACCAGCTGGTTCACCATGGGCATGCAGCTGTGCATCCCCATGTTCCTGTTCGGCGCCGCCTTCGTGTGGATGGCCTACCACCGCAAGGCGGAGGTGGCATAAGCATGCCCAGCACCCTGATTTCGATCCGCAAGCCGCGCCCTCTTGAGGAGCGCCGCGCCCTGGTCGAAGCGGTGCACGAGGTGCTGGTCGCGGTGCTCAAGGTGCCCAGCCATGATCGCACCGTGCGCCTGCAAACCTTCGCCGCCGAGGAGTTCGCGGTAGGGCCGCAGGCCGGCGAGAACTACACGGTGGTGGAAATCTCGCTGTACCCCGGCCGCAGCCTGGCGGTGAAGCGCGAGCTGTACCAGGCGCTGGTGCAGGCGCTCGGCGCTTTCGGCGTGCCGCCGCAGGACACCAAGTTCATCCTCAACGAAGTGGCGCCGGACAACTGGGGGCTGCGCGGCGGCATCCCGGGTTCGGAAGTCAGCGCGCCGGTCAAAAAGCTGGAGGTGTAGGGTATGCGGCAATATCTGGATCTGATGCAGCACGTGCTGGACCACGGCGCCGAGAAGTCGGACCGCACCGGCACCGGCACCCGCTCGGTGTTCGGCCACCAGATGCGCTTCGACCTGCAGCAGGGCTTCCCGCTGCTGACCACCAAGAAGCTGCACCTCCGTTCCATCATCGTCGAGCTGCTGTGGTTCCTGCGCGGCGAGACCAATATCGCCTGGCTCAAGGAAAACGGCGTTTCGATCTGGGACGAGTGGGCCGATGAAAACGGCGACCTCGGCCCGGTCTACGGCAAGCAGTGGCGCTCCTGGCCCACCGCCGACGGCCGCCACATCGATCAGATCACGCAACTGCTCGAACTGCTGAAGAAGAGCCCGGATTCACGCCGCATGCTGGTCTCGGCCTGGAACGTCGGCGAACTCGACCAGATGGCCCTGATGCCCTGCCATGCCCTGTTCCAGTTCTACGTGGCGGACGGCAAGTTGTCCTGCCAGCTATACCAGCGCAGCGCCGATATCTTCCTCGGCGTGCCGTTCAATATCGCGTCCTATGCCCTGCTGACCATGATGGTGGCCCAGGTCAGCGGTTACCGCGCCGGCGATTTCGTCTGGACCGGCGGCGACTGCCATCTCTACTCCAATCACCTGGAGCAGGCGCGCCTGCAGCTCGGCCGCGACACGCGGCCGCTGCCGAAGATGACGCTCAACCCGGACGTGAAGGACCTGTTCTCGTTCCGGCCGGAAGATTTCGTGCTGAGCGATTACGAGCCGCACGCCCACATCAAGGCGCCGGTCGCAGTTTGAAGATCGATCCATCGGGCATTCGGTAACTGCCCTTGAGGCGCCCAGCGGCGCCTGGGTGGCCGGACGCCGCGGCCTTGCGGTACCAATGATCCGCCAGTGAAGCGTCCTGCGGCACGCCCAGTCCCTGCTCATAGAGATCGCCGAGGCAGAACTGCGCCTGGTCGTGTCCGAGGTCGGCGGCGCGCCGGTACCAGCCGGCCGCAGCGAGGTAATCGAGGTGCACGAAGGGATCGCTGGAATAGGTCAGGCCGATCTTGAAGCAGGCGCCGGCCAGTTTGTCACCGGCCACTGCGCGATAGCGCGCTGCCGCAACCGGATCCGTCATGCCCCCGACGCCGGCTTCCAGCATGAAGGCCGCCATGGCCTGTGCCGCATCGAGTCCGGCGTCGGCCGCCTTGCGGAACCAGGGTAATGCCGCGGTTGCCGAGCGCGGGCAGCCGAGCCCCTGGGCATGCATCCAGCCCAGTTCGTAGCAGGCCTCCACATGGCCGCCGGCTGCCGCCGTCTCGTAGCGGACGAGGGCCCTGGCGTGATCCTGCTGCATGCCGTCCTGGCCGCGCGCGTATTTCCAGCCAAGCTGGAACGCGGCGGCGGGATGCCCCTGGTTCGCCGCCTTGAGCAGCCACTCCAGCTTTTCGTCTTCCGACGCGGCGAAGCTGCTCGACGCCATCATCATCTGCGCCGGCGCATAACCCAGCACGGCGGAACGGCGGTACCAGCTCTCGGACAGATCCGCGTTCTCCGGCACGCTTTCGCCGCGCAGGTAGAGGATGCCGAGCATCGCCTGGCACACCGGGTCTTCCTTTGCGGCCTCCCGCTGGCACCAGCGCAGATAAGGCTTGAGCATGGCCGCGGCGTCGGCCTCGTCGAGCTGCTCCGGGTCGCCGTAGCGGTTGCGCACTTCGGGCAGGCCGTCGAGAAACGCGAAGCCGGTATCGTAGATACCCTCGTACATCATGAAGGTCAGGGCAAACGCGGCTTTCCTGTGGCCCTGCGCCGCCGCTTGATGGAACATGATTGCGGCCTTGCGCGGATTCTCCGGCACGCGCAGGGAGCCATGCCAGGCCTCCAGGCCGACGCGATAGAGCTGCTCGGCCGCAGCCCGGCGCACGCGCAGGCGGGTCCAGAGCGCGGCCCAAACGGCCATGGTCGCGGCGGCGGCAAGCAGGAGATAGGACATCGGCTATTGTGAGCTTAAAATCGCGCCATGAACCAAGCCCTGACCCTGATCGTCGCCGTCTCCGACAACGGCATCATCGGCCGCGACGGCGGCCTGCCCTGGCGGCTACCGGAAGACCTCAAACACTTCCGCCGCCTGACCCTGGGCAACACCGTGCTGATGGGGCGCAAGACCTTCGAATCCCTGGGCAAGCCGCTGGAGGGCCGTGCCAACTGGGTGCTGACCCGCGATCCCGCTTTTGCCCCGGCGGGCGCGCGGGTATTCCGCGATCTCGATGCGGCGTTGGCGGCAGAGCCGCAAGGCGAATTGCTGGTCATCGGCGGCGCCGAGCTGTACCGGCAGGCCCTGCCGCTGGCCAGCCGGCTGGAGCTGACGCGGGTGCATGCGCGGGTCGAGGGCGACACGCATTTTCCGGATTACGACACGGCGCAATGGCTCGAGACGGCGCGGGTCGATCATGCCGCCGACGAGCGTCATGCCCATGCCTACAGCTTCCTGACATTCGATCGCATCTAAAAGCTTCTCTGTAGGTCGGCTCAAGCCTGTCCCGAGTAGCCCGCTCCGCGGGCGTATCGAGGGGCGTAGCGGAGCCGACGGTGCCGTGCCGCGCATGTCGGTTCCGGGCGCAAGCGCCCTTGAACCGACCTACGGCATACGTCGGTTTGAGCGGTCTTGGCTTGCCTGCTATAAAACGCTTCCGGCGCGGGCCCGTTGATCGACCCATCGCCGGCCACTATTCCAAGAATGCGAGGATTCAAACATGGCAGACCTGAAAGCGCAGTTCGAACAGGCCCAGGCGGACGTCAAGACCCTGACCAAGCGGCCGGGCAACGAGGACATGCTGGCGCTTTACGCGCTGTTCAAGCAGGGCAGCCAGGGCGATGTCTCCGGCTCGCGGCCGGGCATGCTGGACATGGTGGGGCGCGCCAAGTACGACGCCTGGGCCAAGTTCAAGGGCACCGCCAAGGACGAGGCGCTGAAGCAGTACATCGCGAAAGTCGCCGCGCTGCTGAAGAGCCACAAGTAGTAGCCGGCCCGCCCATCATTCCCGCATCGCCGGGAATGATGGGCCTGTCAGCCTGATCCCTTGTCGGCGTCTTGCTGTCTCGCCCCATACAAGGGACAATGCCCGCCGGTCCGCGCCGGTGCCCTCGCGACGGCAAGCTGTGAACCCCGCCAGGCCCGGAAGGGAGCAACGGTAGCGGTGTAGCCGGGTGCCGGGGTGTCGCTGGCGCGGGCCGCCTGTCTTCGACAGGAATTTCCCCAACACATCTATACAAAACACGCCGCTTCCGGCAAGGATGCGGGCGTGCTGCGCTGCGTCAGTTCCTGCGATCCAGCGGCACGGCGGCGCGGCGATCGGCGGCCTGCATGCCCGGCTCGATCAGATAGTCCCAGGCCGCCAGCGCCAGGGTCAGCAGGGCCACGCCGCGCATCCACCACAGCGCCAGGGGATAGTCCGGCTGGCGCAGCAGCAGCGTCAGGGCGCAGCCGGCGAGCAGGGCCACCGACAGGAAATGCGCCGGGGCGCTGAGACCCCATTGCCGCCAGCGCCGCGCGATGAGCGAACCGAGCAGCACCGACAGCGTGCCAACGCCCATGCCGCCCAGCACGTCCAGCGGCCAGTGCGCGCCCACGCCGATGCGGCTCAGGCCCACCAGCAGGGCCAGGGCGAAGGCGCACCAGCGCATCCAGGCACGCGGCAGGAACCAGGCAAAGCTGCCGGCGGCGACAAAGGCGGTGACGGTGTGCCCGGAGGGGAAGCCGTGGGTCAGGTACAGCGGGCCGCTCAGGTTGAACGCCTCGGCGGGCAGCACCGCGCCGGGCCGCATCGTGTTGAACGCGGCCTTGAGACCGCGCGACAGCAGGGTGGCGATCAGCGCGCTCGGCAGCGCCAGCCACACGATCTGCGGAAAGCGCCGCGCCACCAGCAGCAGCAGCGCCAGCGCGAACAGGCTGTCGCCGCAGCTGGTGATGCACTGGGCCAGCCAGTCCGCCACATGCACCCATTCGGCGTTGAGCGGCAGGAATACGGCGTGATAGCCGGCCAGCGCGAGCCACATGATGCCGAAGATCAGCGATCCTCCCAGCCACCAGCCCAGCGTGGCCGGCGCGCCCTCGCGCCGCCACGGCAAGATGTCGCGGCGCGCGTCGAGATCGTTGATCAGCAGGCGCCGGTAGGCCCTTGTGACATGCGCCGCGGCCATGTCAGGAGGGCCGCGGATTGCCGCTTTTCACCGGACCCGATGCCGGACTCGATGTCGGGCCGGATGTCTGGCCTGGTGCGGGCGCGTTCGGTGCCGGCGGACGCAGCAGCAGCGCCACGCCGCCGCGGTTGAATTCCGGGATCAGCGTGACCTGTTTGCCCAGCTCGTCCTGCAGGTCCTGTAGACGGTCCAGCCGGACGAACACCAACTCGCCCGGTTCCGGCAGCCGGTTTGGCGTCACCGCGCCGCGGTAGACGGAGAAACTGGGCAGGAATGTGTGATAACTGACCACTGGCAGGTTCAATTCCTTTGCCCGCAATGCCGCGTCGCGCACCGGCTGCTGCTGTGCCGCGGCCAGCACCGGCACCACGCCGAACCAGACCAGCGCGCCCAGCGCCAGGCCGGCGCCGAGCACCGCGCGCCAGGACTCGGTGCCGGGACGGAACAGCAGCACCAGCAGGCTTAGCAGCGCCGCGGCGGCGATGGCGTAATAGGTCCAGGTGAAGGAACTGGCGGCCAGCGCCACGATGCCGCGCTCGTAGACGCGCTGGTCCGGGATGTGGATCAGCGGCAGCACCCAGGGCAGCGCGCCCAGCACCACCACCAGCAGCAGCGCCGGCAGCAGCACCCAGCCGCGCGCCGGTGTATCGCGCCAGCCGCGGCCGAACAGGATGAACAGCGGCGTGCAGCCGTAGAGCAGGTAATGCGGCAGCTGCGTGCCGGAGAAGGAGAAGAACACGAACACCACGATGAACCACAGCAGCAGATAGCCGTCGAGCGGATCGGGCTTGCGCGCGCGCCACAGCGCCGCCGGCAGCAGGGCGGTGAAGGGCAGCACGATCAGCGGCAGCCATACCAGGTAGTACCAGGGTTGGCCGCCGTGGCCCTGCAGGGTGTTCTCGTAGCGGCCGAGATTGTGCTCGAGCAGGAAGTGGCGGAAGAAGGCGCCATGATCCTGCTGGTACAGGGCCCAGGCCCAGGGCAGCACCACCGCGGCGAACACCAGCCAGCCGAGCGGGTTGAGCACCGCCTTGAGCCACTGCAGCGGCCGCCGCTGCCAGGCGTAGAAAATCAGGCTGACCAGCAGCGGCAGCGCCACCGCCACCGGGCCCTTGGTGAGGAAGCCCAGGCCCATCCACAGGTAGATGCGCAGCACCTTGACCAGGCTGGGCGCCACGCAGTGCCGGTAGATGTCCAGCATGGTCAGCGCGATCAGCATGTTGAGCAGCGCGTCGGCGATGGCGGCATGGCCGATCACGCTCGGCATCAGCCCCAGTCCCAGGCTGCCGGCGGCGAGCAGGGCGGCGCGGCGTTCGCCGGTGAAGCTCCAGGTGAAGCCGTAGACGGCCAGCAGCCAGATGCTGGCGCACAGCGCCGAGGGCAGGCGGAAAGCCCATTCGCTGAAGCCGAAGGTTTTCACCGCGGCGGCCTGCAGCCAGTAGATCAGGATCGGCTTGTCGTAGCGCGGCTCGCCGTTGAGTGTGGTGGATAGGTAGTTGCCGCTGTCCACCATCTCGATGGTGGCCTGGCTGAAGGCGCCCTCGTCCAGATCGAACAGCGGCACCGAGCCGATCTTGCTCCAGAAGCCGAGCAGCAGCGCCGCGAGCAGGAACAGGATATGTCCCGCGGGCAGGCGTTCGGCCTCAGACACTGTGCGACGCAACCTCGCCGGATTGCGGCACTGTCACCGCCTGTTGCCAGTCCAGGGCGCCGCCCGGAAGTTCGGGCGCGATGGTCAGCGGTCCTTCCTGGCGCTGGTAGAAGATGCGGGTGAGCATTTCCGCCAGCACGCCGGTGGTGAGGAACTGGATCGAGAACACCAGCAGCAGCACGGCGGCGAGGAACAGTGGCCGGCCGCCGATGGACTGGCCAAGGACGAACTTGATCACCGCCAGATAGGTCATCGCCACGCTGCCGAGCGCGCCGAAGATCAGGCCGATGGAGCCGAAAAAATGCCCCGGGCGCGAGCGGAAACGCAGGAAGAAAAACACCGTGAGCAGATCGAGAATCACCCGGAAGGTGCGCGAGATGCCGTATTTGCTCTCGCCGAACTGGCGCGCATTGTGGCTCACCGCGGTCTCGCCGATGCGGCGGGGCGAGGTGACCATCGCCGCCCACACCGGGATGAAGCGGTGCATCTCGCCGTACAGGCGCACTTCCTTGATCACCTTGGCGCGGTAGATCTTCAGGCTGCAGCCGTAATCGCGGATGTTGACCCCGGTGACCTTGCCGATCAGCTTGTTGGCCAGCTTCGACGGCAGCTTGCGCGACAGCCAGGCGTCCTGGCGGTTGGCGCGGTAGCCGGCGAGCAGGTCGAGGTCGCGCGCATACATTTCCTCGACCATGCGTGGAATGTCGGCGGGATCGTTCTGCAGGTCGCCGTCCAGGGTGGCGATGACTTCGCCGCGCGCGGCGTCGATGCCGGCCTGCATCGCCGTGGTCTGGCCGTGATTGCGGGCGAAGCGGATCACCCGCACATGACCGCCGTACTTGTGGCCTTCCTCGATCAGGCGCTTGCCGGTCTCGTCCTGGCTGCCGTCGTCGACGCAGATCAGCTCCCAGGGACCGCTGTAGGCGGCCAGGCCTTCGTGCACCCGGGCCAGCATGGGCGCCACATTGTCCTGCTCGCGGTACATCGGGATGACAATGCTGAGACTGGGGCTGGTAGGGGCTGTTGGCATATATTTGGTCGCTGCGTTGCTGCTCAAAATTGCGCCAGGCTAGGCGCGAGGAGCGAAGTTTAGTACCACTAAATGAGCGAGGAGCAACGACGCATGGCGCAATTTTGAGCGCAACCCTTCGGGCCGGCATCAGTTCTCGCGCATCGCTGCGTCAATCGTCGCTCATGTACTTTCAGTACACCACGCTCCTCTTTCCTTGCGCTGCGCGAAAACTGATGCCGTCGCAGCGATCAAATATATGCCAACAGCCCCTAGGTCGGTCCGTCAAGGCGGCGCTTCCGTTATTGAATATCCTCAAAGTTTAGCATTCGCCGGCTTGCGCGCAGCCGTTGCCAGCCAGGCCGCGGCGCCGGAGAGCAGGGCCGTGGTCAGCACCAGCAAATGCAGGTTCACCGCCCCGGCCAGCAGTTCGCCGGAAGGTGTGGCGCCGGGCGCCAGCAGGGCCATCACGCCGGCCTCATAGGTGCCGAAGCCGCCCGGCGCATGGATCGGCAGCACCGTGCTCAGATCGCCACCGATGGCGCCGAGCGTGCCCAGCGTTTGCGGGATGTTGGCCAGCCGCGACAGCACCCAGCCCAACGCGGTGAGCTTGATGCCCCAGGACAGCCAGCTCAGGCTCAGATCCAGCGCCAGCCCGGCGTAGCGGTGCGGCAGGCCGGTGAGCACCCGCGCCAGCAGCGCGGGAATCCTGCCGCCGTGGCCGGCGAGCCGGGCCGCCAGCGGCCGCCGCAGGGCGAAGAAAACCAGCGGTGCCAGCGCGGCGGCGCCGGCGGCCAGCCAGGCCAGGCGCGACAGCCCATGCTGCGCGTCGAGCCAGCCGGCGGCGGCGCAGGCGGCGCCGACCGTGGCCAGGACATGCAGGTCGAGCAGGCGCAGCCAGATCAGGGTGCCGGTGGCGCGGGCGGGGTCGATGCCGAACCAGCGATTCATCAGGATCGGAAAGCTGGCCTCGCCGGAGCGCGCCGGCAGCAGCAGGTTGATGGTGTTGTTGAGCAGGATCAGGCGCAGGCAGGCCAGGTATTGCCCGCGCGGGATGTCGTGCTCGGCCAGGTAGATACGTAGCGCGCGCACGCCGTAGCTGAGCAGCAGGCCGCACACCGCCAGCAGCAGGGTGGGCAGTTCCAGTTCGCGCCAGGGCGACAGCAGCTTGCCCCAGCCCCAGTAGTGCTCGACCGCCCAGGCGAACAGCCCCAGGACCAGCACATTGAGCAGCAGCGCCGGCCATCCGGCGCGCAGGCCGCTCATCCGGCCTGACCGCCTTCCAGCCGCAAACGTTCCTGCAGCCATGCGGCAAAGCGCTGCAGCCCCGTATCGAAATCGGTCCTGACCCGGTAGCCGAGCAGACGCTGCGGCTTGTCGACATTGGCCCAGGTGCGGCGCATCTCGCCCGGCTGCCAGTCCTGCCAGTCGATTTTCGCCTTGACGTTGAGCACGTCCTCCAGCTTGTGGATGGTGTCGATCAGACTGATGGTGCGGTTGTTGCCGAGGTTGAAGATCTCGTAATCGCTGGCGCCGTAGGCCATGGAGGCGCGGATGCCGCTTACGATCTCGTCCCAGTAGGTGAAATCGCGCTCGGAGGAGCCGTCGCCGTAAACCGGGATGGGCTTGCCGGCAAGCATCAGGCGGGCGAACTTGTGGATGGCCAGGTCCGGCCGCTGCCGCTCGCCGAATACGGTGAAGAAGCGCAGGCCGACGAAGCGCAGGCCGAAGGTGCGGGTGTAGACGTAGCCCAGCTGCTCGCCGGCCAGCTTGGTGCTGGCGTAGGGATTGATCGGCAGCAGGTCCAGGTCGGTCTCGCTCCAGGGCAGGCGCGGGCAGTCGCCGTAGACGCTGCTGGAGGAGGCAAAGACGAACTGTTTGATCTTGTGCTGGTGGGCGTAAGTCAGCAGATTCTGCGTGCCGATGACATTGGTCATCTGGTAGCCGAGCGGGTCGAGCAGGGAGTTGCGCACGCCGGCCTTGGCGGCGAGGTGCACGATTGCCGTGTAAGGACCACCGAAAGGCTGGTCCAGGGCCGCGTGGAGAGCCGTCGTGTCGCGCAGGTCCACTTGCAGCAGGCGGTAATTGCGGTGATCGAGGTGCGGCGCGATGTTGAGGCGCTTGGTCGACTCGGCGTAATAGGGGTCGAAGTTGTCGACGTTGCTGACGCGCCAGCCGTCGGCCAGCAGGCCGTCGATCAGGTGGCTGCCGATGAAGCCCGCGCCGCCGGTGACCAGGGCATGGCCCGGTGCGGGTGCGGCGGCTTTCGGTTCTGTCACGGTGTGCTCCTTGGAGTGAAGTCGCGGATTTTACTCCCTGTCGCCCCTGTCGCGTGCATTCGTCCGAAAATTCAGTGGCTTGCGCGCAGACCCTAGCGCCTGCGCTGTTCATCCGCGACAATGCCGAAGTGATTCCCTCCATCAATTTTCAATGAGCTATCTCGCGCTAGCGCGCAAATGGCGTCCGCGCCGTTTTGAGGACGTGCGCGGCCAGAACCACGTGGTCAAGGCGCTGCAGCACGCGTTGGAGCGCGACCGCCTGCATCCCGCCATCCTGCTCACCGGCACCCGCGGCGTGGGCAAGACCACCCTGGCCCGCATCATCGCCAAGGGCCTCAATTGCGAAACCGGAGTGACGGCGCAGCCCTGCGGTGTCTGCTCCGCCTGCAAGGAGATCAACGACGGCCGTTTCGTCGACCTGCTGGAAATCGACGCGGCCAGCAACACCGGCGTCGACGATGTGCGCCAGCTCATCGACAACGCCCAGTATTCGCCGGCGCGCGGCCGCTACAAGGTCTACCTGGTCGACGAAGTGCACATGCTCTCCAAGAGCGCCTTCAACGCCCTGTTGAAGACGCTGGAAGAGCCGCCGCCGCACGTCAAGTTCATCCTCGCCACCACCGATCCGCAGAAACTGCCGATCACGGTGCTGTCGCGCTGCCTGCAATTCAATCTCAAGCGCCTGCCGCAGAACCTGATCCGCGACACCCTCGCCGACATCCTCAAGGAAGAGGCGATGGAGTTCGAGCTGTCCGCGGTGGGCGAACTGGCCCGCGCCGCCGACGGCTCGATGCGCGACGGCCTGTCGCTGCTCGACCAGGCCATCGCCTTCGCCGGCGGCCTCGGCCTGAAGCGCGAAGGGGTGGAGGAGATGCTCGGCACGGTGGGCCGACGCACCTTGTTCGAGATCCTCGGCGCACTGGGCCGCGGCGACGCCCAGGCCCTGCTCGACGGCATTCACAAGCTGGACGAATCCGCTCCCGACCACGCCGCCCTGCTCAACGACCTGGCGGCGGCTTTGCAGCGCATCGCCGTGCTGCAGCTGCTGCCCAAGGCCGGCGACGAGGACGACGACCCCGCGCTGGAGCCGCTGGCCAAATCGATTCCCCCTGAGGACGTGCAGGTCTGGTACCAGATCGCCGTGCTCGGCCGCCGCGACCTGCCGTGGGCGCCGGATCCGCGCCTTGGTTTTGAAATGACCCTGCTGCGCATGCTGGCCTTCCGGCCGGACACCGCCGCCCCGGGATCGGCCGCGCCGCCCGCCGCGGGCGGCAGGACCCAGTCCGCACCGCCGGCAGCTCCCGTCGCTGGGCGTGCGGCTGCCGCGGCAGCGCCGCCGGCTGCTGTCGAGTCGATGCGGACTCCCGCAGCCGCGCCGATCACACTGCCGTCCACGGCGGCCGCTGCGCCGCCGCGCCCCGCTGCCGCCGCGCCCCGCGCCGTCGTCTCGGACGATCCCTGGACGCTGCGCATCGAAGCGCTCGGCCTGGATGGCATGACGCGCCAGCTGGCACGTCACTGCGCCTGGATGGGCGAGACCGAGGGGACCGTGCGGCTGGCGCTGGAGACCCGTACCAAGCACCTGCTGACGGAAGAACGGCGCGCCGCGATCCAGCGCGCGCTCAGTGCACAGGCCGGTGCCGAAATCAGCCTCAGCATCGAAGTCGGCGGCGAAACCACCGCGTTGAGCCCGGCGGCGGCGGAAGAAAAGCGCCTGATCGAGCGGCAGCGCGCGGCGGAAGCCTCGATCGACGCTGATCCCGAAGTGCGCGCATTCAAGGAAGCCTTCGGCGCCACCGTGCGGCCAGGCTCGGTACAGCCGGTCGACGGCAAATAATCACTGAATCAGGAGTTCTTTATGAAAGGCCCCCTCGGACAAATCATGCGCCAGGCGCAGCAGGCGCAGGAAGCGATGAAGCGCGTGCAGGACGAAATCGCCCGCACCGAAATCACCGGCGAAGCCGGCGGCGGCATGGTCAAGATCACCCTCACCGGCAAGCATGAGGCGAAGAAAGTGGAGATCGCGGCGGATGCCCTGCAGGAGTCGAAGGACTTCCTGGAAGACCTGATCGCCGCCGCGATCAACGACGCCGCGCAGAAGCTGGAGCGCAATGCCTCGGAGAAGATGGCCAAGGTGGCGGGCGGCCTGAATCTGCCGGCGGGGCTGATGGGCGGCTAGAGCCTGATGCGATCTGAATTCTCCCTTCTCCCTTCGGGAGAAGGGCCGGGGATGAGGGACTGCTACGTCAATGGAGGGCGCGCTTTGTCGATGTCGCGTCCCTCACCCCAACCCCTCTCCCGGTGGGAGAGGGGTTCAAATACTGGAAGCCGCGCATAGCGGATCGCGACAATGGCCGCTTATTCCCCACGCCTGTCCCGCCTGATCGAAGCCCTGCGCCGCCTGCCCGGCGTCGGGCCGAAGTCGGCGCAGCGCATGGCGTTCCACCTGCTGGATCGCGACCGCAACGGCGCCGACTACCTGCGCACCACGCTGGCGGAGGCGCTGGAAGGCATCGCGCGCTGCCCGACCTGCCGCATGTTCTTCGAGGACGGCAAGTGCGGCTATTGCAGCGAGTCGCGCGGCGACGCGGGGCAGATCTGTGTGGTGGAAAGCCCGGCCGATCTGGTGGCGATCGAAAGCGGCACTTCCTATCGCGGCCGCTATTTCGTACTGATGGGGCGGCTGTCGCCGCTGGACGGCATTGGCCCGGAGCAGCTCGGCCTGGACCTGCTGAGCCGCCAGCTCGCCGCCGGCCGGGTGCAGGAAATGATCATCGCCACCAATCCCAGCGTCGAGGGCGAGGCCACCGCCTACTACCTCGCCGAGATGGCGCGCGCCAACGGCGTCAAGGTGACGCGCATCGCACATGGCGTGCCGATGGGGGGCGAACTGGAATATGTCGACAGCGGTACCCTGTCTCACGCGTTTTCCGGCCGCACCTTGGTCTGATGGCAATACCCCCTCTCCCCATGAACATGGGGAGAGGGTTGGGGTGAGGGGCGCCGCAAGACAAGGCGCACACTCGCCGCATCTTCAGTGCATGGAGGCTGCGTCAATGTCCGAATCATTCCTGTTCCCCGATCAGCTCGCTACCTACTACAGCAAGGTGGCGATCCGCGAATCGCCGCTGCTGGCGCGGCTGCGCGAGGAGACCGCGCGCCTGCCCTCGGCGCGGATGCAGATCGCGGCTGAGGAAGGCCAGTTTCTCGACCTGCTGATCCGCCTGAGCGGCGCGCGCTGCTGCGTCGAGGTCGGCGTGTTCACCGGCTACAGCAGCCTGGTCACCGCCCTGGCCCTGCCGGCGGACGGCCATCTGCTGGCTTGCGACATCAACCCCACGACCACCGCCATCGCACGCCGCTACTGGGCCGAGGCCGGCGTCGCCGGGCGCATCCGCCTGGAACTGGCGCCGGCATTGCAGACGCTCGACGCCGAGCTGGCAAAGAGCGGCGAGGGCAGTTACGACTTCGCCTTCATCGACGCCGACAAGACCAGCTATGTCGACTACTACGAGCGCTGTCTGCGCCTGCTGCGTCCCGGTGGCCTCATCGCCGTGGATAACACGCTGTGGTCAGGCAGTGTTGCCGATCCGCGCCAGCGCGATGCCGATACGCAGGCGATCCGCGCCTTCAACGAACACGTCCACGCCGACCGGCGCGTCGACTTCTGCCTGGTGCCGATTGCCGATGGGGTCACGCTGGCGCGCAAGCGGTGAAAGCCGAAACCGATCAGGAACTGCTGAGGAACTGAGATGGCAAGCACAATGAAGGCCGTAGGGCTGCTGAAATACCTGCCGATCGCGGAAGCCGAATCGCTGATCGACCTGGAGTTGCCCAAGCCCCAGGCCGGCGGGCGCGACCTGCTGGTGGCGGTGAAGGCCGTCGCGGTCAACCCGGTGGATACCAAGGTGCGCGCACCCAAGAACAAGATCGAGTCCGCACCGCGCGTGCTGGGCTGGGATGCCGCGGGAGTGGTGGAGGCGGTCGGTCCGGAGGTGACGCTGTTCAAGCCGGGCGACGCCGTGTTCTATGCCGGCGATGTCACGCGCCCGGGCAGCAACAGCGAATTCCAGTTGGTGGACGAGCGCATCGTCGGCCGCAAGCCGGCCAGTTTGAGTTTCGCCGAGGCCGCGGCGCTGCCGCTGACCGCGATCACTGCCTGGGAAGGCTTGTTCGATCGCCTGCGCATCTCGTCCGCAGGTGCCGATAAAGGCAAGCGGTTGCTGATCGTCGGCGGTGCCGGCGGCGTCGGCTCGATCGCCATCCAGATCGCCAGGCGGGTCGCGGGCCTTCAGGTCATCACCACCGCCTCACGCCCGGAAACCATCGCCTGGTGCCGCGAGCTGGGCGCCGATGAAGTGGTCGATCATCGCGGCGACCTCGCCGCCAACCTCAAGGCCAGGGGCATCGAGGCGGTGGACTACATCCTGTGCTGCAACGACACCGACCAGCACTTCCCGGCGCTGGCCCGGCTCATCGCCCCGCAGGGCACCATCTGCACCATCGTCGAGAACGCCCGCCCTCTGCCGGTGGAATTGCTCAAGTCGAAGAGCGCGGCTTTCGCCTGGGAATTCATGTTCGCGCGGTCGATGTTCCAGACGCCGGACATGATCGAGCAGCATCACCTGCTCAACCGCGTAGCCGGCCTGATTGAAGGCGGCACCCTGCGCACCACGCTCAAGGGTGTGCTCGGCCCGATCGATGCCGCCACGCTGAAGCAGGCCCATGCGCAGCTCGAAAGCGGCAAGGCCATCGGCAAGCTGGTGCTGGAAGGATTCTGAAGCAGCGGCGATACTATCGACGCCCGTCTTCCTGTCCACAGCCAAGGTTTCGCTCAAGCGATCTGATCATGCGCGGGTGGGGTTCGTTGCCGCCGCTCCCGGCAGCAGGCGTTGCGGATGGCGAAGCGGATTCTATTTCTTTTTGGGAACGATCGATGTCGAAAGAGGCGGAGCAATCGTATCTGGAAAAATTAGGGGACGCCGGTTGGCGGCATTCCCTGGAGAAGCCTTTTTCGGACGAACATCGCGGGGTCAACCTGGCTTCGATAGGAGCTATCCTCTCGCTGCTTCCCCCACCGCCGGGAAGGCTGCTTGATTTTGGATGCGGCGGCGGCTGGACCAGTATCTTTTTTGCTAAATGCGGTTACGAAGTGATCGGACAGGACATCAGCCAAGCGATGATCGAATTGGCGTGTACCAACAAGGAAATAAATCTTAAAAACGGCAACTTGAGTTTCCTGAAGAGCGATTACGAGAATTTGGAATTCTCCGAGGAATTCGATTGCGCGATTTTTTTTGATTCCCTGCATCATTCGGACGATGAGTTGGCAGCCCTGAAGTCGGCCTATAGGGCGCTGAAGCCCGGCGGCGTGCTGATTACGCACGAGCCGGGTGCAGGGCATTCGATCAACCACGGATCAATTGAAGCAATGAAGCTTTACGGGGTCAATGAGCGGGACATGCCGCCTCATCTCATCATTGAGCAGGGTGGAAAAGTCGGATTCGATGGCTTTCGGGTATTTCCCATGCCGGACGAGATACACAAGACTTTCTACGGCAAACCGCCACCGAGAATTTTGAGCGGATCCGGCTACAAGCTGGCGAAAAGGCTGTTCAAGCTGGCTTTCAAACCGTCGATGCGAGCAAGCTCCATCGTGGTATTGAGAAAGCCAGCCTGACGGCTGTAGCAATAAGCGACATCGGCCTACTTCACCAAGCCATCAAGCTTGGCCGCGCAGATGAAATCGTTTTCGGACAGCCCGCCCACCGCGTGCGTCCAGAACATGACGGTGGCGGTCTTGTAGCCGAAGCTGATGTCCGGGTGGTGGTCTTCGTTGATGACGATGTAGGCCACGGCGTTGACGAAGGCCAGGGTGCGGAAGTAGTTCTTGAATTCGAAGGTGGCTTCGATCTTCTTGCCGCCGTCGATTACCTTCCAGCGCGGATCGATCTGTTTGTGCAGCGCCTCGGCCTGTTTTTTGGCCAGCGGCTTGCCGCCGCCTTCGCAGGGAATGCAGCGCTTCTGCGCGAGTTCGGTCATGGGAATTCCTCGGGATTTTGTCTGGCGCTCATTGTACCGGCGGGGGCACGGGAGGGGGTGTGCCCGCCTTCGGCACCGGTTGGCGCCACAGGCCACCGGCGGTGAACTGCTGCCAGCCCCAGCGCAGCCAGCCCAGCAGGGCATTGGCCAGCCACAGCGCCCACAGCAGCATCAGGAGCCGGTACAGCCACAGTGGCGCCGAGAAGACCCAGGCCTGCGGCAGGGCTTGGTCGAAGCGGTCCTGGTACCAGTGCAGGCTGTGGCCATGGGAGCCGTTGCCGGCGATCTGCATGGCCGGCTGTCCCAGCAGGCCGGCGGCGACGGCCTGGAACAGCAGCGCCAGGGTCAGCAGGGTCAGCAGCAGCAGCGCCACCTGGGCGATCTTGAAGCGGCCGTTGGACAGCTGTTCGCCGTAGCGGCCGCGCGCGGTCAGCGCCACGAACCAGCCGACCACCACCGCCGCGGCCCATACCGGCACCTGCGACAGGCCGACGAACAGCAGCGCCCAGTGCCAGCCGCGCAGGGGCGCGAAGCGCAGGCGGCCCAGCCCCGCGGCGATGGCGAACAGCACCGCCAGCACGCCCCAGAACAGCACCGCCGGACCCAGCCGCGGGCCGCCGGTGGCGAGGATCCACCGGTCCGCCGGCAGCTCCACATCGATGCGCGCATTGGCGCCGGCTGTGCCCAGATCGAGCGGCGGCGTGCGCAGCAGCGTCGCAATGCCGGCATCGCTGCGCAGGATGATGTGCAGCCATTGCGCGCCGGGTTGCAGGCTCAGGATCAGGCGGCTGTTTTCGATGCGCGGCGGCTGCGTCTGGCCATTCACCATCAGGCCGGTGATGGTCGAGCCTTGCGGCAAGGGCAGGGCATAAGAGCCGCCCTGGCTGCTGCGCAGTTGCAGTTCCAGTATTTCCTCGCTGGCATGCTGCCCGGGATTTTGCGCCAGGTGAGCGGAGTCCAGGGTCAGCGTCTGGCCGGGCAGGGATTGCGGACGGCTCAGCTTCAGCTCCAGCGCTTCGCCCGGCCAGGGCTGGAAGGTGGGCAGCCACCAGCTGTTTTCCTGGTGATGGACCGGGGCAATGCCGCTGAAGCCGGCATGCCAGATCGGCGCCACGTCGAAGCGCCACACTTCCACCAGATCGCCGCGCTGCGGCGCGCGCAGGCTCAGGCTGTCGGCGGGAGCCAGGCGCGAGGTCCACTGCGCCTGCGTCTGCCCCGGCGCCAGGCTGAGCTGGACGGCGCCATTCTGCGTGCGCACGCCGGCGCTGGTCACCGCTTCGCCCGGCAGCAGCGGGATATCGGTATTGACCGCGGTGTAAGGCACGCCCAGGCGCTCCACCGTGGTCTCGACCTGCCAGTCCAGTCCCAGGTGCAGGTTGCGCGTCACCACCAGCAGCGGCGGCAGCGCCTGGCCGGCGGAGCCGTTCACCGCGTTGCCGCTGTTGCCGGCCTGGCGCAGCAGCTGCACTGCGCCGGCCGCCTCGCCCTGGTCATCGACCCCGCTCAGCAGCCAGCCCTGCAGCTGGGCGCTGACCCGATGCGGTTTCAGCGGCAGGGGCAGCTGCAACTGGCTCAGGCCGGCGACGGTGCCGGACAGAACCAGTTCGTGCCGGCCGGTACCAAGGCGTACCCACAAGCTGCCATCCGTATCGCGGCGCAGGGCGGCGTCGGCGCCGTCGAGCAGCACGCGCTGCGGCTGCCACACGCCGCCCTGCTCGCCGCCGGCCAGCGTCGGCACCGGCAGCGGCACGGCCGTGGGAGCCAGCGCGTCCACCGTCAGGCGCAGGCTCAGCGTCTCGTCCGCGCCCAGGCCCAGCGACAGGCGCGGCGCCTGCACGCAGTCCGGGGCGCAGTCCGGCGCGGCCAGCAGGCGCTCGCGCAGCTCGTCGAGAATGGCCTGCGGCGGCGCGGGCGGCGCCACGTCCGCCGGCGCCTGGTCCGCGCGTGCCGGCTGCGGCTGGCCACACAGCAGCAGGAGCAGCAGCGCCGCCGTTGCCGCGCCGCCGCCGGAAGCGCGCGGCAGCGGAGGCGGACGGCGCAGCTCGACGCAGCGCGCCAGCATCGCCGCCACCAGCACGATGGACAGCACTTCGAGCAGGCGCGTCAGCGCCGGCGGCAGCAGCCACAGGTGGAAGCTCTGACCGGCGCCGATGGGGCCGGACCAGCTGAGTTGTGCCGCACGCCAGCTCCAGTCGGGCAGGCCGGGGCCGGTCGGGGTGAGCGCGCCGGGGTCGATGCGGCGCACCGATTGCGTGGACAGCGACGCGGATTCGGCATAGGTCGCGGCCCGCATCCTGCTCTGAGCCAATACCTTGAGTTGCGGTGATGGCGTAGCGGGCATCGGCGGCGCCGTGACGTCGGGGGTGGCTACAGTGGCATTACTTGAATCCTGCTGCGGCTCCGATTCGGCTGGCGAGGATTGCAGTTCGCCGACTATTTCCGCCTTATCTTCGCTGCCTTGCTGCATCAGACGCGGTAGCGAGCCCATCAGGGATTCCTGCTCCAACTGCGGATGCAGGGCATTGCGTGCCTGCTGCAAGGCGAACGGTATCGCCAGCAGCACCACCAGCACCGCGGCGAGCATGCGGTAGCGATTCAGCCATAGCGCCAGGCGTCCGTCCCTGAATGAAGCCGGCAGGCCGCGCAGCAGCGCGGCCGCGGCCAGCAGGTTGAGCCAGGACCAGCGCGGCGCGGCCGGCTCCTGCCAGCTCAGAACCAGGGTCAGCAGCATCAGCGCGCCCCAGCGCGGACCGAACAGGCGCAGCGCGGCGATGGCGGCGACCAGCACCGCGAACAGGTCGAGCAGGCTCCAGCGGCCGATCCAGGTTTGCGGCACGTTGTCCACGCCGGAGGTGGCGAGCAGGCGCCAGCCGGGCGGCAGGTTGAGTTCGGCGCTGACGTCCTGGAACTCGTGATCCCAACCGCTCACCGGCAGATGCGAGACCACGCCGTCGATGCGGCTGGCGGCGACCAGGTTGAGTTGGCCATGGCGCACTTCCAGGCCTTGCCCGCTAGTGTCGGCGCCCAGGGTGGTGATGGGCTGCGGCTCCCCATCCAGTTGCGCGCTGCCCAGATGCAGCGGCGCGGCGGTGTCGAGCCGCCATTGATCGTTGAGCTGGCCGCGCACCGTGTCCTGCACGGTGTAGCCATGGCCGTCGAAGTCCAGCCACAGCCTGCGTTGCAGCGACAGGCGGCCGGGCTGCGGATTCGGATCGCCGCGCTGCTTCTCGGTGAAATGCAGGGACTCGCCTGCCTTGAGAGCGTAGGCCGGATAGCCGCGCCAAGGCGGCGGCACCTGGGTCTGCTGCGGATCGATCGGGGCCGCGCCGCTGACTTCGACGATGCGCAGCTCGTTGTGGGCGGCGAAGGACCACACTTCCTCCGCCGGCCATGGCGCGTCCAGCGCCGGCAGGCTCAGCGCGGCCACCTGGGCGGGCGCCCGCGCCGTGACCTCGATGTTCCAGACGCCGGGGCGCAGCTGCACGCGCAGGAAGCCGTCGTCGTCGAGCCGCGCCGGCAAGGGCGAGTCGATCGAAAGCGGCTGCATGCCGGCGAGCAGCACCGGGCCGAAGCGCGCTTCGCGCACCTCGCCGGCGGCTTCAACGCCGATGTGGGTGACCGCGCGCAGCGGGATGTCGTCGTCCACCAGCCGGTAGACCTGCAGCGTGAGGCGGTCGCCGGCGGCGCTTTGCTGCGTGCCGCGGCCGAGCCAGACGCCGTTGGCGTCGCGCGCCGGATGGGCGCGCTCGGCTCCGTCGACGCTGAGTGACAGCAGTCCAAGTTCGGCCGGCAGCGGCAGCGATTCCGGCAGGTGCGTCCATTCGAAATTGCCCGCCACCGCGTAGCTGCCGGCGCCGAGGTACAACGCGGGCCTGCCCTCATGCAGCGCCACCGGCGCGGGCTTGCCGTCGAGGCGCACGTCCTGCGGCCATTGCTGCTCGCCGCCAGGGAGCGCGGCCCAGCCGGGCGCGTCCAGCTTCAGTCGCAGCTCGAAGCTTCCGCTGTTGCCGCTCAGGTCCAGGCGCAGCTGCGAAGGCCAGTCGCAGGCGTGGCCGTTGCTGTCGTTGTAGGGCAGCGGGCAGCCGCGCTGGTCCTGGTCATGCAGCGCCCAGCCGATCCAGGGCTTGAGCGGCGCGGGCACCTGCGATTCCTGCAAGGGAGCGGCCGCACCGAGTACGGGGCACAGGCTCAGCAGCGCAGCGACGAAGCAGGACAGGCCAGACGGTTTGCGCATTGCTCCTCCTGTTTTTTTTGCAGCAATCCCACGCCGCCGCTGGCGGCTTTGCAGCGGTCCGCGATCAGCCGGCGAGCGCCTGGTCGAGATCGGACTTGAGGTCTGCCACGTCCTCGATGCCCACCGACAGCCGGCACAGCGAATCGGAGATGCCGAGCTGCGCCCGCGCCGCGGCGGGAATGCTGGCGTGGGTCATGATCGCCGGATGCTCGATCAGGCTTTCCACGCCGCCCAGCGATTCCGCCAGGGCGAAGATCCGGCAGCGTTCGAGAAAGCGGCGCGAATCCTCCAGGCCGCCTTTCAGCTCGATCGAGATCATGCCGCCGTAGCCGCCTTTCATCTGCCTGCCGGCGAGGGCGTGCTGCGGATGCGAGGCCAGTCCGGGGTAATGCACCCTGGCCACCTTGGGATGCGCCTCCAGCCAGTGCGCCAGCGCCAGCGCGTTCTCGCAATGGCGCTGCATGCGCACCGCCAGCGTCTTCAGGCCGCGCAGCACCAGGAAGGAATCAAACGGCCCCGCCACCGCGCCCACCGCGTTCTGCAGGAAGGTGAGGCGCTCGGCCAGTTCGGCGTCATCGCCGACCACCAGCATGCCGTTGACCACGTCGGAGTGGCCGTTGAGGTACTTGGTGGCCGAGTGCATCACCAGGCCGAAGCCATGCTCCAGCGGCCGTTGCAGATAGGGGCTGGCGAAGGTGTTGTCGGCAGCGGCGAGCAGCTTGTGCTTGTGGGCGATGGCGGCGATGGCGGACAGGTCCACCAGTTTGAGCATCGGGTTGGTCGGCGTCTCCACCCAGATCAGGCGCGTTTCCGGGCGGATTGCGGCTTCGACACTCTTCGGCTCGCGCATGTCGACATAGCTGAACTTCAGCCCCGCCGATTTCTCGCGCACGCGGGCGAACAGGCGATAGGTGCCGCCATACATGTCGTCGCTGGCGATGACATGCGAGCCGGGCTCCAGGGTGTCGAGCAGGGTCGCGGTGGCGGCGAGGCCGGAGGCGAAGGCATAGCCCTGCTTGCCGCCTTCCAGGTCGGCGACGCAGCGCTCGTAGGCGAAGCGGGTCGGGTTGTGCGTGCGCGAGTATTCGAAACCCTTGTGCACGCCGGGGCTGCTCTGCACATAGGTCGAGGTAGCGTAGATCGGCTGCATCACCGCGCCGGTGGTGGGATCGGGCGACTGGCCGGCGTGGATGGCGCGGGTGGCGAAATGCTGCGGTGTGGTGGTCTTGCTGCCCATGGTCTGGTCCGGGTAAATGATTGGCGACAGTCTAGCCTTACTGTTGAGTACTTAAACGGCGCAGCGCCCGAAACGGGGTTATGGGCTGTCGACGCGCTCGACAGCCGGGTAGCGGAAGCGGCCCTCCAGCAGTTCCCGCCGCGGCTGGTAGGCGCGCATGGTGAGGCGGAACGGGCCGGCGGGCGCCGGCAGCCAGTTGCCCTGCTGCGCCTGCTCGGGGGCCTGCTGCTGGATCAGGATATCGAGGCTGCCGTCGGCATTCTTTTTCAGCCCGGGCGTGCGGTCGCCGATGGCATAGCGGTGGATCGGGTTGTCGACGAAGTAGGCTCGGCCGTCGGGCTCGGCCGAGTACAGGCTCAGCGACCAGAAGGCATCGACCGGCACGCCGCCCGGCGGCAGGTGCAGGCGATAACGGTGGGCGCCGTCGAAGGCCTTGCCCTGGGCGTCCTTGAAGCCGTTGGTGTAGAAGGCTTCCTCCTGCGGCAGGGCCATCAGGCCGACCAGGGCGACGGCGGCGCGCACGTCGTAATCGGTGCCGAAGTTGCCGATGTCCGGCGGCAGGTAGTTCCAGCCGTTGATCAGATGCCGCGGCCGTGCCACCGCGCCGGCCAGCAGCTTCTGCGCCAGATGGAAATCCCGGTCCCATTCCGCGATGGTGGAATGATCCGGCTGGGCGCCGGCGGCAATGCCGATCTTGGCGATGCGCGCCAGCATCGGCCCGTCGGCGCCGGGGGGCGCATTCTCCGCCAGTGCCCGGTCGGCGATCTCGACGAAGTTGCCGCCGTTGTTCGGCACCGGCGCGATCGGCGCGGGCCCGTTCCCGCCGTCGGCGTGCGGCGGGATCAGCTTGAAGCCGTCCTGCAGCGCCGCCACCGAGGCCACGTCGTCCGGCCCATCGACCACGATGCGCACCAGCAGCAGCACGGTATTAGTCGGCGCGTGTATCAGCTGCGGGCCGCCGTCCGGTGTATCGCCGTGCCAGCCCGGCCCGGCGATGAGGAAGCTGGCGGCATGCGTGCCGGTGGTGCGCCGGCCGATAATGGAGAAATTGTTGGTGTACGCGTCCATCAGCGCCGCCGAGTAGTAGCGGCCCGCCGTGTCCGGCACCTCGAAGCGCACCGGCCCCGAGGACAGGTCCAGCACCGCCAGCGAATACAGCGTGTCGTTGTTCGGCATCGTCACCAGCCGGTCGCCGGCGTCGGCCAGATGGCGCTTGTGGGCGAAGCTGTTGAGCGGCACCCGGTGCGGGTTGGCCGGGTCGAACACGGTGGCGTAGCGCAGCCGCATCACCTCGACCAGGGGCAGGGCATAGCGATAGGCCACGCCGATGGCCCAGGCGGTGCGGGCCTGGTGAATGAGCGCGACGGCCACCACGCCCAGCACCAGCAGTACGGCGATGATGACGGGGCGGCGCGACAGGCGTTGTGTTCCGGTGCTTTGGACTTTCATAAGCGGTCAAATGAGTACGTCATACCGGCTTGCGCCGGCATGACGTTGAGTTGAGATTCTCTCTAAAAGAACCGGCTCCTAGCCGATCTGCTGCCTGATGTAATTCAGCAAATCGATCTTGGTGATCAGCCCGACAAAGCGCCCGCCGTCGGCGACCACCGCCACATGATCGCGCTGGAAGATCGGCAGCAGGCTCGATACCGGCGCATCCGGCGCGATGGTCTCGACGTTGTTGACCATCGCCGTGCTGACCGCGTCCTTGAAACGCGCCGGGTTGCTGTGCACATGCAGCAGCAGGTCCGACTCGTCGAGGATGCCGATGGCTTTCTCGCCCTGCATCACCGGGATCTGCGATACGTCGAACAGCTTCATGCGGCGGTAGGCCAGCAGCAGGTTGTCGGTCGGCGCCAAGGTCACTGCGCCGCCTTCCTGGTAGCGGCGCACGATCAGGTCGAGCAGGTTGCCCTGCTTGGGCCGGTCGAGCAGGCCCTGCTCGAACATCCAGTAATCGTTGTACATCTTGGTCAGGTACTTGTTGCCGCTGTCGCAGACGAAGGTGACGACGCGCTTGGGCGCGGTCTGCTCGCGGCAATAGCGCAGCG
>Ga0302314_10003698_pt1 | contig 28167 bp, 13 predicted proteins | sample III_Palsa_N2_3_FD_200533 | JGI IMG/M metagenome (GOLD analysis project Ga0302314, IMG submission 200533) | Peat permafrost microbial communities from Stordalen Mire near Abisko, Sweden - III_Palsa_N2_3 | ecosystem: Environmental > Terrestrial > Soil > Palsa > Peat permafrost | place: Sweden...
GCGGTGAGGTCGGATTCCAGCTCTCGTTCGGCGGCCTCGACGATCTCGGTGCTCCGGTCCTCCCAGAAGTCCCGGCTCTCCCGGAGCACGGCCAGGCGAAAGCCGGGTCCACCCCACTGACCATCCGTCACGGACTTTCCCTCCTTTTCCGGGAAGGGCAGTTCGCTCAAGCTATCGATGATCGACAACTGCTCGGCGGCGGCGGAACGCTCGGACCGGTGCGGAGGCGGCATGGGGCGGAGCCTACCTTCGCGGATCCACCCTGCTCGACCCTACGGGCACCGCTCGACCCGCCCGCCCGCCGCGCCGCGCAGAGCGTGGTGGTGAACTGTTCTGCAGCCCGATGAGCTGCAGATTTCTGGTTGGTCAGGTGCGGTGGTGGCTGGAGCGGGGCCCACGGACCAGCCCCCCCCGGCGCATGATCCGCAACGAGAACCTGGCTTCAATCCAGCCCCCGGGATGTCGGCTCCCAGCGCTCATGGAAACATGCCTCAGGCGGGGCGGTGCCGACCTCCCCGGACGAACCACACGAAGGGTTGCTCACATGGGGGACATATCGGCCGAGCGGCGTCGCATCCTGCAGTCGCCTCCACCCGAGCTCATCGCGGAGGCGGCCGCGAACCCGGGCGGATCGGTTGCCGAGATCGACCCCGACCTCATCGGCGACCCCAACGGCTACGTCCCGGGCGAGGCCGTCCAGGGTGTCTGGCGGGTCGGCAAGGACGGGAAGCTGACTGGGGAGTTCGTGGAGAATCCGAACTACGGCCCGCCCAAGGACGACTTCGCCAAGCTCACAGAGTCCAAGCACTGGCTGGACTGGCTCGGCCCACAACCCGCCGTCGCAGTGCGCGACTCCATCGCAGGGATCTTGGACGAACAGGTGCCCGGCGCAACCCTGGAGTGGATCAAGGTCACCGACGTTCCGCGCTACCTCACCGGAGGCCGTCCACAGCCGGACGACGAAGCCCACATGATCATCACGCGAGCCGGCATCGCCCTGCCCTTCGCGCTCTCCGTCATCAGCCCCGGACGCAAGCGGGAGATCCTCCAGGGCGCCTTCTCCTGGGTCACCGTCAGACTCGACCAGCCCGGCAACCGCAAGGACCAGGTCTGGCTCGACCTACGAGCCGACCTGGACTGGGCCGAGACGGAACTCCGCAACCGGATCTACCGCGTCGGCCAGGCCCCAGCCCCCGGACCCATCGCCTGACGCCCGTCCCGTTCGAATCCCTGGTCGAAACAACGTGCTTAACGTCGACGCGGCACCGGACCGTTGGACGTCATGGCCAGGGTCTCCACCAGGTCTCCGCGAAGGGGTCGAGGAACCTGTGCCCGATGCACTTGAACCTGAACCGACGGCCGGATAAGCGGCGTCGATCCGAGTGCCACGCAACGAACCCGATAGCGTCCTCATGTGGACGCCGGTGGCGGCCGGCCGCTCGTGCAAATTCCTCACGCAGCTGTTGACCGCAGAGTAGAAATGGAAGACCGATGGCTGAGGCCCCGTTGTGCGTCGTCCTCACCGGCCCGTCTGCGGCCGGCAAGTCGACCCTCGCAGAAGCCATCCAGGAGCACTGGGAGGAGCCGCTGTTGCGGTTCGGGGTCGACGAGCTTTATCGAATGGTGCCGGGGCAGTGGGCCGGAGGCGTGAAGAACGCCCGGCACGCCTCCCGAGGGTTCACCTATCAGAATGTGGAGCATATGCCGGGGGCGCGGCGGATCGACAACGGGCCCGATGCCCTGGCCATGCTTTACGCGATGAACGCGGCGATCGTGGCGATGCTCGCCTCGGGCGTCGGGGTGGTGGTGGACGGCCAGGCCTTCGAGCCGGCCGTGAACGATGACCTGCAGGCCCGACTGCGCCGGATGCGCGACGAGGGGACGGCGCGGGTCGCCGTCGTCGAGCTCACGGTGGCCGACGAGCAGCTCGCCGACCGGCAACGCCGCCACGCCCACCCGGCCGGCCTGTCGCTGCACCAGAGCACCCTTCCTAAGCAGGCCAAGGACCCCGACCTGGTCGTCGAGACCACGGGCCTGACCGCCGCCGAGGTGGCCGACGTGGTCTGCGGGTGGCTTGACAAGGAGCACGCCGGACCCCGATGACCCGCCCCAGACCCCGGCCTCCCGCCTCAGGCGACGCGGAAGGCCGGGAACCGGGCGTCCGGCACCCGTCGGCCGTGACGGATCAGCCCGGGCCGGCAGCATCCCCCGTACCCACGCGAACTCCAGGAGAGCGGCGCATGCCGAAACGAAGACCCCAGCCCACCGCGTCGCGACCAGTGACCACCACCAGGCGTGCCGACACTTCCGATGACCCTCCCTTCACTGCTCGACAAATAGGCCTCGAGGACCAGGCCCGGGCCTTTTGGCGATACGTCTGCGGCCCCGCAGTAGGAGCTCTCCTTGCTCTGTCCCTGTTCGGCATCGGCCCTGCCTGGGCCGCGCTGCTCGGGTACGGCAGCCCGGGCACATGGACCGCCACAACAACCACCTGCGGGCCGAAGTCCTGCACCACCCAGGGCACATTCGTCTCCGACAACGGCAAGGACGTCCGTACAGGCATCAGCATGGACACCAAAACGGCAGCCGCACCCGGCACCCGTTTCCGCGCGCTCGACAGCGGAGCATCGGGGGGCGTGTTCCCACCCGGCGGAGGATACGCCTGGATCGGCAGCACCCTGGCCGTAGCCGCCACCGGCCCGCTCTTCGCGTTGTGGGCCTGGAAAGTACCGATCGCCGCCATCAAAAGACGCCGCCGCCGAAACAGTTCAGCACCGGAAAGCGCCCCGGCTTCATCGAGTCCGCCCACCACCCAGCCACCACCGCAAACGGCCACCGCGAACCCGTCGAGAACCAGCACGTCGAGTTCCACGTCAACCAGGGCCAGAAGGGCCCGCAGACGGAGAACATCCAGGTGATCCGAACCGGCGCACTCCGGTGCCCGTCCCTGTCGATCCGGTGCGGGGCACCGGCATCCACGCCCAACGACGAAGACACCCCCAGCGGGTGTCGCCGGAGCATGAGCACGCGCTGCGAGAGCAATCGGCCTGACGCCATCGACCCGCCTTCCGTCGAGGGCTGCGCCGCGAGCTGAGAGCAGCACGGACAACGGCGGCGGCTCCAGTCACGCCCCCACCGGAGCCGTCGCCATGTCAGTAGTGCGGTGGCCGCAAGCGTTCACCGGGTTGGTCGCGACTCGCCTCAGGTTCAGGTTCGGCAGCGAGGTCGTCCGGACAGGGCGGAGGACGACGCGGTTCGCGATCTCCAGCCGTGCCGCCGGGCAGTTCCCTGAAATCGATCACCATGGAACCCCAGCGGCGCATCCGGGAGCCGGGGGCGGGAGTCTGGGCGGTGACCACCCACACTCCCGGCCAAGTCAGCGCCCCCAGTGGCGGGCCGTCCGGGTCGCCCGCGGCGAGGGCCAGGCCCGCCTGGTGGGCGACGGAACGTGCCTGAGTCACGAGCAGCCCGACCACGTCGGGAACCGTCACTTCGACCAAGTTGCTGGGGCCAATCCATGTCATGCCCACCCTCCGGCATCCAGTTTGTTGCCGATCCACGGCAGAGGGAAGTCTTTGGCCAACCCGGTGAACGTACGTGGGCACCGCAGTGACAACAGCACCTGCCCGAAGCCCTGCGCAAGGGATGACGCTGAGGACCGGCGCCATCCGACACCCCACGGTCCCGCCCAGGTCGATCCCCCGCACGCCGCAGCACGCGCAGCTGTGCGACGCGCTGCCCTCGATCATGCCGTGGCCGGTGGTGACGCCCTCCAGGCCGCCGGACCCGGCGCTGTCGGCACCGAGATCCACATTGCCGATCGGCAGGTCCTCCAGGTCGAACGACAGAGACGACGCCGGCGCGGACCCGCGAGGCGCGGCGAGAGCACGCCTCTGCAGCGCAGCGCGAACGGGGGGCAGGAAATCCGGCCATCAGCGAATGTGGCGCCGGTCACATTCATGGGCGCGTGCAACCCCGTCGGCCGGCCCGCCCGTATGAGGGGAAAGCGGATAGGTGGCCGTAGCGAGGGGGAAGCGCATCCGTGAAACGACAGTCCGAACGAGACCGCGAGTTCACCGAGTTCGTGACGGCGCGGCGGGGCGCGCTCACTCGGATGGCGACGCTGCTGCTGACGGGGGACGCGGCGCAGGCCGAGGACGCGGTGCAGACCGCGCTGACGCGGCTGTACCTGGCGTGGCCCCGGATCCGGCCGGAGACCGTGAACGCCTATGCCCGCCGCTGCGTGGTGAACGCCGTGATCGACGACCGGCGGAGCCTGTTCCGGCGGCGCGAGCGGGTGCGGGCCGAGTTGCCGGACGCCCCGGCGGCGGGCGTCCCCGACGGGGACCTGTCCGCACTGGTGGCCCTGCTGGCCGCGTTGCCCGCGCGGATGCGCGCCGCCGTGGTGCTGCGCTACGTCGACGGCCTGACCGTGGCCGAGACCGCGGTCGTGCTGCAGTGCAGCGAGGGCACGGTCAAGAGCCAGTCCGCCCGCGGCCTGGAGCGGCTGCGCGAGGCCCATCCCGCGTACTCACACGACTGCGTGTGACAACGAGACAAAGGAGTGAGGAAATGCAGGACATGATCGAAACACTGGGCTCGCTGCGCGAGAAGGACCTCGCCGGGCCCGCATCGGCGGAGACGGTCGCAGCCGATGTGGCGCGTGCGCGCCGCGCACGGTCACGACGGCGCCTGTGGCGGGTCGCAGGCACCGGCGTGGTGGCGGCGGCGGTGGCGACGGTGGTCGCGACGGGCGGGACCACAGCGGGAGCGCAGCACAACGAGGCGGCGTCCGCGCCGTCGGCCCCGGCCGCGCAGCAGCGGTCCGCGACAGCGGTGCTGCCGGTACAGCTGACCGCCTACACCGGTGTGCAGCCGGACGGGTTCACCGTGGCCACCGTCCCGTCCGGCTGGACGGTCCGGTCCTCGGACGCGTTCGCCTTCGTGGTGCAACCGCCCGGCGACACGAGCCACATGGAGGGCGACTTCGAGAACGCCATCACCGTGATGCTGCAGGGCGACTCCTCCGGCCCCACACTCGGCGTCACCCCGGTGACCGTCAACGGACGCCCGGGCACGCTGGGGGCCAGCGAAGGCGGGCTGGCGACCCTGCTGCTCTTCCCCGACGGAAAGGGGCACCAGGTACTGGTGCAGGTGTTCACGAAGTACCACCTGTCCAACGCCCAGATCATCCAGTTCGCCGACGGTGTCGGTGTGACCGACGCGGTGCAGACCGCCAAGGGCTGACACACCGTCGGCCCGAGCCGCGGCAACCGATCCTGCGGGCGGGGCTGCCGGCCGCCGGCTGTGCGCAGCGCGGGGCGGCGCGGGCTCGCGGGCGGGGGGCCTCAGCCGGGGCCGGTGGGGGCCGGGTCGGTGGTCGCGGCGGCCAGTTGCTCGACGAGCAGGTCGGCCCAGGCGGTCACCGTGGCCGGGTCCAGCAGGTCGGTGGAGTATTCGATCGCCACCTCCAGGTCGTCCTCGCCCGGGACGAAGACCAGGTAGAGATCGGTGCGGGCGGCGCCCGGGACCGGTACCGGGCTGAGCCGTGCGGTGAGGCCGGTCAGTTGCGGTTCGGCGGCCTCGTTCGTGATGACCGTGAACATCACCGGCGGCGTGCGCAGGTCGGCCGCTCGCGGATCCGCCAGCGCGTACGCCTCGGTCAGCGGCAGGCCCTCGTGCTCCAGTGACGCGTACAGCCGCTCGCCGGTGTGCCGGACCAGCTCGGCGAAGTCCTGCTCCCGGCCCGCGGCGATGCGGACCGGGACGGCCTCGCCCAGGTAGCCGATCAGCCCGGCGTGTTCGGGCCGGGGACGCTTGGCGCTGGAGACCGCCAGCACCGTCTCCGGTTCGCCGCTCAGTCGGCACAGCCAGCGCGCGCCGACCGCCGCGAGGACGACGGTGAGCGTGCTGCCCGTGGCCGCGGCCGTCTTCCGCAGCCGCTCGGTCAGGTCGGCGGTCAGGGCGAACCGGTGCAGTGCGCCGCGTCCGGACAGCTGCCGGGGGCGCGGCCGGTCGTACGGCAGCCGGGGCGTCAGCGGCGCGTCGGCCAGCTCGGCGCGCCAGAACCGTTCCAGGTCGCGCCGGGCGGGCCGGCCCACCGCGGCCTGCTCCTGCCGGGCGTGGTCCGGGAACTGCGCGGCCGGTTCGCCGCCCGGGCAGGGCTCGCCGTTCACCTGCGCGGAGTAGCAGTCCGAGACGTCCTGCCAGAGCACCCGCAGCGACCAGCCGTCGCCGATGATGTGATGGAGCGCCAGGAACAGCGTCCAGCGCTCGGGCGCGGTCCGGGCCAGCCGGACCCGGAACAGCGGCGCCCGGTCGAGCGCGAACGGCTCCCCGGCCAGTTCCTCGCACCAACGGCGCAGGCCCGCCTCTCCCCCGGCGACCCGCTCGACCGGCAGGCTGACCGTGAAGGGCGGCAGCACCTCCTGCCGTACCTCGCCCGCGTGGTCCACGATCCTGGTCCGCAGGGCCGCGTGCCGGGCGACGGTGGTCTCGAAGGCGGCCTGCAGGGCGGCCGGGTCCAGTCGCCCGGCCAGATCCACTCGCACGCACATGTTGTGCACGGCGGGTGCGCCGTGCTCCTGGTGGCGGCGCCACATCCGGCGCTGCGCCGAGGTCGTGGGCGCCGATTCGGGCGTGCCGCCGAGCGCGTGCGCCCCCGCCCGCTGCCCGGGCGCGCCCGGACACGCTCCGGCGTTCGGCGTCGGGGAGGCCGGGGTCGGGGCTGCCGAGGCGGCCGCCGACGTCGGGGTGGCAGAGCGTGCCAGGTCGCGGATGGTCGGCTCCCTGAAGAAGCCCGCCAGCGGCAGGTGCAGCCCCAGCCGGTCGCGGACCGCGTTGAGCAGCCGGACCGCGGTCAGCGAGTGGCCTCCGAGCTCGAAGAAGGAGTCGGTGACCCCGGCCTCGGCGAGCCCCAGGACCTCGCACCACAGCGCGTGGACGGCCTCCTCCACCGGTCCGGCCGGCCGATCCGCCGCGGGCCGAGGCTGCGGCGCGGGCAGGAGGGCACGGTCCAGTTTGCCGTTGGCGTTGACCGGCAGTTGCGCCAGCACCGCCCACCGCTGGGGCAGCAGGTAGCCGGGCAGGCGGTCGGCGGCCAACCGGACCACCTGGTCCTGGGTCGCCGGGTCGGCCAGCACCAGGTAGCCGACCAGCTGCTGTTCGCCGTCGGCGTCCGGGGCGGCGACGACCGCCGCGTCCAGGACGCCGTCCAGCGACGCCAACTGCCGCTGGACTTCGCCGGGCTCGACCCGGTGGCCGCGGATCTTCACCTGGTCGTCGGCGCGGCCGTGGTACTGCAGGCTGCCGTCCGCGCGCCAGCGGGCGAGATCGCCGGTCCGGTAGCGCCGCCGGCCCGGACGGTCCGGGTCGGGTGGGAACGCCGCCGCCGTCTCGGACGGGCGGCCGCGGTAGCCGTCGGCCACGCAGATCCCGGCGAGCTCGATCTCGCCGACCGCGCCGACCGGCACCGCGCGGCCGTCGCGGCCGACAAGCCGCAGCTCGACGCCGTCGATGGGCCGCCCGATCGGCGGGGCGAGGTCGGCCGGGTCCACCGCGTGCCCGGTTGCGCAGACTGATCCCTCGGTGGGCCCGTAGAGGTTGACCAGGGTGCAGCGCGGATGCCCGGCCAGGAAGGCCCGCAGGCCGGTGGAACTGCCGGTGGCCTCGCCCGCCGAGATCAGCGTGCGCAGCGAGGGCAGCTCCGGCCGGCTGTCCAGGAGGTACTTCAGCGGAGTGAAGGGCATGCAGACGCGCTCGACGCGGTGCCGGCGGATCGCCGCGGCGACGGCGGCGGGGTCGTAGCGCACGTCGTCGTCGATCAGGACCAGGCGGGCTCCGGCCGCCAGCGTGGTGAAGATCTCCATCACGCTGCCGTCGAAGCCGGGCGAGGCCCACTGCAGGGTGTCCTGCGGCGGATGCTGGGCCAGGTCCCAGCGGACCAGGTTGACCGGGCCGCGGTGCGGCACGGCGACCGCCTTGGGACGTCCGGTGGAACCGGAGGTGTAGATGCAGTACGCCAGGTCGTCCGGACCGGCCGGCCCGCGCGCCGGGAGCAGCCGCGGCAGCGGGGAGCCGTCCGGCTCCGCGGGCTCCCGCACGGTGAGCACGACCGGGCCGGTGGCCGGGCCGGTGTCCCGGGGCTCCTCGGAGGGCTGCCTGTCGGTCAGCAGCACCGCCGGTGCGCTGTCGGCGAGGAGGAACTCCTGCCGGGCCGCGGGCAGCGCCGGGTCCAGCGGGAGGTAGCCGGCGCCGCTCTTCAGCACCGCCAGCAGGGCGGCGATCAGCTCGGGCCCGCGCGGCAGGCGCACGGCCACCAGGTCGCCCCGGCCCACGCCGAGGTCGATCAACCGCCCGGCCAGCAGGTGCGCCCACCGGTCCAGTCCGCCGTAGGTCACCTCGCGCCCGCCGTGGACCAGGGCGACCGCGCCGGGGTCGGCGGCGGCCCGCTGCTCGACCAGGTGGTGCAGGGTTCCGGGTGCGCGCAGCGGCCGGGCCGGGGTGCCCTGCCAACCTGCCAGCAACAGCCGGTCGGCCTCGGTCAGTTCGGCCAGCTCGGACAGTCGGGTGCTGGGGCTCGGGAGCGCCTGGCGGAGCACCAGCTCGGTGTAGTCGAGCAGGCGACGGACGGTGGACTCGTCGAACAGCGCGGCGTCGTACTCGACCGCACAGCGCACCCCCGCACGGTGGTGGGTGAGATAGACGGTGACGTCCACCGGGGCCCTTCGGCTGGGCACGTCCAGCGAGGTCGCCTCCAGCGGCGGGGCGAAGGGGACCTCCGAGGCGGTCTCGAACTCGACCGCGACCTGGAAGAACGGGTTGCGCCCCAGCTCCCGGTCCGGGTTCAGCGCAGCCACCAACTCGTCGAACGGGACCTGCCGGTGCTCGTACGCCTCCAGGGCGGTCCCGGCCAGCCGGTGCACCAGGGCGCCGAAGCCGGGGTCGCCGGACAGGTCGAGCCGCAGCGGGACGGTGTCCACGAACATCCCGACCGCCTCCTCGGCGCCCGGCGGCCGATGGCTCAGCCCGGTGCCGACGACCAGGTCGTGCCGCCCGCCCAGGCGCGACAGCGCCACCGCGATCGCGCCGAGCAGCGTGCTGAACACGGTGGCGCGCTGCTCCCGGGCGAAGCCGCCGAGGCCGGCGGCGAGGCCGGCGTCGAACTCAACGGTGAGCCAGGCGCCCTGGACCGCGCCGTCGGCGGGGCGGGGCCGGTCGGTGGGCAGCGCCGGCTCCGGCGCGCCACCCAGCCGCTCGCGCCAGAACCGCAGCGACGCGTCGTGCTGCTCCGGCTCGGCGGACACGGCCGCGGGGGTGTGCGTCAGCACGGGCGGCAGGCCGACCGGGGCCTGGGGCCAGGCGCGGTAGCAGGCGGCGAGCTCACGGATGAGGATCTGGGTGGACTGCGAGTCGAAGACGATGTGGTGGACCGTCAGGAAGAGCAGGCTGTGCTCCGCCCCCAGCCGGACCAGGACGGCGCGCACGAGGGGTCCCCCGGTCAGGTCGAAGGGCTCACGTCCGGGGCCTTCCACCAGCTCTTCAATGACCGCTGCTTCGATCACTGCTGCTTCGGCTGCGCCGCTGCGGTCCAGCAGCGGGCAGGCGACCTCCAGGTCCTGGCGCACCAGCAGCCGCGGGTCGCCGTGCTCCTCGCCGATGACGGTGCGCAGGGCCGGGTGGCGGGCGATCACCTGGCGCAGCGCGCCGCGGAGGGCGACCGGGTCCAGCGGCCCGGTCAGCCGGATCGCCTTGTGCTCGTGGTAGGTGGTGCGGCCGGGGTGGAGCTGCTCCAGGAACCAGATCCGGCGCTGCGCGGGCGAGAGCTCCTGGGGCCGAGAGGGTTCCCGGGGTTCCGGGTGTGCGGATCGGCACTGGTCGCGCAGCGTGTCCAGCAGCGGTAGCGCGTCCAGGACCTGCTGCTCGGCCACCCCGAAGTCGACGAAGCAGGCCAGTTCGTCGGCCCCGGCCGCGACGAGTTCGGCGACCACCGGCGCGCAGCTGTCGGGGGTGCCGATCAGTGCCCGGGACTCGCAGTAGCGCAGGTACGCCTGTCCCAGGAGGAAGTCGACATCGTCGTCCGGGGTGTCGGCCAGGTCGATCTCCAGGCCGAGGCTGTTGGTCACCTGGTCGAACAGGGACAGCGAGGAGCGCAGGTAGGCGCAGAACGGCCGGAACGCCTCCGCCCGGGTCCGTTCGAGGTCTCCTCCCACATACGTGTGGACCAGCACCACCACCCGTCCCTCGCGCGGGTCGAGCCCGTGCTCGGCGCGGGTGCGGCGGTACAGCGCGATGTTCTCCGCCAGTTGGCCGACCGTCTGGGCCATGAGGTTGGTGACCACGCCGAGGCCCGCGCGGGCCGCCTGCCGGTAGCTCTCCGGATTGCCGACCACGGCGGCGAACATCGGTGGCTCGGCCTGGACCGGACGCGGCTGGAGCCGGACCCCGACCTCCTCGCCCGCGCCGTTCACCGCATGGATCTCCTCGCCGCGCCAGAGCCGGCGCACGGTCTCCAGCTGCTGGTACATCAGTTCGCGATGGGTGCCGAAGTTCTCCGGGGCCAGCACGAAGTCGTTGGCGTGCCACCCGCTGGCGAAGCAGAGGCCGGCCCGGCCGCGCGAGAGGTTGTCCACCACCGACCACTCCTCGGCCACCCGGATCGGCTGGTGCAGCGGCAGGACCACCGAGCCGGCGTGCAGGCGCACGCTGTCGGTCTGCGTGGCCAGTGCGGCGGCGAGTACCGACGGGTTGGGGAAGAGCGCGCCGAAGCTGTGGAAGTGCCGCTCGGGAAGCCACAGCGCGTGGTAGCCGTGCCGGTCGGCGTGACGGGCGGCATCGGTGATCAGACGGTACTTGTCCTGGGCCGCGCCGTCGGGGTAGTCGCCGAAGAAGTACAGGCTGAAGTCGCAGGTGCCGGTGGGGTGGTGAGCGGGGGCGGCAGGCTCGGCCGCGGGTGCCGGGGGCGACGCCGGGACGGGCACGGGGAGGGAGACGGGGAGATCAGCGGGCTCCGGGGAAGACGGGGACGCCGCGGACACGGGGGACGGCTGGCACGGGCGCGGCGCGGCGTCCGTGGTGCCCGCGTGCGCGGTGATCCGGCTGGCCACCAGGCGGGCGGTGTCGGTACCTGCGAAGAGCTCCCCGAGTGGGATCCGTACGTCGAACTCCTGCTGGAAATCGCGGGCCAGCGCCATCAGGGTCAGCGAGTCGGCGCCCTGGTCCAGGAGGGTGCGGTCCGGGTCCAGGCCCGCCGCGCCGACGCTCAGCCGACTGCCGATCAACTCGCTCACCCGGCCGAGCGGCCCGGGCGACTGCCCGGCTGCCGCAGCCGACTCCGCAGCCGACCGCTCCGGTGCCGGGGGCGCGGCGGGGGTCGCGGGCGCGGCGGCGCCGGTACGGCGGCGGAGCGGGTGGCCGGGCAGCGGGATCCGCCGCCCGTCCGCGACCAGCGGACGCCAGTCGATCTCCGCCCCGGCCTCATGGAGTTCGGCGACCGCGGGCAGCACCCCCGTGCTCCAGCCGCAGTGCGGCAGCACCCGGCGGCCCGCCCCGGCCAGGGCCCGGCCGGGGCCCAGCTCGACGAGGTGCGTGACCCCGGCTCGCTCGGCGGTCTGCAGCGCGGCCTGGAACTCGACCGGCAGGCGGGCCTGTCGGCACAGGTAGTCGTGGCCCGGGCGGGTGCCCGCCCCGAGCAGGGCGGCGTCGGCCGCGGTGACCAGCGGTGTGGTCAGCGGGCGCAGGTCCAGGGCGGACAGGTGCGCGGCGAGCCGGTCCAGTACCGGGTCCATCAGCGCGGTGTGGAAGGCGCGGTCGACCGCCAGCCGCCGTCCGGGCCGTCCCTCGCGCGCCAGCCGGGAGGCGACCCGGTCGATGCACCCGGCCGGACCGGCGAGGACGTGCCGGTCCGGAGCATTGGCCGCGGCCAGCTCCAGTCCCTCCTCGGCCGCGATCCGCTCGGTCTCGGCCCGGTCCAGGGGTACCGCCAGCATGCCGCCCGGCTCGGTCGCGTCGTGCATGAGCTCACCGCGACGTGCGGTGCACCGCAGGCCGTCGCGCAGGTCCAGGGCACCGGCGGCGTACAGTGCCGCGTACTCCCCCACGCTGTGGCCCAGGACCAGGGCGGGTTCGACCCCCAGGGCCCGCCACACCGCGAACTGGGCTGCCTGCACAGCGAACAGCGCCGGCTGGGCGGTGTCGGTGGGCCAGGCGGCCGCCGGGTCGGGGACCTCGCTCAGCAGCAGGTCGAGCAGGGAGCGGCCGGTGTCCTGGCGGTACCAGTCCTCGCATTCCTGGAGCACCCGGCGGGCGGCCGGGAGGTCCGCGTACAGCTCACGGGCCATGCCCGCCCGGGAGCCGCCCTGACCGGCGAAGACGAAGGCGACCACGGGTGGTTCACCCGCCCGCCGACCACCGGCGCCACTGCGCAGCGCGGCGGCCAGCTCGGCGCCGGTGCGGCCGGTCACGGCGCGGCGCTGCGGCAGACGGGGGCGGCCCAGCGCCAGGGTGGCGGCGACATCGGCCGGGCGCAGGGCCGGGTCGGCCGCCAGGCAGTCGGCCAGTTCGGTCCCCAGGTGCTCCAGCGCCTCGGGGCCGGCGGCGGAGAGCGGGAGGACCACCTCCCGGACGGTCTGCGGCTGCGGCCGCGGTGTCGCCGGTTCCTCCAGGACCACATGGGCGTTGGTGCCGCCGACGCCCAGTGCGCTGACCCCGGCGCGGCGCGGCCGGTGGCCGGCCGGCCACGGGCGCTCGGTGTCGGGCAGGTAGAACGGGCTCTCGGCCAGGCCGAGGGCGGGGTTGGGCCGGTCCAGGTTGGCAGTCGGCACCAGGGCGCCGTGCTTGAGCATCAGGACCGTCTTGAGCAGACCGGCCATTCCCGCGCAGGTGTCCAGGTGCCCCACGTTGCCCTTGACCGAGCCGACCGCGATCCGCGGGGTGCCGACGGGTCGGCCGGGCCCGAACACCTCGGCCAGGGCCCGCAGTTCGATCGGGTCGCCGACCGGGGTGCCGGTGCCGTGGGCCTCCAGGTAGGAGACCGTGTCCGGTTCCACCGCGGCGCGGCGCAGCGCCTGGCGGACCACCTCGCTCTGCCCGGCCACGCTCGGCGCGGCGAAACCGGCCTTGCCACGCCCGTCGTTGTTGACCGCGCTGCCCAGGATGACGGCGTGCACGGTGTCGCCGTCGGCCAGGGCCCGGTCCAGGCGTTTGAGCAGGACGGCCGCCACGCCGTTGCCCCCCACCGTGCCGTCGGCGGCCGCGTCGAACGGGCGGCAGCGGCCCTGCTCGGAGAGGATCGAGCCGGGAAAGTGCAGGTACCCCGCCTCCTGCGGAGTGCGGACGGCCGCAGCTCCGGCCAGTGCCAGGTCCGCGTCACCGGTCAGCAGGGCCTGCACCGCCAGGTGCACGGCCACCAGCGAGGTGGAGCACGCGGTCTGGACGTTGACCGCCGGGCCGGTGAGGCCGAGGCGGTAGGCGACCTTGGCGGCCAGGAAGTCGCCGTGACTCCCGAAGGCGGCGGACAGTGCGGCCTGCGGGTCGGCGGGCCGGGCCGCGGGGTGGTCCTGGTGTCCGTAGAGCTGCATTCCCGAACCGGCGTACACCCCGATCCGGCCGCCGGCCTCGGGGCCGGCGTATCCACCGTGCTCCAGGGCCCGGTAGCAGGTCTCCAGGAACAGCGCGTGGGCCGGGTCGGTGAGTTCGGCCTCGCTGGTGCTGATGCCGAAGAAGCCGGGGTCCGCCTCGTCGAGTCCGCTCAGCACCCCGGCCGCCGAGCGGAAGGCCGGGTCCCCGGAGCGGTCGCGCGGTACGCCGGCCCGCTCGAGCTCCTCGGACGTGAACTCCCGGGTGCTGTCGAGACCGGCGCGCAGGTTGGCCCAGAAGGCGTCCAGATCCGCGGCGCCCGGGAAGCGGGCGGCCATCCCGACGACGGCGATCCGCCGGTCGGCCTGCGGCAGCCCGATCGCAGGGGCAATTCCGGGGACGATCGCGGGTACGGGGTCGGCGCCGCGGTCGGCACCGGGGTCCTGCCGGGTGGCCCCGGCGGCGGCCAGGTGGGCGGCCAGCCCGGCGGCCGTGGGGTGGGCGAAGAGGTCCGCCGGGGCGACCGGGGTGCCCAACGAACGCTCCAGGACGGCGGCCACCCGGGCCAGCGTGACCGAGGTCAGGCCGAGCTCGTAGAAGGCGAGGTGCGGGTCCGCCGGGCGACCCAGCACCTCGGCCACCGCGGCCTGGACCCGTGGCTCCAGACCTGCGGCCCGGGCGACCGGGTCGCCCGCGCCCCTGGCGTCCACCGGTTCCGCCGGGTCGAACTCTCCGGCCAGCAGCGCCGCGCGCAGCTCGCCGCGCCGGATCTTGCCGCTGGTGGTGAGCGGGAACCGCTCCGGGGGCACCGCCAGTACCCGGGTCGGGGTCAGCCGCAGCCGCAGGAACAGCGTCGCCCGTACCGCCCGGGCGATCGGCTCCGGAGCGGCCCCGGAGCCGTCCGTGGCGTAGAGGACCACCAGGTCCTCGCTGCCGGTGGCCGGGTTGGGCACGCCGCAGGCGGCCACGCGGCCGGGGGTGACCCCCTGCACGGCTGCGGCGGCCTGCTCGATCTCCTGGCAGGAGTGGTTCTGCCCGTTGACGATCAGCATGTCCTTGGCCCGTCCGGTGACCACCAGTTCGCCACCGGTCAGGAAGCCCAGGTCCCCGGTCTCCAGCCAGCCGTCCGCGGTGCGCGCCCGGGCGGAGGCGGCCGGATCGTTGCGGTAGCCGGAGCTGACCCGGGCCGAGCGCACCTGGAGGCGGCCGATCCGCCGCTGCGGCAGCACCGCGCCGCTCTCGTCGGTGATCCGCAGTTCGGCGCCGGGCTCGGGCGGCCCGACCGGCACCAGGGCGAGCAGTTCGGGGCTGTCCGCAGGGCCGGACGCCAGCACCAGGTCACCGGCCATGCTGTCGCGACGGACCAGCAGCGTGCCGGCTCCGTCGGCGCCGAGCCGCCCGTAGGTGATCCCGGTGACCGTCTCGGCCATGCCCCAGGCGGGCCGGAAGACGTCTCCCGGAACCCCGTACCGGGCGGTGGCGGCCAGGAACTCACCGACCGCGTCCGGCGCTATCTGCTCGCCGCCGCACACCAGTGCCCGGACCGCGCGCAGGTCCCAGTCACCGTGGGGACGGTCGGCCAGCGCCCGGGTGACCAGGCGGTAGCCGAACATCGGGGCCCAGCTGTGGCTGATCCGGTGCTCGGCCATCAGGTCGAGCCAGCGCAGGGGTTCGCCGAGGACCCAGTCGGTGGGCGCGTGGACGTTGGTGCAGCCGACGAAGACCTGCAGCAGGTGGTGCAGCAGGAAGGCACCACTGTGGTCCACCGGCAGCCAGTTCAGGGAGACGCCGTCCGCGCGCAGGTCCAGGGTGCGCCGGGCGCCGTAGGCGAACTCGGCCAGCGCGCGGTGGGTGAGCTCAGCCGCCTTGGGAGCGCCGGTGCTGCCCGAGGAGAGCATCAGCAGGGCCACGTCGTCGGGGGCGGGCCGGTGGTGGTCGGCGGCAGGCTCGTGGGCGGCGAGGTCCTGAAGGGTGCGCACCGACCCGGTCGGCCCGCCGTGCTCGTCCAGCGCCCGGGCACCGGCCCGGTCGGTCAGCACCAGCGGCTCCTCCAGGCGCCGCGAGGTCTGCCGCAGCCGTTCCAGGGCCGGGCCGGCGGTGTCGCCGGCGATCGGCGCCGGGTGCATCCCGCCCAGCACGCAGGCCCAGAACGCGGGGAAGAAGTCGGCCGGCCCGAGCCCGTACAGGATGACCGGGTCACCGGCCCCGCTGCCCGCGGCCCGCAGGCCGCCCAGAATGCGGCGGGCGCGGTCCTCGAGGTCCGGATAGCACAACCGGGCCGCCCGTCCGGCACGGTCCACGGTGACCACGCCCGCCTCGGGCGCGTTCCGCGCGGCCCGCAGCAGGGCCGTCACCGCGTCGCCTGGATCGTCCGCGGTCGGACGCGGCTGCGGCCCCTTGCTCAGGGCCGGTTCGGTGGCGTTCGCACGCACGGAAATCCCCTCCGTCAGAATGTGCCGACCGATACTCCGGCCAGGTGCTGGATCGAGCATGTCGAAGCCGCAGCGGGCATTCCGGCAAGGAACATCCGGGGCAGATTCCGGATTGTCCGGAACGAATGCGCGAGCAAAGGAAAAAGGACACGAATGATCAATTCGGAGCCACGGGGCGGAATGCGTCCGCACATGCGGGGTCCGCCTACCCGGGCATGACCCGACGCCGGCACCGGCTTCGGCGCCGTCGGGGCTGCCGCTTGCCGCTGGCCATCAGCGCGGCCGCCTCAACGCCGACGCGCCGCGCGACCCACTGACCTCATCGGACGTGGCCAGGATCGACGTTGAGGAACAAGGCACGGCAATTCCGCCGCGAGGGCGCCCGTTGGAGCGCGGGGAGGCCGGCGCCGGGCGGCAGAAGAAGCGGATTCCCGCCCCGCTCCGCTATTTTTCAACTGCGTGAGCCGGCCTCACCCTCCCGCGCCGGCAGAGACGTTGACATGACGAAGTCCCGCTTCAGGAACCGGTGCTGTTCCAGGGGTCCCGTCCCAGGGCGACCGTGGTGCGGGCCGCTGCGTGGCCGGAGGGGGCCTGGCTCTGGGCGACGTGCACGCCGAGTCCGGTCAGCAGGGCGATCAGTGCGACCGCGAGAAGCGATCCGGCCCTGCGCCGTCCGGAGGTTCGGGCGGAGATCCGGGTGGCCCGGTCGGCGGTGGGCTGCTGCTGCGGCATCGTTGTGTCCCTCTCGGTCGTACAGGTTGCTGGACCCATGTTCGCAAGGTCCGCTCAGTGATCGATCAGCGCTCGATCCGCGCCGATCTACGCCCGATACGCAGTGCGTCACAGCCAGCCGCGAAGGCCGGTCTCGGGGAGACCACCGTAGGGGACCCATCCGGCGCATGTCCGTGACTTGGGCAACTGAGATGGCGGAACTGGTCGAGCCACCTGGAGTCAACGGGCCCGACCAGTCGCGGGGCCAGGGTCAACGGTCGACGTCCGGCCCGAGCACGCGGGCGTCCCCGCCATGCGGGCGGGGCCAGTGGACGCCGGGCTCGGCTGCTCGCGCCTGGCAGCGAAGTGCGCGGCCTGGTCTCCGGGCAGCCTGTACCGCAGGTGCGGCTGCATGTCACAGCATCCCGCGTCGACAAGGCGGGGAAGACAGCCCGCCGGGGCGGCGCCCGTCGCGGCTCCGGCGATCACGGCACCCCCTCGCTTCGGAGGGGGTGCCGCAGCCAGTAGGAGGTTTCGGGTGCCCCTGTCGGCGAGAAAGGATCAAGCCTGTTCGACATTTCGACCGGGTCGAGAACGATGAGGAACCATGCTCGAACCCCGAATCACTGCAGCACTGATCGCGCTCACCATGAACGCCATAGCCCTGGGCTCGACCACGATCGCCCATGCGGATGCCCCGGTCGCCACCCGGACGACCGAGACCATCACCGTGAACGGCCAGGGCTCATCCCTGACGATCACTCTCGACAGCCCCGTCAGCGACCAGACGGCCACTCAGATCCAAGCCCAGCTCAACCCGCAGCCCAGCACCGACGAATCGTCCGTGGAGCCCCTCAAGATCGATCCCGGGCCGATCTACCCCGTGGTGAAGTCCTCGGAGTCCAATCGGAAGTTCACCGATCGCAACGGCACCTTCAACGTCCGCTACAACGGGTCCTACAACAACGTGAACTGGGGCTACAAGGTCGCCGCACCACTGGCCGCCATCGCCGCAGGCCCGATGGTCGAACGGGGGATCGACTGGTACAAGGTCTACACCCACATCGGACACGGCGGCCGTCACGTGGTGCCGGTCACCTACCTGCTGCACGGCACCCAGGGCGGTTTGAAGAGCGGTGACCAGCTAAGCTGGAACGACGTCCTCACGTTCCCTGTCGAGGCCGGAGGAGTACCGGGCAAGGCCGTACTGACCATCGGAGGAACCTTCGTTGTCGTCAAGTGACACCTCCGACCCCGCATCCTGGGCCCGGGAGCTGCTGACAAGGGTGCTGGACTCACTGCAGGACCTGACCGAAGTGCCCGTGGAGATCGCCTCCGTCGATCCGATCGACCGCACCGCAGAACGCCGAGAAGCGATCAGCACCCTGGGACAGCACCACGACCTCGACACCGCGCAACCGGTGGAGGTGGACGTCACGGGGACAGCGGGAACCGAGGCCTTCCAGTTCTTCCTGCTCAACCGGGGCAACCAGGCCGAGCGCATCTCCACCTGCGCGAACTCGCTGGTCGACGCGGTCCAGGAGGCGCTAGGCTCTACGCCCTTCCCCACCTGTCCAGGCCACTCCCACCCCGCAGTCGTCGAACAACGCTCCGGACAGGTCTACTGGAGCTGCCCCGATGCACGCGCCAAGGCGCTGAGCCCCATCGCCCCTGGCTCCCTCTGATCCGAAGCTGACGCTCCGTTTCACTGAGTCAGCCGCCGCGGCCGAGGCCCAGGACGCGGCGGCGCTCAAGGACTGCACCGAGGACAAGCAGGTCGCGCTGGCAGCGGCGTCCGGGAGCCGCCCGCGAACCCGCTGCGGGTCGGCTCCGTCCGGCTGGACAGGCTTGTTGTTCAGCGTCCGGTGATGTGCCCTGCGGCCGGTGAGGCGAGGAACAGCACGGTGCCCGCGATGTCGGCCCGGCCGTTGGCTGTCTGGGCACGGATGGCTCACGGCTCGCGGGCCATGGACCTGATGCCGGTGCTGAACGTGGCGACCAGCGCGCAGGCGGCGACCAGCAGCGGGAAGACCAGCAGCGCCGTGCGGCCGGCGAAGTGGGCCAGGAGGGCTCCCGCCAGGGCTGGTGCCAGGGCGGCGGCGGCCGTGGCGACGAGCAGGATCACACTGACCACCCGGCCCTGAAGGTGGTCGGGGGTGACAGCCGCCTGGTAGCCGAACAGGGCGGCGTTGGCGGCGGGACCGAGGAAGACCGCGGCGGCCAGGGGCACCGCGGTCAGGATGCTGCCGGCGAACAGCACGCTCACGGCCATCAGTACGGTGGTGGACCAGCAGATCACCATGATCAGCATCGACAGCCGCAGCCGCCGCTGCAGGGCCGGAGCGGTGAAGGCGCCGAGGAGTCCGCCCACGCCGATGATCATGCTGACCACGCCGACCAGGACCGGTGACAGCCCGGAGCGCCGAAGCGAGATGATCGTCGCGAAGATCATGCCGGTGAAGGCCATGTTGAGCGGGGCGGCGATGACGAGCAGGGCGCGCAGGAAGGGGTCGCCCAGCACGAACCGCAGGCCCTGTAGCCCACCACGGTCCCCGCCCGCGCCAGGGGCCGGGTCCGGCCGGGGCTGCTGGAGGGGCCGGCGAATGCACAGGACGGCCGACAGCGACAGCAGGAAGCTCAGGGCGTTGCCCAGGAACGGCAGGGACCGGCCCAGCCCGAACAGCAGGCCCCCCAGCGGCGGCCCGGCCAGCGAAGTGCCGTACGACCGCGCCTCGTTGCGGGCGACCGCGGTGAAGATCTGGGCCGGCGGCACCAGGCTGCGGACGGCGGCGTATTCGGTGGTGCTGAAGACGGCCGTCGCCGCGGCGCTGCCCGCCACCACCACGAGGATCAGAGCGAAGGAGGCCGTACCCGCCAGAAGGGCCCAGACGAGGGCCCCGTTCACGGCCAGCCGGATGACGTCGCAGACGATCATCAGCCGGCGTCGGTCGAAGCGGTCGGCGAGAGCGCCGGCCGGCAGTCGGCAGGCCGCCGTGACAGTGAGGGCCGCCGTCCCGACCAGGCCGGCCTTCGACGGAGACCCGGTCAGCTGGAGCACCAGCAGCGGCAGGGCCAGATCGGCGATGGCGCTGCCCGTGTCCGAGAGGCACTGGCCCGTCCAGAGCAGGTTGAAGGCGGAGTTGCGCCACAGGGACGGCAGTTGGCCGGCCTGCGGCGTGGCGTCGGCCTCCTCGGTCACCGAACCGGTCACGCCGGGGCCTCCGTGGAGATCACCAGCATCTTCGTCACCGAGCCGTCCTCGGCGACCACGTCGCGCAGGTGCCGGAAACCCATTCGGCGGCACATCGCCAGGCTCGCGGTGTTCTCCGCGCCCACCATCCCGTAGGCCTCCTTGAGCCCGAGGTTGTCGGCGGCGTGGCGCAGCAGGCCGCGGACCACCTCCGTGCCCAGTCCCCGGCCCCAGAAATCGGGGGCGAGCGCGGTGATGAGCTCGTAGCCGTCGACGTTTCCGGTCTTCTTCACCTCGGCGTGGCCCACGTACGTTCCGTCCAGCCACAGGCCCCACACGTCGAACATGTCTTTGGGATACACGTCGGTCTGGAGCAGACCGAACAGCGTGCGGACCTCCGGCTCGGGCGCGAGATCCTGGCCCATCCAGTGGCACACCTGCTCGTCGCGCAGCAGGGTGACGAACGCGTCCTCGTCCTCGGGTCGGTAGGGAACGAATTCCAGATGCTCGGTGCGCAGAACAGGGGTCATTGCGGTCTCCGTAGGGTGTGAGCGGGCGCCGGACGGCGATCTGCGGCCGGCGCCCCCGTCTCTCGTCCGGTCAGGCTTCGGTGTTCGCCATGCGCTCGCGCAGGCTCCGCGGGCGCATATCGGTCCAGACCTCGTCGACGTAGGCGGAGCACTCCGCCTCGGTGCCCTCCTTGCCGACGGGCTGCCAGCCCGCGGGCACCTCGAGGTCGGCCGGCCAGAGCGAGTACTGCTCCTCGTCGTTGCGCAGGACCTGGTAGCGGGTGTTCTCGTCCATGGCGTTCCCTCTTCCTCGCCGGCGGTCGCCGGCCTGTGGTCGGTAGTCGTGGTCGCTGGTCTGTGGTCTGTGGTCGTGGTCGGCGTTTGTCACCCGGGCGGGGGGTCGCGGGCCTGCCGGGCGACGTCCGGTCGCGGCCGGACCGGGGGCCGGAGGGCCGTCATCGGCTCCCTCGGGCGTGCCGGGCGATGTGGCGCAGTGCCTCGCCGAACTCCTCGGCCACCCGGCGCACGGCCGCCGTGTCGTGGACGGCCGGGCGGTGGTGCCAGGTGAAGGCGAGCCTGCCGTTCTGCACCGCGCCCACCACCTCCACGAGGTGCGAGCCGCCGTCGCGGGGATCGTGGTCCTGCCCGAAGGAGCCGTGCTCGGCACGGACCAGGCCGCCGTCGGAGACCTCCGGGCGGGCGTCCCACTGACCGAGGTAGTTGAAGACCACCTCGCTGTGCGCCCCGGCCGCCAGCCGTTTGCGGGCCTCGGGCGAGCCGAAGGTGCGCAGGGCGCCGAAGCCCAGTCCGTTGCCCGGTACCGCGCGCAGCTGGCGGCGGACCGATTTGACCAGCAGGCGCCAGTCGCGGTCGGGGCCGAACTCCTCGGGGTCGGGCACCTGGAAGGCGACCGGGTAGACGGTGGTGAACCAGCCGACCGTGCGGGAGAGGTCCGTGCCGTCGATCAGGTCCTCGCGGCCGTGTCCCTCCAGGTCCAGGCGGACCCGGTCCTGCCCCGTCCAGCGGGCCAGCGCCAGGGCGACGGCGGCCAGCAGCACGTCGTTGACGCGGGTGCGGTAGGCCGTCGGCGCGGCGCGCAGCAGGGCTGTCGTGTCCTCCTCCCCGAGCTCGACGGTCACCGTCGCGGTCTCGGCCGGCCAGGGTCCGGCGGGGAGGCCGGGCCGGGCCGTCTCGGCGGTCACCGCCTCCTCCCAGTAGGGCAGTTCGTGGTCCAGGCCGCCCTCGGCCACATGGGTCGCGAGTTTCCGCGCCCACTCCCGGAAGGAGGTGCCGCGCTCCCCGAACCTGACCGGTCCGCCCTGCGCGGCCTGCCGGTAGGCGCTCTCCAGGTCGTCGCGCAGGACGCGCCAGGAGACGGCGTCGACGACCAGGTGGTGGGCGACCAGGAACAGGAAGTCCGGTCGGCCGGGACCACCGGTGAACAGGGCCGCGCGCAGCAGCGGACCACGGGCCAGGTCGAAGCCTGCGTGCAGGTCGTCGGCGGCCTTCGCCATGGCCGCTTCGGCCTGCTCGGCGGAGTGTCCGCTCAGGTCGTATCGGACCAGCAGGTCCTCGGTGCGGGCCGGCGGCGGGTTGAACTGGCGCCAGCCCTCCTCCTGCCGGGTGAACCGCATGCGCAGCGCATCATGGTGCTCCAGCAGGGCCTCCAGGGCGGCGCTCAGCGCCTGCGGATCGGCGGCGGCGCCGAGTTCCAGCAGGGTCGACTGGTTGAAGTGGTGGTGGGCGGCGCGCGGGGTGGTCAGGAACCACTCCTGGATGGGTGTGAGCGGCACCTCGCCGGTGACCGGTCCTTCGTCGTCGCGCAGCGGGGCGTCCCGCACGACGGTGGCCAGCTCCGCCACGGTCTGATGGGTGAACAGGTCCCGGGTCGCCAGGTGCAGGCCGTCCCGGCGCAGCCGCGAGACCACCTGCATGCTGAGGATGGAGTCGCCGCCGAGGACGAAGAAGTTGTCCTCGGCGCCGATCTCCTCGATGCCCAGCACGTCGGTCCAGATCCGGGCGATCCGGCGCTCGGTCTCGGTGCGCGGGGCCACCCGCGACCCGCTGCCCGCCTGCGCGGGGCCGGGTTCGGGCAGGGCCCGACGGTCGGTCTTGCCGTTCGGGGTGAGCGGCAGCCGCTCCAGCGGAACGAACACCGAGGGCACCATGTGCGGCGGCAGCAGTGCGGCCAGGTACCCGCGCAGGTCCCCGGTGGGCATCCGGTCCGGCAGCGGTCCGGCGGACTCCTCCGCCGGGACGACGTAGGCCACCAGCCGGGCGGGCCCGGCCACCGCCCCGCCGGTCCCGGGCGCGTCGGCACGGACGGTGACGACCGCGTCCCGCACCAGGGGGCTGCGGCGCAGCGCGCTCTCGATCTCGCCCGGCTCGATCCGGAAGCCGCGCAGCTTGATCTGCTCGTCCGCACGCCCGGCGAAGCGCAGCTCGCCGTCCGCGTCCCGGCGTGCGAGGTCGCCGGTGCGGTACATCCGCCCGCAGCCTTCGGTCTGTTCGCGGAACGGGTCGGGCAGGAAGCGGGCCGCGGTCAGACCCGGGCGGCCCAGGTATCCGCGGGCGAGGCCGGGGCCGGCCACGTAGAGCTCCCCGGTCACGCCCGGCGGCACCGGCCTCAGGGCGGCGTCCAGGACGTACGCGCGGGTGGCGCCGGCGGGGTGGCCGATCGGGGGTGTGCCCGCGCCGGGAGCGAGCGGGCCGGTCCAGCTGGCGACCACCGTGGCCTCGGTGGGACCGTAGGAGTTGATCATCCGGCGGCCGGGTGCCCAGGTGTCGACCAGGTCCGCCGGGCAGGCCTCGGCGCCGACGATCAGGGTGCGCAGTGCGGGCAGCGTGCCCGCCGTCTCCGGCTCGACGGTGGCCAGCGCCGCCGGGGGGATCAGTGTGTGGGTGATCCCCCGGTCCGCGAGCACCTCCGCCAGCCGCTCGCCGACCAGTGGTCCTTCCTCGCCGGTGACCAGCGCGGCGCCGCTGAGCAGGGCGACGCACAGTTCCAGCACCGAGGCGTCGAAGCTGGGCGAGGCGAACTGGAGCACCCGGTCGCCCGGGCCGACGGCGTACTGCTCGGCGGCGGCCGCGGCGAAGCCGGCCAGGCCGCGGTGGGTCACCACCACGCCCTTGGGGGTCCCGGTCGACCCGGAGGTGTAGATGACGTAGGCGGGGTGCGCGGTGGTGAGCGCGGCGGTGCGGCCGGCGTCCGTGGGCGCCGTCGGCGCCCCGTCCTCGAGCCACACCTCGGCCGGGTCGTCGAGCACCAGCCAGGCGCCGGCGTCGCGCACCATGAACTCCCGTCGCTGCGCCGGGTACTCCGGGTCCACCGGGAGGAAGGCGCCGCCCGCCTTGGCGACGGCGAGCTGCGCCACCACCACCGCGGCGGCGCGGGGCAGGGCCAGGGCCACCAGGCGTTCCGGTCCCACGCCCCGCTGGATCAGCCGGTGGGACAGCCGGTTGGCCACCCGGTCCAGCTCCGCGTAGGTCAGTGCACGCTCACCCTCCAGCAGCGCCACCGCGTCGGGTGTGCGGGCCACCTGCCGCTCGAACAGCTCCGGCAGGGTCGCCTCGGCCACCGGGCCGAGGCTGCCCCGGGCCTGGTCGAGCAGGGCTTTCAGCCCCTCCTCGGAGGTCAGCGGCAGCGCGCCGACGGGGCGTTCGGGGTCCTCGGCGACGGCGGCCAGCAGGGTGCCGAGCTGTCCGGCCATCCGTTCGGCCGTGGCCGCGTCGAACAGGTCGGTGTTGTAGGTGATCAGGCCGTGCAGCGCTCCCGCGTCCGTCTCGGCGAACTCCAGGGTGAGGTCGAACGCGGCCTGCTCCAGGTCGGTCTCGACATCCGTGACCACGAGGCCGGGCAGTTCGAGGTCGGCCACCGGGGTGTTCTGCAGGACGACCATGACCTGGAAGAGCGGGCTGCGGCTGGTGTCACGGACCGGGTGCGTCTCGTCCACCACCCGTTCGAACGGCACGTCCTGGTGGGCGAAGGCGTCCAGCACCGTCTGCCGCACTCCGGCGAGGAACGCGGTGAAGGGCTGCCGGGCCTCGACCCGCGAGCGCAGGACCAGGGTGTTGACGAAGAACCCGACCAGGTGCTCCGTCTCGGCCCGGTCGCGGCCGGAGGTGACGGTGCCGACGGCGATGTCCGTGTCCCCGCCGAGTCGGCCGAGGAAGGCCTGGGCCGCGGCGACGAGCGTGGTGAACAGGGTGGCACCCTGGTCCCGGCCGACCTGGGCCAGGCGGCGGGCGATCGGGGCCGGCACCTCCAGGCGGGCGGTGGCTCCCCTGCTGGTGCGCACCGCCGGCCGGGGCCGGTCGGTGGGCAGGTGGAGCGGCTCGCTGCCCGCCAACTGCTGCTTCCAGTAGGCGAGCTGGTCCTCGGTACCGGCGGCCCCGGCCGTGCGCTGCCAGTGCGCGTAGTCGGCGTACTGGATCGGCAGCGGCGGCAGCGGGGGCTCTGCGGGGTCCAGTTCGGCGCGGTAGAGGTGGGCCAGGTCGGTGAGCATGACGGAGGTGGACCAGCCGTCGGTGACGATGTGGTGCAGGGTGAGGGCCAGCACATGGTCCTCGTCGGCCAGCCGCGCCAGGGCGGCCCGCAGCAGCGGTCCCCCGCGCAGGTCGAAGGGGCGGGCGCGCTCCGCGGACAGCAGCCGGCGCAGCGCCGGCTGCTGGTCCTGCCCCGACAGGTCGTGCAGCGGCAGCGGCACGTTCCGTGGCGGATGGACCAGCTGGACGCCGTCCCCGTCCACGCTGTCGAAGGTGGTGCGCAGCGACTCGTGGCGGGCCACCAGGGCGCGCAGGGCCACGCCGAGGGCGTCGAGGTCCAGCCTGCCGCGCAAACCCAGCGCCAGCGAGGTGACGTACTCGGCGCCGCCGGGCGCGAACTCCTCCAGGAACCAGAGACGTTGCTGCGCGTAGGACATCGGCGCCGCCCCGTCGCGGGCGACCGGGAGGATGGCCGGGCGCCCGGAGCCGGCGGAGTCCCCGAGGGTGAGCAGCCGGGCCAGCCCGGCCGGGGTGGGGTGGGTGAACACCTCCCGGGGAGTGATGTCGGTGCCGAACGCCTCGGCCAGGCGGGAGGCGAGCCGGATGCTGAGGATGGAGTCGCCGCCCAGCTCGAAGAAGCCGTCCTCGACACCGGGCGGCAGCGTTCCCAGGACCTCCCCGAAGACCTCCGCGGTACGGCGCTCGGCCTCGGTGCGCGGCGCGACCCGCTCGCGGTGCCCGGCGCCGCGGTCGGGGTCCGGCGCCGGGAGGGCCGCCCGGTCCACCTTGCCGTTGCGGCTCAGCGGGAGGGCCGCGAGCGGGACGAAGACCGCGGGCACGAGGTAGTCGGGCAGGGTCCGTGCGGCGAAGGCCCGCAGCTCCTGCGGGTCCTCGCCTGCGGGGCCGACCACGTAGGCCACCAGCCGCCTGGCACCGGACCGGTCCTCACGGGCGAGGACGGCGACGTCGGTGACGTCCGGGTGCGCGGCGAGCGCGGCCGCCACCTCACCGGGTTCCACCCGGAACCCGCGGATCTTCACCTGCTCGTCCACGCGGCCCAGGAACTCGACGGCGCCGTCCGGCCGCCGCCTGGCCAGGTCACCGGTGCGGTACATCCGGGCACCGGCCGGGCCCGCCGGATCGGCGAGGAAGCGCGCCGCGGTCGCGCCGGCCCGGCCCAGGTAGCCGCGCGCCACGCCCTCCCCGGCCACGAACAGCTCGCCCGCGCAGCCCGGCGGGACGGGCCGCAGCCGGCCGTCGAGCACGTGCACGCGCACGTCGTCCAGCGGGTGGCCGATGGGCACGGTGTCGGGTACCGCCGAAGCGTCGGCGAGGGCGAAGGAGGTCGCGAAGGTGGTGGTCTCGGTGGGCCCGTAGCCGTCCACCACGCTCAGGCCGGGGCAGGCGGCCAGGGCCCGGCGGACGGCGGCGGCGGGCACCACGTCACCGCCGGTCCACACCCGGCGCAGGCCCGCGAAGCAGTCGGGCGCGTCCTGGGCCAGCAACCGGAAGAGCCCGGCGGTGAGCCACAGCGCCGTCGGCCCGTCGGCGCCGGCCAGTCGCCGCAGCAGCGCCGCGTCCACCGGCCCCTCGGGGGCGACCACCACGCAGCCGCCGTTCAGCAGCGGTGCCCACACCTCGAAGGTGGCGGCGTCGAAGGCGACCGGCGAGTGCAGCAGCACCCGGGCGCAGCTGCCGTCGGCGAAGCGGCTGTCGGTGGCCAGCGCGGCCACGTCGCGGTGCCGCACCGCCACCGCCTTGGGCTCGCCGGTGGAGCCGGAGGTGAACATCACGTAGGCCAGCCGGTCGGGGTCGGTCGGCCACGTGGACCGGGTCGCCTCCTCGGCCGCGCCGGCTCCCACTCCGCTGTCCGCGGCGGCGACCTGTCCGGCGGTGAGCCGGACGGTGGCGCCCGCCCGGGCGAGCAGGCGCAGGCGGCGTTCCTCGGGGGCCCGGACGTCGACCGGCAGGTAGGCGCCGCCCGCCTTGAGGACGGCCAGCTGGGCGACGACCAGTTCGGCCGAGCGGTCCAGCAGCAGTGCCACCCGGCCCTCGGGCGCCAGACCGTCGGCCAGCAGCCGGGCGGCCAGGCGGTCCGACCAGTCGTCCAGCCGGCGGTAGCTGAGCTCACGGTCGCCGTCCCGCAGCGCGAGGGCCTCGGGGGTGCAGCGGACCTGCTCGGCGAAGAGCCGCACCGGGCTGTCCGGTGCGGCCGGGCGGGCGGTGGTGTGCCAGGAGGCCAGCAGTTCCCGGTCGGCCGGGGTGAGCGGCTCCAGGTCGCCGAGGTCGCCGTCGAGGCCGGTGGCGAGGGCGGTGGCGAGGGCGGTGAGCAGGACGGCCAGGCGCTCCACCGCGCGCTCCACCGTGGAGCGGTCGAACAGCGCGGGGTCGTAGGCCAGGTCGAAGCCGAGCCGTTCGGCCAGGTGGGCGCGCAGGCACCAGGGGAAAGTGGTGGCGTCGTCCGCCCGCACCTCCACCACCCGCACACCGGTCCTGGCGGCGACCGACTCGTCGACGGGATAGTTCTCGAACACCACCATGCTGTCGAACAGCGCCTCGCCGCCCGGCACCCCGCTCAGCGCCTGGATGCGGGGCAGCGCCAGGTGGTCGAAGGCGCGGCCGTCGCTCTGCCGCTCCTGGAGGTCCCGCAGCCAGGGCAGCACGCCGCCGGCGGGTATCCGGACCCGGGTGGGCACGGTGTTGATGAACATGCCGATCATCGACTCGACGCCGGGCAGGTCGGCCGGCCGCCCGGACACGGTGGTGCCGAACACCACGTCCTCGCTGCCACTGTAGCGCGCCAGCAGCAGGGCCCAGGCGCCCTCCATCACGGTGTTGACGGTCAGTCCGGCACCGGCCGCCCGCTCCCGCAGCCGCCGGGAGAGGGCCTCGTCCAGCTCCCGGGAGACGCTCGCGGTGGAGCGGGCGCGGTGCGCCTGGCCGGGCACGCGGTCGTACGGCAGCGGGGTGCGCGCGGTGAAGCCGCCCAGGTAGCGGGCCCAGTGCTGCTCGGAGGCGTCGTCGTCCCGGTCGGCCAGCCAGCGCAGGAAGTCCGCGAACGGCCGCCGGACCGGTCCGGACGCCCGGGGGCCGCGGGGTCCGACCGGGCGCTCGGCGTACTCCTCGCACACCTCGGTGAGCAGCTGCCCGGTGCTCCAGCCGTCCAGGATGAGGTGGTGGGTGGACCAGAGCAGCAGCAGCTCGTCACCGGGCAGCGCGGCCAGGGTGAGGCGGGTGAGCGGCGCGGTGGTCAGCTCCAGACCCG